>ERZ773070.1487-NODE-1487-length-14441-cov-3.626442_pt1 | contig 14441 bp, 13 predicted proteins | sample MGYA00580618_ERZ773070 | MGnify/ENA primary metagenome ERZ773070 (study PRJEB29015, sample SAMEA2738023) | human oral metagenome | biome: human oral; feature: human-associated habitat; material: dental | place: China | collected 2019 ... | reverse complement strand
TTTGCAACAATGTCCGACACCGTTGTATGGCACATGGGAGGCGAAAGTTCGCTTTCAGGTACGATTATAGGGAAACAGGCGTTGGGTGAGCGTCTAGGAGAATTCGCAAAAAGAAGCGGCGGCACATTTAAAGTTATTACCAATTGGGCTGCGAGCAACGAGTGTTTTGTTGCTGCAAGTGTTGTTTCATTAGCAGAAAAAGGTAATGAAAAATTAAATGATCCGGGAATTGATTTGTTTAAAATAGAAGATGGAAAAATACAAGAAGTATGGACTTTTGCACAATATCAAACAGTAGAAGATAAATTTTGGGAATAAATTGAATTTATCTTTAGCAAATATTTTAGAGGATAGAAAAAACAATCTTTTGATTTTTTGCTGAAAAATTAAATACACAGTTTTTTTATAGAGGACATCTAAAAAGAACAGGGTGAAAAGATTGGTAGGAGTTATTTACCTACTTTTGATGTTTATTATAGGGAATATTTACCCTACATATGTTTTTGCACAGGTTAGTGAAAGTGAAATAGAAACTGAGGCGACTCGGGAAACAGCAAGTAAAGATAATAAAGAAGAAAAGGAAGTACGCTTTCCGAATAAACTGGAGGCAAAAGAGCCTCCAAGTGATAATCAGGTAGGCAGCCAAAGTGATAATATAAATAAATATATTCCTACAGCAGAAGGCAGTGCAAAGGCGGAACTTATAGAAAATGTAAATAATGCCAATCAGGACTATCCTATTCATCATGGAGAAAGTATGGGGGATGAAAGTGGCAAATATTTTGCCGATGCCAGACAGTTCATTACATTTAAAACAAAGTCCGGAAAGACCTTTCATCTAATCATTAATTATGATGAAGAAGGGCAAAATGTCATGCTGCTTACAGAGGTAAGTGAAGATGATTTATTAAATATGGTTGAAGCAAAAGAAAAACCTAAAGAGGAAGTAAAAAAGATAGAAGAGGTACCGCCACCAACAGAAGCAACAAAAGAAGAACCGGTAAAGGAAGAGCCTAAAAAGAAGGAAGAAAGTAAAGGAGCAGGGCTATATATATTTTTAGGATTGCTTGTCATGTCAGTTGTCGGAGCAGGATATTATTTTAAGATTTATAAGAAAAAGCAGGAAGAAAGTGAGGATGAGGAAGACTATAATGAGCTTGAGGATGATTATGAAAGCGAGGATAATGTAGAGGTTCCGGAAGAAGCACCGGAGGAAGAGGAGCAGGAAGAAGTCGATGATATGGCAATAGATGCTTATGAGGAGGATGATGATGAGTAGAAAAGTATAAATAATATAGTGTTCTTTTTTGTTTATATATAGTATGATATCTACAGAACTTGTATTTGATACAAGTAGTCAACAAATTAGAAATTGTTTGAATACGTCTTAGATGGAGAAGGCGAACAAAAAATTGTTTATACTGTGAGAAGTGCGCAGTGTGTGGCATGGCAGAGTAAAATTCTTAGCTGCGAATTTACATATTGTGCTTTTAAATAGCAGAAAATTTATATATTAAAGTGTTCACTAAGGAGGATGTAGAAGAGGATGTATAATAATAATTTTTCTATAGTCGATTATCAGAAATTTGAGGATGAAAATAAAGCTATTCAAAAACTGGCTGAACATAGAGACATTAAGCTGATGGTTAAAGAGATTGGTGAGAAATATGGAATAGATATTCAATCTACAGAAGGAAATTCACATTTGGGTGATTTTAGCTATCCAAAGGAATGTGAACAAGAATTAATTTCTATTCTGGATAGTTATTTAAAAAATTAGTGCAAATAATAAATATTAGCAGATGATTGGAGGGAGCCGGGAATGGCTGAAAAAGGTTATGGAGAAGTTAAAGCAAGAGCAAATATTTTTCCAAGTGATATTGATAAATTCAGTGAGCAAGGAGTTGGAATAGTTTTAGTCCAAGCTAAAGCTTCTCACAAAACGAAACAAAAGGCTGAAGCAAAAGGGATAAAACTTTACGATGACCTTTCAAAAAAGATGGATTATCATATTGGAAAATTTCATAGGGAAGTAGGAGATAAAAAAGAAATTTAATTTATACAAATTGAAAGAAAGAATAAAAAAAACACAAAAATGGAAGAGGAAAGAAAATTAGAGAAGAAAATAAAATTAGAAAAAGAAATAAAATCACCAATTAAATATAAGGATATTCCCACAAATCCAGGAGTTTACCTGATGAAAAATGAGCGTGGAAAGATTATTTATGTGGGAAAGGCAAAAAATTTGCAAAATAGGGTAAAATCTTATTTTATGAATGTAAATTCGCATAATCAGAAGACTCTGGAATTGGTGAAAAATATTAGAGATATTGAGTTTTTTATCTGTAAATCAGAAGTTGAGGCACTTATTCTAGAAAATAATCTTATAAAGAAGAATAAGCCAAAATACAATATTTTATTAAAAGATGAAAAAACTTATCCATATATAAAGTTTACAAAAGAAAAATTTCCTAAAGTGGAAATTGTGAGAAGTACGAAAAAATTAAATGAAGATGCGGAATATTTCGGGCCTTATCCAATGGGGATATTTTTTGCAATGAAAACTTTGTTAAAAATATTTCCAATGAGAGATTGTAATCGAAATATGGAAAAAATAACAAGACCTTGCTTAAAATATTATATGAAAACTTGTCCTGCCCCTTGTAAGTACAAGGATATTGAAGATGAGTACAGCACAAATGTCAAAAATTTCAAAAATTTTTTGAAGGGGCATTCTGACAAAGTTATTGAAATGCTGGAAAGCCGAATGAAAAAGTTTAGTGATGAAATGGAATTTGAGCGTGCAATTAACGAGCGTGAAAAGCTGGCTGTGCTGAAAAGAATGCTGGAAACACAGATTATTGAATACAGCAAGGAAATTGACGAGGATGTGTTTGTATTTGAGGAAAAAAGGGAAAATGTGTTTTTATGTGTGCTGAATATTCGGGAAGGTAAAGTTATTAATAAAAACCATACAATAATTTCGATGGAGAGAAGTCAAGAGGAGAACCTGTTCGAGAGATTAATTACTTCGTACTATGAAAAAAGGAATATTCCAAAGCATATTATTTGTGATGAACGATTTGTGCAAAGTGAGCATTTGATAAAGGAATGGGCAAAAATTGAAAAACATAAGGAAATAAAACTTCATTTTCCAAAAATAAATAGCCGAAGATTGCAGCTTTTGGAAATGGGATATTTGAACTTGGATGAAGAAGTGGAAAAGTTTTTCAGAAAAAAACGGTTAGTGCGTGAAGGATTGTTAAATTTAAAAAGAAAACTTAGATTAAAAAAAATGCCGCATAGGATTGAATGCTTTGATATTTCCAATATTCAGGGAGTTGATGCTGTTGCTGCGATGACGGTTGCGATTGATGGAGAAGTTACGCCAAAGGAATACAGACATTTTAAGATTACAGTAAAAGATACGCCGGATGACTTTGCTATGATGAGAGAGGCTCTTACAAGAAGATATTCTAAATTGGGCGTGGAAGAATTGCCTGATTTGATTTTAATTGATGGGGGAAAAGGACAGCTGGGAATTGCGGTAGATGTTTTGGAAAAATTGAAAAAATTTGAATATTTGGATATAATCAGTATTGCAAAAAGAGAAGAAGAAATTTTTAAAAGTTATGAGAGTGAGCCATATATTTTTGAGAAAAGCGATGAAACTTTGAAAATTTTACAAAGACTTAGAGATGAATCACATAGATTTGGAATAACGCACCACAGAAAATTGCGAAGTAAAAGAAATGTTAAAAGTGCGCTAGATAGCATTTTGGGAATTGGACCAAAAAGAAAAAAAGAATTGATTAAAAAATTTGGATTAATAAAAAATATAAAAAATGCAAAAATCGAAGAACTTATGGAAGTTGTTCCAGAAAATGTGGCAATTTTGATTAAAGAAAAACTGTAATTTTTGAAAATTTTAAAAGGAGGAAAAATTTTGAAAAAAGGAATAATTCTTATGCTTTTAGGCTGCAGTCTGATTAGTTTTTCAATGTTTGATAAAATAAAAAAAGAAATTAAATGGGCTAGTGAAGAAGAACCTAAATTTAAAAAAGTAAAAGTCAACATTGATGGAGAAGAAAAAATGCGAAAAGTGATTCCTGGAAGATATGAGATAAAATTATTTGAAATAACATATCCAAGTGATTTATTTGGGAAAAATAGATTTTTTAATGAATTTAATACTTTTTTGAAGGGGATTGAGCCGATTAAAACGAAGAGTGGAGAGCCGAAAGTTGTAAATATAAGAGCAACTAGAAAATATTCGCTACTTTTAGAAAGCCGATTTTATGAAGAGATGCAGCAAATAAAAGAAGATCTTTTATCTGATGAAGAAAAAATCTTAGAACTTCCAGCGTCTTCATTGGAAGACTATTATAGACAGCAATTGACTTCGATGTCAGGTAGAATGGGCGCAACTGAATACGCTGGAACTGATCAGGAATTTTTAAATAGACAAATTTATGTGTTATATCAGCTTTTGGATAAACCTAAATTTAATCCAAACAATGTCTATTCTGAGCTGGACAAGGAGTTTTTGATTGAAGAGCTGAAAAAAAATCGGAAAGAAGTTGTTGAAAATTTTGAAAAGTCAAAAGTGGAATATTTTATAAAAGAAAGTTATGAAAATTCAGGAATTGGAAAGTTGCAAGATGACTCAATTTATAAGTTTGATAAAGATGTTGTGATTTCGGATAAATTGGAAGATCAGGCAATTTTGCCAGAGATGGAAAAGAATGTCTATTTGACGGGCTTTCCTGAAAATATTATAGAAGAACTTGCAAAAAATAAGCTAAAATTGAAAAGAACGCCGTTACTTTTGGAAAATAGTGATTATCATGGGTATATGTTTAATGAAGATAACACAGTCGTGTTTATTGGTGGAAAGGAGCCGAAATATTATTACAAAGACTATAAAATTAATGTTGTGAAAAAACCAATTGAAGTTTTGGATTTGCTGAAAACTGATTCTAATTACTATGTTTCAGATTTTTTCTAAAAAATAAGTAAATTTTGTGAATGAAATAATTTTAACAGGAGGAAAAATGAGTGATTATATTTTGGAAATGAAAAATATTCGAAAGGAATTTTTGGGTGGAAAAATTGTTGCAAATGATGACATTACCTTGAAGGTTAAAAAAGGGGAAATTCACGCAATAGTTGGAGAAAACGGAGCTGGAAAGTCAACACTTATGAAAATATTAAATGGGCTTTATGCACCGACTTCAGGTGAGATTTTTTACAAAGGGAAAAAAACTGAAATAATTAGTCCAACAATGGCAGCAAAACTTGGAATTGGAATGGTTTATCAGCATTTTATGCTAGTTGACACTTTAACGGTTGCAGAAAATATGGTGCTTGGATTTGAGCCAAAAAAAGGCGGAATATTTTTTGACTTGAATAAAGCTAGGGAAAAAGTTCGGGAAGTTTCTGAAAAATATGGTTTAAATATTGATCCTGACACAAAAGTTTCGGATTTATCGGTTGGAATTCAACAGAGAATAGAAATTTTGAAAGTTTTGTTTAAAGGAGCAGAACTTCTAGTATTTGATGAGCCGAGTGCCGTACTTACGCCGCAAGAAGTAAAAGAGCTTTATGAAATTATGAGAAATTTGGTAAAAGAAGGAAAAACTATAATCTTTATTTCGCATAAATTGCAGGAAGTGCTGGATTTGTCGGATAATATCACGGTTATCAGAAGAGGAAGCGATGTTGGAAGACTTGCAACAAGTGAAGCAACTAAAGAAAAAATTGCAAATCTTATGGTTGGAAGAGTCGTTTTGTTTGAAGTAAAGCGTCCTGAAGTAAAACTTGGGAATGTGCTTGTAAAAGTTGAACATTTAACTGTAAAAGATAAAAAGGGCGGAAAAGATGGAATTGAAAAAGTCAGCGATGTTTCTTTTGAAATAAGGGAAGGAGAAGTTCTAGGAATTGCAGGAGTTCAAGGAAATGGACAAACTGAGTTAATTGAAGCTCTGGCTGGGCTTGTAAAGATTGATGATGGAAAATATTCGATAGGAAATAAGAGTTTGGAAAATCAGACGCCAAAGGAAATTAAAAACTCGGGATTTGCACATATCCCAGAAGACAGACATAAAAGAGCCGCAATTGACAATTTTACCATGGAAGAAAATATGGCGCTTGGACTTCAAGATGAATATTCAAAAGGGTTTTTGATGAATTATGGAGAAATTGAAGCTAAAACTAAAAAATATATTGAAAAATATGATATTCGTCCGAATAATGGGAAAATTAAATTTAGCGGACTTTCTGGAGGAAATCAGCAAAAAGTTGTAGTTGCACGGGAATTAGAGCGGGAAAATAAGTTTATAATTGCGGCACAGCCAACCCGAGGAGTCGATATTGGTGCGATTGAAATGATACACAACACGATTTTGCAGGAAAAAACTAAAAAGAAAGCAATCTTGGTTGTTTCAGCTGAATTATCGGAAATAATGGCATTAAGCGATAGAATTGCAGTTATGTATTCAGGAAAAATTGTAGGAATTTTGAACAGAAGTGAAGCAACAGCGGAAAAAATTGGAATATTAATGGCAGGAGGGAAATTAAATGATGAAAAGTAATGAGATAAAATCAAAAATAATAGATTTTATTCCAACAATAGTTTCAGTTTTTATTGCTCTAATTATCGGTGGAATAATAATGATTTCAAAAGGATTAAATCCATTTGTGGCATATTTTGATATGGTAAAGGCAGCTTTTTATCAGAGTTCACCTCGTTCACCATTTTTTAGTGGACTTGCCAAAACTTTATTTATAGCGACACCGCTTATTTTTTCGGCACTGTCGGCAATGGTAGCTTTTCGTGCAGGGCTTTTTAACATAGGAATGCAAGGGCAAATGATTGCTGGAGGACTGACTGCAGCATTTTGGGCTGTTGCGTTTAAAAATCAGTTTTTGGGAAATGTTGTAATTGTAATAATTGTTGCGATGGTTGCAGGATTTATTTGGGCGGGGATCGCAGGGTTTTTAAAATCTAGATTTGGCGTAAATGAAGTAATTAGTACAATAATGTTAAATTATATAATTGTTGAAATTGAGAATTTTTTGATAAATGGACCGTTAAAAGATCCGTTATCACAGATTCCTCAAACTGTAAAAGTTGTGAAAAATGCAAGACTTCCACTGCTTTTTGCAAAAGTTACAAAACAAAATTTAAATTTTGGATTTATCTTGGCAATCTTATTAATTATCGCACTTTACTGCTTTTTCAAATATTCGAAAAAAGGTTATGAGATAAAAGCTGTTGGACAAAGTGAAACAGTCGCTGAAAATGCTGGAATTAATCCAAAGAAGATAATGTTTTTAGCAATGGGAATCGCAGGAATTTGTGCTGGACTTGGTGGTGCGGAAAGAGTTTTAGGTGGAGCATCCCAGTATGCCTATACAGAGTTAATTATGGGAGACTACGGTTTTACTGGACTTGCGGTGGCTTTACTTGGAAAAAATAATCCTTTTGGAATTTTAGTTGCGGGAATTTTTTATGCGGCGCTTGAAGTTGGTGGACAGATGTTGCAGCAAAGATATCAAGTTGATAAGGACATTGTATATATAATTCAAGCATTAATTATTATATTTGTAGCATCAGAAAATTTATTTAAGTTTTTTATAAAAAAAAAGAAAAAGTAACTAAAAATTTTAAATATTAAAATTTAAATTTAAAAGGAAGGAAAAAATAAGAAAAATGAAAGAAATAGGGAATTTAATACAGCAAACAATAATTATTGCGCCACCAATTTTAATAACAGCGGTTGGAGCGTGTATTTCAGAACGAAGTGGTGTTGTAAATATTGGTCTTGAAGGAATTATGTTAAGTGGAGCTTTTGCCGCAGCAGTTGTAAATATAGCCACAAGTAATCCATATTTAGGAATTGTGGCAGGAATGGCCGTAGGGGTTTTAATCTCGTTAATTCATGCAGTAATTAGTATAAATTTAAAAGGAAATCAGATTATAAGCGGAGTTGCAATAAATTTATTTGCAGTCGCAGTAACTTCATTTTTAATAAAGGCACTATATAACACAGCTGGAAGTACTCCAATCGCAAAAAATGCCACAGGAAATCCATCACTTGCTAATAAACCTTTGATGCTAATTATTATTTATGCAGTTGCAATTTTGGCACATTTTTTTCTGTATAAAACAGTTTTAGGACTTAGAATAAGAACAGTCGGTGAACATCCACTCGCAGCAGACACAGTTGGTATAAATGTTTATAAAATAAGATATATAAGTGTGCTTTTATCGGGAGCACTTGCTGGACTTGGTGGAGCATATTTGACGGCAGTGCTGCTTCCATCATTTTCAAACAATATGTCAGCAGGTCGTGGATATATCGCATTGGCGGCGATGATTTTTGGAAAATGGAATCCAATTGGAGCAATATTAGCAAGTTTACTATTTGCCTTTGGTCAAGCATTTGCTGATTATGCCAAAGCGACAGGAATTCCAATACCTCAGCAATTTTTGACAATGATACCGTACATTTTGACAATATTGGCATTAGTAGGATTTGTTGGAAAAGCTAGAGCGCCGAAGGCATCTGGTTTGCCGTATGAAAAATAAAAAATAAATTTTTAGAAAAGAGGTTGAAAAATGGGATTATTTGATAATGGAAAAAAGGTAAAAGAAAAAAATTTAGAGTCTGTAACTTCAAGTTCTGTCACTTCAGAAGAAGATGATTTAAACGGAGTGAGTATAATATCGATGGAAACTTCAATAAAAGGAACAATTGAGACAAATTCAATGTTTCAAATCGATGGAGTTTTAGAAGGTGATATTAAAGCTGGAAGTTTAGTTCATGTAGGAACAGAAGGAAGAGTTAAAGGGAATATCACAGCAAAATCAGTTTTTATTGAAGGCGAAGTTTCTGGAGATATAGTTGCTGATAAAGTTGAAATTGGTTCAAAAGGAAAAGTTCGATCGAATATTACTTCATTAACATTAGTTATTCAGGAAGGTGGAATGTTTGAAGGAAGCAAGAAAATGAAAGTAGCTTTAGTTAAGGATGAGCCGAAAGTAGAAGTTTTAGAAGATAAAGAATTATAAGGAAAGTATTTTAGTAAAAATATTGTGATTTAAAAAATCTGTTTCATAGATTGTTAAATAATTTATGGGACAGACTTTTTTGTGTAAAAATTTTTATAGACTGGAGTATAAAAAAATGGTAATATTAGATGATGAAGAATATGATAAAGTTTGGATATATGGAAAAAAATTGATTGAAGAATTTAAAAAAGCTGATTTAGAGGGATTTAAGTTAATTGAGGAGAAAAATTAGAGAGGAACATTGAAGAAAATGAAAGACAACAAAATAAAGATTACTGGAGCTAGAGAGCATAATTTACAAAATATTGATATTGAGATTCCAAAGAATGAACTGGTTGTAATTACTGGGGTTTCTGGGAGTGGGAAGTCTTCACTTGCGTTTGATACGATTTATTCAGAAGGGCAGAGAAGGTATGTTGAGAGCTTGTCGGCTTATGCGAGAATGTTTATTGGGCAGATGCAGAAGCCTGAATTGGATAGTATTGAAGGGCTTTCTCCTGCGATTTCGATTGAACAGAAAAGTGTGTCAAAAAATCCTCGTTCGACTGTTGGTACAACTACTGAAATTTATGACTATATGCGGCTTTTGTGGGCACATATTGGAGAGGCGCATTGTCCGATTTGTCATAGAAAAGTGGAAAAACAGTCAATTCAGGAAATTGTTGATAATTTGATGAGTTCTCGGAAAGAAAAGGATAAAATGATAATTTTGTCGCCAGTTGTGATTGATAAAAAGGGAACTCATAAAAATTTGTTTTTGAATTTGCAGAAAAGAGGGTTTCAAAGAGTTCGAGTGAATGGCGATATTCTTGATTTGAGTGATGAAATTGTTTTGGATAAGAATAAAAGGCATCATATTGAAGTTGTTGTTGATAGGGTTGTGTTTAAGGCGGATAATAAGGAGTTTTTGAGTCGATTGACAGAGGCGATTGAAACTGCGAGTGAGCTTTCTGATGGAAAAATAATTGTGAATATTAATGGAGAAGATAACAAATTTAGTGAGAATTTTTCTTGTCCAGACCATCCAGATGTTGTATTTCCAGATGTTGTGCCGAGACTTTTTTCGTTTAATGCACCTTATGGAGCTTGTGAAGTTTGTAATGGGCTTGGTTCAAGGCTGGAAGTGGATGAGAACAAATTGATTGTAGATGAAAATTTATCAATTAATGAAGGTGGAATTGTTTTTCCAGGAGCAACTACGAAAAAGGGTTGGAACTGGGATTTATTTATGGCAATGGCAAAAGCACATAAAATCGACTTGGATAAAAAGGTGTCTAAATTGACCCGGAAAGAGAAGGATATAATTTTTTATGGAAGTAATAAGAAGTTTAAGTTTTCTTGGAGCGGAGATAGTTTTAGTTATAATGGAAATAGGGATTTTGAGGGAATTGTGAATGGTATTGAGCGTCGATATAGAGAAACTGCTTCGGAGTCGGCAAAGGAAGAGATGGAAGCCAAATATATGACAGAGAGAACTTGTAAAACTTGTCACGGGAAACGGCTTAAAGATGTTGTATTGGCGATAACGGTTAATGGCAAGAGTATTATTGACCTGACTGAAGTGAGTGTTGTTGATGCACTTGATTTTTATGAAAAAATTCAGCTTACGGAAAAACAAATGCAGATTGCAGCTGAAATTTTGAAGGAAATAAAAGAGCGGCTAAAATTTATGATAAATGTCGGACTTGATTACTTGAGTCTTGCTAGAATGACGAAAACGCTGTCTGGTGGGGAATCGCAGAGAATTAGACTTGCGACTCAGATTGGAAGTAGGCTTACTGGCGTGATTTATGTGCTTGATGAGCCGAGTATTGGACTTCATCAGAGAGATAATGACAAGTTGCTTGCGACTTTGAAGGATTTGCGTGATATTGGGAATAGTCTAATTGTCGTGGAGCATGATGAGGATACGATGAGAGAGGCGGATTATCTGATTGACATAGGTCCAGGTGCTGGAATTAATGGAGGAAAAGTTGTAGCACAAGGAACGCCAAAACAAGTTATGAGAAACAAAAAATCATTGACAGCACAATATTTGAACGGAAAAATTAAAATTGAAGTGCCTGAAAAAAGAAGGAAAGCAACAAAAGAGATAGTTTTGAAAAATGCAAAAGGAAATAATTTGAAAAATGTGACGGCACATATTCCACTTGAAGTTTTAACGGTTGTAACGGGGGTTTCAGGAAGCGGAAAGTCGACATTGATTAATCAGACATTGTTTCCGGAGCTTCACAACAGGCTAAATAAAGGGAAATTGTATCCGCTTGAAAATGGTGGAATCGATGGGCTTGAAAACTTGGAAAAAGTGATTGACATTGACCAGTCGCCGATTGGGAGAACGCCGAGATCGAATACTGCAACATATACGAAAATTTTTGATGATATTCGTGATTTATTTGCACAGACAAACGATGCGAAAGTGCGTGGATATTCGAAAGGAAGATTTTCATTTAATGTAAAAGGTGGACGATGTGAAGCGTGTAGCGGTGCTGGAATTAATAAAATTGAAATGAATTTCTTGCCAGATGTTTATGTGGAATGTGAAGTTTGTAAAGGAAAACGATACAATCGAGAAACATTGGAAGTTCAGTATAAAGGAAAAAGTATTGCAGATGTGCTAGAAATGACAGTTGAAGAAGCATACGAATTTTTTAAAAATATTCCATCACTTGAGAGAAAACTGCAAACATTGATGGATGTAGGAATGAATTACATTCAATTAGGGCAACCTGCGACAACTCTTTCAGGGGGAGAAGCTCAACGGATAAAACTTGCAACTGAATTATCAAAAATGTCAAGAGGAAAAACTATTTACATTTTGGACGAACCTACGACAGGACTTCACTTTGAAGATATCAGAAAATTATTAGAAGTATTAAATAGATTGGTTGATAAAGGGAATACAGTCTTAGTAATTGAGCATAATTTGGATGTAATTAAGGTTGCGGATCACATTATTGATATAGGGCCTGAAGGTGGTTATAAAGGTGGACAGATTATTGCAGAAGGGACTCCTGAAGAAATTGCAGAGAATGAAGGGTCTTGGACTGGGAAATTTTTAAAGAAGTATTTGTAGTGTTTAAAAAAGATAATACATATTTTTTTTCATACTATTTTAATTGTTGTATGATATAATAAACAAAGATAAACGTTAAAAAGGAGATGTAAAAATGCGAAAAAAGAAAAACAGTTTTCTAAAAAAAATTGGCATTAATCATGATTCTAGTATTTGTAGTTGCATTAGGAATAGTTTCTTGCACTTTTTTGGAAAATAAAACTTTAAGTGTTCCAAAGTCTATAATACAAGGAAAAGTGGATAAGAAATTTCCAATTACAAAAAATTTCTTGTTTGCAAAGGTTACTTTGAAAAATCCTAAAGTTGATTTCAAAGGTGATAAAATGTATATTGACGCTGATTATTCAGCTTCACTTGTTGGAAGTGGAATTAGTGGAAAAATGTATTTGAGTACAAATGTCAGATATGATACAAATAAAGAAGAATTATATTTAGTGGATTTGTCGATTGATAAGATTTTAGATGAAAATGGTAAGGAAGTGGCAGATTCTTCGGAAGCAAAAATGTTGAAATCTTTATTGAGTAATTATATTGAGACTACGCCAGTGTATAAATATGGTGAGGAATATGAAGAAAAGAATAAAGATAGAATTAAAAAACATGTAAAAATTAAAAATATGTACATTAGAGATGGTAAATTATTTGTTCAAACTTAAAAAATATAAAAGTAGTGAAATTTTAGTTTTATTTAGAAAAATGGTAATGGTTACAGCTATTTTATATTATTAATTTTAAGTATTATGAAAAATAAATTTTAGAAAATTTAAGATCAAAAGGAGAATATAAAATGGAAAAAATAAAACATGAGAAATACAAGATTTTAAAAAGAAATATTATTGAAGATTCTGATTTTACAAAGGAAACAATGTTTATTCTGATTTGTGCAATGATTATAGCTTCAATAGGATTAAATACAAATTCTGTTGCAGTAATTATTGGAGCAATGTTGATTTCGCCACTAATGTCACCAATTCAGTCGCTAGGATTGGGATTATCAAATGGAAATTTAAAAAGAGTTTATGTATCACTTTTTAGATTGGGAATTTTTATATTAATAAGTGTAGTAAGTTCCACTTTTTATTTTTTAGTAAGCCCTATAAATGATGCAACACCACAGATACTAGCAAGAACTTATCCTACTTTATGGGACGTTTTAATCGCAATTTTTGGTGGAATTGCAGGAGTAATTGGAAAAACAGAAGAAGATGGTGGAAATGTAGTTCCTGGAGTAGCTATTGCAACAGCATTAATGCCTCCTTTGTGTGTAGTAGGATTTGGGATTGCTCATGGGAATCTGAAAATTTTTCTTGGAGCAGGATATTTGTTTATAATAAATGTATTTTTTATAATGATAGCAACATTAGTTGGCTTGATAGTTTATTCTGGAAATATTTTTGAAGCAAGAAATAAAATTTCAATAAAAAAACAAATAATATTTTATATAGTAAGTTTAATCATAATTATTCCAAGTATATATACAGCAACAACTTTAGTTCAAGATACAGCGAGAGAAAATTCATTAAAAAAATTTATTTCAAGGGAATTAAAAAATCATTATGTTTTTGATAATTCTATTAATAAAAAAGATAAAACTGTTACTTTAAAAATTGTAGGAGATGCCTTTAAAAAACAGGATATTGAGAAATTAGAAAAAAAACTGGAAAAATATAAATTGAAAAACTATAAATTAAAAATACAGCAGTTATCCAATGAAAAGTATTTAACAGCACAGGACTTATCAAAATATCTGAACGAAGAAAAAATAAAAGAAAATGCGGAAGATATTACATTACCACTAAAAAATGAAAATCAAACAATTTTGGAGAATGATTTAAAAACTGTTGAAAATATTTTATATAAAAATTTTTCAAATAATATTAGCGAAGTTAAAATTGGAAAATTGATAGATGCAAATAATAATGAGAACTTTGTTGTTTTAGTTGTTGGGAATGAAACAATGACAGATGAAATTTCTGAAAAAATAAAAAATCTTGAGTTTAATACTGAGAAAAAATATGAAGTTATTGTTGAAAAACAAACAAAATATAGTGAAACTACTTTAAAGTAGAATGTACTGCACCTAAAATCTTGGACACAAGATTGGAGGTTCAGTACAGAATTGAGAAATTTCAGTTAATTTGTTTTTGTATGGAATTATCAGTTCTATATTAAAGAAGTTTCGCTATAAATAGACACCAAATATGAAAAAGCATAAAAAAATATTAAAATTTATTGAAAATTTGAAAATAAAATTTGACAAAAAAGAAAAAATATAGTAGAATAACTAAG
>ERZ773070.1485-NODE-1485-length-14442-cov-9.073608_pt1 | contig 14442 bp, 16 predicted proteins | sample MGYA00580618_ERZ773070 | MGnify/ENA primary metagenome ERZ773070 (study PRJEB29015, sample SAMEA2738023) | human oral metagenome | biome: human oral; feature: human-associated habitat; material: dental | place: China | collected 2019 ... | reverse complement strand
GCAGCCGTGCAGGCGGCGCCGCTGATCGCGGTGGGCGCCGCGGCCAGGGCCAGCATCCCGGCCTCGCCGGCGCGCGTGAGCCCCAGGACCCGCAGGTGCTCGCGCTCGCCCGTCGGGTGGTCGCGCCCGAACGCCTCCAGGACCGCCAGCGCGAGCGCGACGCCGGTCAGGACAAGGGCCGGGACCGTCAGCGGCGCCGGGACCGCCGGCAGGCGCCCGTTCAGGACCGTGGCGCCGAGAAGGCCGAGCGGCAGGGCGGCCGCGATCACCAGGCTCCGGCGGCCCAGCAGGTCGAGCGCGAGTCCCTGCCCGAGCATCCCGCGCAGGTAGGCGGACCACCAGCGCCCCTCATGGTGACGGCGGGGCGGGGCTGCCGCGTTCTGCGAGCCCCGCGATGAGCGGCGCGTTGCGAGCATCCGCCTACCCCACTTCCGCGTTTGTGCCACAATCCGGGACGAACGCGCCCCACTCGCCGTCAGGGCCCCGGAGAACCGCTGGAGTCACGCGGTTCCTCCCGGCGGCGCGAGCGCGCCGGCCCGCGTTCGTCCCGGATTGTGGCACAGTCTCCCTACACTTGGGGCCCTGGGAGCTCACGGGCAGCCGGACAGGAGGCAGAGTCATGACGGACGACCGCAGCGGAGCGTCCGTCGTGCGCCCGGACGAGACCCGGATCACGGCCGCGGCGACCGACTGGCGCGCGGCCGCCCAGATGCTCGGCCCGCGCGACGCGACCTGGTCCCTGCCCCTGATCGACGTCCTCCTGGGCGCCGCCTGCCTCCTCATCGCGTGGTCGGACCTGTCCTTCATCGACCGTTTCGGCATCCACGCGGTCTACGTCGCGGACATCGCCCTGGCGGTCGTCATCGCCGCGGCCCAGCCGCTGCGGCGGCGCATGGTGCGCGTCTCCTTCATCGTCACCGCCGTCGCGCTGGCCCTCTACGCGCTGCTGACCTGCCTGTCGCCCGTGCTGCTCGGCCTGTCTCCCCTGACGCTGACCGCCCTGACGAGCCTGCACGCCGTCGCCCGCTGGTGCCCGGACCGCCGCTGGGGGCGGGCGGCCCTGGGCGCGGCCCTCGTGGGGGCGGTCGTCAACCCCATCACCATGACCATGATCGGCCGCAGCCGCTCCGCCGGGGACACGGTCGGGCAGCCCCAGGACCCCATGACGGCCCTGGCCGTGTGCACCGCGTTCACGGCCCTCATCATGCTCGCCGCGCTGCTGGTGGTCGGCGACGCGTGGCGCCGCCGCCGCCTGGCCGAGGGGCGCCTGCGACAGCTCGCCCGGGAGCGGGCGGCCGCGGCGGCGTCCGAGCGGCTGGAGCTGGCGCGCGAGCTCCACGACCTCCTGGGCCACAGCCTGACGGCGATCAAGGTGCAGGCCGCCACCGCCCTGGCGGTGGGGCAGGCGCAGGCCCTGGCCGCGACGCTCTCCACGATCGAGCAGACGGCCGCGGCCAGCCTGGACGAGGTGCGCGACCTGGTGCGAGCGCTGCGGGGCAGCTCCGGCGACGCCATGCCGCCCGCCGACCTGGACGGCATCGACCGGGCCATGGGGGCGGCCGTGGCCGCCGGACTGGCCCTGGAGGCCGACCTCCCGGACCCCGCCGAGCTGGCGCGCGCCAACGGCTCCTGGCCCCTCCTCCAGCGGCTGACCGTGCTGCGCGCCGTCCAGGAGGGGCTGACCAACGCCCTGCGCCACGGGGCCGGCGCCGCCGCCCTGCGCATGGAGATCGCCCGCGGCCGGTGCACCGTCCTCATCACCAACCCGGTGGCGCGCTCCGATCGGAAGGAGACCGCCGGCAGCGGGCTGGCGGGCCTGGGCGAGCGCATCCGTCTGACGAGCGGCACCATGGAGGCCGGGCCGCGCGAGCTCGACGGCGCCCCCGGATTCCGCCTGGCGGTGAGCCTGCCGGTCGCCGCCGGCGGCGCCCCGGACGCTTCCGGTACCGCCGAGAGCGAGAGGCAGGAGGACCACCGTGAGCACCACTGAGCCGGGCGGCCGGGCGCCGTGGCGCACCGTCGTCGTCGACGACCAGGCGCTGCTCGTCTCCGCCTTCGAGATGCTCCTGAGCGCCCAGCCGGACCTGGAGGTCGCCGGGACCGCCGCCGACGGCGCCGCCGCCCTGGCCCTGCTGCGCTCGCAGGCCCGCGGCGGCGCACCCGCCGACGTCGTCCTGATGGACATCCGCATGCCGGTCATGGACGGCGTCGCCGCGATCCGCGCCATGCGCGGCGAGGAGGCGCTGCGGCGCACCCCGGTGCTGGTGCTGACCACCTTCGACGACGACGAGCTCGTCCTGGCCGCGCTGCGGGCGGGCGCCAACGGCTTCCTCCTCAAGGACGCCTCGCCCCGGGTCCTGCTCGAGGCCGTGCGCACGGTGGCGCGCGGAGGGGCCTGGCTCGACCCGGCCGTCACCGGCACGGTCCTCGCCCAGCTCGGCGCCGCCGAGAAGCAGGCGGTGGCCGCTGCCGGGCCCGCGGCGGACCGGGAGCCGGACCCTCCCGCCCCGGGCGCCCCCGACGACGGCAGGAGGCGGACGAGCGGCCTGTTCGAGCCGCTGACCGGCCGCGAGCGCGACGTGCTGTCGCTGGTGTGCGAGGGACTGCCCAATGCCGAGATCGGCGGCCGGCTGCACCTGGCGGAGTCGACCGTCAAGACCCACGTCAAGGCGCTCCTGGCCAAGACCGGCTGCCGCAACCGGGTCGAGCTCATTGTGCACGCCTTCCGCCACGGCCTGGTGGATTACCGCCGCTGATGCCCGGCTCCGCCCCGTTCGCCCCGCCGCGGGCGCGGACGCGGGGCGTCTTGACAATGCGGTCGAGGGCCGCGCGGGGTTCGCCCCGCCGCGGGCGCGGACGCGGGCCAGCGACGGGCGGTCCGGCGGCTCAAAAGGGTGGCTGGCGCGCACTTCTGACTCCCCCGCTCGCCGTCCCCCATCCCGAAGTGGCGCAATGAGCCCTTCCGGCGGGAAAGAATCCCGGGGGCGTCCGGAAACCGCGCGATGGTGCGGGAGGACGGGTGCGGGGCGGGGGCGCTTCCGCGGTGTCGGGGCGGCGCCGCCGGGCCCGGATGCGCGGCATCGGGGCGGGGCCGGGCGGTGCTGCACATTCGACCGGGACCGGCCAGCGGAGAATCGGCGTAATCATGCGGAAGCGCCCCGACGCTCAACGTCGTTGAAATCCTCCCATGTGCAGAAGGGCCCGCTCTGCACATGGGAGCCCGTGCACTGAAAACCAACATTCTAGTAAGAACCCCGGAATCATGCGGAAAACCCCGAATCGACCCGCGGAGGCATCCCTCTCCAATGTGCAACACCATCGCACGGCCCGGGAAGGACCCGATTCGCCTGGGAAGAACCCGATCCGCCCGGGAGGGGCCCGGCATGACCCCCACCGGGAACCAGGCCCCGCCCGAACCCCGCGGGAATCACCGCCCCGCTAAGAGACGCACCCCTCGCCCTGTCACTACTGCGCCCTTCTCCCTCTGCTACCTGCTACGCCTCTTCACCCTCCACTGCACGAGGAAATGGAGCGCAGTGAAGGACGAAGAGGCGCAGCAGACACCGGCCGGGTCCGCAAGATCGCCGGGCGACCCGCGAGATCGTCACTTAACCCGCGAGAACGTCTGCTAGGGGTACGTGCTCGCGGGTTAAGTGACGTGCTCGACGGTTAAGTGACGATCTCGCGGAGTGCGTCCGCGCGGTCGTAGAGATCCGTCGCGGTGCGGGCAAGGGCCACCGCAGCCCGGGCGGTCCGGTCACGAGCGGCGGCCCGCCAGGAGAGAGGGTCGCGGGCGACGGGGCGGTCCGGTCGCGGGCGGCCGGGCGGCCGGGTCGGCGTTCGGGTCGCCACCGGTTCCCGGGCCGCCCCCGGCGCCCGCATCCTCCCTGAGGAGGAGAGCGGGCCCGGGCGGATTCATCCCGGCGGTGTCCCCGCGGGGGATCCGCCCGGCGCGGTGCGGACCGGATGCTGGGGCCATGATGAGCACTTCGACGAGCACGGCCCCGGCGCCGCCCTCCGCGGCGCTTCCAACGGGCCTTCGCATGACGGGCATTGTCAAGTCCTTCGGATCGCAGGAGGTCCTGCGCGGCCTGAACCTGACTGCCCGCCCGGGGCGCGTCTACGCCCTGCTGGGCCCCAACGGCGCGGGCAAGTCGACGACCCTGGCGATCGCCCTGGGTCTCATGCGCGCCGACTCCGGCGCCGTGGAGATCCTGAACGCGCCGTGGACGCGCGAGAGCCTGGAGCATGTGGGCGCCTCGCTCAACGGCCCGGCGCTGTTCCCCCAGCTGTCCGCCCGCCGCAACCTGCTGGTGCACGCCCGCCTGACCGGCACCGATCCCGCCGTCATCGCCCCGCTCCTGGAGCGCGTGGGCCTGGGCGGGGCGGGGCGCAAGCGCGCCGGCTCCTTCTCGACGGGCATGAAGGTGCGCCTGGCCCTGGCGATGGCGCTGCTGACCGACCCGGAGGTCCTCATTCTCGACGAGCCGCAGAACGGCCTGGACCCGCAGGGCATTATCGAGCTGCGCGACCTGCTGCGGGGACTGGCCGACGCCGGGCGCACCGTCGTCGTCTCCAGCCACCAGTTGGGCGAGATGGCGCGCATGGCCGACGACGTCGGCGTCCTCGTGGCGGGGCGCCTGGCCTACGAGGGCCCGCTGTCCGGACTCGCCCATCCCGACGACGGCCCCGGACTGGAGGCCGCCTACCTGGACCTGGTCACCGGCCGGGGAGCGGGTGCCCGATGAGCGCCGCCGCCCGCACCCGCGGGGATCGGCCCGCCGCCCCCGCCCGCACCCGCGCCGCCCAGCCGCGCGAAACCCGGCCCGCCGCCCAACCGGGGACGGCGCGCCCGGCCGGGCGGCGGCCCGTCGGGGTCGTCGACGTCCTGCGCGCCGAGCTGCTCCGCTCGCGCCGGACCTTCACGTGGGGCGTCGTCGTCGCCACCCTGGCGCTCGCCGCCTGGGCGATCAACCTGGCCCACTCGCTCACGGCCGCCGGGGTGGTGGGGACGGACGCGCGCTGGGGGGCGGCGAGCGGCGTCCTGGCCTGGATGTCCAACTACCCTGACATGCTGGCCCCGGCGCTGGGTACCCTGGTCGGCGCCATGACGCAGTGGCGCGAGCAGCGGATCCGCGAGGGCGGGACCGCCTGGCGCGGCGTCGCGCCCGGACGCATCGCGATCGGCCGGACCGCGGTCCTGGCCCTGTCCGCCCTGGCCTGCCAGTTCGGGTGGCTCGTGCCCGTCGTCGGCTACGGGCTGGCCTCGGGCGCGGGATGGGGGCCGGTCGGCGACTACCTGGGCTTCGCGCTCCTCATGTGGGTGAGCGTGACGGGGGCGAGCCTGTGGGGGATGCTGGCGGTGCGCCTGATCGGCACGGGAGCCGTCGGCCTGGCCCCGGCGGCGGCCGCCGTGTGGTCGATCGTGGGCGCCGTGCGCGCCGAGGGGCCCACCTGGGCGATCGAGCCGTGGGCCTGGATGGCCCGCTCGACCCTCCCGCTGCTCGGCGTTCACGGCAACGGGGAGAAGCTGGAGGCCGGCGCCGCCGCCTGGCACTACCCCCTGTGGCCCGGGCTGCTCTCCCAGATCGTCGTCGCGGGGCTCGCTCTGGCCCTCGTCATCGCCACCGCCGGGCGGGACGGCGGCCGGATCGTCCGGCGTCCGGGTCTCTTCCAGCGCCTCTTCCGGCGCACCGGGTCCGGGGCCGGCGCCGAGGAACGGGCCTCGGGCGCGGGGCCGGCGGCCCGGTCACGACCGGACCCGCCGCCGGGCGCCGGTGCTCACCGGTCCCCGCGCGCGATCACGCGCACGTCCGCCAGATGACCCCGCGCGGCGAGCTTGGCATCGCACGTCACCAGCGGCGCCCGGAGGGCCTCGGCGAGGGCGATGTAGGAGGCGTCGTAGCTGGTGAGCTGGAACCTCAGGGACCAGACGCGATTGGCGAGGAGACCGGCCTCATGGCGCTCGATGGACAATGCGAAGTAGGAGCGCAGCGCGGAGTCGGCGAGGCCGGCCGGAAGCTTGCGCGACAGCTCCAGCCCGCGCAGGACGGAGAGCACCTCCAGATCGAGCAGGTGGGGCGCGTGGATGTCGTCGTCCAGGGCGTCGAGGAGAGCGGGGTGGACGCGATCCGCGACAAGCGCCTCGATCATCGCCGAGGCGTCGACGACGATCACCGTCTGCTCCGGTGGAGCTCGTCGAGGATGTCCTCGCGGGTCGCGCCCCGAGAACGGTCCAGAGCGCGCAGCCGCGCAACGATGTCCGCGTTCGTGGGGCGGGCGACGACGCGGGAGAGCTCCTCGACGACGTAGGCGGACATCGACATCCCTCGCGCGGCGGCGCGCTCCTTGAGGGCGTCCACCACGTCCTCGGGAACATCCCGGGCGTAGAGCACTGGCATGCCACAATGCTAGCAGAACGCTAGCGGCAGGTGAAGGGGCGGGGCCACGACGCCCGCGGAACGATCCGAGGTCCGGAACGGATCCCGCCGCAGACAGACGATGCGATTGGCGATCACGCCAGCCATGATGGAGAGAAGAAACGCGGTTAGAGTCACCAGTACACCCCCTTTCCATTGCCATGTCTAGGGGCGGCAACGCATCAAGTATAGCATACTTCATCGCAAAGAAGAAGCCTATGGATAGACGTAAAAAGCAGCAGAAAATAAAGGCATCCGACAATCCAATCCCCCTTATCATATCACGGTATTGCCGCTTTACTTTTCACCCGATTATGACATTTCACTTGACTTTATTTGTCAAGTAAAAGCGTAAATTTCCGCGAAAAGTAAAGTAACAGTTGAAATGTTCGACCATTCCATGCACATGCACGATATGATCTGCCGACAAATAGAAGCCGCTCATCATGCGAGCACAACATCGAATGACAGAAAGGAAAGGAATATCCAATGGCATACATCCGAAAACGCGGCGCCAAGTGGTATTACACCATCGAGATCGGCAGCGAGACCCGCAAGCGCAAGGAAGTCCCTGACGGCGCTACACGCCAAGAAGCCGAGGCAGCTTATGCTCGTGCTCTTGTCTCGCTCGAAGTCAACGGCGGCTACGTCGAACCGACGAAGAAGACGGTCGCGGAGTTTTTCGCGGAGTGGCTCTCCGACGATGTGAGTATCAAGACGCACAAGAATACTGCCCGCTCCTATCGCTCCATCTTTGAGAATCACATTCGCCCTGCCATCGGCGACTGCAAGCTTCGCTCCATCCGTCCGCAGATGCTCCAACAGCTCCTGAATGATGTCAAACAGAACGGTCTTGCCCGCTCCACCGTGTCGAGCATTTGCGCCGTGCTCAAACCAAACAGGGGCGGATGCTTACGCCCGATGCCATGCGCTATTTCAATCAATGGTGCGGCGAAACCTTCGGCGCGGGCTACACCTTTCATTCCATGCGCCACACGCACGCCACCCTTCTGCTTGATGTGGGCGAGGACTTGGAACTTGTTTCCAAGCGTCTAGGTCACGGCTCTATCAACACAACGGCGCAGACTTATTCCCATGTGCTCGATGCACGCAAGCAGAAAACAAGAAGCCTGCTTGACCAAGTCTTGTAAAAAAAGACGTCACTCTTCTGCTCTGAGTGACGTCTTTTCCCGTCTGTTATTTGCCGCCATTTTTACGAGTGGCAGCGAAATAGCGGCAAATCCGTTGCAAACCCGTGATTTTACTGGATATTCCGTATGATTTTTATGCTTATCGAAAGTAAATAAACTTTTAGAAAAGATGGGAGTACTTACCGTGAATAATATCCCGCAGCTTTATTTCAGTAAACTCATGCGAGCTGTTGTCGAGTTTCATCTGATCGAAGACGGCGATCGCATCCTGATTGGGATTTCAGGCGGCAAGGACAGCATATTTCTTGCGTATGCGTTAGCCATCCTGCAGAAACGTATGAAGAAGAAATTTTCTCTTTGTGCCTTGACGATCGATCCGCAATTTACGGAAAATTTTCCTGTTGCGCGCATCGCTTCATTTTGCGAGGAGATCTCCATTCCCTTTGAAGCCGTTTCGGTGAATATAGCTGGCACCATCGAGGAGACGCCGGAGAAAAATCCTTGTTTTACCTGCGCATTTTTTCGGCGCGGCGCAATCAATCGCTATGCGCAGGAGCATGGATGCAACAAGGTGGCTTATGCGCATCACAACGATGATGCGGTGGAAACATTGCTCATGGGAATCTTGTATTCGGGGCAAATTCATACATTTACGCCCAAAACGTATCTTGAGCGCTCCGGCATCACGGTCATTCGTCCACTCGTCTATTTCCGTGAATCGGAAATGCGTGATGCGATTGCTGTTCACGGGTTCAGCCCTATCCCCTCTCCATGTCCGCTCGATGGAACAACAATACGTCAGGAGATCAAAGAGTTGATTTCTTCATGGGAGAAGAAAGATCCGCAAATTTACCATCATTTAGCCGCTTCTATGCGTGAAAATGCCGTCGGAGAATTGTGGCCGCGCATACAGACGCGAGATGAAATGTTGGAAACGTACCGTACATACAAGAAAAATCCTGTACCTGAAAAATGAGTACAGGTCGAAAAATCTCGCGGTCAGAGCAACCCCATCATGCGATGAGCCTGCGGGATGACGCGGACATTTGCCAGATGTTCGGCGGCTTCCGCTTGCAGATGCAGAAGTTTTTTTGCCGTTGGCGCATGCACGCCGCCAAACGGTGTTGCGGGCTGTATTACGAAGAGGATCTGCGGTGCGATGTGCGCGACGAGATGCACCGCCTCTTGAAACTCCTCTTCTTCCGTATTTTCTGCGACAACGATCTTTACATAGGCATCATGATTGTGCAGCAGCCGCAGAAAGCGACGATGCTCTTCCCATAGAGACTTTCCCGTGATGCTAGGCAATTTGATATCCATGCTGATGTAGGAAATTATGTCGAGAATGCTTGCCATCTCTTCATAAAGCGTGCCGTTCGTTTCGAGGAAAAACGGCACATTTACCTTGGAAGCAAGCGCACGAATGAAGGCGGCATGAAGAAGCGGCTCCCCGCCTGTCAGACTGATGGAATGATGAGGTACCGGCACTACGAAGGAATGGATTCTTGCTGCAACCTCCTGAACGGACAATGGATTGGGCAATTCTTCATACTCGCCGCATCCCGGAATCGCTTCCACTCGACAGGAAGCGGCAGGCTGAAATGCAGTATCGCAGAAGCTGCATTTGATATTGCAGCCCGCAAAACGCAGAAATGCTTGACGGGCGCCGATGTACTTTCCTTCTCCCTGTATGGAGGAAAATATTTCGAGGATGTTTTCTTCCATACGTTCAGTCCTCGGTGTATGTCACGCAAGCGCGCGGCGACTCCCAGACACAGACGGCAGCAAGATGCACAGAGTCGTTGCAAAATATTTCACGCTGCTTTAGCTCTTGGTAGATATATCGCGCGATATTCTCTGCCGTTGGATTGATTTCTGAAAAAGGTTCGAGCTCATTCAAGAAGCGGTGATCGAGTGAATTGACGACTTCTTGGAGCATTGCTTTCGCCGCCTTGAAGTCTATGAGCATCCCCAATTCATCCAATCTGCTGCCGGAAATCTTCAGTTCTACCTTCCAGTTGTGTCCGTGCAGGCGGTCACATTTTCCTGGATAATTCACGATGCGATGTGCAGCTTCAAATTCTTCTTCGACCTTGATTTCAAACATAAAAATCGCTCCTTGGAAAACAGGCTGCCGCAGAGATTGCGGCAGCCTGTCAATGCTTATTGATTGGATACATCTCGTCCCATCGTCGTATTCTTTACGTTACCGACGATGTCGTCGTAACTCATAGCTCGCGTATGCTGCGTATGACTCCATTCATGTTCGTTTCTATGGATGAAACCGAGGAAGATGATGGGTACCCACGAATAGATGAATACGGGGTAAAGCAGCATGTATAACCAAGCCTTCCATTTGACTTGAATCTTAAGAAGAATGATCATGGGCAAGATGTATTGACCGAGCATGATCGCCGTCATGAGCTGGGAAGGAATGATATTGTAGATGTTCGTGTAGAACGGCGGAAAGGCTGATTGTATGTAGCTGATAACGATGAAGAAGGTGGAAATCATCAAGAAGTGTGGTTGCAGGAGGTAAAGACAACCATCCAAGATGCGTATGTCACGACGCTTGATCCCCTCTCGCAGCATCTTCGGAATGTAGCGATGCGCCACGTCGAATTGTCCTTGTGCCCAACGTTTGCGCTGTCGCCATGACTGCATGAATGTCAGCGGCTTTTCATCGTACACAATGGCGTCGTGCGCCCATGTCGTCTTGATTCCTTCCGCCAAGGACTTCATCGTAAATTCCATGTCTTCCGTCAGGCATGTGGCACGCCAACCGTAGCGCTCAAGGACATCCGTTGTAATGCACATGCCCGTACCGCCGAGCACAGCGGAAAGCCCGATGTTCGTCTTTGCCAAATGGCTGATATGGTCGATGACCCAGAAGGCGATGGCGAATGTCCCCGCCACCCATGTATCGTAAGGATTTTTGGCATCAAGGTATCCTTGAATGATGCGATCGCCCTTGCAAAGTCGGTTGTTCATTTCCATAAGGAAGCGTGGGTGTACGAGATTGTCCGCATCAAAAACGACGACGGCATCGTACTTCTTTTCCATTTTGAAGAGACGCTCGAACATCCATTCCATGGCAAAGCCTTTGCTCTTTTTCGTCGGATGCGTCCTTTCACAGACGATGCTGCCGTAACCGCGTGCAATTTCTGCTGTGTTGTCGTCGCAGTTGTCGGCGATGACAAAGACATCGTAAAGTGTCTTTGGATAATCCAACGATTGTAGATTTTGTAGCAGCTGCCCTATGACAGCGCTTTCGTTGTGCGCGGCAATAATGACGGCGAAGGTTTTTTTCGGCGTCAGGATCTTGTTTTCCTTTCTGCGCCACATGCCGCAGAAACCGATGAAAAAGTAGTACAGTGTGAACAAGAGTATGATGACCTGCAAAGGAACCATCACGACGTCAAACACATGATTCATAAAAGTCTTTCCCCTTTATTTCGCGACAAATGATGTCTTATTTCCGAAAAAGCAGCGACAAGCTGAAATTGAAAAGACCAAAGAGAGAGTATGTGCTGAAAACGGCAAAGAGAACAGCACTCACGATTGCTTCACGTCCGAGGAAAAGGATCGCGGCAAAAAAAAGTACGGCGAAGATTTTTGAGGCAAGAAAGATCTTTTCTCCCTTCCCCTTGAAGTCCGGATAGTGCACCTCACTGATCATCAAGTAGGCGACAACAATCATCACGAGAGGAAATGCAGGTTCAAGGGATGACGTCTCCATGCCAATGGAACGAAAAAACCAGATGGCCGTTGCAACGAGACAGCCTCCCGCTGGAATTGCAAGCCCCATGAAGAAACCGTGCACGACGGCGACATTCACATTGAAACGAGCCAAGCGCCAAGCGCCGCAAAGGGCGAAGGCGATGGCAACCGCCCAGCCAAAGTAATCGAAATCCTTGAGACAGTAGGTATAGGCGAGAAAAGCCGGCGCGACGCCGAAAGAAACGAGGTCACACAGAGAGTCCATCTCCTTGCCGATCTCACTGCTCACGCCGAAGAAGCGTGCCGCCCTTCCATCCAAGCCGTCGGCGACAAGTGCGAGCAGGATGAATACGGTGCTCCAAGTATAATTGGCGTTATATGTGGAAAGAATCGAGCAAAACCCTAGTACCAGATTGGCTGAAGTCAATATATTGGGAATCAAGCTTTTATACATGTCTCACTGAGCCTCCCGATCACGGTTTCGCCGCCGACCACTTTGTCGCCTTTCTTTACAAAGATCTCCACTTCCTCGGGCACGACGAGTTCCGTGCACGAACCGAAGCGGATCAATCCGTACAGTTCGCCTTTTTCCAGTACATCGTCCAGCGTGACCCAAGAAACGATACGCCGCGCCAAGATACCGGCAATCTGCGTGACCGTTACGCGCAGACGCGGATTTTCTATGCCGATCATATGGCGTTCATTTTCAAATCCTACGGAATCTTTGTAAGCTGGTTTGAATCGGCCGCAAACATATTTTTGAATCTTGATTTCGCCCTCAATGGGACTGCGATTCACATGAACGTCAAATACGGAGAGGAAAATGACGACCTTTTTACACCGCTGCTTGAGAAAATCATCGTCATCAAGCGAGACGACCTCCTGTACGGTTCCATCTGCCGGGGAAACGATGGCAAGGGGATCTGAGGGAATCTCCCTCTTCGGATTGCGGAAAAAGTAAGCAAAGTAAAAAGCAAGAACGACAAGCGGTATTGCAAGATACGGATGCACTGCCAATCCGAGAATCCCTCCGAGAACGAGGGCACTGAGGATGAAGACATATCCCTCGCGAACAACCGGGAATATCGACATAGGCATTACCTCCATACAATATCTATGCAACACAAGAATCTGCAGATACTCAGCATCTCTGCAGATTCAGCATATCAGAAAACTTCTTTTACTAATTATAGACGAGCGCCCTTTCTTTGTCCACTCTTTTTGTATGCCATGACCTTGAATACGAAGCGCGGCAATGCCATGAGCCGCCCCGCTCTCTTCGGCTGCATAGCCCCGCGAAAAAGCCATTCGAGCTTCGCTTTCTGCATCCAGTGCGGCGCACGCTTCATGACGCCTGCCATAACGTCGAAAGTGCCGCCGACGCCCATGGATACAGGAACGGCAAGTTCGTGCAAATGTGCGGCAAGCCACTTCTCCTGCTTCGGAACGCCCAATGCGACGAGCAGTATGTCAGGCTTCGCCTCCTGAATCTCACGCAGAATTTCAGGCTCGTCATCTGAGGAGAAAAAGCCGTTCCGAACACCGACAATTTCAATGCCCGGATAGAGTTTTTCCGCTTTCGTCTTTGCCTTTTCTGCAACGCCCGGAGCAGCGCCGAAGAAGAACAGACGATACCCCTTCTGAGGAGCTTTGCGCATGAGTTCTTGGGCAAGATCGTAGCCTGCGACACGTTCCGGCATGAGATGCCCGAGATGGTGTGCAGCCCAAACCGTCCCTGCACCGTCGGGTACGACGAGGGCAGCATCGTTCAAGATGTTTTTTAGCTCGCGATCATACGTTGCTCGCATGAGCATTTCTGCATTCGCCGTAGCGATGAGGACGGATATTCTTTCTTCGATAAAGGTTTGAATCCTTTTGACAGCCTCGCCCATCGTTAGTGAATCGACATGTACGCCTAAAATATCAACCTTTTTTTTCGACATACGGCATACCTCCCACATGAACGGGCATATCCCAAAAATGCTGCGCCTGTTCGATGTCACGATGAATTTGTGCCACCAGCGCGTCTACATCGGGAAATTTCTCTTCGTCACGGAGTTTTCCCAAGAAGTCCACGCAGATTTTCTGGCCATAAAGATTGCCGTTAAATTGCATAAGGTGAACTTCCAAACGACGCTCCACTTCTTCAAAGGTAGGATTTGAGCCGATATTGGCGACGCCCGGATAAACAGAATCGTTGAAATGCACGCGGACAGCATAGACGCCGTTCGGCAAAAGCGCATAAGAATCATCCAAGGCAATATTGGCGGTCGGGAAGCCAAGCTTGCGTCCGCGCTGCTCGCCATAGGTAACAATGCCTGTATAGTCAAGCGGCCACTTTAAATATTGATTGACGAGATCAATATTTCCCTCTGCAATCAAGGAGCGGATCCGAGTGCTGCTCACCATCTTCCCATCACGCAGCACGGAATTTCCAATACGGGATACGAAGCCAAATTCTTCCCCCCGTTGCTGCAAGAATGCAGAATCACCTGTTCCTTGGAAGCCGAAGGTGTAATTCGCTCCCACGACGACATAAGCAGGGGAAAAATTCTCCTGCAGCAGTTTGAGGAAACCTGTAGCTGATATAGCTGCGAAATTCTTCGTAAAAGGAACATTCATGAGGATGTCCACGCCGAGTTTTTCTATGATTGCTTCCTTTGACGCTGTATTGCGAATCATCTTTGGAGCGCGCTCGGGGAAAATGACAGAGAGAGGATGTTCTTGGAAAGTAAACGCCATACTGACGCCATGGATGTCGGCCGCAAGTTCCCTCGCTCTTTGCAATATACTTTGATGTCCGATATGGACGCCGTCAAAAGTTCCCAGTGCAATGACGATTCCTTGGTAGGAATCGGATAGATGTTTGATTTTTGAAAATCGCAGCATGGATCAAACTCCCTGTAATCAAAACGCCTTCAATCCGACATCTCTCGAAAGACCTTGAGCGGATAAAGCTCTCGCTTGGCCGCTTCATAGCGTCCCATGCCAAGGAAGCGGTTTCTCCCATAGACACGCAGGATGCTTTCCTTGGCATCGAAATCTATGTTGCCCGTCGAGAGTCCGTTGACGAAAGCTGTGATGCGATGTTCCGGCATGTTGAAGCGCGGCAGATGCTCGACGGCCTTCTCCGCAGGAAGGAGCGCCGCTTC
>ERZ773070.1484-NODE-1484-length-14449-cov-3.012366_pt1 | contig 14449 bp, 13 predicted proteins | sample MGYA00580618_ERZ773070 | MGnify/ENA primary metagenome ERZ773070 (study PRJEB29015, sample SAMEA2738023) | human oral metagenome | biome: human oral; feature: human-associated habitat; material: dental | place: China | collected 2019 ... | reverse complement strand
TCTTCTTAGCAACGGGCTGTAATTCTGGATTACGGGGCGTTTCTCGACCTGCTTTTCTTCCCTTGATGGAAGAAAAGCAGCAAAAGAAGATCAAGGCCTCACCGAGGCCGGGGAAGTTGGCCGGGTATATGATATGATCAGCCTTGAAAAAGTACCAGGAAAACTTCCCTGCCTCGGTGAGGCCACCCGATCGATGCACCTTTGCGCGCCTAACACGTATCATAACACAGAGAATGAGACTTTGCATTGCGGAGAAGCCGAGCGTGGCTCTGGAAATTGCGCGTGTGCTGGGGACAAACACGCGGCGAGATGGGTTTTATGAGGGCAACGGCTACGTGGTCTCGTGGACCTACGGCCACCTCTGCACGCTGAAGGATCCGGGCGACTACACGCCGGCGTGGAAACGCTGGGATATACGCTGCCTGCCGATGATTCCGCCACGATTCGGTATCAAGCTGATCGAGGAGGAGCATTGCATGCGGCAGTTTCGCGTGCTGGAGGCTCTCATCGCGAAGGCTGACGAGGTGATCAACTGCGGCGACGCGGGGCAAGAAGGGGAGCTGATTCAGCGCTGGGTGATGCAGAAGGCGCGTTGCCAGTGCCCCGTGAAACGGCTCTGGATCTCGTCGCTGACGGAGGAGGCTATCCGCGAGGGCTTCCACCGACTCAAGGACGCCTCGGCGTACCAACGACTCTACGAGGCGGGTCTGGCGCGCGCCATCGGCGACTGGCTTCTGGGCATGAATGCCACACGACTCTACAGCCTGCGCTTCGGTGGCCCCGGACGCGTGCTCTCCATCGGACGGGTGCAGACGCCCACGCTGGCACTGATCGTCCGTCGGCAACGCGAGATCGAGGCTTTCCGGCCGGAGCCGTTTTGGGAGCTAAAGACGGTCTATCGAGACGTCACCTTCACGGCCTCCCGCGGACGGTTCGCAAAGAAGGAGGAGGGCGAGGCGCTACTGCGCGCCATTGAGGGGCAGCCGTTCACCGTGACCGATGTCACGAAAAAGAAGGGCCGTGAGGCGCCCCCGAAGCTCTTCGACCTGACCTCCCTGCAGGTGGAATGCAACCGCCGTTTCTCGCTCTCGGCCGAGGAGACACTGCGCCTGATCCAATCCCTCTATGAGAAGAAGGTGACCACCTACCCGCGCGTAGACACGACGTACCTCAGCGAAGACCTTCACCCGAAGGTGTCCGGAATCCTGAAGGGGATGACGGATTACGCCACCCTGACTGCCCCACTCACCGCTGCACCGATCGCGAAGAATAAGCGGGTGTTTGACAACAAGAAGGTGACGGATCACCATGCCATCATCCCCACCGGTACGGCGGCTCCAGCCGGGCTCACGGCTGACGAGCGACGGGTGTACGACCTTGTGGCACGACGTTTCATTGCCGCTTTTTATCCCGACTGTGAGGTCGCAACAACGACCGTCACGGGCGCCTCTGCCGAGGTTGATTTCAAGGCCACCGGTCGGCAGATCTTGAAGCCCGGATGGCGCACCGTCTTCGAGCGAGAGGGCAGCAAGAAGGAAGAGAAGGCGGAGGAGGAAGAGGCGGAGTCCGTGCTGCCAGCCTTCCGAAAGGGCGAGAGCGGGCCGCATCGGCCATCGCTCGTAGAGAAACAGACCACCCCACCAAAGCCCTATACAGAGGCCACGCTGCTCCGGGCCATGGAGACGGCTGGCCGTTTCGTGGACGACGAGGCACTCCGTGAAGCGATGAAAGAGAATGGCATCGGCCGACCCTCCACGCGTGCGAACATCATCAAGACGCTACTCAAGCGCGATTATATCCGCCGTGAGCGGAAGCATTTGGTGGCCACCCCGACGGGTGCCAGTCTGATCGACACGATCCACGAGGAACTGCTGAAGAGTCCCGAGCTGACGGGCCAATGGGAGCGTAAGCTCCGCGGCATCGAGCAAGGCAGCTACGAAGCCTCGGCCTTCCTCACAGAGCTCAAGGAGATGGTCGCAAGGATCGTGCGGTAGTAAACTTGACCAGCATCCCTGAAGTCTTGAAGTACCAAGAAAACTTGGCTGGCGTCCCTGACGCCTTGATCTTCTTTTGCTTCTTTTCTTCCATCAAGGGAAGAAAAGAAGGTAATGAGACAGTGAGACAATGAGACACCACACAAAAAAGCCCTGCCGGACGCGAGAAAAAGAGATCCGCTCCCCCTCTCCCACTGTCCGGCAGGACTGTTCCCACTTTTCGTTATTACAAGGTTCAGTTCTCTTCGATCTTCGTCTTGAGCGCTTGGCGGGCAAAGAAGATGCGACTCTTGACCGTCCCCAAGGGGATGCCCAGCGCATCGGCAATCTCGTTGTAGCGATAGCCACTGACATACATAGTGAAGGGCACACGCAGCTCATCGTTCAGCTCGCCGATAGCCTTCGTGATCTCCTGCAGTCGACAGGCACTCTCGGGCGTTTCGATGCTCGATTCGGTAGTAGACTCGAGGTGATAGAGGTCGATGTCCTGCTCCACGACCGTCTGCGAGCGCAGCACACGCCGATAGTTATTGATGAAGATGTTCCGCATCACGGTCAGCACCCAGCCCTTGAAGTTGCGGTTGTCCGTGTACTTCTCCAGGTTGTCCAAGACACGGAGCGACGTCTCCTGCGTCAGATCCATCGCATCTTCGCGATCGGCCGTGAGGGTGAGCGCAAAGTTCATCATGTAGTCCTGCAGACCCAATAACTTATTCCGGAAATAAGAGGTATCCATCTTGAAATCGTTGTATTACTCGTTGCGGGCGCAAACATAGAAAATCGGAGATCAAAGCAGCATCCTAGGGGGCCAGATCTTTTGATGCATGGGGCCTGTCTGGGACTCCAAAGACCATTTAGAGGCCAAACTCATCGAAGATTCCAACCAAACGAAAAGCCGGGTTACCGGACGGAGCGCTCCGAACCAGTACCCGGCTTCATTCTTTGCTTTTTGGCTTCTCAGTTCACGTACACTTTCTCGGCCGTGTCGCCCACCTGGACGATGTGGTAGCCAGCCTTCAGGCGGAGGGTGGAGGAGCCAGCGGGAGCGCTGAACGTCTGCAACAGTCGACCGCTGATGTCGAAGATGCGGACAAGCTCCGGCTTCGGAAGCGTGAGGTAAAGCACGCCATCGGTAGCGTAGATGCGGCGACCGTCCACCTCGGCGTTGGCCACGGTGCCGATCTTCAGGAACTCGTTCCAAACGGGCATCGAGCGATACGTCGACTCTGTTCCCCGAGGAACATTCAGCTGCACGTTGGCTACGGGTACGGACGGGAAGATCGGATAACGCGGCATAGGCGGAACGGTCCACCCTACGGTCACGTTGCGCAGGCCTGTACACCCACCGAAGGCACCACTCTTAATCTCCTTCACACTGGCGGGGATAGAGACATTCGTCAGGGAAGTGCAACCCCAGAACGCGTTCTTATCGATCTCACACAGGCCAAGGGGCAGCGTGGCGGCCTTCAGAGCCGTACAGCCATAGAAGGCGCCCTCGTCGATGTCCGTCAGGCCAGCCGCGGGGAAAGAGACGGAGGCCAAGGAGGTACAGCCCGAGAAGGCTCCCTTTTTGATCTCACGCAGGCCGAGGGGCAGCGTGATGGAGGGCAGGGAGGTACAGTTCGCAAAGGCGCCGTCGCCCACCTTCTGCATACCCTGCGGCAGCGTAACGGAACGCAGCGAAGAGCAATTGAGGAAGACTCCCTCTTCGATTTCAGTCACGCCAATAGGCAGCGTAATGGCAGGCAGGGCAGAGCAATTCGCAAAGGCGTAATCCTCGATCTGAGTCACGCCAGCGGGGATCTGCACCGAGGTCAGGGCGCTACTCCCTGCAAAAGCATACTCGCCGATGCTTGTGATGCCGCTCCCGATAACGATCGATTTGATCTCCGCCCGGTGTTTGGCCCACGGTGCGGGTTGAAGGTTGGAATAGTCCGGGATGCGGCCGTAACCCGTGAGGGTCAAGGTGCTCGTGGCGGTCTCATACTTCCAATTTATCGAGCTACTCCCATAACCACCGCCGGGTAGGGGGCCATATTGTGCCTTCAGGGTGGCACTTCCCAGTGTCGCCGCAAGGGCCATGCATAAGCATGTAATCAACTTTTTCATCTTCTTCTCTTTTGTCTAATGGTTATATATCTATTGTGTGATCTATAATCTCTTGCGAATGTCTTGTACGAGGCTGCTGGCGCCGATGCGGAAGGTGTCTTTATGCAGCCATTCGGCTCCAAGTAACTCCCGAACAAGGGTGTAATACTTCACCGCATCCTCGGCCGTCCGTACGCCTCCGGAGACCTTCAGGCCAGCGCGTCGCCCACTGATCTTTTGGTATTGCTTCAGCACACGGCAGATGGTGTAGACGGCTTCAGGCGTGGCGCCAGGATAGCCCTTGCCCGTAGACGTCTTGACGAAGTCAGCGCCCGAATAGAGGGCCAGGATGGTAGCTCGGTGGATCTCCTCGGCCGACGCCAAAGCGCCCGTCTCAAGGATCACCTTCAGCCGCGCACCGCGACAGCTCTCTTTGATCTCCTGCAATTCGTCGGTCAGCTCCTCGTAGGCTTCTTCCTTGAAAAGCCCCAGGTTCATGACCACATCGATCTCGTCTGCCCCGGCCAGGACGGCCATACCGACCTCGGCTATCTTGACCTCCGGAAAGGTCTGCGAGGCGGGAAATCCGGCCGCTACGGCGGCTATCGAAACGTCCTTGACTTGTAAGGCCTGCCGAACGGTCTCGGTGAAATTGGGATACGTACACACGGCGGCCACATTGGGTACATCCGGGCGAGTGCCCTCCCACTGATTGACCTCCGTATCGACCATCTGCCAGACAGAATCCTTCGTGTCCAAGGTGGTCAGCGTGGTGAGGTCGATCAGGCCGTGGAGCTGCTTCAGCGTGTCGTCCGTGAAGTGTTTAGGCGCCTTTTCAGCCAGCAATTGGGCTGTCTTTTCGGCCACCTCCGCGTCCGTCAGAGCGGGCTCAAAGCGGTTGAAGCATTCGTGATATTTATCCTCCAGCTCCTCCTCATCGTGGTGATGATGGCAGTCGCAGTCGTGGTGATGTTCGTGTTCGTTTCTGTTCATCCTATTGTAGTTTTTGATTGTGTAAATGCCTCTCGTTGTCACGTTCGGTTTTCTTCTTCAGGTTCCTCTCGAAAGCCTCGGTCAGGTCGACGCCCGTCTGGTTAGCCAAACAGACCAAGACCCACAGCACATCGGCCATCTCATCGGCCAAATCATGCTTCGCATCGCTGGCCTTAAACGATTGTTCGCCATATCGACGGGCCATGATACGCGCGACCTCTCCCACTTCTTCGGTAAGGATAGCCATGTTCGTCAGCTCGCTGAAGTAGCGTACGCCGTAGGTCTTGATCCAGTCGTCGACGCGGCGTTGCACGTCTCTTATCGTCAGGTTTTCCATCTCGTTCATTCCTTATGCTTCGTGTCTATAACAATCGTCACGGGGCCATCGTTCACCAGCGACACCTTCATATCGGCGCCGAAGATGCCTGTCTTTACCCGTTTTCCCAAGTATTGGCTCATCGTTTCGCAAAACGATTCATAGAGCGGAATGGCAATATCCGGCTTCGAGGCGCGGATATACGACGGCCGATTGCCCTTCTTTACAGAGGCATAGAGCGTGAACTGACTGACGACAAGCAGCTCGCCCTCCACATCCTTCACGGAGCGATTCATCACGCCCTCTGCGTCGTCGAAAATGCGCAGGTTGGCCACCTTTTGGGCCGTCCACTCCAAGTCGTCCGGCGTATCCGCATCCTCGAAACCCACCAAAAGCAGCATCCCCTGCCCTATCTCAGCCACACACTTTGCGTCTACGACCACAGAGGCCTCTCGTACGCGTTGCACTATGGTTCTCATCTTCTCTCTTCTACTATTATGATCGTCTAATACATTCTTCCCGTTAAAATCCTTAACAGATCACTCATTGACTGTTGTCAATGGCATGCAAACTCCAGTTTTTTGCTCGTTGACAGCTGTCAATGGATACAAAACCGGAGGATTCTACCCTTTGACTACTGTCAATGGGGTAAAAAATGCGTTTTAGGTACCTCTGACTGCTGTCAATGGGATAAAAAACGCATTTTAGATGCCTCTGACTACTGTCAATGGGCAGAAAACTCCGCGGAGCAACCCATTGACAACCGTCAACGCACTTCCATACCTAATCCCTCGGCCACCAACGCGGCCTTCCTCTTTCCGATCAGCTCTTCGAGCTCCGCAGACGGTGCCTCTCGAATACGCTTCACGCTTTTGTATTTCTTCAGCAGCGCCTCTTTCGTTTTCTCTCCGATGCCTTTTATCGCATCCAGTTCGGAGACGATCTGCCCCTTACTGCGCATATGCCGGTGAAAAGTGATGCCAAAGCGGTGCGCCTCGTCGCGCAAATGCTGGATCACTTTCAGCGTTTCAGACGTCTTGTCGAGCACCAGCGGAAACGGATCGCCGGGGTAAAAGATCTCCTCAAGCCGCTTAGCCAACCCTACAATGGTTATTTTACCTAACAGATTTAGCTCACGAAGCACCTCCGTAGCCGCATTTAGCTGCCCCTTGCCCCCGTCGATAATGATCAACTGCGGTAGCGGCGCCTTCTCCTCCAGAAGTCGTGTATAGCGCCGTGTGACGATCTCTCGCATCGAAGCAAAGTCGTCAGGCCCCACGACGGTTTTGATATGGAAATGGCGGTAATCCTTCTTCGACGGCTTCGCCTTCTTGAACACTACACAAGCGGCCACGGGGTTCGTTCCCTGGATATTCGAGTTGTCGAAACACTCTATTTGCATCGGTAAAACGGGCAAATGCAAATCTTTTTGGATCGTAGTCAACAGACGTGTCGCACGTTGCTCCGGGTTGAATTTCTCCGATCGCTTCAGTTTATCCACCTTGTATTGCTTCGCATTTTGAAGTGAAAGCTCGAGCAACTTGCGCTTATCCCCCCTTTGAGGAACGGTGAAGCCGATCCCTTCCGGGAAGACGCCTTCGGGGATAAACGGCACAATAATCTCGTTTGCATGGCTCCGAAAGCGCTCACGCATTTCCACAATACCTAGGCCCAGGATGTATTCTTTCTGTTCATCGTCGAGTTTCTTTTGATACTCGATCGTATAGACCTGAACGATCGCACCGCTCCCAACATGCATGTAATTGATGAAAAAGGACGTCTCGTTTTCGTCCAATGAAAACACATCCACGTTGTGCAGCATCGGCACAACGGTAGATTTCAGCCTAAAACTTTCCACCAAATCATACTGTCGCTTTACCTCTTGTGCCTCTTCAAAACGCATCTCTTCAGCAAGCGTCTTCATTCGCTCGAGCAACAGTTCACTCACCTTCGAGCTGTTTCCCTTCAGAATCTCCTTGATATCGGCGATATTCCTGTTGTATTCCTCCGCCAACTGCATCCCTACACATGGTGCCTTACAACGCTTGATATGGTACTGCAAGCAGACTTTGTATTTGCCCGATCCGATAGCCTCGGGCGTCAATGCGTGTTTGCAATTACGAATCGGATAAAGCTCTTTGATCAGGTGTAATAGCGTGCGGATAAAATGCACAGATGAATAGGGACCGTAATACAGCGAGCCGTCGCGAATAATGTTGCGCGTTTGGAAGATGCGTGGAAAGGGCTCGTTCTTGATGACGATCGAAGGATACGTCTTATCGTCCTTCAGTAATACATTGTATCGCGGGCGATATTGCTTGATTAGGTTATTCTCTAACAGTAGCGCATCCGCCTCCGAATCGACAACAATGTATCGAAGATCGTAGATCTGCTTCACCAACACGCGCGTCTTCCTGTTCTCGTGCTCCTTTTGGAAGTACGAAGAGATACGCTTGCGCAGATTCTTAGCCTTACCCACATAGATCACCGTCCCTCTCGCGTCGTAATACTGATAGCATCCGGGCTTCTCGGGTATGGTGGAGAGCAGGGATGTGATGTAATTCAATCGATCGTTCATAGTCCATGTTTCCTGTTTCACGTGAAACAAATCAAGGTTTCACCGACCGAGTAATACAAGCAACACATTGATGTCATTCGGTGAAACACCTGGGATTCGCCCTGCCTGAGCAAGTGTTTCTGGATTGATCCGGGCGAGCTTCTGTCGTGCCTCAATGGTGAGCGATTGTATGGACGCATAATCGAAACGCCCCTTGATTCGTATATTTTCAAGTCGAGATATTTTATCGGCCACTAATCGCTCGCGTTTGATGTAGCCCCCATACTTTACATCGATCTCCACAGCCTCCAAAACTTCATTTCTATAATTCGCAGAAATGGCGTCAATGATTTCTCTGAACTCAAATATGCCATTCATGGCGTCTATGAATTTGACCTGCGGACGAGACAATACATCGACCAACTTGCATGCATGCTCCAGCGGCGATGTGCCCAAACGCAGCAGTAAATCATTCACCCGTTCGGGCGTGACAGAAAAAGATCGAATGAAGTTTGTCACTTCCTCGCACGCTTGCTTCTTACTCAAGAATAATCGATAGCGATAGTCGTCTGCCAAACCCAAACGATAGGCACGCTCGGTCAGACGCATATCTGCATTATCCTGACGCAATAGGATGCGATACTCCGCGCGGGAGGTGAACATGCGATACGGCTCATCGACACCCTTCGTCACTAAGTCGTCGATCAGTACACCGATATAAGCCTCGTCACGCCGTAAGACAAACGTCTCCTCCTCCGAATGGCAACGTAAGTGCGCATTGATACCCGCTATTAACCCTTGTCCTGCTGCCTCCTCATAGCCCGTTGTTCCGTTGATCTGTCCGGCAAAGAATAGACGCGAGATACGCTTTGTCTCAAGCGTGTGGAGCAATTCCGTCGGATCGAAGAAGTCGTATTCGATGGCGTAACCAGGGCGATAGAGGTGGATGTCTCGAAAGGCGGGAAGCTGTTGTAGCGCCCGAAGCTGCACATCGAACGGAAGCGACGAGGAGAAGCCATTCAGGTAGTATTCGTTCGTCCGCTCGCCCTCGGGCTCGAGAAAGAGCTGGTGTTGCGTTTTATCGGCAAAGAGCATGATTTTCGTTTCGATGCTGGGACAGTAACGCGGACCGATACTCTTGATACTGCCATTGTAAAGTGGCGACTCAGAAAGCCCACTACGCAACACTTCGTGGCAAGCTGGACTCGTATAGAGCGTCCAACAACTTAGCTGTTTCAGCTCGCTACGGACATTGTCCAAATAGGAGAATCGAGATGGATCAAGATCTCCTGCTTGCTCCGTAAGTTCCTCGAAATGAACGCTTCGACCATCAATTCGGACCGGCGTACCCGTCTTCATACGGTCGGCAGTGAAGCCGAGCGAGACAAGCTGCTCCGTGAGACCTGTAACGGCTGGCTCAGCCATGCGACCGCCCGAAAACCGAACACTCCCTACGTGCATCAGACCATTCAAGAACGTACCGTTAGTCAGCACGACACAGCGAGCGTGAAATTCGACGCCCAATTGCGTCCGAACGCCGCACACCTCCTGCCCATCGAGCAGAAGCTGGTTCACGGTGTCTTGCCAGAGATAGAGGTTCGGAATTCCCTCGATTGTTTCACGCCAAACACGCACGAATTGAGCGCGATCGCACTGCGCACGCGGACTCCACATGGCTGGTCCCTTGCTCCGATTAAGCATACGGAACTGGATCGTCGTACGATCTGTCACACGGCCCATCCATCCACCCAAGGCGTCGATCTCACGAACGATCTGCCCCTTGGCGATGCCCCCCACAGCGGGGTTGCAACTCATCTGAGCCATGTTATTCATGTCGCGGGTGATGAGCAGCGTCTTTGAACCCAGTCCAGCTGCCGCAGCTGCCGCTTCGCAGCCAGCATGACCCGCACCCACCACGATCACGTCGTAATCAAACTTCATCTTGCTTGTAACTCCTACTTATATAACGATTACAAAGGTACGCCCACGGCCAGATCCCTGCAAAATAGCGCCTCAACGGCCTCTCCAGCCGGTTGAAAACCTGCTTATAACTTCGTTTACAACTACTGAAAACAGCATTTGGAGAAATCAAGATGCGCTATAAGAGGAACTGTTTCCCGTTTTACCAAAGAAATTTCCAACAAATCGTACCCATACTCTCCACGTGAAAATTCACCGAGAAAGAGGTTTTCCACAGTCCGATTTAATCCCCTCAAAAAGTTATTCGCAGGGTGTTTATAACTTAGATGAAGTCGCTTCTGGAGCACATTTAGGCCGTTCATATCTGTTTGAAAATGTACGCTCAAGCGCTCATAACCCGGATACCCAAATAATCAACGAAAAAAGAATCAACGCTTTCCACTGGTTATCATCCCCTCTATAGTAAATCAAAAAAACAGAGATGATAAAATGAAGTTGTGGATGATGATTGCCGGTGGAAAAAGTCTTTACCAGGGGAGCGGAGGAGTGCTCACCAAAGACATCGAGTTGAGCTCCGCTTTCGTAGATGAACCGCCCCGGTTGAAGTGAAACATATTTGTTCCTAACCGAGCCCCTTCCGCAGGTGTGTATAACCCCGTGGATTCTTCTGGGATAGCCTCGTTAAGAACTGCTCATAAATAGATTTGGAAGATTCAGTGCCTTGCATAAGCTCACAGACTTCTCATAACGCCAAACAAACTTTGGAGGAATCTTCCGCACATTCTCCACCTGTCGTTCCACCGCTCTCTCCCCTCTCCCTCCCCCATTTTTAATCCCCTAAAAGCGTTTTCCGCCGCTTGTTCATAACCCCGATAATCCCGCTTGCAATCGCATTTCTATGGCGTTTATATCCATTTGAAAAGCTCTCGGCCGACGCTCATAAGCCATACAGCCAAACAAAAGCACCCAAAAACAATCAACGGTTTCCACCGCCTATATTCCCCTTCATAGGAGATTTCAAAAGAGAAGAGATGAATAAGATGGAGTGAGGTTCGATAGATGATGATCGTCGGTGGAAAAAGGTGTCGGCCGGAGAATTGGACTCTTATTCTGCGATGGGCTGGGTATGTATAAAGCGACGGCGGCGACAGGGAACTGCTCCCCATCGCCGCCGTGACTGTATATATAAAGGTGTGTGCCCCCCCTATGCCTATTCCTTGGATTCCTCTCGGTCGTAGTCTTCGCCTTGTACGCCTAACTCTCCTAAGCTCGTCGCACGGGCTATATCCAGCTTCAGCGCCTCGTCATAGTCTTCGCCGACCATAAAAGCACGCATCATGCGAAGCAACAAGTCAGAACTGATATGCGAGGCCGCGATGTGATAAATGATCGATTCAAATTGCTTCATGAAGACACATGCGTTCCAATAACGTTCGTTCTTATGCAGGAAGTAGGCACCCAAGGTCAGTGCGATGCGCTTGTTGCCATCCGTGAAGTAATGCCTTGAACAGAAGGTGAAGACAAGGTAGGACAGCTTATCCGTGAACGTGGGGTAATAGTCATCATTCCGTACGAACTCCAACGTGGCTCGAATTCCACCCTCGTCGCGCACACCGGAGAATCCGCCGTCGCTGGCTGAAATCATCTTATGATAGACTACCAACGTCTCGTCATAATCGATATACTGGATTGCTTCATTCATCCTCCGCCTGCTTCAAACGTTTGAGTACGTCCTTATTCTCGGCCAGGATCCGATCGAAATCAACCGACTGATCGCCGATGAATCGCTCGAACTCCTCCGGTGTGACGGCCCGCAGATAGTCTGCTATATTTCCGTGATAAGCATCACGGAAACTATAATCGCGAGAGGCCATCTTCGTTCTGGCGTCATGGATATAGGGCTTTTGCATGGGGTGCTCGGACAGTTCGTCAATAAGCTCCGCCACTTCATCGATGGAAAGTGGGACGCCCTCACTCTCCTCGAAACATGCCTCTATGTATGCGGCCAGTCCGTTTTCAAATGACGAAATGACGAGTAGAACCTCTGCATACAACGTCTGCCGGACATTGTCTTTCGGCGCCAAGCGAAGAATCTTACGATACTCCTTGGCCTTCTCTCTGAATACGGCTTCATAGATGAGATCCGTCACCTGAGCATACTTGTAGGTCAGGTGCCCGAGCACATATTGGTTGATGGCCGAGGTCAGGTTCTTGCGATAATTCTCTTCCGTAATGGCCGCGGTCAGGTAATTCACATCCCTTCGGTTGATGTATTTCGTCCCACCTCCCGTCCTTTCGTTGATGGTGGCGATGACTACATCCAAGATCAGGCTCCGCAGTGCTTTGGCCTTCTCGCTCTCGGCCAGCAGCATGCCCATGTTCAGGAAGGCACGGAAATTAAAGAGCCCGAGTCGTCTGGTTTTGATCGCCTCATTTGTGAGGTGATCAAATTGTAACTTGAACGCTTCAAGCGATTTACCTTGACATAAAACATATCCATTGCGCTTCAGCTCATCGCCGTACGCGGTCAAGTATCGGTCTATTGTCGAGACGTCCACGCCGTAGAAATCCGCGACCATCTTTTTTGTGAATCGGTATTCTCCTTCAAAGAGCATACCCTCTATCCCCAGCTGTCGTTGCATTTCATCGACAGCGAAACGGTTGTTGAGCACGTTTTGGCGCTCAATGTCTGATGTAGTTAGATCTTTCATTGTTCGTTTTCCTTTTTGTGGTGAGTAATTTCTTTCCCTTCATCCAAATACTCCTCCTTGAAGATGTTGACCAGCAAGAGGAACATCGAGATCAGCAGTGGGCCGAAGATGATGCCCCAGAAACCGAATAGGGACAGGCCGAGGATGACACCGAAGACGGTGATCAGCGGATGCGTGTCGGCCAGGCTTTTTTGAAGGACGAAGCGCACCACGTTGTCGATGTTGATCAGTATGATGGAGCAGTAGGCCGCCAGACCCGCCGCATCGACCCATCGGCCAAGGATAAGCAGGTAGACAACCAGCGGTACCCACACGATGCTCGTCCCGATGATTGGAATGATCGTCGCAAAGCACGTCAGGACGGCGAAGAGCAGTGCACTCGGCAGGTCGAAGAAAAGATACGCCGCGTACGCCACCAGACCCTGCACGATGGCCAGCAATGGGATTCCCACGGCATTCGAATACACCATCCGATAGATCTCACGGACGACCCGCATCCGATGCTCCTCTTTGAACGGCAGCAATTCGTAGACATAGCGCTCGATACGCCGAAAGTCCATCAGAATAAAGTAGAGGAAGAAGACGAGCACGACGAGCGTCACCGCCATGCTACTCACCTGCCCAAGCACATACTGCACCCCGCGACTCATATACCCCGTGGCCATCGTCAGGTTGTCGAACGTGAACAGGTCGTATCCGAGGCGCCGCTTGATCTGCCGGTCAATGTCGTCCACCATCTGCTGCAGCCCCGAAATGTCCATGTTGATATGTTGTATCCGGTCGACCGTCGCCCAGCTAATCAGCGCCAGCGGCCCCAGAACCATCACGGCAACCTCCACCAGCACCACCATCGTGGCCAGGAATCGCGGCCAATGCCACCGCTCCGTCAGCGTGATCATCTGCCTGCGTACCAGCACAAAAATCGTGAACGCCCCCAGCAGTCCGCTGACAAACGCCCACAGTTCACCCACAATCAGCGCCCCCAGCCCCAAAATGAGCGTGACGAGCGAATACTTCCAATACTTCTCTTTCGTTGACATTGATTCTTCCTTTTGATAGGCCTATTCTACATGGCCCGCACATTATATAACGTATAAAAATCGCCTGTTTGCAGCCCAAAAGTAGCCCAAACTGAGGCTCCACTGCATTCCTTTTTGTCCAAAAGCCCCATCTGTGCCTCACGACAGGACTTTTGGACGAAAGGAGCGTCTGCCCGTGCCTCATGGCAATACTTCTGGAAAAAAAGGAGGCCTGTCGATACCTTGAGACAGGAGTCCTTGGAAAAAAAGAAGCTGATCTTCTGGTTCTGATTCTATCATATTTCAAGATGTTATGAAGATCGATGCCTTGTTTTATACTTCATCTTAGTATATATAGGTGTATGAAATCTGGTTTTCAGTGTATCTCAAAATATATAGCTGTATGAGGATATGCAGATACTTCATTCCAAAATGCGCTATAAGATGGGTATTCGAATTGAACTGCATTTTTTTATGAGATAGAATATGAATCACCTATTTGATGCGTATTTTGGAATGAGATATCGGCGTATGCTCGGATTATACCTCATTTTAAGATGAGCTATTAGCGTAATATAGGATAGATACGTATTTAAAAATGAGTAATAGATCTATGCTTCATTTTCCATCATATTTCCAGATATAGAACAATCTGAATGAGGTTTCGAGGTTCCTTTTTTTATAGACCTATTGCCACGAGGCGTTGACGGACCTCCTTTTTCTCCAGAGGTACTGCCACGAGGCGTTGACGGATCTCCTTTTTCTCCAGAGGTACTGCCACGAGGCGTTGACGGATCTCCTTTTTCTCCAGAGGTACTGCCACGAGGCGTTGACGGATCTCCTTTTTCTCC
>ERZ773070.1483-NODE-1483-length-14449-cov-19.401278_pt1 | contig 14449 bp, 16 predicted proteins | sample MGYA00580618_ERZ773070 | MGnify/ENA primary metagenome ERZ773070 (study PRJEB29015, sample SAMEA2738023) | human oral metagenome | biome: human oral; feature: human-associated habitat; material: dental | place: China | collected 2019 ... | reverse complement strand
TCGCCGTTGTCACGCCAAAACACCTGCGCTATCAACGTATGGCCAAACGCCCCGAACGACCGATGCAGCCGCGCGAAGTTGACCAACGTGATTGGTCGGAAATTGAAAACTTAGAAAAAGGCGGACCAATTGCCATCGCCGATTATTTTGTGATGAACGACCACGGACTGGACGAGCTATACGCGCAGTTAGAAGCCGTCACTCACCACGAGCATTTTTGTAAAGCGCCTGAGCAGTGCTGAGTCACAACGCATCAAAAAGGCCAGACATATCCGCCTGGCCTTTTTATTATCGCCGGTCAATCTAGCTCAAATACTCATACAACTTTTTAGCATCTTTATGCTTCCGCAGTTTCGCCAAAGCCTTCGCTTCAATCTGGCGAATTCGTTCGCGCGTCACAGCAAATTGCTGGCCGACTTCCTCAAGCGTATGACTTTTGCCGCCATTGTCCAGTCCAAACCGCATGCGCACAATTTTTTGCTCGCGATCAGACAGACTCGACAGCACCTCGGCCACCTTTTCTTTCAGCAGCTGATTGGTCGCTGATTCTTCTGGCGAAATCGTATCTTCATCCTCGATAAAATCGCCCAACACCGAATCTTCCTCGTCACCATCACGCCCGATGCCAGCATCCAAACTCGACGTCTCTTGCCGAATTTTATTGATGTACTCAATTTTTTCCGGCTCCATGTCCATTTCCTTGGACAATTCTTCCATTGTCGGCTCGCGGTTCAGTTCCTGGGTAAGTCGTCGCTGCGTCCGCACCAGCTTGTTAATCGTCTCGATCATGTGCACGGGAATGCGAATCGTCCGCGCCTGATCAGCGATCGCCCGGGTAATCGCCTGGCGAATCCACCACGTCGCGTAGGTCGAAAACTTAAAGCCCTTGTCCGGATCAAACTTCTCCACGGCGCGCAGCAAGCCAGTATTGCCCTCCTGAATTAAGTCTAGAAAATCAAGACCACGGCCCGAATACCGCTTGGCAATCGACACCACCAAACGCATATTCGCCTCGGCCATCTTGTCCTTAGCCTTCTTATCGCCCTCGATGATTCGCCGCGCCAGCTCCATTTCCTCATCCGAACTTAACAGCGGGATCTTACCGATCTCACGCAAATACAACCGCACCGAATCGTCCGAAATATCATCCAGATACTGGCCAGCGTTCAACGCCTCGAGATCTTCTATCTCCTCGTCATCATGTACCGCCGTCAAATCTGGCTCGAGTGGATCGTCATTGGTCGGGGTGTATTGCTGGTCGTTGTTCACGCATTCTCCTTAATCAGTGCGTTTAGCTGCTGCCGCAAGGTGCGCGCCCGCGCCTCATCGCTGAGCTCCTCAGCCTCACGCAAATTGTCTAATAATTGTTGTTTTTTTGTGTCGCGGTGTTTACGTATCAATTGCTTTACCAAACGCGCCATTTCACTGTCCAGAGCCTCCGGCTCCCAGTCCATGTAGCGGCGTTCACTTTTTAACTGTACTATTTTCACATACTGCTCAAATTTTTGCAAGGGACAGGGTAATTTTTCTACGTCAAGCAGCGGCTCAGCCTGCAGCGCCGTCACCACTGCTCGAGCTGGCTCGTCCAAGCTTGCCGCCTCAAGCGCCCCGACCCAGCGCCGCGTCGACGGCTGACTAAGCGCTAGACCGACGATGATGTCCGCTAATTCGTCACGAGGTTTACTGGGAGTCGCCTTTTCAATCTTTGGTTGTTTGAGCTGAGCGGGCGGCGTTGATCTCTCAGCGCCGAGCTTTGCCCGCAAGGCCGCGAGACTAGCGCCAGTTTCTTTAGAAATCACCGCCAAATAATGCTCTTGCTCCACCGGATCTTTTAAGCCGCGCACAATTCTGAGTGCAGTTGTCGAAAATCGCCGCTTGCCTTCGGCCGTCGCCAAATCTTCCATCTCGGCGTGCCGAGCGATCACCCAATCCACCGCTGGCTGCGCCTGTTCAACTGCCGCCTGCCATAACGCTGCGTCTTTTTGGATCAATTCATCCGGATCTTTCACGCCGTCCGGCAGACTCACCACCTCTAGCTCCACGCCAATTTCCTGCGCCAAATTGATCGCCCGCTCTGTTGCGCTCACGCCCGCCCGGTCGCCGTCAAACGCCACACGAATCCGTCCTGCCAGCCGGCTCAGCGCCTTCAAATGCTGTAAGGTCATCGCCGTCCCTGCCGTCGCCACCACGTTTTTGACACCGGCCTGGTGGCTGCTGACCACGTCCAAATTCCCCTCGACAATCACCGCGGCGTCGCTCTTACGAATCGCCTCTTTCGCCTGATACAGCCCAAAAATGTGGCGCGATTTATCAAACAGCAGGGTCTGCGGCGTATTCAGATACTTTGGCGCCCTGGGGTCGTCACGAATAATTCGCCCCGTAAAGCCAACCACCTCGCCGCTGCTATCACTCAAGACCACCATCATCCGCCCCCGAAACAAGTCGCCGCCAAACCGATTAACCAGCCCCGCATCAGCCAGCTCCCGGCACGAAAACCCCCGCTTCTCCAGCGCTTTGGTCAGCGCATCGCCCTGATCCGGCGCATAGCCGATGATAAAATCGCCAATCGTCTGCCGATTTAGCCGCCGTTTTTTCACCGCGTATTCTCGTGCTGCCGAATTTTTCACCAAATTTTGCTGATAAAAATTTGCTGCTAATTTTAACGCTTCCCGCGCCCGCGCCCGCCGCTTGGCTGTCCGTCCATCACCATGAGAAAACAAGCTCAAATCCACGCCCGCCTTGCGCGCCAAATGCTCCAGCGCTTGGCGAAAATCCATCCCCTCCACCAGCATCACGAACGTAAAAATATCGCCTCCCTTGCCCGAAGAGAAATCATGCCAAATCTGTTTTTCCGGACTGACCATAAAACTCGGCGTCCGCTCATCAGTGAATGGACTGAGCCCCTTCAGATTACGACCCGCCCGCTTCAGCTGAACATATTCACCGATCACATCCTCAATATTCAGCCGCGCCCGCACTTCTTCCTTGGCATCATTCATGATTTTTATTATATCACTCTTTACCTCTGTTGTTGTTTATGCTTTAATGGGTGTATGCAGCCACACAACGACTATGACGTGCCAACCGGTATTGATTATCTCAATCAGATTTCTGCACCGCCAGCACCGCAAGGCTTTGATAAAAAATCAAAAATTATCTTGCTCATTCTCGGCATCATCGGACTGCTCGGCCTGGTCTTTATTATTAACGCCGCCCAGAACGCTTCCCGCGGCCCTTCATTGAATAATCTCATTGCTCGTCTGCAAAAACTCCAAACCGTCTCTGAGAAATTTACTCCCCGCCTCAAATCCAGCCAACTCCAAGACGCTAATAGCTCGCTTACCGCCGTTCTCACCACTGCCAATAAGTCTATAGAGACACCGGCCGCTGCCCAGAATATCGACGTCAAAAAAGACCTCAAAAACATCACCGCGCTCGACCCACCGACAAAACTCGAGGAAAAATTTGAGGAGGCCTACCTCAACGCCGACCTCGACAACACTTATGCTTACACCATGAATACCGAGCTGGCCGACACACTCTTGATGATGAATCGTATCAAAGAGGGCTCGCGCAGCAAAAGCACAATTGACTTTCTCGAGAAAACCATCTCCGACCTCACCAACGTGCGCAAACAGCTCATGGCGATCACCGGTGATTCGGACAAGTCATAACCACGCACGACGCGGCACAAGTCGGTCGGAGCAGCACCACCTCTCCCAGCACTCAGTTTACGCTGCCTTACTCACTCCGCCACCAACCGATAACTCAGTCGCGCCAAGTCAAAAATTTCCTCATCACTCAGTTGCCCCGAGCAAATGATAGTGTTCCAGTGTTTCTTATTCAGATGATACCCCGGCAGCACCGTCTCGTACTTCTCGCGGAGATTCTCAGCCAGCAATGGATCGCACTTCAGACTGACCCTGAGCGGCTTTGAGCCTTCCGTCACCAGTGCCACCATCTTCCCTGCGCCGTTATTATCCCGACCGAACTTATACACCGCAACATCCTCGCCAAACGGATAGTCTAGCCATACACCTGGCAAACTGAGGATAAACTCTTCAAATTGTTTATGGGTCATGCTCTCAGTATACAATCACAATGTCTTAAGAGCAATTTTCTCAGCAATACCCCGCGTCGCGCCAAATCGACTTGCGGCATTCACCGCTACGGCCGCCATACCGCGAAGCACCGCTCGTGTTCGTGCCCTGAGGACATCTCGGCCCGTCAAGCCCTTTTGCTGATCCCGCTCCGATTGCCACGCTAATCGGATTGCCCGGCCCGCCAACGCCAAGCCTCGCCGTCTGTCACCCACTAGACTTTCAGTCATACCCCAGCGAGATGCCATATTTATCTCGTACTGGTCAGCGTTCTCTTCTTTAGAAAGCTGGTTTACTTGTGCCATGTCCAGCGCAGCTTGCCGCGTCATGAGTCGCGCCTTGTCTGCCAACGCTTCATCCCTGCTATCTGCCAATAGATACGCCTTTAATGCAAATATACCAACATATGATGCCGTGGCCGACCGCTCTCGTAGCGTCTCAATCTCGGGGTCCTTGTTAGTTGCCATATCGTGGATGTCATATGCCTGATCGATATATTTAAGCGCCGCATCATTTCGACCCAAGCGATCACTCGCAGCGGCCATATTGCGATATACCTCTCCTAGCGGCGACTCGTTACCATCGCCATGCAACTCCTCCATTTCCAGCGCTTTCTCACCAAGTTGCACAGCCCTATCAAAATGACCGCGCGAAATCTCATTCGTTAGCCCGGTCATATATTGCTGTAACTCAGAACTTACTGCACGCATTTTCCAACTCCTTTTGCCAAGATAGTATCAGAGAAGTATACTTTTGTCAAATAATTCAGCGGCCGTGAATATGCCAGCTGGTAAACCTAGCGTTTCACCTTCTTCAAATAATATTGTAATTCTTGAATACTGCCGCGGATATCCTCCAGCGCCCGATGATCCTCTGGCTTGGCAAATTTTTTGCCGTATTTACCTTCAAACACCACTTTCCAGGCACTGACATCTAGCATCCGATAGTGGAGGCGTTTCGAAAATTTCTTGAACCAATGGTCGATAAAGCGCCGGTCTTGATGAATTGAATTACCCGCCAATAAAATTGGTGCATCATCAAAATACTCATCCAAAAATGCTAAGATATCGCGCTCGAGCTGCGCCTTGGTTGTCTTGGTGACTCTATTTTGCGCTATCAACTGCTCACGCGCAGTCGTGCCATCACCATACCAAAATGATTTATTCTTATCAAATCGTGCTTGCATTTTCTTGCTGCACCAATGCACCGCACCCTCAAAATGAGCAATTTCCGTAAACCCCCAGTCGGTCACAATCATCGCCACCTCAATCGGAAAATCCTCCACCGGATCTAGTCCCGTCATTTCCATATCCAGCCACAAAATCTGTTGCGGTTTGAATTTCGCTTTCATGTTTCTATTTTACCACTTTTTGGCGTCGTGGTAATCTCGAGAAAACTGTTCTGGTACTTGCCGCAGCAAACGTTCAATGGAACCGCTAAGTTCCGGCCACCGCTCCTCTTCAGCCCTAATAGTATCAAGTGCGCCCTCAGATGAAACAAAATCTGTACGATTAACCAACTCGTGGTATAACTCGGTAGTTTCCATCTCTTCACAACCATATGGCATCATCCCGTGGCGCTTTAGGTTATAAACATAGCGCTCAGCTACCTTGTAATCAACCTCCAGCGCCTTATCTAGTTGTAGTACTTGCATAAAATAATCGTCTCTTGGATCTCCATAAATACCGGCTGGCAGCTCAACACTCCTGATGCTCGCATCATCAATCCCTTGAACTTGCATCTCCGAAAGAAGTCGCACCGCCTTAAGTGCCAACTTATTACCAATTCTATAGTTACGACTAATGTCATGTTCAAATATTGTTGGCCTGATTATGTGCTCAGCCGTACCCAATACTGCTTGTGTGCTAGCTAGCAACTTCCAGGCACCGCTATCGTTTTTGTATATGAGTACCTGATTAATTGTAAAATCGTGCTGACACATAAACTCAGCCGCCGAGTCAACGCGCTCTGCCTCGTAACCATTCATTGCATCACGCGGCGAAAAATACATCGAAAGCTCGCTTGCTATCGCCTTAATATCATCTGGATCGTAACCACCGCTACCAACAACCTCTTCTAAAACCACTAAGTCAATATCGCGCGGCTGTGTTAGTTGGCGATCACCGTGTACTAGCGCTTCTAAAGTCTGACGAGCTGCACCACCTTTTATACCCATAAACGATGGTAATTCCTCTAGTTCAAATCCTAAATTAGCCCTCTCTATAACTTCACTGGATAGTTCATATTCATATATTTCGTTGCACCGAGTTTCTAGATTACTAATTGGCCCATAACAAAGATTTTCCGGACACTCATCATAGTGTTCATTAACTTTAGGGCTTGTTCCTCCTAAGTCTATACGGCGCTTACCGCCCCCAGGCAGCTGTGAAAACTGAGGTTTTTTAACGTCCCCTGGCGCTGGAATCAGTGTTTCCATATTTTTATACTATATCAATAAAATATAAATTTGTCAAATTAACTGTATTTCTCCCCCCTATCAAATTATTAGGCGATCTGAATCCTATGGTATACTGAGGCAATGACTAAACGTATCCTCCTCAAATTATCCGGCGAGCAGCTCCAGGGCGAGTTCGTCAGCGGCTTCGATCCCAAGCGGGCTCGTTGGATCGCCGAACAAATCAAACCAGCGCTAAAAACTGGCGCCGAAGTCGTCATCATGGTTGGCGGCGGCAATTACGTCCGCGGCAACCAAATCATTGGCCACGGCATTCAGCCCGTCTCAGCCCATAATATCGGCATGCTCTCTACTCTAATGAACGCCATCGCTTTGGCTGACGTCTTCAACGACGCTGACCTACCGACCCGCGCCCTGTCCACCGTCGAGATTAATCAATTCATCGACCAATACACCTTCCGCCGTGCCCTTAGTCATATCAAAAAGGGCCGTATCGTCATCGTTGCCTGCGGCACTGGCCGGCCCTTCCTGACTACCGATACCGCCGCTCTCAACCTCGCCCTAGAGATGCAGTGCGACATTGTGATCAAAACAACGAAAGTCGACGGCGTATATGATAAGGATCCGGTGAGATTTCCAGACGCTGTTAAACTTGATCAGCTATCATACCAGGACGTCCTCACTAACCCCGATATCGCCGTCATGGACAAGGCCGCTATCGGCCTGGCTATGGACGAGCACATCCCAGTTGTCATCTGCGACCTCCTCACTGACGGCAATATCGCCCGGGCCGCTCGCGGCGAGATAGTCGGCACGCTGATTTCCTAGCCCTGAGTACGGTACGCATCTTGTTCCAGCATAAATCGTTTTACATAAAAAATCTGCCGTATTTATCCGGCGGATCTGTTTTCAAGGCCCAATTAGTCTTTTTTCTTGTCTAATTTATCCAGCTTCAAAAAGTGAATAATTGCATACACCACAAAGGCCACCGCTAACAAAGTGATCAGCGAGCTAACAAACGCACCGTACAGGAATTCACCCTTGCGACCAGCAATCTCAACAGAGAATGATGCTGCCTGCAAACCTTCCTGCGAGCCGACAATCAGCTGCACCAGCGGGTCGATAAACGCTGTCACCAACTTTTTCACGGTATCGCCGGCCGCTGTACCGATCGCCAGACCGACAGCCAAGCCAACCACGCCCTGCTCGCGAATAAATGTCATAAAACCGCCGCCATGGCCTTTGACTGCTGCCGCCTTTTCTTTCAGCGCTGCCACGCTTGGTTTTTTCACAATCGATTTCTTAGTAGTCGTCTGTTTGGTAGTCGCCTTCTTGGCTACTTTCTTCTCTGCCATAAAAACTCCTTTACGTTAAGTAACATCTTGATTGTAGCATAAAACTTTACAAATTATTTAAAAGTTTTCTGGCTGCAGCAAGCTTACCGTTGCGCAGGCTATTTGATGGATTCTCCCCGTATAGTTTAATAGCCCGCCAGGCAAGCTCCTTGTTTCCTGTCTGTTTGGCAATTTTTCGTATGATATCTGGCAAAAACAACTTATTTTTCGATTTGTCGTCTGGAACCAAGCTCTCGTCCACCATAGTCGCTAAATCAATTGCTTCGTCATATTTTCCTGCCAATATTAGCTGACGACACAACCCATCAACTTCCTTCAGGCCATTTCGCGAATCAACATCAAGATATACCCCTGATAATTCTGATAGCCCTTTGCTCGCTGCTTCGATCTTGCCCGACCCCGCTCGTCGGACGGCATTGTACTGCTGAATCAACAACATACGCCCCGGTACTGAGGGTAATGTTAAGAATTGTAATATCCGATTTCGAGGCTTATGTTCATGAGATTGTGCCGCATCGATAGCATCAAATGACAGCCATGGCCTTGAATTAATAAACTTTTGCCTATCAATCGACGGCGGTAGCCGTTTCAAGAGTTCTCCTGAAAAAAATGTATTCACTGCCCGCAACTCACCCATCGCTAGCTGGTCAAGCGGGTCGGGCGCACCGCTGCCAATCACGCCGGTCATATCACAGCACAACTCCTCTGTTGCCACATCGAGCAAAAAGGCTCGCTCACTGCCCCGATCAAATAGTGTCACCATGGCGTGCTGATTCGCATAACTGACAAAATGCTCAATGCCGAGCTGCTCCAGACACTCTGACGCAATAATGACATGGCCAAAACAATTTGTCGCCTCACAACCAGCAACTTCAACTGCATCCAGTAGCGGTGAATCAGCCGAAGTCGGAGCAAAATCCACCGTTTGTCGCACCACCTGTGCTATATTAACTGCCGCCTTCGTTGCAGCATCATACGTCTGCGGAGACTGTTCATACACCGCACGAATCAACTTCAGCTGCTGCGAGTCTAATAAAAGTTCACGTCGTAGTCCTGGCTCAGCCTTAACTAATTGCCGTTTAGGCGTCATCAAATTAGCAGAAAGATGCTCGTCCATCTCTGCTGTATCATACAATGTTTACTAATATTTTACAACTTATCAGGGGCGACGATACCAAGAATGGTGAGTCCCGCCTTCAATATATCAGCATACACCGCCACCAGACCGACGCGGTGTGCCTCTTTGTCGCTGCCGACGACTTGGTTTTTCTCGTAGTAGCGGTTAAACTCCTGCGCCAACTCAAACAAATAGGCGCAGATATGATGCGGCTCCAAGCTCTCGGTAGCCCGGTTAACCGCCTCAGCATATTCGCTCAGTTTCCTAACGAGCAGTCGATCTTCGTCGAACAATTCTGTCGGGAACACAACTGCTTGCTCAGATTTTACCAAGATACCCCGCGCCCGAGCGTGTGCGTATTGCAGGTAGCTACCAGTGTTACCAGTCAAGCTAACCGCGTCATTGATGTCAAACACGACATCGCTACCGATTTTCACCTTCAAGAATTGATAGCGCAGTGCGCCCGCCACCACCTCGTCGGTCGGCTCGCCGCCAGCTTGTATGATGGCTTCCTTGAACTCGTTAAACAACCAACCAATGGTGATCACCTCACCGGTGCGCGAACTCATCTTGCCAGTCGTTAGTTTAACCAGGCCAGTTGCATAATTAAACAATTTACCTTTCAGCTCTGGAATCGCCAATTCACTAGCAGCGATCACCCCACGGAAATACGCTGCCTGCTCTTCACCATTAACCGTAATCGATAGGTCCAAGTTCGGATAATCTTGATGCTTCAGCTGAATCAGCCCCATATCGTGCGCGCCGTACAACCCATTGCCGTGCGAACCGATGAACACATTATCAAACGCACCATACTGGCTACCTTTGAAGATATATGCACCATCTGATTTGGTAAAGACCTCTGGGGTTTTTTCTTTGATCAAAGCTTTACCCGGTACTTCGGTTTCACTCTCGACATAACGCCGTTCAATTGGCACATTGCCTAGCCGCGCCACATTGGCGTCAATTTCATCAAAACTCCAGGCCTTACAAATCTCATACACTTGCTTGTACAGCGGATCATCCAACACAAACGATTGCTTGGCCAGCTCGTCAATTTCTGCCCGCGCTTCTGGCGATTCTTTAGCTACCCGCGCTCCCTCAACGTACATACGGCTCATAAATTCATTGCGCTTGTCGGCTGGAATAGCCTCTAATTTACCAACATCGCCGTCAATCTCGCGAAGAATCGCCCACATGCTCTTGCCGACATGCGTGCCGACGTCGCCGTGGTAACTCACCCGGTGTACCGACGCACCATCTACCGCCAGCAGATTCGCCATCGTGTCTGCCAAAATCGCATTCAGCGCATGGCCAATGTGCATGGCCTTAAACGGATTTGGACAATTGGTCTCAATGACTACTGTTTTTCCTGAGCGATTAGTCGCTGGTCGCACTTTCAGCGATTCCAATACCGCTTGGTCACTTAACGTCACGTTGATGAAGCCCGGCCCAGCCACACTGACCTCGCTCAGCCCCTCATAACCGCGCAGCTCTTCCGCGATTGCCTCAGCAATCTCACGTGGATTTTTGCCCAAGGGTTTCGCCAGCTGCAGCGCCACGTTCGTCGCAAAATCGCCAAACTTCGGATCGGGTCGCGTTAATTGCACCGATACATCTTGATCAAAACGTTGCTTCACCGCCTGAGAAATAATCTGTTCCATACCTTCCAGTATAGCAGACAACAAGCAGTTTTACTCTTGACTCATTTCTTCCAGCTGCAGCAGCGTCACCGAACTCGGACTCGAACCCTTGACGTGACGCAAAACATACCCAAGCGCCGAGGCATCGTCATGACTTAACGTCGTCCCATCAAGCGGATCATGTGTTTCAATTGTTTCTTCAGCCATTTTTATTCCTTTTTATGTTAGGTACTATCTGGCCGTATGTTAGCATAAGTTTTTTACTTTGTCAAGGCAGCTCGAATCAGCCCGTCAAATAATGGATGCGGGCGGAACGGGCGCGACTTAAATTCAGGATGAGCTTGCGTGGCCACGAAATACCGATGATGCGGCGCTTCGATAAATTCCACCAGCTGACCGTTCGGCGACGTGCCAGAAATCACCAGGCCGCCCCTCTCAATCGCTTGAACAAAATCTTGATTCACTTCGTAGCGATGGCGATGCCGCTCAATTACCTCTGTTTTACCATAAATTTTAGCAACGAGCGAACCAGATTTCAGTACCGCCAGATAATCACCGAGGCGCATCGTGCCGCCGGTCGACTGCTTGCCCTGCTGGCCGTCCATGATGTACACCACATTCGCGCCGAGTTCAGCACCAAACTCCTCACTGTTAGCATTCGCTACGCCACCCAAACGCGCTGCCGCAATGACCGCCACCTGCAGGCCAAGGCAAATTCCTAAATACGGCTTGTTGTTTTTTATACAATATTCAGCCGCTTTAATCTTGCCCTCCACGCCGCGCGTACCAAAACCACCCGGCACCACGATAGCGTCAACGCTGGCAAAATCAGCTGCGCTCGCTGTCTCAGCGTTAATCCACTTGATAGAAATCTCGCTTTTGTTCGCCCAAGCGGCAGACTTTAGCGCCTCGGTCACCGACAAGTAGGTATCAGAATTATCAATGTATTTGGCGACTAAGCCGACGGTTACCCGCTTGGCATATTCAGTAGTATCGCGCTGAGCTAGACGTTTCCATCGCTGTAAATTTGGCTCCACTGAATTGTTAGTAAACTCGCCAAGCAGCTTACCTAAATCACGGTACACCGTCAATGGCACTTCATATACCGTATCGACATTTGGCATCATAATAATTCCCTCGCGGCGTACGCCAGACGAAATAGCAATTTTTTCGCCGATACTGCGCGGCGGCTTGTCATGGCCCTCAGTCCGCACCGCCACCACGTCCGGCATAATACCAAAACCGCGAAGATCCGCCAGTGCATTCTGAGCCGGCTTGGTCTTGTACTCGTGCGACGCCTCCAAAAACGGCACGTACACCACGTGCACGAACAGGCAATTGTCTCGTCCCACATCCAGCGCAAAACCGCGAATCGCCTCGATAAAACTCAGGCCTTCGTAGTCGCCAACTGTGCCGCCAATTTCCACAATATGAACGTCGCCCTCGGCCGCCTCGCGGATAGCCGCCTTGATAGAGTTAGTCAAATGCGGCACCATCTGTACCGTCTGGCCGCCAAATTTGCCGGCCCGCTCATCGGCGATCAAATCACGCAGCAGCCGGCCCGACAGCGTGGTGTTTTTTCGCGTCAATTCCAAATCTAAAAATCGCTCGTAGTGGCCCAAATCCAAATCAGTCTCGGCACCGTCCTTGGTCACAAAGCACTCGCCGTGTTCTTTCGGGTTCAATAGTCCAGCATCAACATTCAGATACGGATCGCACTTTTGTGCCGACACGGCGATGCCTTTGGCCTGCAGCACTGCACCGATACTCGCCGCCGTAATACCCTTGCCAACGCCTGACAGCACGCCGCCGGTTACGAAAATAAACTTCCTCGTCATTGCCTCTCCATTATTCTAATTAAAAGAGGCGCCGAATTGACGCCCTTTTATTTCTATTCACAGCCATCGCAAATCGTCAGACTTGCCGGATCAATGGGCGCAGCGACACTACCATCTGCCCCAGCCTGCTCATCAGCCACCGCCTGCGCTGCCTGCATCGCCGCATCGATAGCACTCAGCTTTTCTTCCAGAGACATGTCATCAGTAATAATTTGGGCTGCATTCATTCTTATATTCCCCTATATTTAGTATAGCCTTATGGTTATTGTACGCTAGTGATAGCGCTTACGCAATAAAATGCAGCCAATTTTCCGTTGTAGTTTTTTCATCAAGCTGGCCAATCGGCATGGCGTAAAACCGCGGCCTGTCAACTTGGGGCATAAAGTCTCCGAGCTTCTTGGCGTACGCTTCCTGGGCCGCCATCAGCTCTGTTTCCTCAACAATCTCCCGAACAGTTGTTGTCAAAAATACCGCGTTTTTCTGCTCATCCCAAACCACAAACTCTGCCTTACCGGTACGAAAGGCGTTGTGCGCGTGACGTGATGTTGGATCTGACACCCAAATGAGCATGTCATCCAGGCGCGCAAAATGCAGCGCCGTTACCAGCGGTGTGCGGTCACGATTGATCGTTGCCAGCGCACCAACTTCCACCATATCTAAAATATCTGTTGCTAATTTGTTCATCGTAACTCCTCGCTGGTCCTATTTCGTGGTATTTACTTCATAGCTAGTGTTAGTGCTTTCAAAGAAATTGACCAATTCCAAGGTATCGTTTGCGGTAGCCATCCATTTGGCTGGGTTGGCCACGTTGTACTCAGGCTCAAAGCCAAGCTCGACCAAGCGGCGGTCGGTCATGTGCATGACGTATTGATTGACATAATCAGCGTTCAAGCCAAGGATTCCCTTTGGCAACATGTCCTTGTTGTACTCTTTTTCTAGCTCAACCGCCTGCAGGATGAGGTTGCGAATTTCCTCAGCAAATTCCTGGGTTTGCAGTTCTGGGTTTTCGTCCAAAATAGTCAGTAGTAAGTTGATACCAAAGGTCAAGTGTAAATTCTCATCCTTGGTGATCCAGTCCAGCAGCGTGCCGACATTACGCAGCAAGTTGCGCTGACGGAAACTCATGCCGACCATAAAGCCCGAGTAGAACCAGATGCCCTCCAGCACAATGTTATACGCCACCAGCGAGCGGACAAAATCTTTCTTACCCTCCAATGTATAGATGTCGAGGTTTGGATCGAGCATCACGTCGAGGTGTTTGTTCTGGAAATCTGCCTTGTCGGCCAGTGATTTCTTGCCAAATCCCGCCGCGTAAATCTCCTCGCGATCAAACGGAAAGGTCTCGATGATGTACTCAAAGGTCATAAAGTGGTTAGCTTCTTCCCACATCTGTTTTGACAGATAGAGCTGCGCTTCAGCGGCGTTGACATATGGGTAAATACCAAATGCCAGCGACTTGTTGATCAGTAGCTCGTTCGGATTGAGGTAGCTAATCACCGTTTTTAGCGCGTGCTTTTCCTCGTCACTGAGTTTTTCAAAGTCCGCCAAATCTTGCACCAACTGCACCTCGTTGGGAAACCACGTATTAGCCACTGCCTGGTTGTACAAGTCATACGCCCACGGGTAGCGGATTGGATGTAGCGATAAGCCGTCGCGTAGTCCTGAACCTAAAATTCCCATTAATATTTCCCTCCTTTTATTTATTAACCTTGGCAAAGCCAAACCCGCGCGTTTTAGCGCCAGTTCGAATCTTCTGTTCTGCTAATTTTTTCACCGACACCGTGGTCTGCTCTGACTGATGACGCGGCTTGACATGCAGATAATAGGTCGTCTTTAGGCCACGCCGCCAGGCTTCAGAATAAATCTCCACGTATTCATCAATGTTGCGGGTCTCGAGATACATATTGCGGCTGATCGCCTGATCCACCCATTTCTGTGCCCGGGCTGCTACTTCAATGAACGCATACGGACTTAATTGGA
>ERZ773070.1481-NODE-1481-length-14454-cov-8.560803_pt1 | contig 14454 bp, 13 predicted proteins | sample MGYA00580618_ERZ773070 | MGnify/ENA primary metagenome ERZ773070 (study PRJEB29015, sample SAMEA2738023) | human oral metagenome | biome: human oral; feature: human-associated habitat; material: dental | place: China | collected 2019 ... | reverse complement strand
CAACCGAAGATATCCACGTGGAGGTGGACTTCGATAAAGAGATGCTCAAGGAAGCCCCTGAGACCAAGACCATCATCTCGCGCGCCGATCTCGACCGCAAGGGTGCACGCACGCTCTCGGACGCGCTCGCGGCGGAGCAGGACATCCAGATGGGTACGGACAACATGGGGCGCAAGACGGTCGGTATTCGCGGAGCCGAGCCGCGCCACACGCTTATCCTCGTCGACGGACGCAGACTCGCGGGAGGTCTGAGCAAATACTACGGTGCGACGGACGAGGTGAACCGCATTGGACTCGATGACATCGACCACATCGAGATCATTCGCGGCTCAGGTACCGTGCGCTACGGTGCGGATGCCATCGGCGGCGTCATCAACATCATCACAAAGGTTTCGCATCGGCAGGGCGTCCGCCTCACGACCGAGGGGTCGTGGATCGACGCGGGCGGCAGCCAGTACAACCACAGCATCGGCTACTCCACGGGTGACCTCGGAAATGGCACCTATATGGACTTCTCCTACGGCTGGAGCAAGACCGCGCCCTTCCTCTACGATAATGACGGCACATCCATGCAGTACTACGGCAAGCGCAATCCGATGAGTGCACGTGTCGAGTTCAACATCGGCAAGGATGAGACGCTCACCCTCTCGGCGGATCGTCAGACAGAAGACTTGCAGAAAGATACAACGCTTGGCAGATTTACGCGAGGCAGGGTCATAGATATGGCGGCGTTGGAAGATGCGTGGCGCAATAATTTCAGCATTGACTGGAAGAAGCAGACGAACCGTGCGGACTATCGCGTGCGCCTCTACCAAACGGAACATAATTCCGATGTAACGTATCGTGTTTTTGGCAGAGGAATCCCCTATCATCATTTCTATTTCGATTTTTTCAATCGCATCGATAACGTTCTCGAGGCATCCGTCGGCGTGATGGCGCACGACAAGCACTATGTGACCGTTGGGGCGGACTATCACGATGAATACGGTGAGGGAACACGAATCAGTGTTCCGGGACAGATGGCGCGTCAGGAAACGAGATACTATAGTTTCCCCAACCCGGATGATCCGTCTGATCCGAATAAGCGCTCCTACACCGGCAATATTTATAACACCTCTCTGAACTACTACAGCGCCTACATCATGGATGACTGGCAGGTCGGCAAGAAGCTGCTCATCATCCCTGCCCTGCGCTATACGAATCACAGCCACTTCGGCGTGAATGTCTCCCCATCCATCGGCGCGACATACAAGGCACGCAATAACGTCCGCATCAAGACGAACATTGGCACGAGCTTCGCAACGGGCGGCATTGCCGAGCTCTACCACGATTGGGAAATGTACGAGCCGTCGCTGAATCCCAAGCCGCCGATTCGCAACGGCTGGCTGTTCGAAGGCAATCCCGAGCTGAAGCCCGAGAAGGCGCTCAATATGGACATCTCTGTCGAAAAGGATTTCGACAAGAAGACCAGTGCAAAGCTCACCCTCTTCCGCAATGACTACAAAGACTATATGCAGATCATGTATAACGGAGAGAAGCAGAGCAAAAACCTTTATGGCCGCACCTACTATGATCCTCAGGTACGCTATCCGAGCGTCTACGGATATTATGACTATGATACGCTTGTATCCATGATAGAGTCTGCGCCCAACTGGCAGTACATTGAGGACAATATCATCGATGAAACATCTATGGTGTCCAATGTGCCTGCTACGGATGATGTCTATACCTACCGGAACATCTCCAAGGCGCGCACGCAGGGCATCGAGGCAGAGGTGACGCATCAGGTTTCACGCGATTTCAACATTAAGGCAGGCTACACCTACCTCGATGCCTATGACCGTCAGACGGGCAAGCGGCTCGAGGGACGCGGTCGCCACATGCTGAATCTCACAATGACCTACAGCGATCCGAAGAACGGCTGGCGCGCAACATTCTGGGGCGACTATACGCGGAACTATCTTGATATCCGCGACCGCATTATCACAGGTCGACTGATGGATGCAAACGGAAACACAATTACGGAGACACCTCATTACACGTTCACGAACCCCGAAACAGGTGAAGTCTATCATTTGTTCCCCAACGAAACAGATGCCAATACCCATGTAAAAGGCGGTATTCAGCATGACTTCACCCGTGAAAAGCTTGCCCGCGAGAAGAACTACGGTCTGTGGAATCTCATGATCGAGAAGGACTACCACCACTTCCTTACGTTCTACGCCGGCATCACGAATCTGTTCAACCAATATGATCCATACCTCGGTATGGGTGGGCGCATCTACCGCCTCGGTATGCGCATGATGTTCTAACTTTTATAAAGGAGTTCAACTTATGTCAGGTTTTGAAAGCGCAGTTCACCTCTTTCACAGCGGCGGACTGGTCATGTACCCCCTTCTGATCCTCTCCCTCATCACGATCGCAATCGCGGTGGAGCGGTTCTACTACTACCGCATCAATCGCAAGGGTTCGCGTGTGTTCTTCCACGGGGTCTATCACGCCGCTGTGCAGAAGGACTTTGACACGATTGGCAAGCTCTGCAAGGAGTTCCCCTCCGCCATCAGCCGCATCATCGAGAGTGGTATGGAGAATGGCGGCACTGAGATTTCGATGAAGGGCGCGTTCTCCGACCGTATGTCGATGGAGGCGATCAACTTCCGCCGCTATCTCGACTATCTGAGCGCGATTGTCACGATTGCCCCGCTGCTCGGTCTGCTCGGCACGGTCACGGGTATGATCCAGACGTTCAGCGTGCTTGACTCGGGCGGTGGTGCGGCTGCCATCACGGGCGGTGTCGGCGAGGCTCTGGTTGCGACGGCATCGGGTCTCTGCGTTGCGATCATCGCATTCTGCGTCTACACCTACTTCAGCCATCAGCTCGACACCATTGTGACGGATACGGAGCGCCTCTGCGCGTCGATCGTCACTGCGAAAAAAGAAAGCTGGGATGCACAATGAATTTTAGCAATCAGCGCCTCAAGAAGAAGCCGGAGTTTATGATTATCCCGATGATCGACATTATCTTCTTCTTGCTCGTCTTCTTCATGATGAACAGCTTGCAGACGGTTGCACAAAAGGCACTTGCCGTTCAGCTGCCGCAGGCACAGAGCGCAACGGCTCCGGCACAGCTCCCCATCATCATGACGATTGACGAGGAGGGACACATCACGATCGACAACAATCCCGTGAGCATCACGGAGTCAGAGGCAATCATGAAGCGCCATATGGAGGAGAACCCGAACGCGGCGGTTGTCCTGCAGGCGGATAAGCGCACGGCACACGGACAGGTCGTCGCGGTCATGGATATGCTCAAAGGAGCGGGGGTTAAAAAGCTCTCGATAGCCGCGCAGCAGAAGGGATAGATATATGGATCAACACCTTTCATGGGGGAAAGCCTATATCGTCTCTGCCGCCGTGCACTTTGTGATCTTTCTCCTGCTCGCCGTCGCACTTGCCGTGGTCGTTGCCGAAAAGGAGCAGCAGGTCTACGAGATCGATCTCCAAGCCTCTGACTTCAGTCAGGGCAGCGGACACGAGGGGGGCGGCGGAAGCGCCGAAAACCTATTCCCTGAGCCTCTCAAGGCGGAGGAAGTCGCAAAGCGCGTCGAGACGGTGCAGCAGACCATTCCACCGATCACACCACCGACCGAAGCCGTCGTCCCAACACCGGAGGCAATAACGGTGCCACAGGCGGCATCATCGCCGGAGTCTTCGACCTCTGACGCTGCACCTGCCGCCCCATCCAGCGCTTCCTCGGGCAGTGGAAGTGGCACCAGTGGCGGAACCGGAGTCGGCACTGGCACTGGCACCGGTTCCGGTACGGGCAGTGGCAGTGGCAGTGGCACAGGTGACGGACAGGGCGTTGGTGAAGGCTCCGGCGCGGGGCAGGGATCGGGCGACGGCAACGTCTCCGGCACAGGTAGTGCTCCATTTGACACGAACGGATTCTGGGCAGCGGTCAACGCGAACAAGGAGTATCCCTACATGGCGATGAAGCGTCGCCTCGAGGGAACGACGACGATCGTCACGACGATCAGCGCCTCCGGCGACATCACAAGTGTCTCCGTCGCCTCGTCCTCGGGACACGGTATGCTCGACGATGCGGCAGTCGCCGCGGCATATGCCGTCGGCAACTACCCGAATCCGACGGGCGGAACAGTATCTGTCACCACAAACGTAAGTTTCAGTATTCGATAATATTGCAATAAAATAGCTGTGATGGAATTTTCCCGCCACAGCTATTTTATTGCAATTATTTTTCCTCAAGCAGCTGCACGAGCTCATCGTAGTCCTTCTGTAGCTGATCGTAATCATCCATCAATTGCAGCACGGTGAGCGCGGCGATGCGCTGCATATCAAAGCTGCGCACCTTCTTTGACATCTCCTTGATCCGGCGGTCACTCTCAGCCGCAAGGCGCTTGAGCCGTTCGGTATCATCCGTCTTGAGTTGGTAGGTCTGCCCAAACATCTCGATCACGACCCGCTGGGGCTGTTTCTTATCCTCTGCCATGGCTCTCACCGCCTTTTATGCACGCAGCTGAGCGCGAAGCTGACTCTGTGCCGCCTCGAGAATATCTGCAAACGCTGCATCCACTTCCTCATCGGTCAGCGTCTTATCATCCGACTGAAAATGCAGGTGGAACGCCATGCTCTTCTTTCCATGCTCGACCTGCTTGCCCATGTAGACATCGAAAAGCGTCGCACCGCGGAAGAACTTACCTCCCTTCTTCGCAATGACACGCTCGATCTCTGCCGTTGAAAGTCCGGCGTCCACAAGAATGGCGAGGTCGCGCGTCGACGCCGGGTACTTCGGCAGCGCCGTGATCGTACTCTTCTTCTTGCGATAGCGCAGGAGGGTATCGACCTCCATCTCGAAGACGTAGACACTCTGCGCGATGCCGAAGTTCGCGGCGACGGTCGGGTGAATCTCGCCGAGGGTCGCAATCACATCACGCCCCTTCTTAAAGAACGCCGTCTTGCCGGGGTGCATGGCAAAATGCGCGCCGCGCTCCACCGTGTATTTCTGCACGCCGATCGCACTGAGGAATCGCTCAAGGATGCCCTTCATGTCGTAGAAATCGACCTGTGCATTGTCCGTATCCCAAGCAATCGGATTGCGGCGCCCCGTAATAAGCCCCGCCACCATCAGCTTCTCGTGCGCGAGTTCGGTCACAGGCAGCGCCTTCGGGAAGAACACGGGCGCAATGTCAAAGAGGCGCAGATCCATATTCTTGCGAGCGACGTTGCGTGCCGCATTCTCAAGCACGCTCGTGAGGAGTGTCGTCCGAATGAGTGGATACTCGTCCGTGAGGGGGTTCATGATGGGGATTGCTTGACGGAGCACGCTGTCCTCGGGAACGCCAAGTTTGTCAAATGTCTTCTCGCTCGTAAAGCTGAACGAAAGTTCCTCCGTCATGCCAAGTGCGGCAAATGTCTCACGCATGAGGTCGACAAAGTCTTGACGTTCGCTTGTCCTGCCCTGCTGAACCGCCCCCATCGGAAGATGCGAAGCGATGTTATCGTAGCCATAGAGACGCGCGACCTCCTCAGCAATATCCTCCATGAGGGTCACGTCTCCACGCCACGATGGCACGGCGACGCGATAGGTCTCGAGCCCCTTCTCCTCAACGATGAAGCCAAGCGAGCGGAGTGCGGACGCCATCCACTCACCGGGGATATTCGCACCGATGCGCTCCCTGACGGTGCGTGCGCTGAACTCGAGCACGGTCGGCATGCGGTGCTTCGGATAGACATCAATGACGCCCTTCGCCACCGTGCAGGCTCCCATCTCCACGAGCAGCTGCGCCGCACGCGTCACAGCACGTACGGTCTCCGTTTCATCGACGCCGCGCTCGAACCTGCCCGAGGACTCGGAGTGCAGCCCGATGCGGCGCGCCGTGCGGCGGATTGTCGGTCCGTGGAAGGATGCCGCCTCAAGGATGACGGAGCGCGTCCCCTCTGTGATCTCGGACTCAAGACCGCCCATGATCCCCGCAAGACCTGCGGGCTTTTCGCTGTCGGCAATGACAAGTTCATCCCCGACGGCAATGCGCTCTGAATCGTCGAGCGTGTGCAGATGCTCTCCCGCATGTGCACGACGCGCTGTAAGGCTGTGTCCCGCCACTGCATCATAGTCATAGGCATGGAGCGGCTGCCCGAGCTCGAGCATGACGAAATTCGTCACGTCGACCACATTGTTGATTGCTCGGATGCCTGCTCCATGCAGACGATCAACAATCCACGCGGGCGACGGTGCGATCTTCACGTCGCGCAGAACACGCGCCGAGAAGCGGCGACAGAGCTCCTCCGCCTCGATATCGATGTGGGCGAGCTCTGCAGCGCTCTCGGGCGCCGTCTCCTTCACCTCGATCGTCGGGAAGCGCAGCTGTTTTCCCGTCAGCGCCGCAATCTCACGTGCAATGCCGATCACACTGAAGCAGTCCGCACGGTTCGCCGTCAGTTCGAACTCGAGCACGACATCATCAAGCCCCAGTGCCGCTGCGGCAGGAATCCCGATGGGCGTATCCTCCGGCAGAATGTAGATGCCATGCACCTGTTCCTCGGGCAGTCCCTCGGTGTTGATCGCAAGCTCCCCTGCCGAGCACATCATGCCATTCGAGGGAATGCCGCGCAGCTTGCCCTTCGAGATCTTCTTGCCGCCCGGCAGGACGGAGCCGACCATTGCAACGGGAACGATATGCCCCTCACGCACATTGGATGCGCCCGTCACAATTTGAGTCAGCTCCTCTTTGCCGAGGTTCAACTGACACACAAGCAGATGATCGGAGTCCGGATGCGGCGTGATCTTCTCGATGCGTCCAGTGACAACCTTCTCGAGCCCCTCGTCCGCGCGCACGACGCGCTCTACGGGAACGCCCGCCATCGTGAGGCGATCCGCGATCTCCTCCGCCGTCCCGTCAATATCCACATAGTCTTTCAGCCATTTGATGGAAACCTGCATAGTCTCGCCTCCTTAGAATTGATGTAAGAAACGCACGTCATTGTCGTAGAACAGGCGCAGGTCGTCTACGCCGTAGGCGAGCATCGCAATGCGCTCGACGCCCATGCCGAACGCGAAGCCTGACACCTCTCCGGGATCGTAACCGCTCATGCGCAGAACATTCGGATGCACCATGCCTGCACCGAGGATCTCGAGCCATCCCGTCCCCTTGCACACGCGGCATCCCGCTCCGTGGCATGCCGAACAGGAGATATCGACCTCGGTCGACGGCTCCGTAAACGGGAAGAAGCTCGGGCGGAAGCGCACCTTTGCGTCCGTATCAAAGAGCTGATGCAGACACAGTTCGAGCGTTCCCTTGAGATCGGCAAAGGAGATGCCCTTGTCAATGACGAGCCCCTCCACCTGTGTGAACATCGGGGAGTGCGTCGCATCATAGGAATCGCGCCGATAGACACGGCCGGGGGCAATCATGCGAATCGGCGTGTTCGGCTCGTTCTTCTGCATCGTGCGCGCCTGCACGGGCGAGGTCTGCGAGCGCAGCAGGATGTCCTCGGTGATGTAGAACGAATCCTGCATATCACGCGCAGGGTGGTCCTTCGGCAGGTTCAGCGCCTCGAAGTTATAGTAGTCGCTCTCGATCTCGGGTCCCTCCTCGATGGTAAAGCCCATTTGGAGGAAAATCTTCTTGATGCGGTTCAGCGTAATTGTGAGCGGATGCAGATGTCCGACAATCGCCGTGCGCCCCGGCAGTGTCACGTCGATCTGCTCGGCGGCAATCTTATCCGCGAGTTCCCTATGCGCCAGTTCCTCGGACTTCGCCGCAAGCAGTTCCTCAAGCTCGGCGCGCGCCTCGTTGACGATCTTGCCGATGCGCGGACGCTCCTCCTGTGCGAGGGCGCTCATGCTGCGAAGGAGAGCCGTCATCTCCCCCTTTTTTCCAAGGAATTTTACACGTATATCGTTGAGCTCGCTCAGGCTTTTTGCCGTATCCGCGATCGCAGTACGGGCGCGTTCCTTGAGTTCTCTGATCTTCTCGTCCATATCGTCCTCCTGTATGTGCGCGAAATGGTAGTGTTTCTGCGATTTTTCCTCATCGTTTCGATAAAAATATCAACGTTTAGTCTACCATATCTGCCCGGAAAAATCCACAACTTACCGTCCGATTTCATTTTACAATGAACCATCTGAGATGTAGACGAATGATTGAAGAAGGCTCGTTTTTATAGTATTCTATAGAATGGACACGGGGCAGATGCGCCCTATATCATTGCTACCACCGTTTAAGGAGGTTTAACATGGACACACTCATCAAGAGCGCTTCGGAGCTGCTGGCACAGCCGACCAGCCTCTTTACACTGCTCGCCGTACTCATCTTCATCCTCGGCTATCTGCAGATGCGCCGCATTCACTTCACGACAAGCATGCTCATCAATGTTGCTCTCATGCTTGCGCTTACCATTGTGCTCCATCAGCTGCGCATTTTCCATATGCCGCAGGGCGGCAGCGTGACACTCGGGGCGATGGTGCCGCTGCTCTTTCTCACCTATCGCTACGGCGCGGGCATCGGATGTCTCGCGGGCTTCCTCTACGGCATGATAAACCTGATGCAGGACGCCTTTATCCTGCATCCTGTACAGGTGCTCTTTGACTATCCGCTGCCCTATATGGCACTCGCCGTTGCCGCTACAGTGCCCGGACGATATTATACGGGTGCTGCACTTGCGTTTGCGGCGCGCTTCCTCTGCCACTACATCTCGGGTATCGTCTTCTTCGGTTCGTACGCACCACCGGAGATGTCGCCCTATCTCTACTCCCTCGTCTTCAATGCCACCTACCTCGTACCTGAGGCAGTGATCTGTCTGCTGCTTCTGCGCGTCCTGCCTGTGCCGCGTCTGCTCGCGGCGATGGATCAGCGCACGCCGCTCTACGGCGCGAAACTGACGCAGTAGGATCAACTGCCCTCATAGGTGCGCACGCGCAGGTTCAGCCCGCGCTCTGCGCAGATCTTACGGCAGAGTTCTATTTCCTCCTCGTTCTCCACCTTCTCTACAACGGTGAGCACGACGTTCGGCACGTAGGGCTTGCAGTGCTCGGCAAATGTCAGCATCGCCTCATACGAAGAGATGCCGAATTTCGAGCGTGTGAGTGCAAGGTATCGCTCCGCATTCGAGGCGTTGAGACTAATGGAGATGGTATCGAGCAGCCCCAAAAAACGGTCGGCAAATTCGAAGCCATGCTCGAGCTCCCCAAGGCCGTTCGTATTGACGCGCGTCAACACATGGGGATGGTGTTCCTTCACATAGCGCAGGACGGAAAGCACGGTGTCCAGACGAATGAGCGGCTCACCAAAGCCGCAGCAGACCACCTCACGCACGTATTCCCACGGCAGACGGTCAAGCTCCGCCGTGATCTCCTCGATGCTCGGATCATGTTCGATCCACAGCGAGGATTCCTTTGCCATCTCCTTCATGCTGCGCAGACAGAAAACACAGTCGCAGTTGCAGTCGTTCGTGATGTTGACGTAGACAGCGCGCTTTCCCTCCGGCTGCTCCCGAAGACTCTCTTCGATGGGGAGATAGCGTCCACCCGCATGTGTGGCATATACAATCATAAAATTCTCCTATTATACACAGAAATGAGAAAAGCTGCCGCATTGCGACAGCTTATTTTGTTGAACGTTCTTTATAGCGCCGTAAGCTCGCCCATAAACTCCTCGAACGGGAGCCCGTAGTTCCATGGCAGATCCAGTTCCTCGGCATAGGCGAGGCAGTGCCCGATGAACCCAGCCGCGCGCTGAACGCCCTCATCGATGGGAATACCGCGCACGAGCGCCGCTGCGATGATCGCGGAGAACGCATCACCCGAGCCGGAACGATCACGTCCGATCTTTGGATTGTCAAAGGAGCGCCCATGCCCGTCCGCATAGAGATAGGTTCGTACATCCTCCCCTGCGTGGAGTCCCGTGATGATGACATCGTGCGGACCCATCAATGCGATTGCCGCCGCCATCGCATTGAGCTCATCTTCCGTCACGATCCCACCGGTGGGATACTGCGTCCCAAGCAGCTGACACGCCTCCGTCAGGTTCGGTGTCACGATATCTGCATACGGGAGCAGCTGCCGCATCTTCGCACAAAGCTCCGGTGTATAGGAGGAGTAGAGGCTGCCGTTGTCCCCCATGACGGGGTCGACAATGACCTTTGTATCCCTCTGCTTAAAGCGCGCGATACACTCGAGTACGACTTCGATCTGTCGCTCGGAGCCAAGAAAGCCCGTCAGGAGTGCGTCAAAGTCGATCCCATTTGCTGCCCAGTTCTCCATATAGGGACGCATACGCTCCGTGTAGTCGTCGAGATAATGATTTGGAAAGCCCGTATGCACTGAGAGAATCGCTGTTGGAAGAGGACATGCCTGCACGCGCATCGCCGAGATCACGGGCAGCTGCACGGTCACTGAGCAGCGCCCAAAGCCCGTGATGTCATTGATGAGGGCAATCCGTTTCTGCCGCGCCATCAACGGTTGTCCACCCGTTCCGGTACGCGGTCGTGCATGGAAAGGCGCTCCCATGCGAGAGTCTCATACTTCGTCCCCGGTATGCCGTAGTTTGCGTAGGGGTCGATCGAGATGCCGCCGCGCGGCAGGAATTTTCCCTGCACCTCGATGTATTTCGGCTCCATCAATCGGATGAGATCGCGCATGATAACATTGACCACATCCTCATGGAAGTCCCCATGATTACGGAAACTAACGAGATAGAGTTTCAATGATTTGCTCTCGACCATGCGCTCTGCGGGCATATAGGAGATATAGATCGTCCCGTAGTCCGGCTGTCCCGTGATCGGGCAGAGCGTTGTGAACTCGGGGCAGTTGAACCGCACCCAGTAGTCGTGATCTGTATGCTTGTTATGGAAGGTCTCAAGCGCCTCCGGTGCATAGTCATAGCCGTAGTCCGTGCGCGGCTCTCCGAGGAGCGTCAGCCCTTCCTCCTTCTTTTCTCTTGCCATTACATCCCCAAGAATTTCTTTTCAAACGCATCCTGCGGCTCAGGGCGCCCGAAGAGGTAGCCCTGAATTGTGTCCGTCTTGCAGATCTTCACGAGGCAGTCATACTCCTCCTGCTGCTCTACTCCCTCGATGCAGGTGGTCATGCCGATGCTGTGGCAGAGATCCACTGTGTACTCCACAAGCTTCTGATCAAAGGGATTCTCAAGGATCCGTATGACGAATGCGCGGTCGATCTTCACGATGTCACAGTTCAGATTCTTGAGCGAGGAGAGGGATGAGTAGCCCGTGCCAAAGTCGTCCATCGCAACCTTGATGCCATGGTTGCGGAATGCGTCAAACTGCGCGTTGACAAATTTCAGATCACTGACGATCTTGCTCTCCGTGAGCTCAAGCACAACAGCGTCCGGCGGCATATCATGCCGCCGCAGACAGTCCTCCACAAACTCAAGGAAGGAGAGATCCTTGATCTGCTCATAGCTCATGTTGACACTCATGTGGAAATCCGGAATGTGCTGCCGCCACTCCTTGCAGACGCGCAGAGCCTGCTCGAAGATCCAGCGCCCGACCGGCACAATGGTCTTCGTCTCCTCGAGGATTCGAATGAACTCCATCGGTGCAACCATGCGCCCCTTGCTGTTCTTCCAGCGAAGCAGCGTCTCAGCACCAACAATATGCTGATCATTGCCTGCCACCTGCGGCTGGAAGTATAGCTCGAAATTGCGGCAGCCTGCTTTGACATCCTCCAAGATCTGCTCCTGTATGGTTAGGGAGCGCAGCCAACGATTATAGACTTCCTTTGAGAACTCGTTGATGCGGTTCTTGCCGCCCAACTTTGCCGCATCCAGCGCCGCCTGTGCATATTTGTGCAGGACGAGCGGATCGCGCGCCGACTGTGGGTAGAACACCATCCCCGCCGACACCGTGACAATGTACTGACGCCCGTCATAGACCTGTGGATGTGCGAACTCACGCTGCACGCGGATGAAAAATTCCGTCAGCATCTCCGCGTCCGCCCCCGGATAGATGAGACCGAACTCATCTCCGTCTAGGCGATAGAGGGAGAGCTTGCGCGGAATGTTTTGAAAAATGCGCTCGGAGATCTGACGCAAAATGATATCGCCGATCTCATGGTTGAACGCCTCATTGACCGTGCGGAAATTGTCGATTCCCATGACAAGGAGACCACCGCTGCCTCCGGTCTCACGTGCCTCCTGCAGAGCCTCGCCCAAATCCTCAATGAACTGATAACGGTTGAGAAGTCCCGTAACGGAATCCGCAGAGTTGCGGCGAGCAAGCTGGCTGATCGTCCCGACGAAAAGATTCGGTGTTCCATCCTCGGAAGTGCCGATCTTTCCCTTCAGACGCAGCCATGAGAAATCGCCCTTTGCATCCTGCATGCGGAAGTCGAGTTGACGCTCCCGCCCGTCCGCCAGATTGTCGAGCGATGAAAAAAGCTCTGTGAGAGATTTACGATCCTGCATGTGAACAAGCGGACTCAAAATATCTGCAATATGCTCCATGGTCTCTGCGGGGAGGTCATACACATGAACAAACGCAGGTGCCGCAAGAAAAACGTCGGCAACCGGATCCATCATGAATGTATAGTCAGAGGTCGTATTCTTCATCAGATCAAAGATGAACTTGTGCCGTTTGAGCACGGGACTCAGCGCAATTCTCTTCTTTCCGCTCATATTCCCTTTCCTCACTTTTCTCGCATTTCTACCCTCGTTCATAAAAATGATTTTCTTTTTGATATTATATACCTTTTCTTGTTTACGCGCAACTGAACAATCCAACGAGCACATGTCATTCACACATGCAAAAAGTATTTTTAGGATTTTCTGCGGCATTGCTTGAAAAAGAGACGTGATTTGTTTATGATAAATAAAAACGATTGAAGGAGATTCGTGTCATGGATATTATCGAACTGACAGAGGCAACGTTTGACAGCGAGGTGCTGCAATCGAATCAGCTTGTCATCGTCGATTTCTGGGCGACATGGTGCACGCCCTGCCGTATGCTTACCCCCATTTTGGAAGAGATTGCAGCGGAGCGAACGGACATCAAAATCTGTACGATCAATATGGACGAAGCAGAGAACATTGCCGAGACGTACGCGGTGATGAGTCTCCCCGCACTCCTCTTTTTCAGGGATGGGGAGTTGATCGAGGAGTGCATTGGTCTGGTCTCGAAGGATCGCATTGTATCGCTCCTGCCGGAGTAAAGGAATTACGGACAAAATAACATCATAACATCGTGCAAAGGGCTTGGTCTGCCATGAGATCAGGCCTTTTTTCTGTCTATGCGTAAAGGCGTTGCCGCAGTGCCTCATAGAGAAGTGCCGTCGCTGCTGTCGCGACATTCAACGACTCGGCAGCCCCACGCATGGGGATGTGGATATGCTTTGCTACGCGCAGAAGTTCCTCCGACACACCGTTTGCCTCATTGCCGAGTACGATGAGCATGGAGCGACGCAGATCTGCCGCGAAGTACGTGGATGCCCCTGCATTGCATGCGGCTGCAAGGAATGCAAGCCCCTCATGCTCTGCAAAGTGAATCAGTTCCTCTGCCGTGACTTCGAGAGCAAAAGGCACATGAAAGAGGGACCCCATCGTCGCACGCACGACCTTTGAGCTATAGACATCCGCACAGCCGCGCAGGAGAATCACACCCGATGCCCCGACAGCGTCCGACGTCCGCAGAATCGTCCCGACGTTGCCGGGATCCTGTACGCGATCGAGCGCAATGTAGAGCGGCGATTCAGCCGTCTGCACGCCGGTATGGAGCAGTTCGAGCGAGGTCTTGCGCCGCTCCATTACGAGCAGAATGCCCTGCGGCGTATCCGTCTGAGATACTGATGAAAACAAAGGCTCGGTGACAAGAGCAACGGGAACACGGTGTTCCACAAGCGTGTCGATAAGAACACGTACCCGCTCCCCCGTCATTGCACGCTCGGTCACGAGGGCGTGGCGAATTCGCCAATCCGATGCCGCCGCCATCTCCGCAAGACGCAGCCCCTCGACGATGAAGAGTCCTTCCTTTGCTGCACGGCGCTGTGTGTGAACGATTGCATGGGTAAGACGAATGACGGTATTTTCTTTGCTTGTGATTGTCTGTATGTTCTTCATAACAAAAAGGGACGCTTGTAGCGATACATCTGACATAAAATGGGGACTGTTGCACGAAGCCAAAAAACTTCGTACAACAGTCCCCCAACTCTTCTTACTGGTTCTCCTTCGCCACGGCAACGATCTGCGTAAATGCAGCAGCGTCAGCGACAGCGAGGTCGGCGAGCATCTTGCGGTTGACCTCGACGCCGGCGTTCGTCAGACCCGCGATGAGGCGGCTGTACGAGATCCCATTGGCGCGGGCAGCGGCATTGATGCGGGCGATCCAGAGACGACGGAACGTCCCCTTCTTCGCACGGCGGTCACGGCGGGCGTAATAGAGCGCCTTCATGACGGTCTCATTCGCCTTCTTGAACTGCTT
>ERZ773070.1480-NODE-1480-length-14458-cov-7.723530_pt1 | contig 14458 bp, 22 predicted proteins | sample MGYA00580618_ERZ773070 | MGnify/ENA primary metagenome ERZ773070 (study PRJEB29015, sample SAMEA2738023) | human oral metagenome | biome: human oral; feature: human-associated habitat; material: dental | place: China | collected 2019 ... | reverse complement strand
GACGACAGATTAGTCTTTTGGGATTTCTCGGAGTCTTGTCGGTCTGGCAGTTAGCGGGAATATTCAAACTTTTACCCAAGTTTATCCTGCCAACTCCTCTTGAGATTCTCCAGTCCTTTGTTCGTGATAGAGAATTTCTCTGGCGCCATAGCTGGGCGACCTTGAGAGTGGCTTTACTGGGTCTAGTTCTGGGAGTTTTGATTGCATGTATCATGGCTGTGCTCATGGACAGTCTGACTTGGCTTAATGACCTCATCTATCCCATGATGGTGGTTATCCAGACCATTCCGACTATTGCCATAGCACCTATCTTGGTCTTGTGGCTGGGTTATGGGATTTTACCCAAGATTGTCTTGATTATCCTGACGACAACCTTCCCTATCATCGTCAGCATCTTGGACGGTTTTAGGCATTGTGACAAGGATATGCTGACCTTGTTTAGCTTGATGCGAGCAAATCCTTGGCAAATCCTTTGGCATTTTAAAATCCCAGTCAGTCTGCCTTACTTTTATGCCGGTCTGAGGGTCAGTGTCTCCTATGCCTTTATCACAACAGTGGTATCTGAGTGGTTAGGAGGCTTTGAAGGACTAGGTGTCTACATGATTCAGTCTAAAAAACTGTTTCAGTATGATACCATGTTTGCCATTATTATTTTGGTGTCGCTCATTAGTCTTCTGGGTATGAAGCTGGTCGATATTAGTGAAAAATATGTGATTAAATGGAAACGTACTTAAAATAGAGAGTTTTTGAAAAAGAAAAGAGGAAATAAAATGAAGAAAACATGGAAAGTATTTTTAACGTTTGTAACAGTTTTTGCAGCTGTTATGCTTGTAGCTTGTGGTCAAGGAACTGCTTCTAAGGACAACAAAGAGGCAGAAGTCAAGAAGATTGACTTTATCCTAGACTGGACACCAAATACCAACCACACAGGGCTTTATGTTGCCAAGGAAAAAGGTTATTTCAAAGAAGCTGGAGTGGATGTTGATTTGAAATTGCCACCAGAAGAAAGTTCTTCTGACTTGGTTATTAATGGTAAGGCACCATTTGCAGTGTATTTCCAAGACTACATGGCTAAAAAGTTGGAAAAAGGGGCAGGAATTACTGCCGTTGCAGCTATCGTAGAGCACAATACATCAGGAATCATCTCTCGTAAATCTGACAATGTCACCAGTCCAAAAGACTTGGTTGGCAAGAAATACGGAACTTGGAATGACCCAACGGAACTGGCTATGTTGAAAACCTTGGTAGAATCACAAGGTGGGGATTTTGAGAAGGTCGAAAAAGTACCAAATAACGACTCAAACTCTATCACCCCAATTGCCAATGGTGTCTTTGACACTGCTTGGATCTACTACGGTTGGGACGGTATCCTTGCTAAATCTCAAGGCGTAGATGCTAACTTCATGTACTTGAAAGACTATGTCAAGGAGTTTGACTACTACTCACCGGTTATCATCGCTAACAACGACTACCTCAAAGACAACAAAGAAGAAGCTCGTAAAGTCATCCAAGCCATCAAAAAAGGCTACCAATACGCTATGGAACACCCAGAAGAAGCAGCTGATATCCTCATCAAAAATGCACCTGAACTCAAGGAAAAACGTGACTTTGTTATCGAATCTCAAAAATACTTGTCAAAAGAATACGCAAGCGACAAGGAAAAATGGGGACAATTTGATGCAGACCGTTGGAATGCCTTCTACAAATGGGATAAAGAAAATGGTATCCTTAAAGAAGACTTGACTGACAAAGGCTTCACTAACGAATTTGTAAAATAATGACAGAAATTAGATTAGAACATGTAAGCTATTCCTATGGCGAGGAAAGGATTTTAGAGGATATCAACTTGCAGGTAACTTCAGGTGAAGTGGTTTCTATCTTAGGACCAAGTGGTGTTGGAAAGACCACCCTCTTTAATCTGATTGCAGGGATTTTAGAGGTCCAGTCAGGTAGAATTGTCCTTGATGGAGAGGAAAATCCCAAGGGGCGCGTGAGTTATATGTTGCAAAAGGATCTGCTCTTGGAGCACAAGACGGTACTTGGTAATATCATCCTGCCCCTCTTGATTCAAAAGGTTGATAAGGCAGAAGCTATTGCTCGCGCGGATGAAATTCTTGCGACCTTCCAGCTGACAGCTGTACGGGATAAGTATCCTCATGAACTCAGCGGAGGAATGCGTCAGCGTGTAGCCTTGCTTCGTACCTATCTTTTCGGGCACAAGCTCTTTCTCTTGGATGAGGCCTTTAGCGCCTTGGATGAGATGACCAAGATGGAACTCCATGCTTGGTATCTGGAGATTCACATGCAGTTGGAGCTAACGACCTTGATCATCACACATAGTATCGAGGAGGCCCTCAATCTCAGCGACCGCATCTATATTCTGAAAAATCGACCTGGACAGATCGTTTCTGAAGTCAAACTAGATTGGTCCGAAACTGAAGACAAGGAAGTCCAGAAAATCGCCTATAAGCGTCAAATCTTGGCGGAATTGGGATTAAATACTTAGAAAAATAGGGAGTTGGTGAAGATTATCCTTTACTTGCTCCCTTTTCCTTTAAAAAAATCAAAAATTTCGGTATAATAGTCAATTATACCGAAATCATTCTATAATCGTTGATACATAAGGGTTTTATGTATCGCTTTTTTATTTTGTGGACTTTTTTAGGAACTTTTTATTTTTTCAAGGGCAGTTTCAAAGAATAAGACTGCTCTTTTTTGGTTCTCTTTTGATAAATGACTGTAAGTGTCCATAGTTACAGATATTTTTGCATGGCCAAGCCGTGTCTGTATCTCCTTGTAAGGTAGACCGGCATTAAGCAAGATACTAGCGTGAGTGTGTCGGAAAGCATGAAAACCTAAGTCAGTACAGTTAGCGTTTTTTAAGTGCTTATGTAGGCGATAATCAACCTTTCGAGTATTGACATAGTTGTCAAAGCTATCAGAGAATACCTTCTCATAGGTTAAGCCAATGTTTCTACCGTTTTCTGCTTGTCTCGCTCGGTAGAGACGAAGCATGAGCACTGTTTTATGATCGATATCTAGAATTCTATAGCTTGATTTTGTCTTAGGAGTGTTTACCTGGTTTAAAATGTTGAGTGTTTTGTTAATATCGATTGTTCCGTTCTGCAGGTCAATATCAGACCATTCCAAGGCCAGACATTCACGGATACGCAGTCCAGTAGCTAGGAGCGTTTTATAAAGCACAGTATCATAAAAATTGATAAAGGTATTTTCTAGGTTATCGAGATAGGAGAGGAAGCTTTTAAGTTCCTGATCTTGAAAGTATTTAATTTCTTGTTTATCTCTTGTTATCTTTCTAGGAATGACAACATCACGAGCAGGGTTATTGTCTAATGCCTGGATAGAAACCCCATACTGTAGTATACGTTTATTTAAGGCATGAAGGTGATTGTATTCTTTATACCCCGTTCCGTCCTGATTGTACTCATCCGCCCATTTATTTACCTGAGTTTGGATAATAATAGGGGTAAGTTTATCTAGTTTGTAAGTGCCAAACGAGGGCAAGAGGTGGTTATTTAAGCAACCTTTTATTTTTATCTGCGTATTAGTCTTTATGGTATGCTGGTAGGTTTGCCAGAATAAGTCCACAAGTTCCCTATAGGTTGTTATATGTGAGCGTTGTTTCCGTGTAGAGCCGTTTTTCTCAAATTCTACCTTAGCCTGGGTGGCCTTGTTTCTGAGTTCTTTCTTTGTTCGTGCTGATATGGTAGTCTTGACCTTCTTACCAGTCACAGAATCAATGCCAAGATAGATACTAGAGCGGTAGACTGCTGATCCGTCTTTTTTCGTATGTTGTGTAATCTTCATGGTTTTACTCCTTTTCCATCAGCAGGCAAGCAATTAGAAAAGATTTTGAGTTTATACCATGCGAGGGGCCACGAGAACCCCCTTATTTTCGATTTTAAGCACTCGGACGGTAAATAATACCAGAGTATGAAACAAGGCGGATATAGGGCTTATATGGGGAATAGAAAAAGTGTACAACTAAAAAGCTGATACACTTATTTTCTTGTTGTAACCCTGACCTATATAGAGATACAGGCGTAGAGCAGTGTAACCCCAAAGGGGGTTCTTTTACGATAAAAAAATAGTATCACTTTTTAGAAATTTTTACAAGTGTTTCTAAAAAAGGTTTGAAACACATTGATATGTCTTGTTATTCCTTTAGTTCTTGCTTTAATTCATCTAAAGGATAGTTCATTTCATTTGCTAATAACTCTAAATCCTCTTTATAATTTTCACAATGTTTTTTTATAGAATATGAGATATAAACATCTAGATTTATTTTAGCCTTTTTATTATCAAAATAATTTAATATTTTTGATAACGTATAGAGGTCGCTTTGCCCTAATCCTATACGATACTGAGCAGGTGTTATCTTTATTTCATTGTGAAAGGTGTTGTTATAGCCTATTTGATGGATAGTTGATTTAAAATTGAATATTCTTCCGCTATGAGCAGCTCTATTTCTAAAACTATTTACAACAGAAAGAGTATCTTTAAACAGTGCTTTTAAATCATCTGTTACATCTGAAATCTCAATACCGTAGCAAATTGAAATAACTTTATCTTTTTGTGGGCCTTTCAAGAGTTTAAAGATATATTTTAGATTTCCAAAAGTAGTTTCTTTTAATAAAATCCAAGGTGGAATATGACCATGATTGTTTCTGTAATGGTTTAAAGGTTCTATATTTCTAGATAAAATATGATTTAGTTTATTAAGAAGTATAGCACGCTCATTAGTTGGATGATCGTTGTTCCAGGTGGTATCTCCTTGTCTAAAATTCCTATAATATAAATATTGACGTTCTTCCACGCCAAAGTCTTCAGCAAGTGTATAAGCTATGGCAGTTCTTAGTGATAATTCGATTTCTAATGAAGCTTGTATAACACCATTTCTAATACTTTTATCAAGTTCATATAGAGATGTTAGATGCTCAAAAGTAGCGCCTGATTTATACCGTTCTTTCGTGCAATCTTCTTCTAACAAAAACATTTTGTATCCATTTACGACTTCGTAATAACCGTAGCGCATTAATACTCTTTTTGCTTTGTTTTCGTCTAGAAAAGTTAGATCTCTAGACTTTAAAATATCTATTTGTTTATTTTTATCTGCAAAAGGTTTCATTAGTTCCTCTTTCTACAGCGCAAAAGGGCCTCACAATGTGAAGCCCTTTTGGTGTGATGCTGAGCGCATCTATTCATCGATTAAATTAATTATAAGGGCTTTTTTATATCTTGTCAAGTATTTAATTAAAAAAATTTTTAAAATTTCCGATAGAATCCATTCCCATTTTAGGGTTAGAAGTTTGGTTTTAGATAATTTTCTCAAAAACCATTGTGGCTTGAATACGGTCGCCACCGCCTAAACCTTTGCTTCCACCATTGGCGGTTGTGATGGTATGCAGGCGATAACCTTTTGAAGCTTGTTTATTGATAACATCTTCTAATTCTGTAAGGTTTCCTGATCCAGTGCCGAAAAACTTTTCTTTCAAAGTTACCTGAAGGACAACGTAGTGTAGTCCATTTACTCCAGAAGCAGTAGAAAAACTACCCTCTTGTTTTACAGTGTCAAAAAATCCCATGGGGGTTACTCCTTTTATGATGTTAGTAATTGATAAAAATTAGTCAATAATTTTTTTGTATTGTTTGAATTGTTCTTCTATAGTGTCATCCTTGTATAGTAAATTAGTTACTTTAAGTATGTTTTCAGTTGGGATATAGTTTAATTTTACAGAGTACATAGATTTTAGTTTTTCTGTGTCTGTTTCTGTATATCTGTAATTAGAATTAAGTTCAGATAGATCTTGCAATTGATAAAAAATCATTTCTATTTGCTTATCAGATAAAACAATATCACTTAGAGAAATATAGTCTAAAAATCTAACAAATGCCTCTTTGTTCATTCTTTCCATAACATTATTATGGAAATCAATTTCATATTCTGTAACATCATCATTATTGAACCCCAACAGATAGCCAACGCTCACCCCAAAGTAATCAGCTAGTTGCTTTGCATTATTAGACTTAATTTGACTTTCTCCATTTTCCCATTTTTGGTATCCTCTACGGGTCACACCTATTGCTTCAGCAACTTCTTGTTGAGTTACTTTTTTCTTTTTTCTTAATTCTTTAATTCTAGTCATTTTTATTACCTCATTCTAATTATATCACAAAATAATCAAAAGCTAACTAAAATTCACATTTACTGATATTTTTCTATTGACAAGCTAACTATAATGCGCTATAATACATTCAAAGCTAACAATAGTTCGCAATTTAGAAAGGAGAAACTTCATTGCTTATTACCTCAACACAAGCAAAAGCGATTCGCCGAAAGCAGGCAGACAAGAAATTGACTGCTAAGCAAGCGGGCGAAGAAATCGGGGTTACACAAGTCACCTACAGAAAAATACGAGATGGTGGCGAAGTAAAGCCAAGCATTTACCAAAAAGCCATGGAATGGCTTGCTGAAGATTATTAGAAGGGAGCAAACCAATCATTATTTTAGTTTATATTTACAGATTTCTTAGGTGGTGCTTTACCACTGGGGATTGATAAACGGATCTAGTTAAATTTTTGCTAGAGTGATTTGCTTGCTACCTATGGCAGTATCAAGGGTTTGTAGGGGGTGACTCCTTTCTCCCTAGAAAGTTCTTCCCCTTGGTACTGTTTTAGGTGGTAAGCATTGACAAAAATAAGAAAGGAGTGGACCGATGGAATTGGTTTACATGGACGGTAGAAAAGAGCCGTATACACTGAGCAGTATCGTAGCAGAATGTACTGGATTGCAACATCACACAATAACCAAGACAATCCGCAAACATCAAGCAAGGTTTGAACGGTTCGGGAAGGTTGGATTTAAAATCCAAGCTATGGAAAGTGGCCAGAATACTAAGGATTATATTTTGAATGAGCAACAAGCGACCTTGTTAATTACATTCTTAAAAAATACTGAGCAAGTGGCCAACTTCAAAACCAACCTAGTCAAAGCATTCTTTGAAATGCGTGACGAACTTTCCAAGCGACAACTACAGAGAGAACTGGAAAAGCCAAAGCGTAAAAGCTTAACTGAAGCTATTCAAACATGGGAGAAAGCACCTAAGCATGCCTATAGTACCCTTACAAACTTACTACTAAAGGGAGTGACAGGGAAGAATAAAGCGCAACTCATGAAGGAGCGAGAAAGTAAGAACGGTATTGATGGCTTGACAAGTGTAGAACTGACAAACTACCAACGTTTGGAAGATGTGGCAATAGCTATGATTAACTTGAATAGGGGATATTCAGAAATTAAGAAATTAATTTTTGAAGTATAGGAGTATAGAAAATGGAAAATGATTTTAAGACAGTTAAAAATTCCAAGGGGTTAGAAATTCCCAAGTATTCCAAAGATTTTAAAAAGCTAGTTGAGAAAGATAGACAACTGGCCGAATATCTTTGTATGAATTACGATAACTTGGACAGTGAAGACCTGGGCGCATTTCTTGAAACGGTAGAGCAGGGATTCAGCTGGATTCTGGATCTTATCGAAAGTAAAGACTTGCTTTATAAACCAAAGTCAGGTAGTAGTCATGCAAAAAGAAAATAAAAAAATCACTTGCTCAAATTTTGGCCAAGGCGAGCAAGCGACACAATTCAGAGTATAGAAATTTTTTCTATGCTCTGATTATAACAAAAAATATCTATTCTATCAAATACCTAAAGAAAAACCTAAGAGCAGGCAAGCAATTAGAAAAGGTTTTGAAATCAAGTGCTGACAGGGTGATTCTAAGGCCTTGTTTAGTTGAAAGATGGGTAATTACTCACGAAACACCGCTACAAGCGTTCGCCAACTTGGGGCAATCGCCCAGCGTTTGGAGTGGTAAAGCATACCATATAGAAAACAGGCAAGAAAAAGGACAAGGAAAGGCTAATGGAGAAAAATATGACTCTAGACCTAGACAACATGACACGATCAGAATTTGACAAGCTAATGACTAAAATCAAGGATAGACATCCGAACCTCTTTCAGTTCATCATTGACTTTTTAGATGATAAAGTAACTTCTGAAGAGGTGTACGACTTTCTGAAGATGAAGCGAAGCTATCAACTAAATTATATCAAGAATTACAAAGCGAGGGCATAGCATGAATGAACTAGAATTAAGCAATACACAGGCGGTTATCTTTACTTTGCTACTGCTTGGCCTACTATTTTATCTAAACCGCCGAGACCGCAAAAAAAGCGCCCAAATCGAGCGAGAAAGTGCACAGACGATAGAAACACCTAGCGAGGATTTAAGCCCTGATTATGGGCGATATATTCAGCTTGCAGCGGTTAAGCCATGGGGGTACTAAGATGTTTGAAAAAATGATTGAAGATTTAAAGTCTAAGATTTTGGAAGCAGTGGAACGGTATTTAAAAAGTCATGAGAAAGCACCTCAAAAAAGATTAGATTTGATCAGCAAGGTGGAACTAAAGGAAGAACTGGGCATAGGAGATAAAACCTTGACAAAATGGGAAGGTGCAGGACTACCACAGTATATACCGCCTATTGAAGATACTAGAAAAGCGTATTATAAAGTTTCAGATGTTTTAAAGTTCCTGGGAGTAGATGATGGCAAAGACTAAAATATATTTTTGGTTAAAAGTTGATAAGAAGTTTTTTGATAATCTTTTTATTAAACGACTTAAAAATATGCCTGGTGGCTACACTATGACAGTGATTTATATCCGTCTTATGTTGGAAAGTTTAGAAGATGATTGTATTTTGTACTATGAAGGATATTTTGATAGTTTGGTACAGGAATTAGCTTTAAAACTCGATGTTTCTGAAGATGATATAAATATGACAGTTGCATATTTTACAAAATGCGGACTGATTCAGATTGATGATGATGGCCATGCTACATTATCGCAAGCAAAAGCCATGGTTGAAAGTGAAACGAACTGGGCAAAATACAAGCGAGAACAAAGAAAAAATAGTCAAGATTTACCAAAATTGGAGAATGTCCAAAATAAAAAGACTATTTCCAACTCATGTCCAACAGAGATAGAGAAAGAGAATAGAGTTAATAGTAAGAGTAATAATTTATATTTAGATAATATATTGTCGGGAAATCCCGACTTCACTTTTCCTACTTGGCTTGAAGAAACAGCTATAAAAGATTTAGAGAAAACAAAACATAAAGAACTTTGGATTCCTATTGCTTATCTGAATCAAGTAGCTAATAAGCGGTATAAGTTTGTTGATAAGACAAAAAAGCTTTTACTAGCACGATTCAAAGAAGGCTATATACTGGAAGATTTTAAACAGGTGATAGATATTAAAACGGCAGAATGGAAGGATAGTCCTGAATTTTCTAAATATCTTAGACCAGAAACACTTTTCGGATCTAAGTTTGACGGTTATTTGAATCAAAAGCCTAAAACCATAAAAGGGAAGTCTGAAGACAACTTTCCAGATCTACCATTTTAGGAGTTACAAAGATGAAGGAACAATTTAAAGAATTTAATAACAGAAAAATATCGGATAAAGTTTGCGATATTCACCAGGTAAATTATTGGGAAATTTCTGTACCCGTGTTAGGGAGTTCAGAACGAAAAGTACAAGCATTTTGTCCGGAGTGCGTGAAGGGAGAGATTAAACAAAAAGAGACAGAACTATTACAGCAGTTTGAGGACAGACAGGCTTACTTTAAAACTTATGATGTCTTAATGCGTGATAGTACGATTCCTAACGAGTTGAAGGGAGCAACGTTTGATAATTTCTTTGTTAAGACGACAGAGGAGCGTCAGATGTTAGAGTTTGTAAAAGGCCAAGCCCAGAAGTACCTTGGAGGTATGACGGGAAATACTTTAATTAGTGGTAGCACAGGAATAGGGAAAAGTCATTTATCTCTTGCTCTGGCCAAAGAAATCAATGAGAGCTTCAGAGAGAAGAACGAGCCTAAGAGTGTTTTGTTTGTTAGTTTAACCGAGATTATCAAGCAGATAAAAGAAGGATGGGCATATGGAAGAAATGCAAACTTAACAGAGTATGAGGCGGTTAAAAAGTTAGTTGATGTAGATTTTCTGATCATCGATGACCTAGGGGCAAAAAATGGGACAGTAACACCTAAGAGCGATTGGGAACAGGATTTCTTGTTTGATATTATCAATAATCGAGAAACTACGATTTTCAACACGAACCTAGATAGTAGTGAACTGCGGACTGTTTATAATGCTAGAAACTCAAGTAGAATTTTGAAAGGTTTAGAGGGTAACACTTTCAAGGCTTTCACGATCAAAGACAAGAGATACACTATAAATACAGTGAGGGGAGAATTTAAGGAATGAAGAAAAATCTAGACACTGCTAGACGTGACTACTTTGATTTTGAACTTCAGGAAAAGTATTTAAAAACAGATACGTTGATTTGTAAAAGAAAAAACCATTTATTGCAAACATATACTTCACGGGGAATGAATGCGAGCAGATTTGAAGATATTAAGAGTAAAAGCAGTACTTATATAAACCACTCTGAAAATATAGCGGTAGAGTTTGCGAGCGATCCTATTGTATTGAAGTTAGAAGAATTTCAAAAGTGTATTGACGAGTTATTAGACAACCTGGTACCAGATGATCGAAAGATTTTCGAACTGCGGTGGGGACACTCAAAAAAAGAGTGGCTTGACATTTTCGAGATTATGAGAAGTGGGGAAACAGGATATTTATATCCTAAACTGGAACACATTTTAAAACGAAGGAATTTAATATTAGATAACCTTGCACGATTATTAGGATATTAGAAAATGTGACAAAAAACTTTTAATAGTGAACTATCTATAACGAGAGAGTTTCTAGAAAATTTGAAAACAGTTAGTTAAACCCGTGATATACCTTGTTTTCTAAAGTGATGCAAAATTAGATAGAATGTAAGATATAGATAGTTAAAAGAGAGTAAAAAGTGAATTTAAGAAAGGAAAAGTAAAAATGCGAATTAGATTTCCACCAATGTTATCAAATACTAACTGATAAAAAGAGAAATTATTAAAGGAATTGTCTCAAAGTTTCCATCTGGAAAGGAGACCAAAGGAGAAAACATGAAACCAGCAGACACTAAAAAGTTTATAAAAGATTTAAAAAAAGAAATCTATAAACTTGATATTCAGATTGACTTAGCTAAAAGTGGTATGGATATTGCTAAAAGTCTAGGGGATAAAGCTGATTATAAAAGCAATAAACTAGAGTATGATAAATTGATTGTACAAAAGAATATAAAGAATGACTTACTACAGTCTACTTTAAATAAACTACCAATGGATAAAATGGCTAGGACTACAAATAAAACATTTTAATAAGAATGGGGAAACAACATGAAGTCAATAAAAGAAATTTTGGAATATACTCACAGATTAAAAGATAATAAAAACAATAACATTGAAACTTGTAAACAAAATATAAATAATACTAAGGAACAAATTAAAGAACTTGAAAATTTGATTGATGTTGCTGAAATTGAGGTGAACATTGAAAAGTTTAATAATGGGAAAGTGGAATTACAAAATCAAAAAAATGCTTTGGATTTATATTCAAATCAATATGACCGTTTAATGAATGAAGCTAGTCTCAATAAAGAAGAAGCACAAGAAATTCTAGATGAATTTAATAATCTCATTGAAAAAGAGGATAAAAAATTAAATCAAGAAGCACTGCAATATATTAAAGCTTTGAAAGAACTTGCTGAAAAATCAAATAAACTTTTTATAGATCAAGATGAAGTTCGAAGTATTCTGCAAGATATGAGTAAAACAGTATTAAAAAATTCATATAGCAATTCGGATAATATCAGTTATGTTTATAATAAAATTAAAGATACAAAACTAGCTGAACAAGCAGGTCAGAAGAAAGATGTAGATTTCCTAACAAAGCTTTTAAATAGAAAATAAAAAAGAGAGAAAAAATAATTCTGTACTGACTCCCCCCTATTTTATTTTTTAAAAGCGATAAAGTATAACGGTGTTCCAGAAAGGTGCATACCTCTCCCCTAAAAATAACGAAAATTGATACAAAAAACTAGGCTAAAACTCTTAAAAAGTCTAGTTTTTTATAATTCAAGTATAAAACATCATAGTAAAATATAGCAATTAGGAGTATATCAGAGGTTAAGGAGAGTGAAGAGTCCTACTGAAGCGACAATCATTAGAATTGAAGAAGACCAAACACTAAGGTATTTAGAAGGTTTCAAACTAGTTGTAGATACCTTGATGGAAAACTTAATTGAAAGTGATCTAGTCATTTTTAAAATGAGATTTTTAGAAGCTGGTGTGACTTGGGAAGATGTGGCAGAGAAACTAAATAAAACTACTCGTTATATAAATAGCCGTAGAAAGGTAATCGCTAAAAGATTTGTTGAGTTGAAAGGATATTGACTCCCCCCAACTTTTAAAAAATCTTTCTGGTCAGTAGGGTACCGGTGAAGGGAACTTTTTCCAAGTCGGAGACCTCCAGACAAAAAGGGGGTAAAAACTGGCCAATTTACCAGAAAAATGATTAGTTTTGAAGAAGGAATCTATGCAGAGTGAGAGACAATCTTTCTGATCTCATAGTCTAAAAATTAGTAGAAGTAAACTTTATTATATTCAAAGAATCAGAGCGAATCTATGAATAAGGAAACTAAATAATTAAATCCTTTAAGAAATTTAGTGAATCCAAAGCTAAACTTTTTAAATAGCAATATATTAACAATCAAGTAAATGAGACGGATTATTTTGTGCTAAAAATAATAATCATCACAACATATAGTACTTGACATATATGATATAATAGTGATAGGAGTATTATAGTTTGGTTGGGAGATGAAGTGAATGTGCTAGCTTTTCATGGTACAGGTTTGAGTAATTATGAAAGTATTATAAAAACAGAAAAATTTTCTTTTAATAAAAGAGATGATCATTGGCTAGGGAATGGAGTGTATTTCTTTGTTGATGATTTTGAACGGGCAAAAAGATGGGCAGAGGGGAATCGTCCTGACAAAGATACTGAACCAGTAGTTATTGAAACTGAATTTGAATTTGAACAAGGTGAGCTTTTAGACTTAGACAAAAGCGATGGTTTAAAAAAATTAGATGAGTTCGCTAGAGATTTCATAACAGAATTGAAAAGGAAACGTGTTTTAATTAGTAATACTGATGAGCATACGTTCCATTGTAAGCTATTGGATGCATTTGTTTTTAGAAATAAAAAATACAAAGCAGTTTGTAGAACAATGAAGTCAACAGGAAATCCCATAATAGGGGCTTCTAGGTTTGTTCCTCTTGCGAAACAGTTAAATATTGTCGATACTAATATAATAAATATTTGTGAGTTAAAGTTACATAGTGTGTAACTAAAAAGTGAGGTGATACTATGTTTGAGAATGAAGAAGATTTATTTGAATTATTGGATTTTTTGCAACTTGATTATGAAATAGACTCGCCAACTCCTGGAATAAGAAGCAAAACAGGTGAATTTATACCCTATGATAATTTAAAATTGCCGTCAGAATATTTTGAGGAACTATCATATCAGACGTATAGTATAAATTTAATTTCAAAAGTTGGAAACGAAAATAAAACAGTTACAAAATATCATCCGACTTTGAGAGCAGAAAAAATCAACAAAGAGATTTGCTCATCAAATTTTAGAATGGAGTTTGCAGCATGAGTACTTATGGTAGTGACTTACAATTAAGGGGAGTGAGAGTTGAAAGACTCATCTATCATATAAATAACGATTTTGAAAACTTGGACAATATTGAAAATGTTGATATTTCTATAATTCCGACACCTAAAATTAGTAGAGAGAATAAAGGTTGTGGATTGTTAGAACTTGAAGTTACTTTGTTTGATGAAGATTATCAAGAGAAAAAAAATCCACTGTATTTAAAAATTAGACTTGTTGGTATTTTTGAAGATACCAACAATACTCCTGAGGGAGAGGACGTCTTTGTTAAGTATCTTCCTAATGCAATAAGCATGTTGTATTCTTATGCAAGAGCCCATATTGCTTCATTGACAGGGATGTTCGGTATTGATGTTATTCAAATTCCAACAGTAAATATCTTAAAATTATTAGATAATATTAATCGTGAAAAGGACTAGCACTGAAAATCAATGCTAGTCTCTTTTTTCTAAAAAAATTAGAATACCCTATAATAGTTCCCATTTATATAGACAAAAAAAGCACGTTTGACCGTGCTAGTTTCTTGCCTGCTGAACTCGTCAATATTACGCCCTTTTCAGGGCTCTTTTTTGTGGACTTTTTTAGGAACTTTCAAGAAAAACTAAGGCGATTTAATGCCTAATTGTTTTTGAAGAAAGTCAGTATTTTCAAGGGCTGAGCTCTAAAAATTTGACTTATAGAGTGTTAAATGATAGTATAGTCAAAGATAGTCAAGGTTCAAAGAAGGAGTTTGATTTACTATGAGATTTAA
>ERZ773070.1479-NODE-1479-length-14458-cov-61.723946_pt1 | contig 14458 bp, 17 predicted proteins | sample MGYA00580618_ERZ773070 | MGnify/ENA primary metagenome ERZ773070 (study PRJEB29015, sample SAMEA2738023) | human oral metagenome | biome: human oral; feature: human-associated habitat; material: dental | place: China | collected 2019 ... | reverse complement strand
CATCACAGCCACCCTCATGCTCTACACCTACACCACCACCCCCTGAATAACCTTCCAGACATCCGACGAGTCCTCCTTAGGGAGGATACCCCTCCATACGTCCCACCCTTCGAGGTATTTCCCCTAGATAGGCACCCTCGTAGTCTTCTCATGTCAGCCAAGGCAAGGCGAAGACTTCTGCAGCCACACTAACGCTTTGCACTACTCGCACGAGAGACGACAAAAGGACCACCACATGCCACGATTCGTTCGCCGCTCCACCGCCCTAGCGGATGTGACATTTGCGCAGGCTCTTCATTCAGAGACGCACCCTCCTACCGAAGGCGCAGAATACAACTGCCCCACCGATGAGTCTCCGTGCGACCGCCACTGCAGGCACTCCGGATACCGGGGCGGATACTGCGGAGGAGCACTCAAGACCTCCTGCCGCTGCTACTAATCTGCAATATCCCAACGTACAGGGCCACACCACCTGATTCATCTTTCGCGCGAGCGACTCTGGCGACTTGACGCTACCGGCGTCGAATCACTGGCTTCCCCCCAGTCCGGGGAAGGTGCGTGGACACATTCACCCGCGCACCCCACAACCTCTCACGGGAACCACCCGGGGAGACCTCCAGAAAGGAACACACCAATGGACAAGTTCACCCGCCGCACCGCCCCCCTGAGCGACGCCGACTTCAACCAGGCCGTCAGCTCCGAGACCCAGGCCCCCATCGAGGGCGCCGAAGGCTTCGGCTGCCCTAACGACGAGTACACCTGCAACGCCCACTGCCAGAGCGTCGGCTACCGGGGCGGCTACTGCGACTTCTGGACCGCCTGGCGCCGCTGCACCTGCTACTGAGCCAGGTACAACACGGGGCCTGCCTGCACCGTAGCAGCGACGCAGGCAGGCCCCACCCTCAACCCAGTCACCCAGATCAAGGTTCACACCAATGAGTCACCATGATACCCCTTGGACCGACAGCAACCAACTGCTCCTCAGCCGCGCAGGAACCTGGGAGCAGGTTGATGAGGCCACGCTCGCCAGCAGGCACACGTCTGCCTCCCTCCGGTTCGTCCTCGCCCGCATCGCGGACGTCAGGCCGCCCTTCGGACAGTCGCTCTTCACCGAGGTCCTTCACAAGGCTCCCGGAACGCGACTCGACAACGACTCGATTCAACCCCTGCAGCCCGAGCAGTACAGCACCGGCGTCATCAGTCTCGAGGCCGCCGAAGAGGTGCTGGCCCAGGCTCTGAGTCGGAACACCTCTGCCGCCCGCTTCTCCTCGGCATCAGCGCCCGTTGACGAGATCATCCTGCACTATCTCAATGCTCTCACGGCACCCTCTCCGGACGGTGCCTCCGCACCATCCGAGACCGAGACGAGCGACATCGACGCACGGGGCATTCGGGACCTCATCGGCTCCATTCCGAGTGAGGCGAAGAAAGATACCCAAGGCGGGGGCCTCTTCCAGCGGCTGCTGTCCAAGAAGGACAAGTCGGACTCACATGAGCACGAGCACGCCTCGGAGGACTCCGAACCGATCATCGTGGAGCCAGACCCACAATGGCTCAGCATTGATGCCATACAGACGATCGATGTCGCGCGAATCGTGTCCCTGTCCTCGTGGGAGGAGGCTCTCAAGGGACTCCCGCCGCGGGTGGCCCAACTCCTGTGGACGGCCTCCAGCGACTCATCGTCATCATCGGACTCGCCGTACCGCCCCGCCCACGACCCCGTCGTTATTGGCGCCTTCGCACAGGTCCCTTTCGAACAGCGCTCCATGGAGGTCCGGAACGGCATTCGCACCCACGACGCCGCACTGTTCCGCAGATTCGGGAAAGAGCCCGTCAACGACCACGCCGCAGCCCGGCTGCGCGCCGTCAAGGAGGCTGCCGAGATGTGGCCCTCCTGGCAGGAGGAGCTGGCCGACGGCTCCCTCGCCGCCCAAGGCTGCATCGACGTCGACGGAATGACCTTGATCGGAAAAGACCCCTTCCTTCGCCAGAAGTACGCACTGGATGTCAAGAAGACCGTAGAGACAGAAAGGTGGGTGACCTCATGGCTGAGCGCTGGAGGCTCGCTGACGGAATGACTTTGACGCACCTGGAGAACGGGGGATGGACACTCGCAGACCTCCACCGTCTCTCCGTCCACGAGCTGGACGAGGAGAACGGGGCCCTCCTTGACGAGGCCCTCCATTCCACCGAACCGATCCCGATTTCACCCATCATCGAGTCCGCTACTGAGTCCGGCATCATCATCGATTCAGATTCCACTTCCAATGCTCAAGAGAGGTCATTATGAACAGCCTATTCGTCACACTACTCATCGGAGGAACGACCGGGGTCCTCCTGGGGACCGCGGGAGCGAAGATCTGGGCCGCAGCCCGCACCCGCCTCGCCTGGCCGCAAGGCGCGAACTTCCTTCGCTTCCACCTCTCGAGCAGCTTCGTCATCGCCGCCGAGATCGTCGTGTCCGCCATCGCGCTGGCCATTCCGGGCCATCGGATCGTCTCCCTCCTTCTCGCCGTCATCTACGCCGGGTTCGTAGTCGGGGCCACAACGCTCAAGGGCCAGGAGTGCGGCTGCTTCGGCATCGAGGGCATGAAGGTCGGTCCCGCCCACATCTGGGGTTGCGCCCTGACCGCCGCAGCCCTGCTGGCCAGTGCGGTCGGCAGCGAGGAGATCGCGAGCCCCCGCCCTCTTCGCCTCGTGGTGGCACTGGCCTCGGCCGTCGTCATGACCGTTGCGATGCAGCTGTGGAACCGGCTGACCCGTATCGAGGTTGACGACACGCATCACGATCAGCTCTTCATCGTTCTGTCTCCGACGTGCACCGCGTGCTCCGCGCTCAAGGTGATGGAGAACCACGACGTCGACGACTCCGAGCTCGACGGAACCATTCTGTGGGTGGACCGCGACTCCGAGCAGATCGCCTCGCTTCGTGAGGCTGGAGTCGATGTCTCCGCCTACCCCGCCGTCGTCTCGATGAACTCCGCCGACCCGTCCAACGCCCACGTGCAGTCAGGCCTACGCGAGTGCAGGGAGGTGCTTCAGTCATGGCGCACTCGGCAGCTCGCCCTTCAGGCCTAACCTCCGCGCGGCGCGTGCTGGGCTCGTCATGCGGCCGGGCACTGCGAGCCTCCGCCCCCTCCATCATCATCGCAGCGATCCTCGTCGCCGCTCAGGCGGGCCTGAGCACGGTCTCCCCGCTGATGCTCCAGCGCATCATCGACAGCTTGACCCAGAACCCCTCAACGGCAGACGTTCTCCTCCCGGGCCTTCTGGCCGCCGGCGCAGCCGTCGCCAGCACAGCAGTCGGCGTGGCCTCGCAGCGTATGACGGCGTTCACCGGACAGCGCTTCCAGGAGCGCCTGCGGGTCCTCATGCTCAGCAAGCTGACCCGGCTGTCCTCATCCACCGTCAGCGCGGCGCCAGGAGGTTCCCTGCTCTCACAGATCACGAACGACACTGCCCAGGCTCAGACCTTCGTGTCCACCATCCTGCCGCAAGCCCTCGGCCTCATCGCCCGACTGGGGCTCCTGCTGAGCATCATGTGGACCCGATCCTTCACCATCACCCTGGTAGTCCTCGCACTGGCACTGATCCTGGCCGTGCCCACTGAGCGGGTCTCCCGGACGCTCAGTGCCACCACCGACCGCATGCTCGACGCCATGTCCGTCTTCAGCGGCACCGTGGTGGAGCGGGTCGGTGTCACCGGCCACCTCTTCTCCCGTACAGCGGCCGACATCCCCACGGACCGACGTCAGGCCAAGGAAGCGGCCGCCGGAGTACGCACGTCCTTCACCCGCATGATCACCCTCAACAGTGCCTTCTCCTCATCACTGGACCTCGTCGGCGCCCTGGGAACTGTGGCCGTGCTCATCATCGGCGGACACTCCGTAGTGCAGGGAGACATGACTCCCGGCGCCCTGGCCGCCCTGGCCGCCCTCACCCCCCAGCTCTACGGCCCGCTCCAGGCGGCATCCGGGGTTCGCACGGGCCTGGCGACGTCATGGTCCGCGCTGTCTCGCGTGAGCGACTTCCTTGAGTCGCAGGAGGAGTGGTACGAGGCTCCCTCGGTGCCGGTCGACGTCCCCAACAGCGGAGCGCTCCTGGTCCGGGAGACCGACTACTCGGTTGCCGCCGGGGCGAGCAGCACCGTGCTTCTCGACTCGGTCAGCCTCACCGCCCGCTGCGGAGAGATCGTCGCCATCGTCGGCCCGTCCGGAAGCGGTAAGTCGACCCTCCTCAGCCTGATCGCCGGAGCCAACCACCCTTCGCAGGGCAGCATCACCGTCGCCGGCTTCTCCCCCGTCGTCACTGGCACCGAGGCCTGGAACAGTATCGTTCAGTACTGCCCCCAGGAGCCGTTCTTCCGCAGCGGCACTCTCAAGGAGAACTTCGAGGCGGTCTGCCCCGGCATCAGCGAGGCCAGAATCCACGAACTGTGCAGCAGAGTCGGCCTCGATCTGTCCCGCCTGGGGGACCGTTCCGGAACGAGCACGATGCTCGGGGAACGCGGGGCACGCATCAGCGGCGGAGAGCGCGCACGTCTGGCGATCGCACGAACCCTCGCCCTCAACCCGCGAGTGCTCCTGCTCGATGAGCCCACAGCGGCCCTGGACGACGAGTCCACCGATCACCTCATCGCCACGCTGCTCAACCTCAAACGCGATCACTGCATCGTCGTCACCACCCACGACGCCCGCCTCTTCGCCGCAACCGACCGGGCCTACCGCATGGAGTTCGGCAGGCTCCGCGAGGTGCCCACACCGACCCTCGCCCGAGTAGAGAAAGGAGTGCCCGCATGAGCACGACGGTCACGCACCTTCCCATCGAGCACCTTCCCATCGAGCACCAGAGAGAAGGAATCAACCGGCTCAGCATCCACACGCTGGTGGACCATCGCACCGGCACCCGAGCGGTGCTGGAGGCCCCGGTCTTCCGCACCTCTCCCAGGACTCGCATGAACCTGCTCCGTTACCGGGGGGTCACCTACGACCGGCAGTCCGGCGATGTCGTCTCCTCCCCGGTACCGCACGGCTACCTGGGAACCGTCAACGCCGGCCACCCGTTCCTCTTCTCCGAGCGCGGTGACGGACTGCCCCTGCCCTTCGGCCCACGGGGCTGGGTCCTGTCCACCTGGCAGGACGACGGACGCGTCGAGGTCAGCGCCTGCGACGAGGTCGGGACCACCGCATCCCGGTGGGGAACCAGCACACGCTCCCTTCTGGGGCTTCGACCCAACCCGGCCGGCTCGACCCGCCTGTGGCGCTTCGGAGACCACGTCGTGTGGCTGCGTCAGAAGTACCAGCCCTCCGAGGTCGTCACTCGTCACAGCGGCGACGCCGAGCTGTGGCCGGACGCCCTGGTGGAGGAGTTCTTCACCTCCTCCCTGTGCACCGTCATGCTCGACGACGCACCGCTTCCCGGGGTGCCTCAGGGCTCGGTGGTCCTCCTCGAGGCCGGCTCCCCCTTCCTCATCGGAGTGGCCAGCACGCCCGAGGAACTGGCCGCCTTCATGCGGGAGGACCATGTCCCCCACTACCTCGTCGACCTCCACGACGGAAAGAGCAGGGAAGACCGGGAAGGCAAATCGCCGTCGTCGGTATCCCTCATCGGTGACCTGCCCCGCGGATCGGTGGCCCACCGCTCCCTGGGCGGGCGCAGCACGGTGGTCTTCACCGAGCGCCTGGTCGATGAGACGATCTCCTACTCCGCCGAGGACGGTTCGGTGATCGCCACCGTCGCCGACGGCGTCAGCCACTACACGGGGGTCCCCGGACTGACTGGGGTATGGGTCGAGCTCGGTACACCCCACGTCCTGCGGTGGGCAGGGGGCTCCTGGACCAGTGACAGCTCGATCGACCGCATCCTTCCCGGCGGGGCCGACGACAACGTCCAAGTCATCACCGCCGACGGCTCCCACCGGCTGGTGGGAATCGGCGGAGCAGCCGAGGCAACCGACGCCCCTCAGGCCTCCTCATCCCCGATTCTGTGGTGCCCCTCATCGGACGATCCAACCGGCAACGTCTCCGGAACCGTGATCACCCGAGTCCTTCCCGAGCGTACGGTCGACATCACCCTGACCGAGTCGACACGCGGGTCAGTTCCGCTGGTCTGGTTCGACAGCTCCTGGGCACTGCCGATCGAGGCCTCCGAGCCCGCTCCCATCGACCTGGGCTCGCTGCAGCCGGACAGCGTCCGGTGGTGCCACGCGGGCTCGCGCCCCGTAGTACGGGTGGGCATCGACTACCAGGCACTGGCCGAGGTCCGCGCAGACGACATCCTGGCCGAGCTGCACTTGGCCTGGGAGGCCGCCCTGGGAGTGATCGCCGCCGAACTGCCGAAGTCCCCGATCCCACCTTTCCTGGGTGGCCACAGCTTCGGCGCGGCGCTCGCGGCAGTCTCAGTGCTGCGCGGCACGTCCTCCCCCAGGGGGGTGCTCCTGCGCAGCGGCGCATATGACCGGTACGCGACGCCGTCGGGATTCGAGCACGACCGGCGCACCGCCGCCTCCGATCCCAGCCTGTACAGCATGATGACCATCCTTCCCAGCACTCGCGCACACCGGGATATCCCCTTCCTGCTGACCTGCGGGGACTCCGACGAGAACTCGGCGACGACTCCCGAGCAGTCGCTCTACCTGTACGAGAACCTCCTGGTCGCCGACGCCGACGTCACCCTGTCCGTCTTTCCCGGCGAGGGCCACGTCTTCAGCTCCCGGCAGTCAATCGTGGATCGCCGTCGCCTGGAGGAGAACTGGATGAGTGAGCGCATCCAGTCCCCTCAGCAGTCCCATCACCAGTAACCAGCCACGACCTAAGGAACACCATCATGAGCCGCATCAAACGCTCCGACATCAAGGACTCCGTCCAGACCGTCCTGGCCTCCCGGAACGAGCCCGGAATGACGGGGTGGATTCCCCGCACCGATCAGCCCTCCCCGGAGAGCCGCGACTCGGTCGAGGCCGACCTCCTCGCACTGCGCAGCCTCCTGGAGAAGCACGGCGACGCCCTGTCCGGAGACATCGAGAAAGACGCGGCCCTGGTGACCGCCGCGCGCCGTCGTGGACACGTGGTCGACCTCGTCGTGGGTAGGGAGCGCGCTCCGTACAACGGTGAGGCGGGCTTCCTGTCCTGGATCGAGCACAACGGCTCGGTGATCCTGACCCTCGCTCCCGTTCGCGAGCTCTACGAGGAGGTGGCCCGGTGGTGAGCATCGAGGCGCCCGCAAGCTCACCTCGTCACCGCAGGAGGGCACTGGCCGTCTGCGCTACGTTGTTGCTGCTCCTGGGCGCGGGGAGCACGACGGCCGGCGCCGCCTCGGTCGGTTCATCTTCTCACGGCTCACTGCTTCCGGGCGATCCCCTCCAGTCCAAGCAGTGGTACCTCAGTTGGCAGGACCGCCCGGGCTCACCCTCCACCGGCAAAGGCGCCTCCGTGGGCGTCATCGATACCGGTGTCGACGCCTCTCACCCCGATCTGGCCGCCGCATACGACTCCGCCAGCAGCAAGTCCTTCCTGTCTGGGGACTCCTGCAACGGAGACACTGCCTGTGACGATCCTGCCCATGACGGCTTCGGTCACGGAACCTCCGTCGCCGGGATCATCGCGGCCGCAGCGGACGGGCACGGCACTGTCGGAGCCGCTCCCGGGGCCAGGATCGTCAGTCTCAAGGCCGGGGACCGGACGGGCACCTTCTCCGCCGACGCCGTCAGCCAAGCGATCCGGTACGGGGCGGACGCGCATCTCAGCGTCCTCGTCATGAGCTTCACCGTCGACCCCTGGTTCCGCTACTGCGACAACGCGCCCGCCGACACGGCCGAGCAGCGGGCACAGCAGAAGGCCGACCTGGAGAAGGTGACCTCGGCGCTGAAGTACGCCGCCGATCACGGGGTGGTCCTCGTGGCCGCCGCCGGCAACGAGTCCTACGATCTCGACCACGGCACATCGGACCCGTACAGCTCGGGCTGGTCCGGTCAGGCAGAGCGCCCCGTCACCGATCAGTGCGTCACCATGCCCGCCCAGTCCGACGACGTCATCACCGTTGGGGCCATCACTAAGACGGGGAACCGGACCGGCTACTCCAATGTAGGAGCCGCGATCGACATCGTCGCATTCGGGGGCGAGCCGCCTCTGGCAGGGCCGGGCGGTGCCGTGGTTCAAGGACCGGAGCTAGGTATCCTCACCACAGCATCGCCGGACAGGCTCCGTCGACTAGGCGCGCTCAACGACGACGGATCGCCTCGAACCGACGATGTCCTGAGCGACTGCCCCTCAGGAGGGGGTTCCTGTAGGTACTACTGGTACCAGATCGGAACCTCGTTCGCGGCGCCCCAGGTCGCGGCCGCGGCCGCGGAACTCAGGTCTCGCGGAGTACCGGCGGGTGACGTCAAGAAGCAGCTGACGACGTCGGCAACCCCGATCTCATGCCCGAGAGAGAAGCAGGCTCTGGCATGCGAGCCCCTCACAGGCGGCGGCAACACCTGGTACGGGGCTGGAGCGCTCCGGCTACCCAGGTGACGCAATCGACCGTCGCTACTCATCAGGAGAGGAGAACCTTCACCTCTCCTGATGAGTAGCGACGACCAGCTTGAGGCGTGAGGACACGCCGTACTTCTTCATGAGATGGGAGACGTGGCTCTTGACCGTGGCCTCCGAGATGAAGAGCTGGTCAGCAATCTCAGCGTTGGAGTACCCCTCGCAGAGGAGATCCAGCACAGCCTGCTCAGCCTCGGTGACACTGGGGTGCGAGTTTGGAATGGGGCGCAGGTACTGGGAGACGAGGCGGGAGGTGGTGGCCGGGGAGATCGTCGTTCCGCCGTGGTGGGCGGCGATGACGGCCCGGACCACCTCCTCCGCCGAGGAGTCCTTGAGCAGGAAGCCGTTGGCCTTCCGGTCCAACGCGGTCCGCATGGCCTCATCGTCATCGAAGGAGGTGAGGACGATGACAGCGACCTCGGGCATCCCCTGCTTGACCTTGGTGAGGAGCTGAAGACCGTCCATTCCCGGCATCCGCACATCGGTGATGAGCACGTCGACCCGGTAGTTCCGCAGGAAGCCGAAGGCGTCCTTTGCGGCCCCGAAGGTGCTGAGAACCTCGATCTCCTGCGCTTCGTTCAGGTAGGCCCTCAGGGCCTGCAGGACAAAGGGGTCGTCATCAACGACGATGACCCGGATCTTCTCCGAGTCATTGTTGTCGCTTAAACTATTCGAGAGAGCATCTGTCCGCATGGAAGAATGATACTGAGTTTTCCCGATCCGAGAGCGGTTCGTATGTCTCTTCTTGCCTTCGACACTCAGGCATCCTTCACGTGGCACCCCACGCGACGCACCCACCTGCTCCATGCAGGAGTCGCCATCTTCCTGGCCTGCATCTGGCCCCTCCTGGGAGGAGCCATGACCCCGAGCGTGCTCGCAGTCAACATCGCCGCAGCCGCATCCGTCCCCCTCGCCTCGCGCTACCCCACCATCGGCGCCACCACCAGCCTCATCCTGTGCTGGATCGCCCTGGCCATTCCGGACCCCGTAGGCATCATCGCCCCATCCATCCCATCCGGAATCGCCGCGATGTTCCTCGCCAGAAACCACCCACGCGGTATGGCTTACTTCCTACTTGCGATATCAGTCTTCCTCCATGTCTTCTACACCCCCACGCGCTGGATCGACGGGTTCACATGGCCGGCGGTGGTGGGCGCTCCTTGCATGGTGATCGGTGAGGTCGTCCGTCATCACCGTCTCCAGGCCAGCACCGCTGAGCAGGAGCGCCAGCACAAGCTCGACCAGCAACGACGCCTGGTCGTCTCCGAGCTCCACGACACCGTCGTACGCGACCTCAGCCACGCCGTCATGATCGCCGAGCAAGCCCGCCTGGCCGACCCCCACAACGCCCGCCTCAACCAAGAGCTCGCAGCCATCATCACCCCCGTGCGCACCGCCGTCGAACAGCTACGGCGCAGCCTCAAAGCCATGAGCGCAGCCGAAGGAGACGACTCCCTCCTTCTGCTGGCCGCCTCACCCCCGCCACCCCTGACCGACACCATCCACACCGTCCAACAAACCCTCGCGCACCGAGACGCCCACCTGACCACCCACGGCACCGACCTACTCGACAACCCCAGCATCGGCCCGGGCGTCCGCCAACAGCTCGTACGCGTCATCGCCGAGCTCATCAACAACGCCGCCAAGCACACACCCCCCTCCAGCACCGCCACCCTCACCATCGAGACCGACAACAACACCCTCGAGTGCATGTGCACCAACCCCATCAACCCCAACCGCCCCACCAACACCACCACCTCATCCCAGCTCGGCCTCACCCAAGCCCAACAACGCGTCGAATCCCTCGGCGGCTCCCTCCACACCACCCACACCACCAACCGCTGGACCACCATCTTCACCATCCCCCTCCACCCCACACCTCCGACAACCACGGACTGACGCGCCAACCACCTCCACCTTTGAGCACGCCGAAGCGGCCGGCATCCGCAGAAAGTCGCATGTGACTTCATCCATAAGAAGACTGTTGCAGCCCCGGATGGCAGGCCAGACTTAAGCCATCACCCCGCCATCGCAAGGAGTCAAACATGCGCAAGGTCGTTTCCCCCATCCTTTCCGCCGCCATCCTCGGAGGAGCTCTACTCCTGTGTCCGCTCTCCAGCGCTTCGGCAGCGGAGCACAACTCGGCCGCCACCTCAGTTTCCGGTTTCTCCGACCCGGCACCCTTCGCCCCATCCAACTGCTTTACTCTAGGAAAACTACGTTTGGGAAGCTGCCACTGACGGCACACAAACAGAACTCAAAAGCAAGGCCACACCGATCACTCATGTTGATGCAATCATTGTTGCCACAGGCAATAAATCACCGATTTCGGCCTTGAGTAACAAAATACATGTGACTCCCTTTTGATCCAAAATCCTTCGGACCAAAAGGGAGTTACATTTTTACATTTTCTGTTTGAGTGACTCACCTCAACTGAAAACACGCGTATGTCGGGAGAAGTCAAGGAATTCGGCCCGACCTCAAACCCGCAAGGGCACTGAACTTCTCCGACCTCGTCGCTGCCGTGGCCTCCTCAGCCGGGCATGGAGAGGACGCAGCGTCGTATGAAGGCCATGGGCGCCAGCCTGAGCGTGAGTCAGGGCGGGGGCCGCTGGACCACTATCTTCAACAGCCCCTTCCAGGCGATCTCCTGAAAGGCCCACCCGGCGCCATGGCCTGATACGTCGTGCAACCACGGTTTCCCGGCGGGGACGTTCCGCGCGGCCGGGTGCAAACTACTCCGGCCGAGGACATGTCACGCGTTCGGGGACAACCGTCCTGTCCCCGGACGCGTGGACTGCACCCATCGATGTCGAGTGTCCCCGGCCGAGAGAGCCTTCTGCCCACGCCACGTACCTCAGGAGCTGCTCGGCCAGTCCGCGCGGGACAGGAACGAGCCGATCGTGTCCAAATCGGTGACAAAGGCTCGGAACGGACACACACTGACGAAAGAAAACCGCATGATTCCGCGGTTCATATTGACGGCCAAGGAGTGCCGACGGCCCTTTGTCACCGATTTGGACATTCTGGCCCGTGATCGCCTTCGGTGCGTTGTCAGTGCGCGCTGCCGAGCTCGACGAGGAGCACCCCGGCCATGATGAGCGCGATGCCGGCCACCATGATGCGGGTCAGTGGCTCACCGAAGAGATACCTTGAGGCGATTGCCGTGACGGCCACTCCCCCGGCCGACCAGATCCCGTAGGCGACACCGAGCCTCAGCCCCTCCTTGAGGGCCAGAGTCAACATGGCGAAGGCCCCCAGGTAGCCGGCCATGACGGTGCCGTACCATCGCAGCCCTCTGCCGTCGGAGGCGAGCTTGAGCGAGAGTGTGCCGGTGGTCTCGGAGGCGATAGCCGCCACCAGGTAGACCCCGCTCATGACGCCTCACCGTCCTTGTCATGCGTGCCTGCGCGCTGCGCCCCGACCTCGACGAGGAGCACCCCGGCCATGATGAGCGCAATGCCGAGGGCGACGAGCACCGTGATCGGCTCACCGAAGACAAGCATGGACAGCACGGCGGTCAGCGCCACACCCAGGGCGCCCCAGAGCCCGTAGGCGACGCCGAGCGGCATGCCGGCCTTGAGCGTCAGCGACAGGAGGATGAAGGCCAGCGCGTACCCGATCCCAACCATGACGTAGAAGCCCGGATGGTTGAGAGCCTGGCGCAAGGCGAGGGTCGCCGATACCTCCGAGATGATGGCGCCTCCGAGAGCCGGCCAGGCGCACACGCCGCGGCCCGCTGTCCCCGGGGGCTCCTTCAGCGCACCGAGCACCATCCGGCCTGTGGGCGCGCCCGGGCGGCATGCGTTCCCCCACGTCGACGGGCAGAGCACGTCCTTGACCGTCACGCTCGGTTCTCCGCGGTCTCGAGCCGCCGGCAGACCATGGAGCCGAAGGCGAGCGCCGGGACGATCATGAGCAGGGCGTTGGGCCCCCACCACAGCGGGTCGAAGTCACGGTAGAAGGACCAGAAGGAGATCGCCATGAACCCGGCGCAGAAGGTGAGCATGAGCCCAACCGTCAGCACCAGGTCCCCGATCCTACTGCCCACGCGCGTCAGGTGGGCGCCGAGGAAGACGGTCAACGCGGCGGCCACGTCGAGTGGGAAGAAGGACCAGTTCCAGGCCTGAATGACCTGGTTGGAGTAGTCCTTGAAACGCAGGTGCTCGGGAATGAGGTTGAGGAAGACGGCAGCCCAGTAGAGCAGCAGCCCGGTGTCGACCGCCACCAGTAATTTCTTATACGTGGAGCCCATACATACATCCCTACATTGTGGCGACATTTCTGTCGACTAACCCTGGGCGTATCCGACGAACCGCCGCTCGATTCTCGGCATCAAACGGTGCATTACGTACAGGTTTCCGTAGACCACCACCATCACCATCATGAAACATACTACTGTCAACATATTGATCCTCCAGTAGTGTGAGATAATAAACCACATCAGCGGAACCTGAAGAGTGACAGTCACAACCCCCGGGACATACCCCCTGAACCGGAAACACATTCTATAGTGAATAAGAAAGTGAAGGCTGTACGCCACACAGAAGCACAAGTACAACTCGTCACCTCGCGTCAACGAACACACATAAGAAACAGTCAACAGGATAACAAACTCCTCCAGCACCCCCACCGTAAACGCCGAACCATCTCTGGTTTCCCCAAAATAATCTGCCTGATTGGGAAGCGCCCGAAACTTCGACCGCCGCTTCCACAGAGGCAGAAACACCATCTCCTCAAAATCGTGCAGAATAAATAGGATCGGCAGCGCCCAGTAGCCGAGCAGAAACGACATTCTTCCTCCCAGTGATGACCCATCAGTCGATGAGGACTGTATGCCGGAATCACGTCCCATTCCACTCACACAGCACTTGTGGTACAGATTCGCAGAATCTGTACCACATAACAGGGATGTCAAGCTCACCTCTCAATGCGGGCCGCTCACAGGCGTCAAGACCTCAGGATGGAGTCGACTATGGCAAGCATTCAGCGTAAACCGACAATTCCTCGAGAAATGTCCGGACAACCTCCGAAGCCTTCGGGTCCATACCACGATCGAGCCAATGCAGGAGAATATTCCACATTCCACCAACGAACAGCAGATCCACGAGAGTTTCGTCAACTCCGGCGACCCCATGCCAGGGAAGGTCGGAGCGCGGCAGCACCTCTAGGAACTTTTTTCGCTGCACATCAAGCGCCAGATCCAAAAGCTGACGCCTCCTCAATAGGACAACATACTCTTTGCGATCCCCCCAGAAGGAGAAATAATAGTTGAAAATTCCCTCAACATCCGATATGCCGCGCTCTTCAACACCTTGGAGATACTCTCTCAACAACTCCTCAATATAGAATGTCAAGACGGACCTCTTTGTGGAGAAGTGGCGATAGTACGTATTTCTAGATACACCCGCTTTGGCCACTACCTCTGATACAGAGATCTCATCAAGCTCATAAACCGCAAGCTTTTCAAAGAGCGCCTCAGCGATCCGCACCTTAGAACGGTACACGCGGGCGTCCACATCGACTTCGCCACGATCAGCACTCCTCATCATATTCTAGGAGTGTAGCCCTCGACCGCAGACAGAGACTCAGGATGTGCTGCCTGCTGGGCGAGAGTCTCAGCCCCTTACTTCACGGTTCTCCGGGTCCTGCTAACCAGGGATCGAGCGCGCCGCGCAATCGCCAGCCCGAGTGAAGTGCGCCCATGTGCCGGCCAGGAACACTCTCAGATCTCAGCAGTACATCCCCCAGCACTCCCGGTGACGGTCCAAGACCGTCCAGAGTGAGGGGCGATAGCTGCGGCCCGCGCTCAGGACCGCCGGCCCAGGACCAGGCTCATGGCCTCGGAGCGGGTGGCGGCGTTGCGCATGACGCCGCGCACGGCGGAGGTGACCGTGTTGGAGCCGGGCTTGCGCACGCCCCGCATC
>ERZ773070.1474-NODE-1474-length-14499-cov-7.056079_pt1 | contig 14499 bp, 10 predicted proteins | sample MGYA00580618_ERZ773070 | MGnify/ENA primary metagenome ERZ773070 (study PRJEB29015, sample SAMEA2738023) | human oral metagenome | biome: human oral; feature: human-associated habitat; material: dental | place: China | collected 2019 ... | reverse complement strand
AGGCAACCACTATTCTTATCATTAGGAATTAGGAAGATGCAAGCTTTAAAACCAAATTCATCAAGCTTGCGTTGTAGCTGGGATCGCCTAATGGATATATCCGTGTCAGCATCAAAAATCAGTGCTGTAAGTAGCCCATTATCCTCAGCCTCTTTCAGTGCAGGGGCTGAGGTACTCCAGTTTTCCCATCCTCCAGCGGAGTGTATTTCTTCGAAAAAGTCTGAATAACCTAAATGAGCTATATACTCCTCTAGGAAGCGTTTATCTGCTTTTCCCTCGACTACAATCAGTGCTTTTTTTTGCGACATAATGCTATTTGCGCAGTTCGGTTTCATTCTCTATCGCAGTTCTTATTCCTGCAGTATTATATCTGTAGGCTTGTAGTCCATCAAGCTTGGTCATAGCAATCCTATATAGGCTCATGAAATCATCATCAAGGCCTGCATCTGCGATTTCTTCCGTTAGGCTCTGCAAGGCTTCTATACTGTGTGTGGTGATGAATAGCTGTAATTCTGTTTCCTTAACCACTTTAAGTAATATCCTCCAAAGCTTCCGCTGAGCTGTATAATGTAATCCATTCTCAATCTCATCAATGAGGATGGCAACATTCCCCTTTGGAATAGTTAGGATAGCGGTGATTATACCTAAAAATTTAGAGGTGCCGTCACCTAGCATGGCAAGAGGGAGTCGCCCATTTACCCCTGTAATTGATGCTAATAATCTTGTGCGAGTAGAGACTAGGTCTGTTATATCAGGAGAGAATAGCTTCACATATTCTATTAGTTCGCCTTCTATCCCAAGGCTCAGAAGTTTGTCAAACTCATCTCTCATGCTTTCATTGGCTCTTTGAACAATATTGAGGAACTTGCAGATTGTAGTCTCTTTATAGTCCGGAGTGGGAGTAAATGTTATATCATCGTTTTCGATAGAAAATTCATTTTCGAACATTCTTTGGTCTTTAAACCCATATTCACTTTTTAGACCTATCAACAGGTCTTCTTGGTGCTCTATTGCTGAGCTAGAAGTTCTCGGATCTAATAGGCTGCTTTTTGCCTCTTTAAACTTAGGGGTGAGAGTCAGTATACGTATGCCTTCAACTGTGCTCCCCTTGATGGATACATACTTTTCCAAAGATAGATTGTGGAAGACATAGCGAAGGCTATCTTGAAGCTCTAGAGTGGGGATGCCACGTCTCCCATTTAATGTGGCGACCAAAGGTAAATTTGACATGCCAGATAATAGGAATATGGCCTCCAGTATAGAGGATTTTCCGATGTTATTCCCTCCAACGAAGATATTTATTGGGGCAAACTCTTTGACTTCAAGATGATCTATACCACGGAAATTATCAATGGTGATGTCTTTGAAATACATAGCTTTTGAGTTTTTATCTAGTGAGATTAGATGTTTTACTTAAAGAGCGCAGCTAGCCTCGTGATGCTAGCCTCGACTGGGGCACCTTCGTAAAGGATCTCATAGACGGTGTTGCAGATGGGCATGGTCACTTGGTAGCGTTGGTTGATCTCGTGGATGCACTTAGCTCCGTAGTATCCTTCGGCCACCATGTTCATCTCCATCTGGGCTGCGCGTACGCTGTAGCCCTTCCCGATCATGTTCCCAAAGGTGCGGTTACGGCTGTAGCTGGAGTAAGCCGTCACGAGTAGGTCTCCGAGGTAGACGGACTCAGTGACATCACGGTTCAGTAGGTGAACTGTGCCTACGAAGTGACTCATCTCTGCGATAGCGTTGGAGATAAGGACAGACTGGAAGTTGTCCCCCTTGTTCATGCCATGGCATATCCCAGCGGCGATGGCATAGATGTTCTTGAGCACGGCTGCGTACTCTATGCCTACGACGTCACGGCTTACGGCGCAGTGAACGTAGTCATTGCTGAAGAGCTCCTCGCTGAGCACCTTGGCCTTGCCGAGGTCGAAGCATCCTACGGTCAAGTAGGACATCCGATCCTTAGCTATCTCCTCGGCATGGCAAGGCCCTGCGATGACCCCTATCTGACCTGGGCGTAGCTCCTTGTACTCCTGTAGGTAATTGGAGATCAGGATATTCTCTTCGGGCACCATCCCCTTGATCGCATTGATCACGAGTTTGGATCGGATGACCGAGGTACGTACCCGCTTGAGATAGTAGCGGATGTAGGGCGAAGGTGTAGCAAGGATCACTGTATCACAGGCTCGAAAGAAGTCATTGATATCCGAGTCAGTGAAAAAGGTAATCTTCGAGAGGTCGAAGGAGACAGAGGTCAAGTAGCTAGGGTTATGCTTTAGGCGGGTAAACTCCTTGACATGATTCGAGCTACGAAGAAGCCAATTGAGATGGGGCTGCTTCGTCAGTACGATCTTCGCCAGAGCAGTCGCCCAGCTTCCACCGCCTAAGATACCGATACGTCCTAGCAGGCCTGATGCAGAGTCACTCATAGAAGGATGATCTATATCTCACCGTCTCGCTCACGAGGAGCGAAGACGGGAGAAAGGTCTAAAATATTATTGCTCACTAGCCTAACACTAGCTCTGAGAGGCACTAGCTACCCAAGCCGTCACCTGATCCAGCGTGATAGGAGAGAGCTCTAGCTGATACTTCTTCTTAATATCCATCAGTTGCTGAAGCAGACGACCGGGCTTCTCTTCGCTCTGGACAGACTCCAGAGTTAGGTAGCCAGCCTTGTGTAGTACAGGCACCCATTCTTCGGGAATGCCTACGGAAGCGAAGACCTCCTTCTTATCTCGAGGAGCGATCTTCTCGGGGCGCATCTGCGGGAAGAAGAGGACTTCCTGGATGCTCTCCTGCCCTGTGAGGAGCATCACGAGGCGATCCATCCCAATACCCATGCCACTGGTAGGAGGCATCCCATACTCAAGAGCACGGAGGAAGTCATGGTCGATAAACATCGCCTCATCGTCTCCTTTCTCGGAGAGACGTAGCTGATCTTCGAAGCGCTCACGCTGGTCAATCGGATCGTTAAGCTCCGAGTAAGCATTGGCTATCTCCTTACCATTAACCATAAGCTCAAAGCGCTCCGTGAGGCGAGGATTGGAGCGATGCTCCTTCGTCAGAGGAGACATTTCCTTAGGGTAGTCCGTGATGAAGGTAGGCTGGATGTAGGAGCCTTCGCACTTCTCGCCGAAGATCTCATCGATCATCTTACCGATGCCCATCGTATCATCGACCTCGACACCGAGCTGCTTGCAGGTAGCACGGAGCTCTTCTTCATTCATCTGACTGATGTCAATCCCCGTATGCTCCTGGATCGCATCCAGCATCGTGATACGCTTGAAGGGCGCCTTAAAGTCGATTTCCTTATCGCCGACCTGTACCTTCGTTGTCCCAAGCACCTGCAGACAGATGTATTCAAGTAGCTGTTCGGTAAAGGCCATCATCCAGTTGTAGTCCTTATAGGCTACGTAGATCTCCATAGCGGTAAACTCTGGATTGTGCGTACGGTCCATCCCTTCGTTACGGAAGTTACGACTGAACTCATACACCCCTTCGAATCCGCCGACGATAAGGCGCTTCAAGTAAAGCTCATTAGCAATGCGTAGGTAAAGAGGGATATCTAGTGCATTGTGATGAGTAATGAATGGGCGGGCAGCAGCACCACCGGGAATAGCCTGAAGGACGGGCGTATCGACCTCGATATAGCCACGTTGGTTGAAGAAATCACGCATCGCCGTGAAGATCTTCGTACGCTTGAGGAAGATCTCCTTCACATGGCTATTGACAGCAAGGTCTACGTAGCGCTGGCGGAAGCGTAACTCAGGATCCGTAAAGCTATCGAATGTCTGTCCGTCCTTCTCCTTGACGACAGGCAGAGGGCGTAGGGCTTTCGACAGGAAGGTCAAGCTACGTGCATGGATGGATATCTCTCCCATCTGGGTACGGAAGACTTCGCCTTCGACACCGATGAAGTCTCCGATGTCCATGAGCTTCTTGACCACTTGATTGTAGAGCGTCTTGTCCTCCTCAGGGCAGAGGTCATCTCGCGTGATGTAGATCTGAATGCGTCCCGTAGCATCCTGTAGCTCGAGGAAAGATGCCTTCCCCATGATACGACGTCCCATGACGCGTCCTGCGACACGTACCTTACGCGAGGGAGCATCATCCTCAAAGCTGTCCAAGATCTCACGGGCATGCCCCGTGACCTCGTACTCCTCGGCAGGATAAGGATTGATCCCCAGAGCGCGAAGCTCCTCTAGGCTACGACGACGGAAGATCTCCTGTTCGCTCAGCTCTAATATATTCATCTTGTGGTCTTGTACTTGCTATATATAAATAATGGTTGTACACAAAGATAAGGCATTTAGCCCAATGAGCGTGATTAGAACGCCTTTACACTAGAGGTTAGAGCTCAAGAGAGAAAATATAGACCTTCGCCCGAGCCAAGGTCTACCTTTGATCTGACGAAGGTAGGTGTTTGCTTTCTCTAAGATCTACCTCCCCAAGCATAGACTATAGTCCTACCCCACCCCTCGCCTAATCATAGCACTTCGCCCCTCCTAGCCTTCGGGGAGAAGACTGGGAGGGGCGAAGTAGTGGATAGTGCCCTAAAGGAGGCTAGAGGTCGAAGGTCGCCGAGACGTAGAGACGTCTTGGGCGATTGGGACCATAGATGTAGTCGGAGGCACGACCGGGTCCCATATCCGTATCCTTCTGGTAGCTGTTCAGGAAGTTCTGTATCCCAGCATCCAGAGTTAGCTTGACGAGCGAGGTAAGGTCAAAGGCGTAGCTTACTCGGAAGTCCAAATCGACGAAGGACTTCGTCTTCTTCAGGATACCAGCCTCAGGCGCCTGTCCACGATAACGTACTCCATCACGGACGACGTCGAAGTGTCCTAGGCTATTGATCTCACCTGGCTGGAGGTTAAGCTCATCGGCTCCCTCATAGACGACATGGGGCACCTTCATGCTACCTGTATAAGTCCCCGAGAGGACAAGGCTCAGCGCCTTCGTGGGGCGTACGGTAGCCGTCAGATAGCCATAGCTATTAGGGGTACGCTCATAGTCTCTCGTGGTGACAAGTGCCTGCTTCGGGGCATCATCGCTGGGCTCAAAGAGCACCTTATCCTCACCATACTGGCTACGCTGTAGGGTCCATCCAGCCTGGAAGTCCAGCAGACGCTGGTAAGCTAGACGAGCTTCGAAGTTCAGACCATAGACTCGGCTCTGTCCTCCACGAGCATTGATGATCGTGATGACCTTCTTACCGGTCTTGGGATCTAGGACTCCGTCTTCGTTATCAGGAGTGAACTTGTTTCGAATCCAAGTAGCAAAGCCCTCTCCCATCAGGTTCAACTGCCAGCCCTTACCTAGGTTCGTGTACCAATCGAAGGAGGTACTCAAGCTACGGGAACGCTCTTCCTTCAGATCGGGCGAGAGAACGCGCTCCTTAGGTTCGCCTCCAGCTAGGGTCACGTGCATCTCTTCGTCGAAGAACTGTGGCGCACGGAATCCCTCACTATAGGAGAGGCGGAGGCTAAGATCCCTCGTAGGATTGAATCGGACGTTGGCACGTGGGCTAAAGACGAGCAATGGGTCGATGCTTCGCTTCCCTCCCTGAGTCAAAAGCAGGTAGTCGAAGCGACCACCTAGGAGGAATGTCCAGCGATCACTCGTGTACTCTAGCTGATCGTACTGTGACCAAGTCGTACTCACTTGATCAATACCATGAGCACGGTAGCCACTCTTATCATTCAGGGTAGAGTAAGTACCCTCTGCCCCTAGCGTCAAGGTCAGCTGATGAGGGAACTTATGGATATAAGAGCCACCTCCCTGGAAGTCAAAGCCCTTCGTTTCCCCATAGGCTGTCAGTGCCTTGAGGGCGTCATCATAGGCCTTCTGATAGGCTTCGGCCTGCGCCTTCTCCTCCGGAGTCCCGTTGGCATTACCACGAGGGAGTTTCATTAGCGGATTGAGAAGCTCACCTGCATAGTCGCCACCACCATAGTAGCTCTTACGTAGCACCTGCTGTCCAGACGCATAAAGGCTGAAGCTATCATTCCCCGAAGCAGTCGTCTGATCGAAGCGAAGGCTTCCTCCGTTGATGAAATGCTGTAGGTACTCAGCGATACGAGCCTGGAAAGGTGCTTCATTGAGACGATCTCCCCCTCGGCGATACTCGTGCATGGAGCGGTATTCGGCTGTGATTTTGCTATAAATCCCCGTCTTATAGTAGCCTCGGAAGCCTAGTGCACGGTTCTTCAGCTCAGGGATATCCGTGAAATCGTCACCGTCTACATCGATAAAGCCACGTGAAGCATGCTGCCCAAATACCATGGCGGCGGCACGATGGTCTTCGCTCACGAGCGAACCGTTGAAGCTAGTCACCGGTTGGAGGGGCGTATACTTACCAGAGGCTCCCTCAAAGGAGGTGTAGCTCTGTCTTAGCGAGGCTGAGCTACGCAGTGGCTCACGAGTAATGACATTGATGACTCCACCGACGGCATTGGCTCCGAAGAGAGCAGATCCACCTCCCCGGATCACTTCCACACGCTCGATCATCGAGCTAGGGATCTGCTCCAGACCATAGACACCAGCCAGAGCGCTAAAGACCGGACGGCTGTCGATGAGGATCTGGGAGTATGCTCCCTCAAGCCCATTGATACGCACCTGATTGAAGCCACAGTTCTGGCAATTATCCTCAATGCGAAGTCCGGGCTGGAAACGTAGTCCCTGGCTCAAATTCTCGGAATTCGTCTTCTTAAAGACATCCTGTGAGAGGACAGTCACTAGGCTAGGAGCATGGCGACGTAGGGTCTCATGGCGATTCGCAGAGACCACGACCCCATCGAGGTCAATGCTCTGCTGGCGGAGATAAAGGTCGATGTGACGACTTCCCCCTCCCGTAGCGAGAGTGACGTGTGTCTCCTCCAGCCCGTAGCCTATAAGACGAGCTTGAAGGACATAGGTGCCTGGCTTCAGACCCTTGAGGCTAAACGCCCCCGTAGCATCTGTGCTGGTACCGATAGTCGTCCCCTTGATGAGGACTTGGACTGCTGGGAGAGCCTCGTGTGTCGAAGCGTCGACGACGGTGCCCACGATGCTCCCGAGCTGGTTAGCCTGCTGTGCATAGACCTTGCCCAGACCAAAAGGCAGGCAGACCAGAAGCAAGAGCAGGAACCGACAAAGTCGTTGTCGTGTCATTGTGTAAAGGTATTAAGTGAATGAATACTTGGTTTTGGACATTATCCTAGGTAAAGGTACGGACTATTCACTAAAGCCATCCCTCTTTCCCTAAAAATACCTAACTCTAGGGAGCACTCTCTGAGACCTTCATCTCTACACATGCTCGGAGGAAAGCTCTACCTTCTCGAAAGGAAAGATAGAGCTCTCAAGGCTAAAAGGTAGACCTTTTGCGTTAGAGAGATAGACCTTTCCCAAACTAAGCTAAAAGCTAGCTCCGACGGAGGTCTGTGTTCGCCGAGCCTAATACGCCTATTTCGTGACGCTGAGACACCTAAATGGAGCACACCACCTCTCGCCTTTTAAGCCGAGAGATCAAGTAAACTTCCGACAAGAAAGCATCTTGATGGCCTAGGCTATTTTATGTATCTTCGTCAGAAAATTGTCCTCACCATAACTAGAGTACGCGATGAGCGCAAGCAAAGTCTATCAGATCCTCTGGGCCGACGATGAGATCGACCTCCTAAAACCTCACATCCTCTTCCTGCAGACTAAGGGATACGAAGTGACTCCCGTACGTAGTGGCAACGAAGCCATCGACGCTGTCCAAGCGCAGCACTTCGATCTTATCTTCTTAGATGAGCATATGCCTGGCCTAACGGGGCTCGATACCCTCCAGCGCATTAAGGAGCTTCGCCCCTTCCTACCTATCGTTATGGTCACCAAGAGCGAAGAAGAGGAACTGATGAACCAAGCTATCGGTGGAAAAATCACGGACTACCTCATCAAGCCGGTCAACCCTAGCCAGCTCCTACTATCGCTCAAGAAGAACCTACACCAGAGCTCGATCATCAATGAGGCTACGATCGTGAACTACAGACAGGAGTTTGCGCAGATGAGCACGCAGATGAGTGACCGCCTCTCCGTAGACGAATGGAAGGAGCTCTACCGACGTCTCGTACACTGGGAGCTAGAGCTCGAAGAGGGAGACGAACAGATGAAGGAGCTCCTAGAGATGCAGAAGGCGGAAGCAGGACGACTATTCTCGCGCTTCATCAGTAAGAATTATGAGGGCTGGATACGCGAACCAGAGGGACGCCCTATCCTTAGCCCCGACCTATTCAAGACGAAGGTCTTCCCACTGCTAGACTCTGGGGAGAAAGTCTTCTTCATCCTCATCGACAACTTCCGCTATGATCAGTGGGAGAGCGTCAAGTCCTTGCTCAGCGAGTTCTACACCTTTGACGAAGACCTTTACCTATCGATCCTCCCGACAGCTACGCAGTACGCCCGCAATGCTATCTTCTCTGGGCTGATGCCCCTAGACATCGCCAAGATGTTCCCTGACCTTTGGGTAGACGAAGAGAGCGAAGAAGGGAAGAATCTCAATGAGGAGCCCATGATCCAGACACTCCTCCAGCGCTACCGAAAGAACTATTCGTTCTCTTATAACAAGGTCTATGAAGCCCGCTTCGGCGAGCGTCTCCTCGGTAGTCTCAATAGTCTCAAGCAGTATCCGCTGAACGTCATCGTCCTTAACTTCGTCGATATGCTCTCGCATGCTCGTACGGAGAGCAAGATGATCCGTGAGCTAGCTAACACAGAGGCCGCCTATCGCTCACTCACCAAAAGCTGGTTCCGCCACTCGACGACGTACAATCTCTTCAAGCACATCGCCGAAATGGGCTACCGGGTCATCCTCACGACCGACCATGGCACGAAGCGCGTGAAGAATCCCGTGAAGATCATCGGAGATAAGAATACCAATACCAACCTCCGCTATAAGGTCGGCAAGAGCCTATCCTATAACCCCAAGGAGGTTTACGAAGCCAACGTCCCAGCAAAGATAGGCCTGCCCCAGACGAATCTCTCGGACAAGTACGTCTTTAGCTACAACGATGACTTCTTCGCCTACCCCAATAACTACAACTACTACGTACAGTACTACAAGGATACCTTCCAGCACGGAGGCATATCGCTCGAAGAAATGCTGATCCCCCTTATCACGATGCGCCCGAAGTAGTACGCTTATACCTCACAATATATAGACAGACTAGATGATAAAGAACATTGTATTAGACCTAGGAGGAGTGCTCTTCTTCCTCGATAGAGAGGAGGCTCTCCGTCGCTTCGATGCCCTCGGCGTACCTAACGTAGCAGAGATGCTCGACCCCTACCTACAGAGCGGATACTTCCTTCAGGTAGAAGACGGACGAATGACGGAGCCTGAGTTCCGAGCAGCCCTAAGTGCCTCGGCAGGACGAGAGCTGACCTATGACGAGATCGCCCATGCCTACTTTGGCTTCCTCCGATCAGTCGACACCTATAAGTTTGACTTCATAGACGAAGAGCTCAAGGACTACCGCATCTTCATCCTATCGAATACAAATCCCTACGTCATGGATTTCTGTGAGAGTGATCGCTTCCTACCCTCAGGACGCCCGCTCTCTTCCTTCTGTGAGAAGAAGTTCGCCTCCTGCGAGATGGGCTTAGTCAAGCCCGATCGTCGTATCTTCGAAAAGATGATCGCTGAGGGACAGATGAAGCCAGAGGAGACTCTCTTCCTAGATGATGGGCCGGCTAACGTAGCTATGGCAGCAGAGTTCGGCATCCACACCTATTGTCCGAAGAATGGAGAAGACTGGCGCGAACCTGTTCGCCAGCTCCTTCGTCAGCTCAATGCCCAAGGGTAACTTTGGTTATCTTTGCACCGCAATACAATCAACGACGAACAATCATTCACTGTAATATCAATCAATCATGAAGAGAATCGTACTGATCCGCCACGGTGAGAGTGTGTGGAATAAGGAAAACCGCTTCACGGGGTGGACGAATGTCGACCTCTCCGAGAAGGGAGTAGAAGAAGCAAAGAAGGCTGGTGCCCTTCTCAAGGAGAATGGCTTCCACTTCACCAAGGCCTACACCTCCTACCTCAAGCGTGCTATCAAGACTCTCAATCAGATCCTCGATGTCATGGATCTCGACTGGATCCCCGTATCTAAGAGCTGGCGTCTGAACGAGAAGCACTATGGTATGCTTCAGGGGCTCAATAAGGCTGAGACCGCAGAGAAGTACGGCGATGATCAGGTCAAGATCTGGCGTCGTAGCTATGATGTACCTCCTACGCCCCTAGAAGTCACGGACGAACGTGCACCTCAGGCTGACCCACGCTATGCAGGAGTCGTACCAGCTTACCTTCCCCTGACCGAAGCTCTCTGCCATACGGTCGCTCGTACACTCCCCTACTGGGAAGGAGAGATCTTCCCTGCACTGATGGAGCATGACGATATCCTCGTAGCAGCACACGGTAACAGCCTTCGTGGTATTATCAAGGTGCTCAAGGGTATCTCCGACGAAGGGATCATCGAGCTAAACCTCCCCACGGCTGTTCCTTACGTCTTTGAGTTCGATGATAAGCTCAACCTCGTCAAGGATTACTTCCTCGGCGATCCTGAAGAAATCAAAAAGCTCATGGAAGCCGTAGCTAATCAGGGCAAGAAGGCATAAGCCTGACCTTTTAGCTGTATAGAGTACGCCCCGCAAGGGATTCGCCGTTGAGGCGATCACCTTTGCGGGGCGTCTTGTATACTTACTAGCCTCATTCCATCCTTTGATCACAGCTTATACTCATCTCCTTTACCTATCCTCCCTAGTTCCATTACTCAGCATCAACCCATTTGATTAGTAAGAATCCCTAGTAGCATTAGAAATGAAATTTAACTTCGTTGCTAACGATACCACAGCTTCATTACTATCCAAATGCTGACACCTAAAGGATCGCTTCCTTAGCCTAGTAAATGGCTCAATGAACGAAAGTTCGTATATTCGTTTAGAGCTTCACGCCATGAAGCTCATCAGATAGATACAAAGAGACCTATGGAACAGACCTTCCATCTTCCCTATAAGAAGCTCCGCAGAGAGGAGCTCAGTGAACTCGATCAGCGTCTAGAAAAGGCTGCTCTCCAAGTAGCCAAAGGAGCCTATGCTCCCTATAGTAGATTTCATGTCGGAGCTGCTGTTTTGCTAGCCAATGGCGAGATCGTCACGGGATCAAACCAAGAGAATGCAGCTTACCCTTCAGGGACTTGTGCCGAACGGACAGCTCTCTTCTGGGCTGGGGCACAGTGGCCTGATGTCGCTGTCGAGCGCCTAATCATCGTAGCCACGAACGACCAAGGGCGTGTCCCCTTTATTTCTCCGTGTGGTAGCTGTCGTCAAGTAATTATGGAGACGGCGACTCGCTTTCATCCCTTCCCCATTCTACTTATGGGAGGAGAGGAAGGCATCCTTCTAGAAGACTGCCGTCTGCTTCTACCCTTTGGTTTTGACGGTAGCGCCCTTTAATCTCTACTCTTAGTATATAGGCCTATGCTCACCTGCCCACACCGAGGACGCTTGCCCTATGTCGAGCGGGACGAGAGCTGGATGTACTTCAATAAGCGCATCCTCCTAGAGGCTCGCCGTGAGGACTTGCCCCTATTAGAGCGATTTAACTACTTAGGCATCTACTCAAACAATCTGGATGAGTTCTTCCGTGTACGTGTCGCATCTCTTCGACGCATGGTAGATACCTCGCTCGAGGCAACAGAGGATGAGCGCAAGAAGGCACGTGAGGTCTTACGCAAAATCCTACGCCTAAACCAAGAGTATTCGCAGCTTTTTGAGGAGACATTTGAGGAGCTCCTGCATTCTCTCTCTGAGGCACAAATCCATATTGTCAACGAGCGGGAGCTAAGCAGAGAGCAGGAGAAGGAGGTGCGTAGCTTTTTCATGGAGAAGATTAATGGGACTACCAACCCTATCTTCATCAATAGCCCAACCTTCAGTGCGGAGCGTCACCTCAAGGAGTCTCTTTACCTAGCCATTGTCCTATGGCACAACATATCAGAGGGAGAAGAGAACCATGAGATAGCTTTGATCGAAGTCCCCACGAAAGATCTTGGTCGTTTCTTTCGCCTTAAGGACAAGGCAGGGGAGAGCTATTTAATGTTCCTCGATGATGTCCTACGCTCATGCTTGCCTTATTTCTTCATCGGGAAGAAGTATGCACGCTACGAAGCTTACACCTTCAAGTTTACAAAGGACGCAGAGTTTGAGATCGATCAAGACCTTCGTACGAGTGTCATCGAGAAGGTCTCTCGTGGCGTGAAGCGACGTAAGCGAGGGGAAACAGTCCGTGTAGTCTACGATGAAGCAATCCCTCCTATGGTACTCAAGAAGCTGAGCGATATGGCTGAGCTGAACTACAGAGACACACGTGTCGGAGGCGGACGTTACCACAACATGCGTGATCTGATGACCCTACCAGACTGCGGACGCAAAGGCTTACGTTTCCTCCCTCGTGAACCTCTTCGTATGGACGAGCTTCGCTATACCGAGAGTGTGATCTCTGAGATCCTAGAGCGAGACCGCTGTGTACACTTCCCTTACCAGAGCTTTGATCATTTCTTGCGCCTTCTGCAGGAGGCAGCGATAAGCCCTGCCGTAACAGAGATACGTATCTCCCTGTATCGAGTGGCGCAAAGCTCTAAGGTAATCAAGGCTCTGATGGCTGCAGCTCAGAATGGGAAGCGTGTAACAGCTGTCATTGAGCTATTGGCACGCTTCGACGAGCAATCCAACATCAGCTGGAGCAAGAAGATGCAGGACTCTGGTATCAATGTGGTCTTTGGACATGAGAAACTAAAGATCCACTCCAAGCTCGTCTATATAGCTACAACCCAAGGGAACATCGCTTGCATTGGCTCAGGCAACCTCCACGAAGGGACAGCAAAGGTCTACACAGACCTGATGCTCATGACGGCACATAAAGGAATCACGAGTGATGTCCTTAAAGTCTTTGATTTCATTGAGCGTCCATTCCTCAACATTCATTTCAAAGAGCTCCTCGTTGCCCCGAATGACATGCGTCAGCCTCTCTACAATATGATTAACCGTGAAATACGGCTAGCACGCTCTGGGAAAGAGGCATTTATCCGACTAAAGCTTAATCATATCGTTGATGAAAAGATGGTACAGAAGCTCTACGAGGCCTGCAATGCTGGTGTACATGTTGAGCTATGCCTCCGAGGCAATTGTTCCCTCATCCCTCAGGCAACAGGCTTTAGCGAAGGGATGTACATTAACTCCATCATCTCTCGCTATCTAGAGCACTCTCGCATCTATATATTCGGGAATGATGGTAAGCCTCGCTACTTCATTGGCTCTACAGACTGGATGGCAAGGAACCTTGATAAGCGTATCGAGGTAATGACCCCCGTGTATGATGCAGATATTCAGCGAGAGCTGGATTTCATCGTTAGCGCTGGGCTATCCGATACAGAGCAAGGCTATTATACTCTTGATGGTGAGGTCTACGCGCGACGGGGTGACTTCCCTCCAGGGACAGAGCTTTTCAATTCCCAGGACGCTATCTATCAATATTACCTGAATCAAAAGAATAAGAGATGAGTAAGTCTCATTACGCTGGTATAGACATTGGCTCAAATGCTGTACGTCTACTCATTAAGTGTCTTAATGAACCAGGGAGTACGGAGCCTCTGTCAAAAGTTCAGCTAGTCCGTGTTCCCCTTCGCCTAGGAGAAGACTCATTCACCGATGGCTCCATCTCAAAGAAGAAGGGTAAGCAGCTCATCAGTCTGATGAAAGCCTATCGGGAACTCATGGAGATCTATGAAGTGACTTCCTTCCGTGCATGTGCTACATCTGCCATGAGAGACGCCAAGAATGGGCCTGAACTCGTTGAAAAAATTAAAGAGAAAACAGGAATACACATAGAGATCATCAATGGTAGAGAAGAGGCCCGACTCATCTCCGCTGACCTCATGCGCTCACTCGAAGGGAAATCCGAGGATACCTTCCTCTATGTAGACGTAGGAGGTGGGAGTACAGAGCTTAATGTGGTACGTGGACATGAGCTGATTGATTCTCATTCCTTCGATATCGGGACTATTCGCCAGCTCAGTGGCAAGGTGCGAGAGGAGGAGCGTCGATCCTTTTGCTCATTCCTTACCCAACTAGCGGCAGACTACTCAGGTCATATCCATCTCGTTGGAACAGGAGGTAACATAAATAAGCTCCTACGTCTGGGTGCCCCCTCAGAGCGAGCCAACGTAAACCTTCTTCCCGTCTCTAGTCTTCGCTCTGTTGCCGATGAGCTACGTCGCTACACTCCTGATCAGCGAATGCAACTCTTCCGTCTAAAGCCTGACCGAGCAGAAGTGATTGTACCTGCCGCTGACATCTTCCTGAAAGTAGCAGAGATAACTGGTGGAACAGAAATCATAGTTCCGACAAAAGGGCTAGCCGATGGTATTGTAGATTCTATCTGCCCCATAATAGTGTAGTTTGCAAGGGAAACCATTTGGT
>ERZ773070.1470-NODE-1470-length-14522-cov-5.257413_pt1 | contig 14522 bp, 7 predicted proteins | sample MGYA00580618_ERZ773070 | MGnify/ENA primary metagenome ERZ773070 (study PRJEB29015, sample SAMEA2738023) | human oral metagenome | biome: human oral; feature: human-associated habitat; material: dental | place: China | collected 2019 ... | reverse complement strand
CATCCCGGCTCCGGGAACTCGCCGCCCAGCCGTCGTCGGGCGACTGGCCCACCCGTGTCATCGACGAATACGGTTCCCTGCACCTCGTGGCCCGAGCATGGGCCGGACGCGAGAAACTACCCAGTGACCTCGTGGCGAGTGTGCGATCCCGCATCGGGTGGAGTACCCGCACCGAGGACGTGCTCGCGACTCCTGGTGTCAAGGACCGCTGGGTGGTGCTGGGCATGCGTGATACAGACGAGGAACAGGTCAGCGTGCGACGCGTGTGGCTGTGGGGTCGTACCACCGGAACCCGCGCCCTCGTGCTGTTCTTCGCCCGGGCCAGAGAGGGTTTTGACACCGGCCTGTGCCCAGGCTCCGAGATTGATGCTGATCTCCACTTCCATCCGGGAAGGCCCCGGCTGCGGGCCGTCGTCGGAACCAAGCGTGTCGAATCCCGGCGGGTCGGCGGCTGGGACCTCGTGGGCGATGATGTCGCAACCGCGGTGGCCCAGCTTCGTGAGGCAGTCGCGGCTGACCCGTGGTGTGAGGCCTGGCCGGTGGCCATCCACGGATCGCTGACCTGGGACGATGGCGTGTGGCTGGTCGCGGATCGGGCCGTGCCCCTGACCGGTAACACCACCGACCACTGGCGCCTGCTCGCCGAGCTGGGCACCACTCCCACCACCGTGTTCGGTGAGCTCGGTTCCGATGGCCTACGACCCATCGCTCATCTGCAGGAAGCGACGGTGCACCCACTGTGAAACCCTCCCAGCTCATCGCTGCTTCCCTGGTGGGCAGCCCTGAACCGGATCTTCTCGACCACGCAGCCCGGCAGGCCTGTGTACATCGAGCCCATGTGCGCACCCGCGATCTACCGATGCCCTCGCCCGCACCGGCGCAGGAGCCCAACCAGCCCCCGAGAGCATTCGTCACCACGATGAACGCGGTTCGTGCCCGTCCCCCAGCCATGCGCGACCCGATCTTGCTTGAGGCGTTGGAGCTTCTCGCCGAGACGGGACTGGTGCTGCCCACCCGGCTCATCGTCTGCTTGCTGGAGGTTGCCGAAGGCAACCGGCAGATCGCGGCCCGGCTTCCCGCGGTGCTGGGATCCCGGGGTCGCTGGCTGGCCGGGCTCAGCGATACCTGGCTGAAGGGTCGAGCCGTGGCTGAACCGGAAGCAGCAGACTGGGATGAGGGCAGCCTCCCCGAGCGTGTCGCATGGCTGCGACACCTGCGCGCCACCGATGCCGCCGCGGGACGAGACCTGGTGGAGCAAACCCGGAAGGAAAAGGCCCCCGATCGAGCCAGGTTCGTCGCTGCCCTGGAGGTGGGCTTGGGACCGGAAGACGAAGAACTACTTGAGGGATTCCTACACGATCGTTCCAAAGAGGTGGGACGCACCGCTGCCGGGCTCCTCGCCCGACTCGAGGGTTCGGCCTACCTGGCTCGTGCCGTTGAATTGGCCCGCACCAGCTTCTCGTGGGTGGAGGAGCTGCCCACAGGGCTTCTCGGAAAACTGCGTGCCCCGAAACGGTCCATCGTCGCTGTAGCACCACCTGAGAAGGAACTGGCAGCCGACTTCCACGCCGATGTCGCATCGATCCGTGTCGCCGAAGGGCCAGCGGGGCGGGTGCAACGGCTTGTCGCGGTGATACCACCAACCTGCTGGGCGGAGCTGGGGTTCAGCGTCCGCGAACTCACAGCCGGTGTGCTGCTCGATGACGAACCGGTCCCACTCGCACCGGCCCTGACCAGTGCCGTGCTCCGCTGGTGTGACGTCGATGCTGCCCGTGAGCTGCTCAACGAGCATTCCGTCCCGGCTCTCGCGCTGCTCCTGCCTTCTGCGACTCGCGATGCCTTTCTGGCGGATGCGATCCGTTCCACCGCTCTCAAACAATTCCCCGACATGTGCCACCGGTTGCGGCAGCAGGACGGGCTGCGTCTCGGTCCCGAGACGGCCGGTGCCGTCGACGGCGTCCACGTGATCAAGGTCGACGGGGTGGGAGCACGCCCCAGTGCCGTCGACTTCGAGGGATTCGAGGCCCGCTACATCCGCGTCATGCAGCCCACCGAGCTCGGTGAGTTCGCGCTCGCGGAAGTCGAGGCGTTCGCGGCCGCCGCGCCAGCACCGGATCCTCAGGAGCAGGAGCCCCCGGTCATCAAGCCGCTGGCCGTGACCGCCGACCCGGCGGAGGACGCGCAGATCTCCGGCGACGGAGCCTTCCGCACCGTGACGGCCAAGGAAGGCACGCAGGTCACCATCAAGGCCGAGGCGACCGGAAAGCCGACGCCTACCCTGTTCTGGCAGGTTAAGCGTGAAGGCTCTGACTCGTGGGCGATCCTGGAAGAGGAGAACGGGCCCGAGCTCACCGTCACTGTTGACGGCGAGACCAAAGGATCGGTGTTCCGCGTGATGGCGATCAACGAGGCCGGGGTTGCCGAATCGGGTCTCGTGACCCTCGCCCTGGCTGAGGCGCCCGACCCGGCACCCGACCCCGCACCCGACCCCGCACCGGAGGTGGATCACACGGTCGGAACGTGGATGCACGACGGCGTCGGCTGGTGGTGGAAGATCAGCCAGGGCGGATACGCCAAGAACGAGGTGCTCACTCTGGGCTCTAGCGTGTATCGCTTCGACCACAGGGGATACATGCTGACCGGCTGGGTCTACTGGGAGGGCGTCTGGTACTACCACGATGATTCGGGAGCTCAGGTGAGCGGCTGGATCAAGACGGACGGCAACTGGTACTATCTTGAGCCGGGCACGTGCGTCATGACGACCGGATGGCGGGTGATCAACGGACATTGGTACCTCTTCGCCGCCAACGGAGTAATGACCACTGGCTGGCACAAGTACGATGGCGTCTGGTACTACATGGAACCCTCCGGTGCGATGCACGCCGGTTGGCTCAGGCACGGAGGCTCGTGGTACCTGCTCGCCGGCAACGGCGCGATGGTGACGGGATGGAAGCAGGCGGGCGGCACCTGGTACTTCTTTGACCCCTCGGGGGCCATGGCGCAGGGATGGCGACACATCGACGGCGACTGGTACTACTTCGGGCCCGCCGGGAACATGTACACGGGCAGCCGCCAGATCGATGGACGCACGTACTACTTCGACCCATCGGGCAAGTGGATCGTGTGACCCGGCGATGAGAGCGCGCCCGCGCGCTCGCAGATAGGGGGTGACGCGAATGCGTCACCCCCCCGCCAGCCGATTCCTTCGGGACAATTGTTGGCGCCCTAGCCCTCCAACGGAGCAATCCACCTTAGCCTGGTTCCGCCTCCCTCACCGCCCGAAACGGTATCGAAGGTGCCGTGGTGTCGGCGAGCCCGCTCCGCCATGTTGGCCAGGCCGGAGTTGCGCGTGCGCGCGGGATCGATGCCGCGCCCGTCGTCGGTGATCGTGATGCGCACCCGCCCGGACTTGCCCCGCCCGGATACGTCGACGCACACGGTGGCGGCGGTCGCGTGTGCGTGGCGGGCGATGTTCGACAGGCCCTCGCGAACGATGGCGACGACGTCGTCGGACAGGTCTGGGTCGACGCGCCCGTCGAACTCGTCGATGACGACGAGCTCGTTATCCAGGTCCGAGTTGATGGCGTTGCCGTCAAGCGTGATGAGCAGCGAGGGCGCAAAACCGAGGGCTGAACGCGTCAGCGACGATTCGCGGCGGATTCTCTCCACCAGGCCGACGGCCTTGTCGCGCTCGCGTAGGTTGTGCACGATCGTGCGGATCTGACGCACGGCCTCGTCGATGGAAGCGAGCGAAGAATCGATGAGGGACTCGAGGGCAGCCGGGTCCGTCTGGCCTGCAGCGACCTTCTGCTTGGCTGCATCCAGGGCCATGCCGGTCGCAAACAGCTGCTGGATGGCAAAGTCGTGGAGGTCGCGCCCGATGCGGTCGCGCTCGTCCAGCAGTGCGGCCACGTCCTGAGCGTGGCGAGCCGATGCAAGCTCAAGGGCAAGCGTGGCCTGGGAAGCGAGGGATTCCGCGAGCGAAAGCTCGGAGCTGTCGAACTCGGGTGCGCCGATCTGACGGAGCAGAATGAGGACACCGGACGAGACGCCACGCGAACGCAGTGGCGCGTACAGGGCCGATCCGAAGGCAGCCAGCTGGGGGACACGCATCGTCTGCGCGCGCGACATCGAGTCCACGATCATGCCGGTACCCTCGTGCAACACGCTCATCGCGCGGCCTTCGGGCGGGAAAGTCAAACCCAGCAGGCTGGAGGCGTTCTTGCCGTCGACGATTTCGGCAGCCCACGTGTCGCCCACGGACTGCAGGACGATGATGGCGGTGTCCGCGTGGGACACTTCGCGCACGGTCTTGGCAATGAGCTCGAGCGCCTCCTCCTCATCGGCGCCCTCCAGCATGGTGGTTGTCAGCGACTGAGAGGCGCTGATCCACCGCTCGGTGCGCTTGGAGTCCGCGTACAGGTGCGCGTTTTCAACGGCGATGCCAGCGGCGGGTGCGAGCGCGCTGAGGACAGCGGCATCGGCGGACGAATACCCGCCCGCCTTCCCGCACAGGTACAGGCGTCCGTAGACCTGCTCGTGTACGAGGATCGAGACACCCAGGAACGGGGGAGTGGAAGCGGGCAGATCGAGGTCGGGTGCATCCGACGGCGAGTTGACGAGGAGAGGCACACTCGCGGGGATCGCCGTCATGAGAGACTCGGGGACCTCGGGGACTGGACCGTCCTCGTGGAACTCGAGTTGCAGGGTGGTGGCCCCCCACGTGTCCAGGACTGAGAGCGTAGCGTGCGGAGAGGACGTCAAGGCGCAGGCCTGGTCCACGAAGTTCTGCAGGCCCGCCTTCAAGTCCAGGGAACTGGTGAGGTCCAGGGCAGCTTGCAGCAGCGTGAAGTCAGTGGAGTCGGTGCTCATTGTTCCTCCTGGTCGAGGGCCCAGCGGTAGGCGGGGAGGGCCTGCAGGACCTCGTCGTGTGTGCCGCGCGCGGCGATCGTCGCGCACTGGCCGGGCTCGGGCGCAGCCAAGACGATGACGTGGTCGGCCTGGTCCAGGGCGCTCAAGCGGTGGGTGACCACCAGGGTAGCCCGCTCGGGTGAGCGCGTCAGGAGCGTTTCCATGAGGCGGTCGGCCGTCGCCGCATCAAGGTGCTCGGAGGCCTCGTCGAGAGCCATGATCGGAGCGGGCGCGGCGAGAGCCCTGGCCATGAGCAGGCGGCGGCGCTCTCCGCCGGACACGGTTGTGCCTCCGGAGCCGATCACGGTGTCGAGGCCGTCGGGCAGGGACTGGACCCAGTGCGCGAGGCCGGCTCGGGACAGCAGTTCCGAGGCCTCGTCGCGGGTAAGGGATGCGCGCGCGACCCGCAGGTTTTCGTAGATGGTGGTGGCGAAGACGTGTGCGTCCTCCGCCGTCATCGTGATGCGTGAGGTGAGTTGGTCGCGATCGGCTCCCCATGCGGGAACGCCGTTGATCAGAGCACTGCCCGACTTAGGTGGGATGATGCCCGTGAGGGTCGCTAGCAGCGTCGTCTTGCCGATGCCCGAGGGCCCGACGATCGCGAGGGACGATCCCGGGCGTAGCGTCAGCGAAATACCCGTTGCGAGTGTTGGCCCGCCCGGCCAACCGATGGCGAGATCGCGTGCCTCGATGACGGTGGCTCCCTCCGGAATGTCGTGGGGCTGCGCCGGTGTCTCCTCATCCAGGAGCGAACAGATGCGCGTCGCGGCCTGGGCGCTGCGCACGAGCTGGGCGGCGGCGGGCGTCAGCTCGGCGACTCCCTCGAAGGCGGATAGCGGGACGAGGACGATGACGGCCAGGAGGACCTGTGCGAGGACCCCCGAGGTCGTCTGTGGGATCCCGATCAGGAGGGCGCCGATCACCGCAACGCCCGTCGCGCATACGTCGAGGCCGCGCGCGAACGCGGACAGGCGCGCCGAGCGGGCCAGAGCGGCGCTCAGGGCAGCCTCGGACTCGCTGAGAGAGCGGCGCGCGCGCTCCAACGTGCCCGCCATGAACAGCTCGGTGGCACCCTCGAGGATCGCGAGCGAGGTCGCCGCGATGTCGGTGCGCGCATCGGCTCCCTGGCTCTCAGCCAGGCGCACCGAGCGGGCGATGAGGACCGGGGCGATGACGCCCGAAACGACGAGGCTGATCGCGAGGATGATGCCGGCCGCCGGAGAGATGATCGTGATGACACCGACCGTACCCACGCCGACGATCGCCGCGACAAAAGCTGGCAGGAGAGTCTTGACGACGACGTTGCCGACCTCATCAACGTCGGCTCCCGCACGGGTCATGAGATCGCCTCGGCGCAGCGTGGAAAGCTTCGTTCCGGGGGCCGCAGCCAACACGTCGTAGAGGTTGTTGCGCAGGCTATCCATGCCCGTCAGCGCCACCTTGTGGGAAGCGAGGCGTGACAGGTAGCGTGCGAGGGCACGCGAGACACCAAAGAGGCGAACCGAGGTCGCAGCGACCGTCAGGTAGAGCACCGGGGGTTGCTGGGACGCGCGTGCGATGAGCCAGGCGGCGGTGCCGCCGAGAGCGATTGCGGCGCTGAGGGAGGTGACGCCGAGAAGCAAAGACAGAGCGAAACCCGAGCGCGAGACGTCGAGCATGGAGATGCATCGGCGCAGCGCAGCGGATTCAGCGCGGGTGAGAAAGAGCTTCATGCGCGTGCCTCCTCGTCAGCGGCCGAACGAACGTCGATGACAGCATCAGCTGCCTCCATCATGGCTGCGCGGTGCGCGATGACGATGACGGTGTGTCCCGCGTCCCGCATCGCGTCGATAGCCCGCACGACGGTCTCTTCGCTGACGGCATCGAGGTGTGCTGTGGGCTCGTCGAGGATAACGACCTGGGAGTGTGCGGCGAGGGCTCGCGTGAGGGCGAGGCGCTGGCGCTGCCCAACGGACAGGCCGACGCCGCCGGAGCCGATGACGGTATTCCACCCGTCGGGGGCACTGGCCAAGACACCATCGAAGCCGGTTGCCGCTGCCGCATCGTTCAGGTCGTCGAGAGGCAGATCGCCCATGTTGTCCAGGATCGTACCGGGAACCAGCGTGGGGGATTGGGGTACCCACGAGATCTGGTGACGCCACGCGGCGGGATCGATATCCGACAGGACGGACTCGCCGCTTTCAGAGGACGAGGCCGACGGCCGCAGCAGGACACGACCTGCATCCGGTGTCATGTCGGCCAGCAAACACAGGACAATCGTTGACTTTCCCGTGCCGGAGGGACCACACAGCGCCGTCACGATGCCAGGCGCGATGACGCCGCTCGTCGGAGCCGGAGCCCACGCGCCGCGCGCACGCACGCCGAGGCTATCGAGAACGATGTCGGTGCGTGCCATGTCGGGGCACTCGTCGGTTCCGGGGGAGTCCACGGCCTCGGCCTCTTCGATGATGTCGAACGCTGCCTTCGACGCCGTCACGCCGTTCGCCGACGCGTGGAACTGTGCGCCGACCTGGCGCAGGGGCTCGAAAACCTCGGGCGCGAGCATGATGACAGCGAGGCCGTGGAACAGTGAAATGTTGCCGAAAACGAGGCGCATGCCGACCTCGACGGCGACGAGGGCCACCGACAGGGTCGTCAGGAACTCGAGCACGCCGCCCGAGAGGAACGCGACGCGAAGCGTGGCCATCGTAGCCTTTGTATTCGCGGCACCCAGAGCGTGCAGGTGCGTGCGCGGTGCCTTTTCGCGGCCGAGGCCGCGGAGCGTGGGCAGGCCCGACATGAGGTCGAGGAGCTGGGCGGTCAGGCGCTTCATCGACGCGAGCTTGTCCTCCGAGGCTGCCTGCGTAAAACGCCCGATGAGAATCATGAAGATCGGGATCAGAGGGATGACGAGGAGAGCGATGAGCGCGGACCAGAAGTCGAGCAGAAGAATGACGCCGAGCGCCGCCGGGGTCACCGTGCACACGAGGACAAGCTGGGGCAGGAAGGAGACGAAGTAGGGACGCAGATCCTCGAGCCCCGTCGACAGTAGGGTCGTCGTCTCCGCGCCCTTGGTCGCCCTCCAACGAGATCCCAGCGTGACGCTCGCATCCACGACGCGTCCGCGCAGCTCCCTCACCGCGGCGGCGGCCGCGCGAGTGCTCACCGCCTCACGGGCGGCGACGATCAGCGCGCGGCAGGCAAACACGGCCGCGATTCCCACAATGAAGGGCCAGACGTCGGTGAGGGACGCGGTGCCCGAGACGACGGGGGAGAGGGCTGCGGAAATGAGAAGCGCCTGGGCGAGAACCAACAGCGCAGTCAGCGTCCCTAGGAGGGCCGTCACAGCGATGGGGCCGCGCGCCGAGCGGGCATAACGCAACAAGCGAGGATCAAAGGGACGCACGTATCTATTGTGCCTGAAAAAGCCTCGTCATGGGTCAAAGGTCCTCATCCTCGTGGCGTGACAACAAACGCGCCCGGCCCCTGCAAGGGGGGGGCCGGGCGCGTCGTGATGCGAGGATCAGTTGGCGAAGAAGTTCTCGCCCACGCGGATCTTCTTGAGCAGCAGACCCGTCTGCGTCTCTACGTCCTCGGCGCCCACGCGAGCGCGGAACATCCAGTAGGACCAGAAGACGTAAACCAGGATGATCGGCAGCAGGCAGACGGTCACGATGGTCATGACAGTCAGCGTCGACGGGGTCGAGGAAGCCTGATCAATCGTCAGCGAGTACGCCGGGTTGATCGAGGACTTCTGGACGGCCGGAGCCATCGAAGCGAACACCCACGCGACAGCGCCGGCGATGGCGACCGAGGAGGCCACGAAGGACCAGCCCTCACGACGCAGCGACGCCTGCGACAGAGCCGTCGATGCGATGATCGCGAGCGCAGCAACCACGAGCGGGATCCACGCCAGAACGTTCGTCGTGTAGGCGAACTGACCCCAGACCAGCCAGGCGGCGGCCAGGACGGTCGCGGCGATCGTCGCTGGGGCGGCAATCGCGTTGGCGCGGTCGCGGACCTCGCCCGTCGTCTTCAGCGCCAGGAACTGCGCGCCGTGAGCCAGGCACACGGCCATAACGGCCAGACCGCCCAGGATGGTGTAGGGCGTGAGCAGCGAGAAGAAACCGCCGGTTAGCTGGTGCGTCGCGGTTGCCAGCGACTGGTTGACCAGCGTCGGGTCGATGACGGTGCCGGTGGCCACGTCAACAACCTCGATGCGCATGCCCTGGACGAAGTTCGCGAAAGCGACGCCCAGCAGGATCGGGACGAGCCACGCGCTGATCGTGTGCGCCCAGTCCCAGGCGTGACGCCACTTCTCGGTGGCGACCTTGGAGCGCCACTCGAGAGCCATGACGCGGATGATCAGGCAGACGAGGATCAGGAACAGGGCGAGGTACATGCCCGAGAACATGGTCGCGTACCACTCGGGGAACGCGGCGAAGGTTGCGCCACCAGCGGTGAGCAGCCACACCTCGTTGCCGTCCCAGTGGGGGCCGATCGTGCGCACGGTCTGGGTGCGCTCACGGTCGCCCTTGGCGACGAAGGGGAGGAGCATGCCGACGCCGAAGTCGAAGCCCTCGAGGATCAGGTAGACCGTCCACAGAACGGCGATGAGAACGAACCACAGGATAGACAGAGTCATGATCGGTGTTCCTCTCAGTATCCGAAGGACAGGTCGGCGGGAGCATCGTCTTCAACCTTGTCGGCCTTCGACGAGTGGATGCCCTCGACGGCGTAGCGCTTCATGAGGATGTACCACATGACGCCGAGGACGCCGTATAGCAGGGTGAACAGGATGAGCGAGGTGAGCATCTGGCCAGCCGGAACGTTGGGGGAGATACCCATGTCGGTCATCATGTTGACGGAACCCAGGTCGGAGCCCGCAGACAGCGCCTGCAGGTTCGGGACGACAACCCACGGCTGACGCCCCATCTCGGTGAAGATCCAGCCGAAGGAAGCGGCTGCGAACGGCAGGGGGAGGTTGACCAGGGCGAGGACGCTCAGCCACTTGTTGGACGAGGTGCGTCCGCCGCGGGTGGCCCACAGGCCCCATGCCGCCAGCAGGAAGGCCAGCATGCCCAGACCGATCATGAAGCGGAACGACCAGAAGGCGACCATCTGCGGAGGACGGAAGTCGTACTGCGAGGCGTCACCGTACTTGGCGGTGAAGTTCGCATCGGAGTTGAGCAGCTCCACCATGCGCTCCTGGACGTCGGCGACGCCCTCGGAGGTGGCGGTGAAGGAGTTGTGCGACATGAAGGACGCGACGCCGGGGACCTTGATGAACTGGGTCGGCTGCGCGCCGTTATCGCCGAGGGGGCAGGAGCCGAACTGGGCGATCGTGAATGCCGCGCCGTCGGTGTCCACACAGATACCTTCGGCGGCAGCCATCTTCATGGGCTGGACCTCAACCATCTCCTGGCCCTGGATGTGGCCGGAGGCAGCGGTGCCGAGGCCGCCGATGAGGACGGCGGTCAGGCCGAAGCGGGCGATCGGGCGCCAGACGTCACGCGACTGAGCCATGGCCTCGTCGGAGCCCTCGCGGGCGGTGCGCACCATCCACCAGATGGAGATGCCGGCAACAAAGGAGCCGGCGACCAGCCAGGCGGAGGTGATGACGTGTGCGTATTCGCTCAGGTAGACGCCGGAGGTGATGAGCTCCATGAAGCCGCTCACGCCGTCGAGCTCGGCGCGGCCGGTCTCGGGGTTGAAGCGGGCGCCCACGGGGTGCTGCATCCACGCGTTCGCCGCGAGAATCCAGGCCGCCGAGAACATGGTGCCCAGGGCGACGCACCAGATCGTCAGCAGGTGCATGCCCTTGGAGAGGCGGCCCCAGCCGAAGATCCACAGGCCGAGGAAAGTGGACTCGAGGAAGAAGGCGAGGAGGGCCTCGACGGCCAGGGGAGCGCCGAAGATGTCGCCGACGAAGCGGGAGTATTCGGACCAGTTCATGCCGAACTGGAACTCCTGCACGATACCGGTGGCGACACCGAGCGCGAAGTTGATGAGGAGGAGCTTGCCAAAGAAGCGAGTTGCATGCAGCCAGTATTCCTTGCCGGTGCGGTGCCACGCGGTCTGCATGATGGCAACCAGCAGGGACAGGCCGATCGTCAGCGGCACGAGGACGAAGTGGTAGACGGTGGTAACACCGAACTGCCATCGTCCGACGGTGACCGCGTCAAGCGCTGTCTGCGCGAGGGTCATGATGGGACCTTCTCGTGTTGGGATTGGGGTCGACTATCCCGTGTCCGAGATCCATGGGACCTATGTCACGGGTTGTCATTAATGTAGCCCAAAATCGTCGGTTGGATTGGTTGAAATGCTGGTTCAGAGGCCGTTTTGTGACATACGCGTCCGAATAATTTTTACGGGTTCTTCCGTGAGATATCGCTCCGTGTTGCGTTGTCCTGATCACCACATCGTCGGTACGAGGCTCTGTTGTGCGACAATAGACGTGAATGGATGTCGCGGGAGTGCCCCCGCGACGAGAGCCGAGCGATGACGTATTCATATGCCGCCGGCCGCTGCGCATCAGCGCTCCACTAGGTTTCCGCCCCACGCGGGCGATGAAAAAGGGTGCGTCCAGGCACGGGGCGCGCACCCGCCATTGGAGAATCGTGACAACCGAATCCACCACGCCCGTGGCACCCGCCGCGTCGTTGCTGTTCCAGGCGCCCGTGTTCCAGGCTGCCCCCGAGGTCGCTCCTCCCGCGATTGTCGAGGAGCCGGAGCCTAAGCGTCGCCGCAAGTCCGCTGTCGCCGACGAGGAGTCTGCTCCTCGCGAAGAGGTCGCCCCGAAGAGCCGCCGTCGCTCGAAGAAATCAGCTGATGAAGCCGATGCCGTCGAAGCCCCCGAGGCTCCCGCCTCCGAGTCTGAGTCTGAGGAGGCGTCCGCCGAGCCGAAGACCCGTCGGCGCCGTCGCTCCAAGAAGGCGGACGAGGCCTCGGCCCCCGCCCAGGAAGACGCCGACAAGGCCGACGCACCCGCGCAGGACTCCGACTCCTCGGACGAGGAGGAAACCTCCGGTCGTCGCCGTCGTCGCCGCCGCGCGCGCAGCTCCGCCTCCTCCGAGGAAGGTGGCGATCCCGCGGACCAGGTCCAGGCCCTCAAGGGGTCCACGCGCCTGGAGGCGAAGAAGATGCGTCGCCGCGAAGGCCGCCGCGAAGGCCGCCGTCGCCACTCCATCTCCGAATCCGAGTTCCTCGCGCGCCGTGAGTCGGTCGAGCGCACGATGGTCATCCGCGACCAAGACGGCCTCGATCAGATCGCCATTCTCGAAGACGGCCTGCTCGTCGAGCACTACGTCGCGCGTCGCACGCAGTCCTCGATGGTCGGCAACATCTACCTGGGCCGCGTCCAGAACGTGCTTCCCTCGATGGAAGCGGCATTCGTCGACGTCGGCCGCGGACGCAACGCCGTCCTGTACGCCGGCGAGGTCAATTGGGACGCCGTCGGCATGGAGGGCAAGCCCCGTCGTATCGAGGCGGCGCTGAAGTCTGGCGATCCGGTCCTCGTTCAGGTGACGAAGGACCCGATCGGCCATAAGGGTGCCCGCCTGACCTCCCAGATCACGCTGGCCGGCCGCTACCTGGTCCTCATCCCCGGCGGGTCCATGATGGGCATCTCCCGTAAGCTGCCGGACAAGGAACGCGCTCGCCTGAAGAAGATCCTCAAGGCTGTCGTGCCCTCCGGCTCGGGCGTCATCGTGCGTACCGCCGCGGAAGGCGCGACGGAGGAGCAGATTCGCGACGATGTCGCTCGCCTGACCCGTCAGTGGGAGGATATCGAGAAGAAGCGCACCAACACGAAGAGCGCCCCGACGCTGCTGCGCGGGGAGCCTGAGCTGGCCGTGCGCGTCGTGCGCGACATCTTCAATGAGGACTTCTCGAAGCTCGTGATCGAGGGCCGTGACACCTATGCGACCGTCAAGGAATACGTCGACGAGCTCAGCCCTGAGCTCTCCGATCGCGTCGAGCAGTGGGTGGGCACGGAGGACGTCTTTCGCGCGCATCGCATCGACGAACAGCTCGCGAAGGGCATGGACCGTAAGGTGTGGCTGCCCTCGGGCGGCACCCTGATCATCGACCGCACCGAGGCGATGACCGTCATTGACGTCAACACCGGCAAGTTCATCGGTGCCGGCGGCACGCTCGAGGAGACGGTGACCCGTAACAACCTCGAGGCCGCCGAAGAGATCGTGCGCCAGCTGCGCCTGCGCGACATCGGTGGCATCGTCATCATCGACTTCGTGGACATGGTCCTCGAATCCAACCGTGACCTCGTGCTGCGTCGCCTGGTGGAGTGCCTGGGACGCGACCGTACGCGCCACCAGGTCACCGAGATTACGTCCCTGGGCCTCGTGCAGATGACCCGTAAGCGCGTGGGTGAGGGCCTCGTCGAGGCTTTCTCCTCCTCGTGCGAGGCCTGCGAGGGCCGCGGCTTCATCGTTCACCAGCACCCGGTGGAAACCTCCGGGGCCGAACAGCCTTCGAAGGGCTCGAAGGGTTCGAAGAAGCAACAGAAGAAGGCTGAGCCTCGCCGTATCGAGGACAATGCCGATCATGAGCGCGCCAAGGAGGCTCTGAGCGCGATCGCCGCTGCCTCGACCCGTAAGGAAGAGGAAAGCGCGGCCGCGGAGCCGGCGCCCACCAAGAAGCGCCGCACGCGCGCCGTTTCGACCGAGGTCAAGGAACCCGAGGCTTCTTCCCTCGAGCAGGTTGCAGCGCCCGAGGCTCCCGCTGAGGAATCCGCGTCCAAGCCCGCCGCCGAGAAGGCCGAGGAAAGCGCGACCAAGCGTCCTCGTCGTCGCCGCCGCGTCGCCGAGTCAGCTCCGCTGCCCGAACTGCCCGTGCGCATCGACCTGCCCGAGCCGGTCGATCACTCGGACGAGCCTGCGGCCCCCACCAAGGATGCCTCCGAGATTCAGCTGCCCGAGCATCGCGAGAAGGCTCCGGCCACCCGCCGCCGCGCATCCCGCAAGGCTGCCACGGCCTCGTCCGAGGAACCGGCCGAGGCGCCCGCGCCGAAGAAGACCCGTCGCCGCGTCACCGCGCAGACGGCTGTTCCCGAGGTGCAGACGGACGAGACTCCAGCCACCGCGCCGGTGAGCGCGTCGGTCGCGGAGGAAACTTCCTTCCAGGAGGCCGCCGCGCCGCGCAAGACTCGTAGGCGTCGCGTCGCCGTCTCGACCGGCATTGTCGAGCCCGACGCGGCTCCCACCCCCGTCGTCATCGACCTGCCCGCGCGCGCCGAGGTGAGCGTCCCGGCGGTGCCGACCAAGTCGACCGATGACATTGCGCTTCCCGAGGCGAGCGATCAGCCGCGCGTCAAGCGCCGTCGTCGCGCCGCATCGACCGGCATCGTTGACGCCGGGTAATGGTCCAGGCGCCGGGGGAGGGGCGATCATCCCTCCCCCGAGCGTAGGGTGTGGAATCGCACAGCACTTCACACCTGCCCGTGACCGTGCCGGCTTGCAATCCGGCGTGCGAATCGGCTAAATTTGATCGTCGGCGCAACAAGCGCCAACGGAATCATGACAATGAGACAAGTCCTCGGCAGTTTCGAGGCACGATTCCGGTTACGAATACGAGAAGAGATGAGCTCCAACGTGGTCTACGCGATCGTCAAG
>ERZ773070.1465-NODE-1465-length-14537-cov-3.552617_pt1 | contig 14537 bp, 16 predicted proteins | sample MGYA00580618_ERZ773070 | MGnify/ENA primary metagenome ERZ773070 (study PRJEB29015, sample SAMEA2738023) | human oral metagenome | biome: human oral; feature: human-associated habitat; material: dental | place: China | collected 2019 ... | reverse complement strand
CTTCCATTTAAGAGTGACGTTATACGAAACTCTCATTTATTGCTAAAGTCAATGTTTTCGAAAGGGATTTTCCCACTTGAAGCTATAGATGATATATTCATAGAACCAGAAACTAATGGGGTTATATCATTTGATATAAGATATAAAAACCATTTGTTAAATTTTACTAGTGTTAGCATCGGTAAAAATAAAGTGTCTTCATATAGCAAATATAATAAAAGCAATGATTCAGGTTTGATGTTTGAATTAGAATTGTCTGATACAGACTTTTTAATAAATCAGTTGGCTAATGCAATTATGGGTATTTATTCATATAAATATGTAAATTTAATTCCTCATTAAATATTTAAACTAATTATGTGTAATGAAGAAACTTATCCTGTAGAAATTAAAGATGGCGAAGTAATTCTTAGAGCTGCATTCAGACCATACAATGCAAATAAAAGTGGTAAAATTAAATTAAATTTATTTTCTCCACCTAAAAATCTCAATGAGCTATCTTGTATGAGAAGTTCTATTATGAGTATTGGGGATTGCTTTAAAAAAGCTAAGGAGATTGCTGGTGTTCAAAAAGAATTTCATGGTTTTGCATTAATAACAAATCATTGTGCAAAAAATTCTTTTCCTGAAGGTGACAAGACAATAGAAATTTATATTAAAGATAGTCGTCATCATTTTTTAGGACATGCTGATTTAATTATAGGGATTAAATCTCTAACTGAAAGTGAGCCACTACCGCCCTCAGATAAAGAAAAGCTTGATAACATAAAATCTAATCTTCATAGGCACGCTTTATTTGTAACTCAGAACGGAATAGTTGATAATCAAGAAATTCATTGTGATAAGAACGAATTATTATCTAATTTCGTTGTTGATAATAAAGTATTAGATATTATTAGCACATGATTTATTCCATAAAAAGAAAATCACCACTGTCCTAGTGGTGATTTTAATTTATTTATTAGATAACATTTTTAATGTATTTTTGAGTGTTAAGATTTCATCATCTTTTTGAGTAAGCAATTTATCTAACAAGCCTTCCTTTTCTCTTGCATGAGAAAGCTCTAACTTCAACCGCTCAATCTCAATCAACATTTGAGTTTCTCCACCACCTTGATAGACCGAACCTAGTGGCGATTCAATTTGAAAGCAGATATTTTTCTCACCTGATTGGATCAACTCAACAACATCAATATCTAAGATTTGAGCAATTTGCTCTAACTTATCTAGGTATAACTTCGTTTCACCACGCTCAATCTTGGCATAGCCATTCAATGACATATTCAGTTTTTCAGCCATCTGTTCTTGCGACCATTCTTTTGATTCACGGATTCTTCGGATTTTCTCGTTGATATTCATTCTTTACCCACTAATTGATGAGCGTACCCACAACTAGTGTGGTTGATATACACCGTTAGTTACTACATCAGACTGTATACATACTATACCATATACAACAAGGTTTTCCCTTAAATTTTTCCCTGATATTGGTTTTTTAGTTATAAGGAAACATTATGAAAGAACTGATTTACTTCTACCTTATTGTAGGTTGCTACATTGCACATCGTAGAACATCTCATCTTAATGCTAATTCAGCCGAATTTCTAAAAACATACCTGAAAATAGTATGTACATATCCTAAAGAGTTATTTAGCAAAATACCTAGTTTAAAGAAAAAAGAGTCTGAAAATCCTGAAAAACAACAAGGAGAATAAAATGGCTTTTTCTAAGTTTGGAAAATATATTTTTCCAGTGATTGCTACTGCATTTAGTATAGATGTTTTAGTGCCTAGTATATCGCCTTTACAACTAGTACCTACCTTTCAAAAGGAAATTGAGTGCGATGATTATGTTGTTGAAGAAACAGTTCGCAGATTCATTAACGAAGGAATCCGAGCTCAAAATGTTCAAGCAAATAAACTTGCTCAATTTTTTGTAGGGCACGCTACGCAAGGGTTAGACCGCTCCAATCCACTCTGGGATATGTTTGGTCGAGCAATGGAAGGTGCAGGAAGTATTGCTGAAGGTACAACAAGAATGCAGAATTATATTGCATTTTCTTCTTTTGAATCTAAAGAAATATCTGATAACAACGGTGTGAAGAAGTGTAGAATTATGGCTAATTCTATTGGTAACAGATTATCAGGTAGCGCAGACTATATTACACATAACTATATTGTGAGCATTAATGGTAATCAGGTTAGTGTTGATTAACTTGTTATATAGCCATTTTTTAGAATCACAGTTCATAAGCAACTCAGCAATGGGTTGCTTTTTTATTTGACAGAAAAACAACGTAGATCTATATTAAATACCGTTCATCGTTGATGAACATCTACAATTTGCCAATGAACCATTTATTCATATTTAGCCTAGTTTCTTTCAAAGAAGCACAGCGAACCATATAGGCGTAGAACCCTTTTATTAAGGCTCTATTTTCGGTTTGCAACTCATTTATTAAAGTCCACGTATTTCTTGTGGCAGTACGGTATTCAGGGCAAAACGCTTTGAGCCGACCTGAAAATTCAGGTGGGCGTTTTTTTATGTCTGGCGTTTAGCTTTGAGTACCTTGTACACACAAGGAATACTTATGGCTCATTACTTACTTTCAAGCAAATCCAAAACATTATCTCTTAAACATATCTTCCGCCTAAGTGAAGATGAAGCCTTCAAACTTTTAAAAGCAAACCGTTGGGGAAATCCTGATAATGTTTGTGATGTTTGCTGTCCGCATTGTGGAATCCGCCACAATGCTTACTTTCTTACATCTCGCAAACGTTGGTGTTGCAAACATTGCCAACGCTACTTCTATATTACGACGAATACGGCATTTGCTTTTCATAAATTGCCGTTTGTAGATATTTTGGCTGCTATTCTTCTCTTTGCGAATGAAGTTAAAGGTATTTCAGCAATCACCATGAGCCGTCATCTTAATATCAGCTATAAAACCGCCTTTGTACTTTGCCATAAACTGCGTGAAGCCCTATTCAAAACACGTGATTTAACGCCAATGCAAGGTGAAATTCACGAAGATGGGGCATGGATAAACTTTACCTTACGCAAAACCAACTACCACAAAAATCGAAGTAAACAACGAGATAGTAAGACAAAATTTCCCAAATTTAGACCGACTAAACGCTGCATTATTAGCCTAAATCAACGCTCTGCTAATGATGAACAAATGTGGGGTTCTAACCGCACCATTGTGGCAATGGATTATACCGAAAGTGCCAACACCGTATTCGCCTTAAATCAACGTTTTGTCACCGCAGGCAGCGATATTATGTGCGATGAAAACCCAGCCTATAACAACCTCGATTTCCATTACACGCGTTGGTCGGTCAATCATCAAGAAGCCTTTAGTGCCAAAGGCATAAACAACAACCTTGCAGAATCCTTTAACGCACGTTTCCGCGATTTACATCGTGGCGTACATCACAAAACCGATAATAAATACGCCTTACATTACGCCAATCAAGCGGCATTTATGTCAGACAATCGTAGAAAATCGAATGGTGAATTATTCTCCGACGTGCTTCAACGCTGTCTATGGGTATTGCCACTCAAAGAATGGGTCGGTTACTGGCAAGGGAATCACCGTCAAGGTGAGTTAATCGGAATGAAAGCCTTTGCCCCCGAAGAAATTTCACAAAACTACTTCAAGCGACTAGAAGAACAAATGAAGTACGATGAAATGCTGTTAGCTGCGTAGATTGCAATAGCCTTAGCGATATTTCATCAAATTTAAATAGAAAGGGATAATTAGCTTACCGAAATCACGGTCGAGCGGATTTCTCACGCCTAAATCAGCGGAAAATGAAGAATTTGCGTGAAAAATAGCGTAGAATTTCAGGAAAAATAAATGCCTTTCGCAAGATCATCTCGGAAAGGCACTTAATTTAGAATGCGGTTTTAGTCAATTTTCGGTCTTTGTGCAACTGCTACATAATACCGAAATAATTTTAAATCCACCGCACTTTTTCTTTTCGGTATTTTTTTATGTCTCACTACTCGACTTTCACAATCCAGCCTTCCGGCGCTTCGACATCACCAAATTGAATGCCGGTGAGCTCGTCATAAAGGCGTTTGGTGATTGGACCAACTTCAGTTTCTGAATAGAAAACGTGGAAGTCATCGCCATATTGAATGCCGCCGATAGGTGAAATAACCGCAGCCGTACCGCAAGCGCCTGCTTCGGCGAATTTATCGAGTTCATTGATATAGACATCGCCTTCAATGGTTTCCATGCCTAAACGTTCTTTGGCTAAGTGAAGCAAGGAATATTTGGTAATACTTGGCAAAATGGAGTCTGAACGTGGTGTGATAAATTTATTATCGCGCGTAATGCCGAAGAAGTTTGCCGCGCCCACCTCTTCAATTTTGGTATGGGTTTTCGGATCAAGATAAATGGCATCGGCAAATTGGCGTTTTGCGGCAAGTTCATGTGGTAATAGGCTTGCGGCGTAGTTTCCGCCGACTTTGACGCCACCGGTGCCATGCGGTGCGGCACGGTCATAATCGGTTACCAAGAAATTAGACGGTTTCATGCCACCTTTGAAATAAGCACCAACCGGACAACAGAAGACACAGAAAATATATTCCGGTGCGGGGCGTACGCCGATGTTTTCACCGACACCGATAACGAATGGACGAAGATAAAGTGTGGCCCCGCTACCATATGGCGCAAGCCATTTTTCGTTGGCTTTCACCACTTCTTTACAGGCGCGAATAAATAATTCAGTTGGCACTTGTGGCATTAATAGGCGATCACAGGTGTTTTGCATACGTTTCGCGTTTTGATCCGGACGGAAAAGGTTGATTGACCCGTCTTTGCAACGGTACGCTTTTAAACCTTCGAAACATTGTTGTCCGTAATGCAGTGCAGTAGAACCTTCGTGAATATGTAATGTGCTATCTGTCGTTAATTCACCGTTGTCCCATTTGCCGTCTTTCCAACGGGCGATAAAACGATAATCTGTTTTGATATAACTGAATCCGAGATTTTTCCAATCAAGTAAGTCTGACATGCTATTTCCTTAATATATTTCGATTAAATCGTTTTTAATCTACACCATTCCATTTGGATTGAAAATATTTTCATCATAAAAATCACTGAATTTTTGAAATAATAACAGCATTGTTTTTGGCGTTTTGTGAACTGGCGCAAGAAATAAACGACTAACTATGGTAGAATTTTGCATAAAAAAACACCGCTCTTTTGCGGAGCGGTGTCTGGCAGAACGCCGAATATACAGGAAATGAAAAGAAAGTGTAACTTTCGTTACTCACGTTTGGAAAAACCAAACAATATGCAAACACAACATCATACTTAATTGAAAATCTTAACAAAGAAGAAATCACGACTTAAGTATGGCTTCATTCTAAGTAGAATGCGCATAATGGGCAAAAGAGATTTTTTTATCAAACTGATTAAAAAAAATAATCTGATTGTTTTCTAAAAAATGAATCACTGAGAAATACTATGTATAAACGTTTGCCACCTTTAAATTCGCTCAAAGCATTTGAATCTGCCGCCCGATTTTTAAGTTTCACAAAAGCGGCAGATGAATTGTTTGTGACGCAAGCGGCAATTAGCCATCAAATTAAACTACTGGAAGATTTCTTAGGCGTTGCATTATTTAAGCGCAAAAATCGTGCGCTGGAATTAACCGATTTTGGCAAAGCCTATTATGCCGACATCACGAAAATCCTACACCGTTTGGTTGAGGCAACGGATAAATTGCTGGCCTTAAAAAATGATAAACATTTAACCATCAGCGTGCCGCAAACCTTTGGTATTCAGTGGTTAGTGCCACGTTTGAGCGAATTTAATAAATTGTATCCCGACATTGAAGTACGCTTAAAAGGGGTCGATCAAGATGAAGGCTTGCTCAGCCAAGATATTGATATTGCGATTTATTACGGCAAAGGCAACTGGGATAACTTACAAGTGGATCCCTTGGTGGAAGAAGATTTGCTCATTCTCGCCTCACCGAAGTTATTGGCACAAAAACCGATTCATCAACCACAGGATTTAAAACAGCATACTTTGTTGCACATTCATACCCGCGATAATTGGCAACATATGGCGAATTCTTTGGCGTTGGAGGAATTAAATATTCAGCAAGGCCCAATCTTTAGTCATACGTTCATGGCGTTGCAAGCGGCAATTCATGAACAAGGCATCGTGCTTGCCAATCGTATTTTAGCGCAACAAGAGTTGGACAATGGCAATTTACAACCGGTATTTGATACCCATTTGCGAGATCCGAAATCCTTTTATGTGGTCAATCATTTAGATAACAGCAATGATGAGCGCATTGTGGCGTTCCGTTCCTGGATTATTCAAACCATTAATCAAGAAGAAAATAAACAAGAAAATGAATAAGTTGGCATTATATTGTCGGATGGGATTTGAGCGCGAGTTGGCGGCGGAAATCACCGATAAAGCAGCAGAAAAAGGCGTCTTTGGCTTCGCCCGTGTGACCGAAAACAGCGGCTATGTAATTTTTGAATGTTATCAGCCTGGCGAAGCGGATTTATTAGCGCGAGAATTGCCCTTTCAACAGCTGATTTTTGCCCGTCAAATGATCGTGGTTTCCGATTTGCTGATGGATTTACCGCAGCAGGATCGCATCACACCGATTCTTCAGCAATATCAGCAAATTGCGGAAAGCATTCCATTAAAAAACAGCAATGAATTATGGGTTGAAACCGCCGATACGAATGAAGCAAAAGAGTTACTTGGATTTTGCCGTAAATTCACGGTGCCACTGCGCCAAGCATTGAAAAAACAAGGCTGGCTGAGTGCAAAAAATCATCTAAAGTGCGGTCTGACATTACATGTTTTTTTCTTACAAAATAATACTTGTTATGTGGGCTACTCTTACAATCACAATCATTCTGCCCACTTAATGGGCATTCAACGTTTAAAATTCCCGGCAGATGCACCAAGCCGTTCGACATTAAAATTGGAAGAGGCGATTTTGAGTTTTATTCCACGCCAAAAAGAAACCGAATTGCTTAATGAAACCATGTATGCCGTGGATCTCGGCGCTTGCCCGGGCGGTTGGACATATCAGTTAGTGAAACGTGGTTTATTTGTATATGCTGTCGATCACGGCAAAATGGCAGCCAGTCTGCATGATACGGGGCGCATTGAACATTGCGCGGAAGACGGTTTTAAGTTTCAGCCGCCGAAACGACGTAAAATTGATTGGCTGGTGTGCGACATGGTGGAGCAGCCAAGCCGAATTGCCGAGTTAATGGTGAAATGGCTGTTGAACGGTTGGTGTCATAGCATGATCTTTAATTTGAAGCTGCCGATGAAAAAACGCTATGCGGAAGTACAACAATGTCTGCAATTCATTGCGGATAAATTGTCGCAGCAAGGGTTAAAATTCCAGTTACAGGCAAAACACCTGTATCACGATCGAGAAGAAATCACGGTTTACTTGCGTTTGCTCTAGGCATCGTGAAATCGACCTAAAAAAGGTTGTTTTTATCCCGCACGTTGTGCCAATCATGTGTAAAATACTGGGACAATTTACGCCAAAGTGCGGTTGTTTTTTTCGCTATTTATGATGGGAGACAAGTATGCGTTGTCCTTTTTGTTCGATAGAAGAAACCAAAGTGATCGACAGTCGTTTGGTTTCTGACGGTTTTCAGGTGCGTCGCCGCAGAGAGTGCGGTCAGTGCCACGAACGTTTTACGACCTTTGAAACGGCAGAACTAATTGTGCCGAAAGTGATTAAAAATAACGGCAATCGTGAGCCGTTTAATGAAGATAAATTACGTCGAGGTATTCAACATGCCTTGGAAAAACGCCCCGTGAGTGCGGACGATGTGGAAAAAGCCATTAGCCGTATTATTCACAAATTGCGCGCGACCGGTGAGCGCGAAGTGCCGAGTAAATTGGTGGGCACATTAGTGATGGAAGAATTAAAGAATTTAGATAAAGTGGCGTATATCCGTTTTGCCTCCGTCTATTTGAGTTTTGATAACATCAACGAATTTAGCCAAGAAATCGAAAACTTAAAGGATCATTGATGAAGACACAATTCAGCCCGCAAGATGTTGCTTTTATGCAACTGGCGCTTGATTTAGCCAAACAGGGCGAATTCACCACAACGCCAAATCCTTCCGTGGGCTGCGTGTTAGTGAAAGATGGCGAGGTTGTCGGCAAAGGATTTCATGCTAAAGCCGGTGAGCCGCATGCGGAAGTGATGGCATTACGTGAAGCCGGGGAAAAGGCCCGTGGCGCAACAGCTTATGTCACCTTAGAGCCTTGTTCTCATTTTGGGCGTACGCCGCCTTGTGCGAAAGGCTTGGTTGAAGCCGGCGTGAGTAAAGTGATTGCGGCGATGTGCGATCCTAACCCACAAGTTGCCGGTAAAGGACTACAGATTTTAAGCGATGCAGGCATTGAAAGTGCAGTGGGATTATTAGAAGAAAATGCCGAACAGCTAAACAAAGGCTTTTTGAAACGCATGCGTACCGGCAAACCTTTCGTGCAGTTAAAACTGGCCATGAGTATTGATGGCAAAACCGCCATGGCAAGTGGCGAAAGCAAATGGATTACCGGCGCACAGGCAAGGGCAGACGTACAGCAATATCGCGCCAAAGCTTCTGCGATCTTATCCACTTCACAAACGGTGCTGGCGGATGATCCAAGTTTAAATGTACGTTGGGAAGAATTGCCGCCTGACGTAAAAGCCGACTATCCACAAGAAAAACTACGCCAACCGGTACGGGTGATTTTAGATTCTAGCCATAAAGTGCGGTCGGATTTTAAGGTGTTTTCAACGGAATCACCGGTTTGGTTGGTGGGCGAAGATGATTATTCGCTGACAGATTTTCCGCCTTTTACGGATTACTTAAAATTAGACAGAAACCAAGGTGAAACGCGCTTGCAGGCATTGATGGCAGAGTTAGGTAAGCGCCAAATTAACACCCTTTGGGTGGAAGCCGGCTCGACTTTAGCAGGTGCATTAATTGCTGAAAATCTGGTGGATGAACTGATTATTTACATGGCGCCAAAATTACTAGGCGATCAAGCCAGAGATTTATGCCATTTGCCTAATTTAACGCAACTTGCCGATGCGCCTTTATGGCAGCTGCAATCTTGCGAACCTGTCGGAGACGATCTCAAGTTAATTTATATAAGAAAATGAGGAACTGATGTTAAAGAAACTTTTTCATTCGGCGATTATCGGCTTGGCTTCCGCTGCCGTGATTTTGTATGTCATGCCTAAAATCACTGACTCTCAACATGATGTTGCTTCTTATCGGGATGCTGTGCGTATTGCCTCGCCTGCCGTGGTGAATGTTTATAATCAAGCCTTTACTTCCTCTCAGTTCCAAGTGAATAACTTGGGGTCCGGTGTGATCATGTCGAAAGACGGCTACATTCTGACTAATAAGCACGTGATTCAAAATGCCGATCAAATTGTGGTGGCATTGCAAAACGGCAATATTTTTGATGCAGCATTGATTGGTTCGGATGCGTTAACGGATTTAGCCGTGTTAAAAATCAAAGCGGATAATTTATCCACGATTCCACAAAACCCCAATCGCCCTGTGCATGTGGGCGATGTGGCGTTAGCCATTGGTAATCCATACAATTTGGGGCAAAGTGTGTCGCAAGGGATTGTCAGCGCGGTAGGGCGTAGTGCGGTCGGTGAAGCGCTGGGGCGCCAAAACTTTATCCAAACTGACGCCTCCATTAACCGAGGCAATTCCGGCGGTGCGCTAATTAATTCTGCCGGTGAGCTATTAGGTATCAGCACGTTGAGTATCGGTAAAACCGCCAATGAAATTGCGGAAGGCTTAAATTTTGCCATTCCTATTGATTTAGCCAATGATGTCATGAAAAAAATTATTCGTGATGGACGTGTCATTCGTGGTTATTTCGGTGTACAAACAGATATTTTATTTAGCAATGGGCAAGGGGCATCTTCGCAAGGTGTGCTCATCACCAGCATTATTCCAAATAGCCCGGCAGCAAAAGCCGGGTTACAGGCAGGCGATATTATTCTGAAAATTAATGAGGTCGAGGCACGTTCACCTGCAGAAATGATGAAACTTATTGCGGATGTGCGTCCGAATACACAGGTTCAGGTTGAAATTTCCCGCTTGGGACAAGTGTATAAGATTCCTGTGGTTATCGAAGAATATACCTTTAATTAATGGGTTGTGACATGAAACAAATTAAAATCAGTCATTTTTTTGCCTGTTTGGATCGCTTAAGATTGATTCAGCGCTGGTCGCTCATGCGTAATATTGAACGAGAAAATTTGGCGGAACATAGCTTGCAGGTGGCTTTTGTTGCTCATGCGTTGGCGCTCATTAAAAACCGTTTTTACGGTGCCCAACTCAACGCGGATCGTATTGCTGTCATGGCGATGTATCACGACACCTCGGAAATTTTCACCGGCGATTTGCCTACACCAATCAAATATTTCAATGAAGAGATTACGCACGCATATAAACAAATTGAAACAGCGGCTGAGTTGCATTTAATGAGTTTACTGCCGGAAGCATTACAAGCCGATTTTTTGCCTTACTTGGATAATCAATGTTTTGCTGAGGAAGAAAAGCACATTGTGAAGCAGGCGGATTTAATTTGTGCTTATATTAAGGTAAAATTTGAGCTGGAAAACGGCAATCAGGAATTTAAATCGGCAAAAGTGCGGTTAGAAACATTGATGGATCAATGGCAAAGCCCGGAAATGAATTATTTTTTGCAGGTGTTTGTACCGAGTTTTGGCAAATCCATTGATGAAATTGCGTTGTAAATTTGACGTATAAAAAATCTCTGCCCAAGTAAAAAGGGCGGAGATTTTTTATTACCTTGCTCGCAAAAGTGCGGTGAAAAATCACCGCACTTTTTGTCTTTAGAGATTAATAAAGCGTCGCAATAATCACCTGTTCCGGATCAACAGAAGCCCAAACGGACTGATTGATTTCCACATGTTGATCTTTTGTGAGCGTTGCACAGAACTCGATGTTCGAGCCTTCTAACACTAAAATCGTTTCACCGGCTTCACCTTTGTCAATAATGGAGGTGACCTTGGCTTTAAATTGATTTGGCAAATTCTCTTGCGGATTGGCGGTAATTTTGACCCATGGTGCTTTAAACATCACCATTACTTCTTTGTCAGATTCAAGTTTTAAACGCACCGCACTTTTTTCGGTGATAGAGACAGTCAGCGGTTTGTCAAAATCTTCTAAAAGAATGTCAACAAAACAGTGAATATCTTCAAATCTTAATGCTTGTACTTTGCCGAAAAATTGGTTTCTGGCACTGGTTTGTAAAGAAAAACGCGCCATAGCAGAGAGCAAACTGTTTAGCGGCACTTTTTCATCATGCAGAATATCAAAGGCTTTTTCTTGGGTTTGTTCTAGCAAATCATAAAGTTTCAATAAGCGCTGTGCATAAACGGTTAATGCCGTTCCGCCACCATTTCGCCCACCGATATTACGCTCTAACAACGGTTTCGGGCTAATTTGGTTCATTGCCTCAAGATGATCCCAAGCGCTTTTATAACTAACATTGGCATTTTTAGCCGCTTGATTGATAGAACCGCATTTTTCAATTTCTTGTAATAAACGGATGCGTTTAGGATCGGCGAAAAGGGTCTCTTTCAGTTTAATGGTGAGTAAAATTTCTGTTCCGTTCATTGTGTTCCTCAAAATTGCGCTGACGACTATATGCGGCACATCATACTATATTTCTAAAAGAATAAGAATGTTTAACCCTACCTCCGAAAGGTTAGCGTATATTTTGTTTTTTAAATAATGGATTATACGCCTTTTATTTCTTTATTTTCGCTGTATAATTTATGCTATATATAAATTATTAACCAACCAAAACGGAGTTTTTACTATGTTTAAATATTCAAAAATCGCTGCCGGTTTAGCGGCGGCTTGTTTAGCATTCTCTCTTTCTGCGCAAGCAAAAGTGACTGTGTTTGCCGCGGCTTCCATGACTGACTCATTAAAACAAGTTGCGGAAGATTACAAAAAAGTAAATCCAAAAGAAGAAGTGGTATTTTCTTTTGCGTCTTCTTCAACTTTAGCAAAACAAATTGAAGAAGGTGCGCCTGCCGATTTATTTATTTCAGCCAGCACAAAATGGATGAAATACCTTTCAGAAAAAGGGTTAACCGTTAAAGAAACCGAAAAATTATTAGTGGGTAATGAACTGGTTTTAATCTCACAAAAAGACAGCAAATTACAAAACGTTGATATTGCGAAAGGCGAATGGATCAACCAATTAAAAGATGCTTATTTGTCTGTAGGTGACCCTGCACACGTGCCTGCAGGTCAATATGCGGAAGAAGCGTTAACCAAATTAAACTTATGGGATCAAGTCAAAGACAAATTAGCTCGTGCCAAAGACGTGCGTGCGGCATTAGCCTTAGTTGAACGTGGTGAAGCACCTTTAGGTATTGTGTATGCAACTGATGCGAAAGTGAGCAAAGAAGTGAAAGCGATTGGCGTGTTCCCACAAGATTCTTACAAACCGGCGGATTATCCGGTTGCGATTTTAAAAGATCACAACAATGCGGAAACGCAAGCATTTTTGAAATACTTAGAATCGCCTGAAGCGAAAAAAGTATTTGCTGATTACGGTTTCTCTGTAAAATAAGCAAACCGACTTTGACTCATTAAGCGTAGCCATTGTGCTACGCTTTGTTTATATAGGGAATTGAATTTTGCTTACAGAGTTTCTGGTGTTATTAGGTTTGAGCCCATTAGAAATCGATGCCATTCGCCTGAGTTTGGAAGTCTCCGTCAGCGCGATGGTATGGAGTTTGCCTGTTGCTGTTTTGGTGGCATGGCTTTTGGCACGAAAAGATTTTTATGGCAAATCCATTGTGGGCGGGATTATTCACTTGCCTTTGGTGTTGCCTCCGGTCGTGATTGGTTATCTTTTATTAGTTGCCATGGGACGCAATGGTTTTATCGGCAAATATTTGTATCAATGGTTTGGATTGACCTTTGGATTTAGCTGGAAAGGGGCTGTATTAGCTTCTGCGGTGGTGGCATTCCCTTTGGTCGTGCGTGCCATTCGCCTTTCCCTTGAAAGTATTGATTTAAAATTGGAACAGGCCGCCAGAACACTGGGGGCTTCTGCGTGGCGGGTGTTTTTAACGATTACCTTACCGTTATCTTTACCGGGTATTCTCGCCGGTATTGTGCTTGGTTTTGCGCGTTCTTTAGGGGAATTCGGCGCCACCATTACCTTTGTGTCCAATATTGCCGGTGAAACTCAAACCATTCCCTTGGCCATGTATTCCTTTATTCAAACACCGGGTGCAGAAGAACAAGCAGCTCGATTATGTGTCTTTGCTGTGATTTTATCGCTGATTTCTTTATTGTTATCAGAATGGTTGGCAAAACGTATGCAAAAAAGATTAGGACAAAGCGATGCTGTACATTGATGTAAAAAAACAGTTAGGTACTTTATCCCTAGAAGCGCATTTAGATATTCCATCGCAAGGTGTTACCGCACTTTTCGGTTTGTCCGGTTCGGGGAAATCTTCCCTCATTAATCTTGTCAGCGGATTGATTAATCCGGATGAAGGCGTGATTTCGTTAAATGATCGTGAATTGTTCAATTCGGCAGAAAATGTTTGTGTGCCGATCAATCAGCGCAATATAGGTTATGTTTTTCAGGATGCCCGTTTATTTCCTCATTATACGGTGAATGGTAATTTGCGTTATGGCATGAAAAATACCAGTAAAGATGAATTTAACTATATTGTTGAGTTGCTAGGTATCGGTCATTTGTTAAAACGCTATCCGATAACCTTATCCGGTGGTGAAAAACAACGGGTTGCCATCGGTCGGGCATTATTGACGGATCCGGAAATTTTATTAATGGATGAACCGCTTTCTGCGTTGGATTTACCGCGCAAACGTGAGTTGATGAATTATCTGGAACGGCTATCGAAAGAAATTAACATTCCGATTTTATATGTCACTCACAGTCTTGATGAATTGTTGCGTTTAGCCGAGCGGGTTGTATTGCTGGCTAACGGCAAAGTGGAAGCTTATGATGTGTTAGAAAATATTTGGGATAGTCCGTTGTTTCTTCCTTGGAAGCAAGAAAACGAACAAAGTGCGGTGCTTTCTTTGCCTGTTTTTATGCATAATCCATCTTATAAAATGACCGCACTTTCGATTGGCGAGCAGAATATTTGGATTAATCAAGTTGAGGCGCAGATCAATGAAAAAGTCCGAATTTGCATTCATAGTTCCGATGTGTCGATTAGTTTGAATAAAGTAGAACAATCTAGTATTCGCAATATTTTGTATGGACGGGTTATTAAGATTTTAGAGCTGGAAAATCGAGTAGATTTAAAATTGGATATTGGCGGAAAACATCTTTGGGCAAGTATCAGTAAATGGTCTTTCCATGATTTAGCGTTACAAGTGGGACAGCTGGTTTATGCGCAAATTAAAGCGATTTCCGTGATGTCGGCATAAATCCATAAATAAAAAAAGACCGTAAATCGAAGCGTGCAACT
>ERZ773070.1464-NODE-1464-length-14538-cov-3.831665_pt1 | contig 14538 bp, 12 predicted proteins | sample MGYA00580618_ERZ773070 | MGnify/ENA primary metagenome ERZ773070 (study PRJEB29015, sample SAMEA2738023) | human oral metagenome | biome: human oral; feature: human-associated habitat; material: dental | place: China | collected 2019 ... | reverse complement strand
CTGCGGCGCCAGCTCACCGGGTGACTGGGTGGCCAGGACGAAGCCCTCCCCGTACCCGCGCAGTGTGGCAATGTCCGTGGACAGTGCCCGCACGGCCTCGGAGCGCAGCCTCTCCCCCGTCTGCGCGCCACTGTGGCGGTCCCCGGCGTCCAGGAAGAGGTGGGCCTCCTCCAGGACGGTGAGGTGGGCCAGGCCCCGCCGCACGCCGCGGGCGCGGGCGGCGGCGCGCACCTGCTGGAGGACCACGGCCGTGACAAGACGGACGTCGTCGTGCTCTACCAGCTCATGCAGCTCGATGACGAGGGGGCCACCGAGCCTGGGCGTGAGCGTGTCCTGCCCTGCGGCGAGCGTGTGGGCCAGGTCCCCGTCCCCGCCCAGGCGCCTGAGCCGGGTCTCCATGGCACCGAGCATATTGAGGGCCTCACCGGTGTAATGACGCTCACTGACAATCTGCCGGAACCCGGCCAGCACGTCCCCGACACCCGGCGTCCTCACCCCACGGCGCCCCGCCTGCCAGCCGTGGTGCCTGTAGGCACGGGCCAGGGACTCCTCCAGCAGCACGTCGAGCGGGGAGGGCATGGGGGCGCTGAGGAGGAGGGCCTGCTTGACCGCCGCCAGGTGCTGGTTCAGACGCACCCCCTCGGGGACGGTGAGCAGGTCCGTGCGCAGGGGCACCAGGTCCTCACGGCACGCCGTCAGGACGGTCACCTCCTCCCCCAGGACCGACTTAAGGGCCCGGTACTCGTTGCGTACCGGCTCAATGACGAGGAAGGGGACGCGCTCGCGACGCCACAGGCGCACGAGGAGGGACTGGATCGCGGTGGTCTTACCGCGCCCGGAGGAGCCGACGACGAGCGTGTGCTCGGTGAGGTCGCGGGCAGGCAGCCCCATGGCGCCAGCCGAGCCGTGGACCCTGCCCAGGTGGATGCGGTCACCGTCCTGCTCGACGACGGGACCCCGATAGGCCTGGGAGGCGTCCGACTGGGGCAGGCCGGGGCAGCCGGCCTGGGTGGGCAGGGGCATGAGGAGGCGCCCGGCCAGGTCCGTGACACCGTAGAGGAAGGGCAGACGCGCGAGCCCCGCGGGCAGGAGGCCACGGGACCACAGGGGTCCGGGCCCCCAGGGGATCACGCTGAGGTGGTCGAAGGAGTAGGCGGCGGCACGCAGCTCCTCCTCGCTGGTGGGGGCCGCCACCCGCATATGGGGAGCCACCCCGCGGCGGCGCCCGGCGACGGCGGCCCCGACCTCCGGGGCCAGACGGGCCAGGTCCCCGGCCGGGCCCCGCAGGCCGATCCGGGCCAGGACGGGACGATCGAGCTCCTCGCGCAGCTCCGCCCAGGACAGTGCCGCGTCCCGGGCGGCGACGTCACCCGGGACCCGTACCAGCCGACGCAGGACGTCGACGTCATCGTGCTCGGCGCCCAGGTTCTCCAGACCAGCCCTGTAGGCGTCCAGGAGGGCCCGCTCGCCGGGGGTCAGCTCGGCGACCTGCACCAGGACCGAGACGGCGCCCTCACGCACGCCCAGGAGCGCCCGGGCGACACGGTTCCAGGCGGAGGCGTCACCGGACCGGTCGGCCAGGTGCCACAGGACGTCCGGTCCGTCCGGGCTGGGCCACGTGGGCCGCCCACCGACCTCGGTGCGTCGCAGGTCCAGGTAGCTGCCGCCTCTCGGCCCCAGGGCCCTGGCCGGGGCCGGGCCGGTAGCGAACCCCGCGGGCAGATGCCCACGCAGGGCCGCCAGCGCCCCGAGGGCCGTGGCCGCGCCCTGGGTGGAGCGGGCGGCCAGGTACAGGTGCAGGCGGTCCTCGCCGTCGTCCTTGACCCAGCGCAGCTCGACGGCGTCACAGCCGGGCTGTGTGCGGGCCGCCAGGACGAGGCCAGCCGCCGCCCCGCGCAGTGTCCGAGTGGCCGCGGCCTCGTCCTCCGTGCCGGGGCCGCCGAGGGCTGGCGCGGCGGTGACCTCCAGGACGGCGGTCCAGGAGGTGGTGGGGGTGAGCTGGCCACCGGCAGGGGGCCAGCAGAAGGTGGGGCCGGTGGTCACGACGGTCCCCGTGGCAGGGGCGGGCACGGGGGCACAGGGCCGCAGCCGACTCATAGGCGCGACGCTCCCGGTGGCAGGGGCAGGCAGGCTGGTCATACTCGGTCTCCCGGGGTCGGGGCGGACAGGACGTGCTCAGCTGGCAGGCCCGGGATCGGCAGCCCGCCGCCCGGGCCTAGCAGTACCGGCAGGCCGAGGGGGTTAGGGCCCGGGCCCGTCGCGGGGAGCACCGGGAGGGTGCTGCCGCGGTCGGCGGGGTCCGCGAGAGCGGGCGGGGCCAGCAGGTCCGGGTCAGGCAGGGTCACCAGGGCCTGCGGGTCAGGCAGTGCCGGCAGGTCCGGGACGCGCCCAGCCAGCAGGTCCGGGTCAGGCAGCCCGCCGCCCGGGTACCCACCGGGCCGCAGCGGGGAGGCGGTGAGCCGCGAGCACGCTGCGCGGGCGTCGTCGTCGGCCCGTCGGCGCAGGAGGGTCAGGGCCGCCAGGGCGGTGGCCCCCAGGAGCAGCCCCGGACCTGGTACCGGCAGGACGGCGACGAGGACGGCCGTCCCCCGGACCCGTCTGAGGGTGTCGTGGCGTGGGGCGCGCTCGAGCCGGAGCACGGCCAGGAGCAGGGCGAGGAGCAGCTGGGCGGAGTACAGCCCCGCCCAGCAGGGCACGGGGAGGTCGGTCACCGGGGCCTCCTGCGCACCGGCCTGCCCTCGACCTCGGCGACGAGGACGTCCACGGCAGGCAGGAGGACCAGGTCGTGGAAGGAGCGGGTCAGGGTCAGGCGGGCCCGGGTGGCCTGCGCCCCGGCGTCGGCCCGCTCAGCCAGCTCCCGGCCCGGACCCGGGCCGCCCAGGAGGGAGCGGAGAAGGCCCTGGTCCTCCACCGCGAGCATCCAGCCCACGTCAAGTCCTGTCCCTACGGGGTCGGCACGGACCTCCAGGAGGTGGGGAAGACCCCGCCACCAGCCGTTCCTGAACCGGACGGGGGCCTGGAGGCGCATCCGCCCGCCCGAGTGGACGACGGTGAGCGGCAGGCCGAGCCCGCTGCGGCGGTGGAACTCCAGGACGGTGCCGAGGAAGGGCTCCGCGAGGTGGCCCGCCCCGGGGACAATGAGGCCCTCCTCGTCAACGGGGACTCTGTACATGGCGGCTCCTTCACTGGTGACGGCTCGCCCTGGCGGCGGGCCACACCGCACCTGACGGAGGCCAGGAGGTGGCCGGGCCACTGGCCCCGGCGCCGGGAGCCCCGCGACCGGCACCGTGCAGCACCGGGCGGCACCGTGCGCGGGGCTCCCAGGCGGTCGGCTGCCCTGACAGGCTGCCAGGCGGGGTCCGGCTTCGCCGACAAGGCTGCCAGGCAGGCCCGGCCTCACCAACAGGCCTCCCAGGTGGCCAGCTGTCCTCTCAGACGAGCCAGTAGCGCCCGTGGTCGGGGCAGACGAGCCCGCCCCCGCAGGCCGTGCAGCGCCTCTCGCGCCAGTCCCCCTCACACACGGGGCAGGTGGTGAGGTCCTGAGGGCAGTGGCGGCACGTCCCCGGCTCGCCGGGGGCCCACCAGCCCTGTCGCGTCCACACATAGACCAGGAGGTTGGGGCCGCTCATCAGGCCACCGCCAGGGAGGGCGTGCCGTCCTCGCCGTAGCGCCCGTCAGCGGCGGCGCCTCCGGGGGTCCTGGCCCGCTCGGCGCGGGCGTCCGCGGCCGCACGACGCTGGTCCAGCGCGGTCGTCATCTCCGGGTCGCCGTAGGAGGTCTGGAGAGCCACGTAGTAGGTGTCAATCATCTCGGTACCCAGGCAGGTCACGACGGCGACCTCCTTCTCCCGGAGGTGGGCGAACTCCTCCTTGAGCCGCCTGGCGTGCTCGATCTGCTCAGGGAGGTCGGCATTCTGACGCCGGTAGGCGTCCAGGGCGCGGGTGGCACGCTTAAGGTCGCGGTCCGCGCGGCCCAGGGTGGCGCCGAAGAAGAGCCCATACTCAAGGGCCCCGCAGACCAGCGGCATAAGGACGCTGACCACGCCGAGCGCCACGGCAGTCCACCAGGTCGAGGAGGTCGCCTGGGAGGTCAGGCCTGCCTGGCTGTCCATAATGCGCACGTAGTCCTCCCGCATCACGGCCATCGACACCGCGATCATGAGTCCCGCCAGGGAGAAGGGGATCCCCATCCAGAGGGCGGCGGCGCGCCGGCCCGCGGCCAGCTGGTTCGCGGTGAAGCTCGCCCCCACCAGGAGGGACAGGGAGATCCCGCAGCCGGCCATGAGGGCGACCTGGAAGGAGAAGCCCGCCACCAGCAGGGCGGTCGCGTTGAAGACCACCTCTGACACTATGATCATGATCAGGAAGATCCACTGCATGACCCGGCTCCAGAAGCCTACGGAGCGAGTCGCCTCCACCGCGCCGGGCCCGCGGCTGTCACGGAGCTCCTGCTCGGCACTGTCGACCGCGGCCTGGGCCTCGGTCACCTTCCTCTCAAGCAGGTCGCCCTCGGACTGGCGGCCGAGAAGACCCGAGAGGATACCGTCCTGCTCGTTGACGAGCTGCTGGTACCTGTAGTGGACGGCGGCCACCTCCCGGTGCGTCCGCGAGCGGATCTGCTGCTCCACGGCCAGGCGCTGGTCGCTGACGGCCAGGGAGTCGGCGTTGTCGACCCCGGCGGCAGCCTGCCTTACGGCCTGCTGCTCGCTCGAGGCGACGGCGGCAGCTGGCACCACCGGGGCGAGGACGATCTGCGGGCGGACGTCCTCAGCGCTGTTGCGGTGGTACTCAATGGGGCGCGTCCGGGTGGGGGACTTAGTGTCGTCACGGAAGAGCGTCGTGACTTTCCTGAGGATCTTCATGACCCCTCTGACGGATACCACGAGGGTCCTGGGCCACGGGGCGCGGACCAGGACCCTGTGCCGGGGCGCGTCCGCCGCCCTCAGGGTCTCCCGCCCGTCACGGGGGAGGCCGAGGCGGCGGTGGCGCCCCCGGGGCCACCGGGCACCGGGGAGGCCGTGGCGCCGTCGGACGAGGAGCCGGCCTGGCGGGAGCCCAGGACGTACCCCGTGCACGCCGCCGCGAGGACGAGGAGCAGCAGGGCCAGGACCGTGGTGGCCACCTTGCCGGGTCCCCGGCCCCGGTAGGTGCCTCGGTCCGCGTCCCGGCCGAGGGCCCCGGTCCCGGCCCTGGGAGCGCTGCCGGAGCCGGAGCTGAGGCCGGAGCCGGGGTAGCCGAGGACGGCCGCCAGGTGCGCCTCACGCGAGGGTGCCACGGCCGCTCACCCCGCCCTGGGTTCCACCGAGCCACACACCCTGGGCGGCGCCGTCCCGCTCGGGGTCACGGAAGTCCTCCCACGTCCACTCCAGCCGCGGATCCTGGGCGGGCCCCAGGGTCGAGCGCATGACGGGCAGGTCGTCAACGAACCAGGGGGCGTCGGGGGCGATGGGCCGCGGACGGGTGGGGGCGCTGGTGCCCGTGCCCCAGAACCGCCACCAGGGACCACGCTCCCTGCCGAGGCAGTAGTGGGCGACCCGGTTGTTGGCCAGGGCGGCAGCCTGACGCAGCATCTCACGGCCCTGTTCGTGAAGGTGACGTCGCATCTGCACGTTGGCGTGGAGGCGGTCGCGGGCGGCCTCGACCTGGGCGCGGCGCTGCTCCCCGGCCGCCTTGGCCGCACGCGCCGACTGACGGGCCCGGTAGGCCTCGATGCTGCTGGCGTACCCCTGGTCTGGGACGGGTGAGAGCGCGCTGGCCCCCTCCCCCTCACGGCACAGGAGGTCGGAGTCGCTGGCTATCTGGGCGTCCAGGAGCGCGACGCGGTCGTGAAGCTCCTCGGAGAGAACGGCCTGCCCCTCGCGGAAGGCCTGCTCCTGCCCGTGGATCCAGGGGGTGCGCCCGTCGGGGTCAGGCGTCAGGGCGTAGTCCTGCCGCCCCTGGCGCTCGGCGTCCCTCAGGTCGCCGCTCACGCCTACGTGGGCACCGATACTGGACATGCCCAGGCCGGTACGGGACACGGAGGGTACCTCAGGAGGTGACGATACTTTCATGCCCCTCCTGACGGAGCGCAGCAGGCAGGTGGCTCATTGTCCCAGGGCCGGGCGGGACGGGACCACTGGCAGGCCCGGGGTCGCCGTCCCAGGGCCACTCACCTCGGGCTGCTGGCCCGGGCCCGTACCAGCACAACCGCGACGACGGCAGGGTCACCCACCTGCACGTCTGCTGGCCCGGGCTCTTGCCAGCACGACCGAGAATCCCCCGGGACGGGTAGCAGGCCGCCTCACCGTCTAGTCCGAGGTCTGGCCTGAGGTTGAGAACGGGGGCTATGCATGGCCCCGGCGGTGGTGGGCGGACGATTCTGTCGCAATCTGAGGATCAGAGCCGACCCCACCCCGTTCGCACCTTTGTGCGCCCAATGTCCGCGCAGGTCAGGAGCCCGGCGCCCGGCGCGGCAGAGAGTGCCAGTCGTTCTGATCCTCAGATTGCGACACGCACACGAACCGGGCCAGCAGACAGACGGCAGATTATCCGGTTTATCGGATAAATCCGCCTTGATTGGCGCCGGGAGAGCGCGACAGACACCCCCACCACCCGGATCCGCGCCAGGAGACACCACGGGTGTCCATGCTCCTGCTCCTGGCGTGGGGCCGCCCGCTGGCGAGGGGCGAGAGTACAAGTTTTGGTACTTGTCAGGACGTTGACGGGGTCGCTACGCTCACCTCGTGCTTACGACACTGAGATTAGGTTTCTCCTATGCCGTCTTCGGCGCCCTTATGTGGGTGTCCACCGGGCTGCTGGTTCTGGGCTTCTCAAGTATGAGCTTCTCAACCGGAACCTCTTCCGCGACGAACGACACGCTCATTGCGGCGGCGCAGAACTATGCCGTGATGGGAGGGGTTGTCGGCTGCGTCGTCGGGGTCGTGATAAGCCGCCTCCCCGGTAGCCGAGGAAAGGACCTGACTGTTATCTCAGCGGTCCTCTTCCCTGTCGGCGCGTTCATAGGCTCGCTGCTGTTCGCCGTCGCCGTCTCGGTGGCGCTGTTTGTCGTCTCACTCTTCGGCTTCCGCTGGTTCCAGTACCAAGGGACGATTATCGTCACGGGTGTGTGGGTGATATCCGCGGTCGCCGTTCTCGCCGTCCTGCCCTCCAAGGATGGCGGGTCGTCGTCGGTCACCTATTCCTACGGCGGAGGCTACTCCGGTGTGAGCTCGGTGGGCGGGGGCGTCATTGACGCGGCGCCTGCCGGCGGATTCGGAGGGTCGGACACCTTCCACACCACCAGGGACTTCTTCGGGGACGGTTACACGACCCGAGGATCTGACGGGACCACTTTCCACACGACCAGGGACTTCCTTGGCGACGGGACCACCACTCGGGGGTCGAACGGGGTCACTTTCCATACGACCAGCGACTTCCTTGGTGGCGGCACGACCACCCGGGGCTCGGACGGGACCGTCTACCACACGACCAAGGACTTCCTTGGGGACGGTTACACGACCCGGGGGTCGGACGGCTCCGTTTACCACACGCGTGACGACTTCTTCGGGGACGGGACCACCACACGTAAGGGATGATCCGCCGCAGGGCCCAGGCTACCGTCTCCGGAGGGTGGAGCACCGTCCCAGGAGAAGCCCCCGGGGTCACCGGTAGCGGGCGTGGGCGCGCTGCGGCCCGCCGGGGAGCGCCCCGCACCGAGTGGCCTGTCGCGGAAGCTCTCGCCCTCACGGGCCCCATGATCGGGAGAGCTCCGCACCGAGTGGCCCGCCGGGACGATAGCCAGCCAGGGCGGTGCGGTGGTGGGGCATGTAGAGGACGGGGCCGGGGCGCGCCTCCTGCTACCGGCCCCCGTCAGGTTGGGGGTAGATCTCCTGGGCCTGCTGGTAGAAGGCGAGCGCCTCCTCGTGGCGGCCCATGTCGTCCAGGACGACACCGGTATTGGTCAGGCACCTGGCCTGCTGAGACTCGGTTCCGTCCACCTGGCGGTACAGTCCCAGGGCCTGCCGGTAGGAGTCCAGGGCCTCCTCGAAGTGATCCGCCAGGTGCAGGGAGATGCCGATATTGTACAGACAAACGGCCTGATAGTGCTTGCCTCCCTCTATCTGGATGCAGATATCCAGGGCCTGTCGGTAGGAGTCCGCGGACTGCTCGAACTGCCCGGTCTTGCGCAGGGCCCGGCCGAGGTCGTGCAGGCAGTCAGCCTGCTGGGGGAGGGTGTTTCCCATCTGACGGTAGGTTTCCAGGGCCTGCCGGTAGGACTCCACGGCCTGGTCAGCCTGCCCCAGGCTACCCAGGGTGGAGCCAATGCAGTGCAGACAGTTGGCCTGCTGGGGGAGGGTGTTTCCCATCTGGCGGTAGATCTCCAGGGCCTGCCGGTAGGAGTCCAGGGCCTGCTCGAACTGCCCTACCTCGCGCAGGCTCTGGGCGAGGTTGTGCAGGCAGTCAGCCTGCTGGTGGTGGGTGTCCGGTAAGGTGCGGTAGGCCTCCAGGGCGCCGCGGTAGAAGTTGAGGGCGTTCTCGTTACGTCCCAGCTCACTCAAGGTGAGGCCAATGCGGTCCAGGCAGACAGCCCGGTCCTGCTCGGCGTCGGGCAGGGTGTGGTAGATCTCCAGGGCGTCGATGTAGAAGTTGAAGGCATCCGTGTAACGACCCATCTCATACAGGTTGAATCCGGTACTGCCCAGACAGAGGGCCTGACTCTGCTCGGTGCCGGGCAGACCACGGTAGAGGTCCAGGGCCTGCTGGTAGGTGGTGAGGGACCTGTCGAACTGTCCTGCCTCCTCCAGGATGACGGCGGTGTTGTACAGGCAGTCGGCCTGGTCCTGTTCTGTGTCGGGAAGTCTGCGATAGAGGTCCAGGGCCTGCGTGAGGGCCTCGACCGCATCCTCCGCGTGCCCGGTCTCGGACAGCAGATCCGCGTCATGAAAAGCCTTTTGGGCTTTCCCGAGTATCTCCTCCTGAGAGGTCTCTGGCGCACTTGGGTTCGTCATTATCGTTTCCTGTCTGTCGTTGGCGGTCGTGTCTTGTCGCGGGGAGTGTTCCGTGCGAGCTCCGGTCACCGGTAGCGGGCGTGGGCGCGTTGCGGCCCGTCGGGACGGTAGCCAGCCAGGGCGGTGCGGTGGTAGGGCATGTGGAGGACGGGGCCGGGGCGTCGGGGGAGGTTGGCGGACGGTGTGGCGGCGGTCCCCAGAGGTGGACCGGCGGTCAGGGCCAGGCTAGTGGGTACGAGGTTTGTGGGAGGCGTGCTGGGTCCAAGACCGGCGGCGACGTTCGGTTCGCCGCGTCCTGTACGGACGCCATGGCCCGACGCCGTCAGCACGGCAGTGTCCACGCTGCCGCCGGTGCGGGATGTGGCAATGAGGTCCGAGACAAGGTCGGGCCGGTCGTTCCTGGAGGCAAGCTCCAGGGCGAGCGCCAGGGCTGGTACCGCTCGCTCGGTGAGCCAGGTGAGGCGGTCGCGCTCGATGGGGAACTGGAAACGGGCGGCGTCGGACTCCAGGGCGCCGATGAGCACCGGGGCGAGTGCCTGCTCGTAGAAGGGCAGAGCCTCCTTGTGCTGCCCTATACTGTCTAGAGTATCACCAGTATTGTTCAGACAGTGAGCCTGCTGAAGTTCGGTCCCGTCCACCTTCCGGTAGAGGACCAGGGCGTCATGGTAGGTGGTCAGCGCCCTCTCATAACAGTTGACGTCGTCCAGGATGACACCCATGTTGATCAGGCAGTTGGCCTGATCCTGCTCGGAGTCAGGCTGATCACGGTAAATTTCCAGGGCGTCACGGTAGGCGTCCAGAGCATCTTCCTGTTGTCCTGCCTTGTCTAGGGTGACGCCGGTGTCGTACAGGACGATAGCCTGAAGCTGTTCGGCGCTTGGAAGATCTCGGTAGATGTTAAGAGCATCTTGGTAAGAGGCGAGAGCTTCCTCGTAGCGTCCATTCTCATGCAGGGTGGCGCCGATATTGGTCAGGCAGCTGGCCTGATTCTGCTTGGTGTCCGGCAGGTCGCGGTACAGTCCTAGGGCCTGCCGGTAAGCAGCGAGAGCCTCCTCGTACCGTCCCGTGTCACTCAGAGTGAGGCCGATGTTGTGCAGGCATTCAGCCTTCTGAAATCCGGTATCCTTTTTGTGCTGATAGAGGCTCAGGGCCTGCTGGTAAGCGTCAACTGCCTCCTGGTAACGTTCCACGTAACGCAGGGTGTTTCCTGTATTGACGAGGCAACGAGCTCTATCATATTCGGTGCCGTCAATGCGTCGGTAAATGTCCAGGGCCTGCCTGTAGGAGGTCAGTGCCTCTTCGTGCTGTCCCACCCGGCGCAGGGTGACGCCAATATTGGTCAGGCAGTCGGCAAGACCTTCGTGGGTATCACCCGTTTGACGGTAGAGGTCCAGGGCGCGACGGAACGCCGTCAGCGCCTCGGGATAACGCTTTGCGTCAGTCAGGTCAATACCCGTGTCAAATAATTTGTCTGCCGTGTGCCGATACTCTTCTGTCAGGTGGTTCAACGTTCTCGGCTCCTGACTGCCTGTTCGTAAACGTTCTATAATAAACGCCGGCTCAGCGGCTGGTTGGTGTCTCGGGTAGGCGTTGCTTCGTTTTTCTGTGTACCACTTCCTCCTGGCTACCGGCCCCCGTCAGGCCGGGGGTAGACCTCCTGGGCCTGCTGGTAGAAGGCGAGCGCCTCCTCGTGGCGGCCTGTCTTGTGCAGTGCAGTGCTGATATTGTATGAGCAGGCGGCCCGGTCCCGCTCGCTACCGGGCAGGTCGCGATAAAGATCGAGGGCCTGCCGGTATGCTGTGACGGCCTGTTCATAGCGGCCTAGGGCGTATAGGGCGATACCGGTACCGTTCAGGCACTCTGCCTGGTCCCGCTCGGTGCCAGGTAGGTGCTGGTAGAGCCCAAGAGCCTCCCGGCAGGCGACGAGGGCCTCATTATGGTGCCCCATGCGGCGCAGGACCCGTCCGGTGTCCTTCAGGCAGCTGGCTTGTTTCTGCTCGGTGCCGGGCAGGTCGCGGTAGAGGTCGAGGGCCTGCCGGTAGTAGTCGATGGCCTCTTCGCGGCGCCCTAGCGCGTACATAACGATGCCGGTATTGTTCAGGCAGTCGGCCCGCTCCCGCTCGGCGTCGGGTAGAGTGCGGTAGAGCCCCAGGGCTACCTCGTAGACGGTCAACGCCTCCTCATAGCGCTCCAGCCTGCACAGGATAACCCCGATATTGATAAGGCAGATCGCCTGTCGGCGCTCTGTGCCGGGTAGGTGCTGGCAGAGACTCAGAGACTTCCCGTAGAGGGTCAGAGACTCCTCGTGACGCCCCAGCTCATTCAAGGTGACACCCGCATTGTACAGGCATTCGGCTTGTCGACGTTCCGTGCCAGGCAGGCCGCGGTAGAAGTCCAGGGCGACCGAGTAAGCTGTCAGAGAAGGTTCGTAACACGTCGTTGCATTCAGGGCGTCGCCAATATTGGCAAGGCAGTCGGCCTGCTGGCGCTCCGTATCGGGCAGGCCGCGGTAGAAGTCCAGGGCGACCTCATAGGCGTCCAGGGCATCATCATGACCTCCCAACATGTTAAAGGCGACACCTGCATTGTTCAGGCAGTCGGCCTGCTGGCGCTCGGTGCCCTCCACCTGACTGTAGAGCTCGAGAGCCTCCGTGAAAGCTATGATCGACTTCTCCTGGTGCCCGGTGGCGAACAATCGGGCCGCTTTGCTAAAAGCGGTTTCAGCTTCCCTCAGGATCTCCTCTGGGGAGAGGTCAGCCTCGTCCGGGTCCGTCATGGTCGTCTCCTGTCCGTCGTGTGTGCCCCATTGCAGCACATATTGTGCTGCCAGGCGAGCCCGACGTCCCTGCCGCGACCCCAGGCGCATCCGTCAAGAGGCGCACGCTGTGACTATGGCAATAGTTAACGGTACTGAGACGGGCGCGTGGAAGTCTCACCCTGCACACAGGTCACCGGTAGTGGGCGTGGGGGCGTGTGGTGTCGTCGTCGGAGCGGTAGTCGGCCAGGGCGGTGCGGTGGTGGGGCATGTGGAGGACGGGTCCGGGGCGTCGGGGGAGGTTGGCGGACGGTGTGGTGTCGGTGCCCAGGGGTGGGCTGGCGGTCAGGGCCAGGTTGGTGGGTGTGGGGGCTGTGGGAGGGGTGCTGTCCTCAAAGCTGGTCGTGAGGCTTGGGCTGGATTGTCCTGGATCGGTGATCCTATTTTGTGTCGCTAGTCTGGTGATGTCGATGCTGCCGCCGGTGCGGAAGGTGGCAATGAGGTCTGAGGCGAGGGCGGGCTGGTCATTGATGCTGGCGAGGTGCAGTGCGAGGTCCAGGGATGGTTCTGCTCTTTCCGTGATCCAGGTGAGGCGGTCGTGCTCGGTGGGGAACTGGAAGCGGGCGGCATTAGACTTCAGAGCACTAATAATCGCCGGTGTGAGAGCCTGCCTGCATGAGATGCGGGCCTCCTCGTACCTGCCCACCTCGTCCAGGATGGTGCCGGTGCCGAGCAGGCACTTGACCTGCTGGCGCTCGGTGCCTCGCAGGGTGCGATAGGCGGCCAGGGCCTGCTGGAAGGCGGTCAGGGCCTCCTCGTACCTGCCCACCTCGTACAGGGTGATGCCGGTGTTGTTCAGACAGCTGGCCTGCTGGAGCTCAGTGCCCTTCGCCTGCTGGGAGAACTCCAGTGCCTTCATAAAGGCTATGGCCGCTTCTGGCAGGTGCCCGGCTTCGAACAGCCGACATCCGCCGTCAAAGGCCTCCTCGGCCCTCCTCAGGATCTCCTCCGAGGAGAGGTCCCCGTCGTTTGGGTCCGCCATGGCTACCTCCTATCCGTCGTGAGTGGTCATATTTCAGCACATAGTGTGCTCCTGTGGCGGGACCCTCCGGGCTTGGTCTGGGTCGGTGCAGGTCACCGGTAGTGGGCGTGGGGGCGTGTGGTGTTGTCGTCTTGTCGGTAGTCGGCCAGGGCGGTGCGGTGGTAGGGCATGTGGAAGATGGGTCCGGGGCGTCGGGGGAGGCTCACCGCAACATCTGGTGCGGTGCCGATCGGGGGCGACGCCGTCAGGGCCGGGCCAGTCGCGGCCAAGGGCGGAAAGTTCCTCCTGGGGTCTGCGCCCGCCATCGCAGTCTCGAGCGCCGTCGCCCCAAGTTGTCGGGAGTCACTGCTCCCGTCATCACTATGGGTGAGGGCGGTAATATCAATGCTGCCCGCGGTGCGGAAGGTGGCGATGAGATCCGAGACTAGCGCGGGTCTACGGGTCCGGGCGGCGAGCTCCAGTGCGAGGTCGGTATTCGGCAGGGCGACCCGACTGATCCAGGCAAGACGCTCCTGCTCGCCAGCGAACTGGTACCGGCCGGCATCCTGCCGCAGCGCTGTGACGACTACAGGCCGCAGTGCCGTGTGGTACAAGGCTGCGGCCTCATCTGACCGTCCCAGGACCTCCAGAGAGAGCGCAGTATTGTTCAGGCAGCCCGCCTGCTGAAACTCGGTCCCCTCAGTAGCCTGATAGAGTTTCAGGGCCTCGGAGTACGTCTTCACTGCCTCATCCGGGTGTCCTGCGTCATGAAGGGCGATCCCGGCGTTATTGAGACAGTCGGCCAGGTAGCGCGGTGGCGCATCTGCCTGTTCGAAGAGCCTGCGCGCCTCGGTGTAGTGCTCGACTGCCTCGTTATGGCATCCCAGGCTGTGACAGGCATTGCCGATATTGAACAGGCAGTCGGCCTGGTCCCATTCACGACGGGTGCTGCGGTATATCTCCAGGGATGCCGTGTAGCGCTCGACGGCCTCGGCTCGACATCCCGCATCCTCCAGTGCGATACCGATATTGAACAGGCAGTGTGCTCGAGACTCTTTAGCGTCGTCGATCCTCTCATAGAGCCTGAGAGCTCGTGTGAAATAATCGAGCGCGTCCTTGTGACATCCTGACTCGCGCAAGACCGCACCCATATTGTTTAGGCAGTTCGCATGATTCAGCTCCTCCCCGGCCAGCGTTTCGTAGAGGTGCAGTGCTTTGGAGTAGGAGAGAGTCGCCTGTTGGAGCAGGCCAGCTTCGCGTAGTGAGACCCCCATATTGGTGAGTAGCGAGGCACGTTCTGAGGTGCTGTCAGGAAGGACGTCGCAGATTGTGAGCCCCTCGGCGTAGGCGCTGACGGACTCCTGGTATCGTCCCGCTTCGTCAAGGGCGATGCCGATGCTGTTCAGACACGTCACCTGCTCGTCCTCGCTGCCAGGGAGCGCTGCGAGAAGCTCCAGGGCCTGCTGGCCATGTTCGACGGCGTCGTCGTAGCGGCCCGTCTCGCGCAGGATCGTCGCGGCGTTGTGCGGGCAGTAGGCCCGCTGCTGCTCGGTGCCCTCAACAGAGCGGTAGCGATCGAGGGCGCGCAGATAGAGGTCGAGGGCCTCCTCGGCCCGACCTGCGGCGTCCAGGTCAGCAGCCTCGGAGAAGAGCCGCTCGGCGAGCGCCTCAAGCTGCTCCCGGTCCTCAACAGCGTCGGACTTCTGCATGGGTCACCGGTAGTGGGCGTGGGGGCGTGTGGTGTCGTCGTCTTGTCGGTAGTCGGCCAGGGCGGTA
>ERZ773070.1463-NODE-1463-length-14538-cov-4.013050_pt1 | contig 14538 bp, 15 predicted proteins | sample MGYA00580618_ERZ773070 | MGnify/ENA primary metagenome ERZ773070 (study PRJEB29015, sample SAMEA2738023) | human oral metagenome | biome: human oral; feature: human-associated habitat; material: dental | place: China | collected 2019 ... | reverse complement strand
TGAAAGATGTTACAGAACCAGGTTCTACTTTTAAGGTTGTTTCTCTATTGGCAGCGATGGATGATGGTTTCGTAGATGAAAACACAAAAGTAGATACAGGGGATGGTACTTGGAACTATGCAGGACAGAAAATAAGTGATGGACATGGCGGCGGGCTTTATGATATCAGCGATATTCTAGCGCAATCCAGTAATGTGGGTTCTGCTAAGCTTATAGTGAAGTCTTATGCTGAAAATCCTAAAATTTTTATCAATCATCTCAAACGCTGGAAAATGTTTGATAAAATGGAACTAGAGCTGCCCGGCGTTACCAGACCATTTATAGTAACTCCTGAAAACCCGAGATGGAACAAGGCTACACTTGCATCCCTATCTTATGGATATGCATCGAGTTTCAATCTTTTGCAGCTGACAACCTTTAATAACGGCATTGCTAATAAAGGTAAGATGGTAAAACCTCTTTTCATTGATAAAATCATGAGAGATGGTAAAGTCCTTTATGAAGCGAAACCAGAGGTAATGGTAAATAAAATGGCTTCTGATAAAGCTATAAAAATGATGACCGAAGCACTTACCAAAGCGGTGGAAAAAGGAACAGCCAAGAGTATCTTCACGCCTAACCTCAAGATGGCAGGAAAAACTGGAACGGCGCGTTTTGAATATTGGAAAGAAGGAGGAAAATATCAGGCTTCTTTTGCAGGGTTTTATCCAGCAGATAATCCTAAATATACTTGCATGGTTATGGTAAATCAGCCTCAAGGTAATTATTATGGAGGCGTAGTTGCTGCACCGGTATTCAAGGAAATAGCGGGAAAAACTTTCCTAAAAACCCCGCTGAATATGAGAGAAGATATGCTGAAAGACCAAAAGGTGGATTTGAAAAAAATGACCGTAAGCAATCCTAAAATAAAGATAAACGGAGGACAAATGCCAGAATTAGTGGGATTGATAGGGAAAAATATAGTCCCTCAGCTGGAGAACCTTGGTTATAGGGTTGAATATAAAGGTGTTGGGAAAATCTTGGAACAGTTTCCAGAAGCAGGAACAGTGATGAAGAAAGACCAGAAAATTTATCTAAGAATGCAGAATTAGTATGAGCAGAGAAAACTTTTATCCAGTAGTATCAGGAAAAGATAGCCAATCAGTATTGTTGGGCGTTCTACACATTTTTATACTGACATTTGTTTTGAGAAGATTTATCAGAATCCTCAAAGAGGAAGGCGGTTCTTCGGGTATGAGCAAGATATTATTAGGGATTTTGGTGGTGGTTATTTTGCTTTCTTTGGTTTTACAAATAGTGAAGTTTTTTCGTAAAAAAGGAAAACAAAATGATAAAGCAGGACTTTTAATTAATGAAGAAGGAATCGTTGATTTAGTTTCTGAAAAAGAAAATCTGGGGCTTATTGCTTGGAAGGATATAGAGCAGATTAGGATTAAAAATAGTTTTTTAGGAGGGGTAAAATTGCTTTTAATGCTTAAAAATCCTAATGAATATATTGATGGAGCAAAGGACTGGAATACTAAAAAGAAGATGAGGCTTCAGTACAGAAAATGGGGAACTCCTGCGGTTATCAATATTGATAATTTAGATATGAAACCAAATGATTTAGTGAAAGTTATAAAAAATGAATTTGCATTAAATAAAAAAAACTGAATAGGTAGTTTAGATTGAACATAATCCGCAGAATATAAAAGAAAAAAAATGATTTTAAGTCAAATATTGAGTAGAGTATCTATTTTGGAAAACCTTGGAAGTTTGGAAAAAGAGGTTTCTGAGATAGTTTTTGACAGCAGAAAAATTGTGAAAAATGCTCTTTATGCAGCACTGAAAGGCAGCGTTTCGGATGGGCATCTGTATATAGATTCTGCGATAGAAAACGGGGCGAGTGTGATTGTTTGTGAAGATTTTCCAGAGAAAATAAATGAAGCCGTTACCTATATCAAAGTAAAAAATGCCTCCAAAACCTTGGGAAAAATAGCGAGTAATTTCTATGGAAATCCATCGGAAAAGCTTAATCTCATAGGGATTACAGGAACCAATGGTAAAACCTCTACGGCGACTCTGCTGTTTGATGTTTTCCAGAATTTAGGGTTTTCTTCGGCGCTGATTTCTACGGTGGAATATAGAATAGGTGAAGAGATTATCCCATCTACTCACACCACGCCAGATGTCGTAAGGCTCAATCAGATGCTGGCAAAAGCAGTAGAAAAAGGCTGTGAGTATGCTTTCATGGAGGTTAGTTCGCATGGAATTCATCAGGACAGAATAGAAGGGCTGAGCTTTAAAATCGCTGGTTTTACGAACATTACGCATGACCATTTGGATTATCACAAAACCTTTTTGGAATATTTGAATGTGAAGAAAAGATTTTTTGATGAACTGCCCGAAACTGCTATTGCCATTACCAATATCGATGATAAAAACGGAAATGTAATGCTCCAAAGCACCAAGGCAAAAAAGAAAACTTACGCCTTGAAAACTATGGCAGACTATCAGGCGAAAATCTTGGAAGTTGATTTTGATGAATGCTGCTGAATTTCAATGGGAAGGAGTTTTGGACAACTTTGACAGGGAAATTTAATGTTTATAATTTGCTGCTAGTTTTCGCTATTGCTTCGGAATTAGGATTTGAAGGGAATGAAATTTTACAAGCGATTTCTAAACTGCGAAGAGTGAACGGAAGATTTGAAACCATGAAATCTGACAGCGGTATTTTCTTCATTGTAGATTATGCCCACACGCCTGATGCCTTGGAAAATGTCTTGGACAGCATCAATGAAATTCGAACGAAGAACGAAAGGCTGATTACTGTTTTCGGCTGTGGAGGAGATAGAGATAAAGAAAAACGCCCTAAAATGGGAAATGTAGCTTCCGCGAAATCCACACTGGCGATTATCACTTCTGATAATCCGAGAACAGAAGAGCCTTTGGAGATAATTAAAGAAATAGAAGCAGGCGTAGAACCGCAGAATTTCAGCAAATATACTTCTATTCCAGACCGAAAAGAAGCGATAAAAATGGCGATAAAATTTGCTGAGCCAAAGGACATTGTCCTCGTTGCAGGAAAAGGACACGAAACTTACCAAGAAATCAATGGTGTGAGGCATCATTTTGATGATAAAGAAGTGATAAAAGAATTATTAAAATTGATGGGAAAGTAAAACAATAAAAACAGACGAATAAAATGCTATACTACTTATACGAATATTTAACGAGTCAAGGAATCCATATCCCAGGGTTAAATTTGTTGCGATATATTTCATTTCGTGCAGGGATGTCTGTGCTTTTGTCCTTGTGGATAGCACTTGTTTACGGAAAGAAAATCATTAACTTCCTCCGAAGAAGACAGATGGGAGAGCTAGTGAGAGACCTCGGATTGGATGGGCAGAAACAAAAAGAAGGAACGCCGACGATGGGCGGTATGATTATCATTATTTCTACACTGATTCCCGTTCTGCTGTTCACAAAACTGAATAATGTTTATATCGTTCTCCTTGTGGTTTCGGTGCTTTGGATGGGTGCGATTGGTTTCATTGATGACTATCTCAAGAAAATCAAAAAGAACAAAGATGGTTTGAGTGGTAAATTCAAAGTGATTGGTCAGGTGGGCTTAGGGCTTATCGTAGGAGTTACGATGTATTTCCATGAAGGAGTGGTTATTAAACGAGAAGTTCCAGACCTGCCACAGGCAACACAGCACAGCGTGGTAGAAAAATTCTCTTCAGAAGAAAAAGCGATAATTTCTACAGTTCCTTTCGTTAAAAATAATGAATTTGATTACAGTAAAGTTCTTTTCTGGATGGATGAGCAGGAGGCTCAGAAATGGTCTTGGATAGTTTTCATTCCTGTGGTTATTTTCATTGTGACGGCTGTTTCCAACGGAGCGAATATCACCGATGGGATAGATGGTCTCGCGGCGGGGACAAGTGCAGTGATACTGCTTACTTTGGCGTTTTTTGCGTATGTTTCGGGGAATATCATTTTTGCGGATTATCTCAATATAATGTTTATCCCAGACACGGGCGAAACTACCATTTTCACGATAGCACTTGTAGGAGCAGTTATCGGATTTTTCTGGTATAATACCTATCCAGCGCAAGTGTTTATGGGAGATACAGGAAGTCTGATGTTGGGCGGAGTGATAGCGGTTTTAGCGATTATCCTCAGAAAAGAACTATTGATTCCCGTTCTTTGTGGAATCTTTTTGGTGGAAAATCTTTCGGTGGTTTTGCAGGTGCTGGTTTTCAAATACAGAAAGAAAAAACACGGGCTGGAATACGCACAGAACAACCGATTGTTTAAGATGTCGCCTCTTCATCACCATTATCAGAAATGTGGCTACCACGAAAGTAAAATTGTGAATAGAATGATTATCATAGGTGTGATTTTGGCGGTAATTTGTTTAATAACCTTGAAAGTAAGGTAAATTTAAATATAATAATGAAAATAATAATATTAGGTGGCGGTGAAAGTGGCGTAGGAGCAGCTGTTTTAGCGAAGAAAAAAGGACTGGAAGTTTTTCTTTCGGATCGTGGCGTTATTAAGGAGCATTATAAGCAACAGTTGCAGGCAGAAGGGATAGATTTTGAGGAAGGAGTGCATAGCGAGGAACGGATTTTAGCCGCAGACTGGGTTATAAAATCACCTGGAATACCAAAGAAAGCTCCATTAATTCAAAAGATTAAAGAAAAAGGAATCCGCCTGTCATCAGAGATAGAATTTGCGGCAGAATTTACCGATGCCAAAATCGTGGCAGTAACGGGCAGTAACGGCAAAACGACCACCACATCGCTGATTTATCACATTCTGAAAAACAGTGGATTAAATGTAGGGCTGGGCGGAAACATCGGTAAAAGTTTTGCGATGCAGGTGGCGATAGAAAATTTTGAATATTATGTATTGGAAATCAGTAGTTTTCAGCTGGATGATGTTCAGCATTTTAGGCCATATATTAGTTTGCTTTTAAACTTGTCGCCAGACCATTTGGACCAATATAATTATAATTACAAAGAATACGCATTAGCAAAATTCCGAATTGCTGAAAATCAGGAGAATGACAACTATTTCATTTACAATAAAGATGATGAAATGAGCATGAAACTCCTTCAAGAACTGAATTTGAGAGTGAAAAAAATTCCGTTTTCGATGAAGGAAAAACTTGATGAGGGAGGTTATTCTGTGGATGAAAATTTGGTGGTTAAGCTTCGTGAAGAATTTTCTATGAAAATAGAAGATTTGGCTCTCGTAGGAAAGCACAATGTAGCGAACAGTCTCGCTGCGAGCATTGCAGGTAAATTGTTGAATATCAGTAATGAAAGTATTAGAAATTCGTTGATGACTTTTCAGGCGGTGGAGCATAGATTGGAAGAAGTGGCGGAGAGAGACGGCGTGAAATACATCAATGACAGTAAGGCCACCAATGTAAATGCCACATATTACGCATTGGAAAGCATGAAACGACCAGTGATTTGGATAGTGGGAGGAGTGGATAAAGGAAATGACTATTCCGAAATAGCAGATTTGGTGAAGAGAAAAGTAAAGGCTGTGATCTGTATGGGACTGGATAACTCTAAGATTATCAGTTTTTTCCAAGGGATGAAAGAAAACATTTATGATACATCGAGCATGGAAGAGGCTGTCCGTACAGCTAAGAAATTAGCCCAAAATGGAGATGCTGTGCTGCTTTCTCCGTGTTGTGCGAGTTTTGACTTGTTTGATAACTACGAGGATAGGGGAAGAAAATTTAAAACGGAAGTCTTAAAATAATTAAAAAATGCAACAAATAGAAAATAGAAAAAAAGAGTTTTTCAAAGGAGATAAGGTTCTTTGGGCGGTTATCATATTAATCTCCCTCTTTTCTATTTCTTTTAACAATTTTTTTACGTCATCTGTATAATTAGGGTTTCTGATAGCATAATCATCATTTTTTGGTATTCTTCTTTTTTTCTCTCCTTCATGTTTCATTTCATCTACAGTATCTTTAAATTCATTCCATATATAACTACAGGAAATCAATACAAATACACTCATCAATATTAATAATAAATATTTAAATTTTTTTATGATTTAAACTATTGTTTTATCTTAAAACTTACTTTTTAGTAACTTAGTTATAAATAAGTGCTATCTTTACAATAGAAACTTAATATAGTACTATAATCTCATAAAAGAAATTAATAAAAAAATTTAAAAATAAATTGGAGGTATTATTATGAAAATAGCAGTTTTAGCAGCAAATGGAAAAGTAGGAAGTTTAATAGTTAAAGAAGCAGTAGATAGAGGAAATGATGTTACAGCAGTAGCTCGTGAAGAAAATAAAACAGTGGCTAAGAAATTTTTAAAGAAAGATATTTTAGATTTAACTGAAAATGATTTAAAAGATTTTGATGTTGTAATAACAGCTTTTGGAGCTTGGACAGAAGATACTTTACCTTTACATAAAACAACTGTGGAACATTTAGCAAATATTTTAGCAAATAAAAATACTCGTCTTTTAGTAGTTGGTGGAGCAGGAAGCTTATATACTGATGACAGTTTAAAAACTCAATTATTTGAAACTTCTGATTTCCCAGCTGATTATATGCCAGTTGCAATTAATATGGCAAAGGGATTAGAAGTTTTAAGAAAAAGAAATGATGTTAAATGGACTTATGTTAGCCCAGCAGCAGAATTTGAATATGATTGGGAAAGAAAAGGGGAATATCAATTAGCTGGGGAAGTATTTACTGTAAATGCTAATGGAGAAAGTAAAATTAGTTATGCTGACTATGCAATAGCTATGGTTGATGAAGCTGAAAAAGGGAACCATATAAATCAAAGAATTTCAGTCCTTTGGAAATAACCCTTATATTTAATTTGAAAAAAATCCCTTAAAGTTATATAATAAAAAAAATAAAATTTAAGGAGATAATAAAATGACTGAAAAACAAGCAAAAATAATAGGTTGGCTTGGAACAACATTAGCAATTTTAATGTATGTTTCATATATTCCACAAATAATAGGAAATTTAAATGGAAATAAAACTTCTTTTATTCAGCCTTTAGTTGCTTCAATTAACTGTACAATATGGGTTGTATATGGACTTTTTAAAAAGGAAAAGGATTTACCTATAATTTTTGCAAATTTACCTGGTATTATTTTTGGATTAATTGCTGTATTTACAGCATTATAGTAAACTTAAAAAAGAGATTATTGTAAAATAACTTACAACAATCTCTTTTATTTTATATTGGAAATTTTATAATAAAACATGAACCTTTTTCTAGCTCACTTTCAAGCTCTATTGTTCCAGAATGAAGTTGTACAATTCTATTTACCATTGAAAGACCTAGACCACTTCCCTTATTTTTATCTTTATTCCTAGAATTACTAGTTTGAAAAAATCTATTCCATATATACTTTTGATCCTTCTTGCTTATTCCAATTCCATCATCTCTAATTTGAAGTATAACTTTTTTATTTATTTTCTTTAAAGAAACATTAATCATTGTTTCAGTAAATTTCATAGCATTTGTAAAAAGATTTATAAATACTCTTTCTAACATAAGTCTATTCCCATAGATTCTTAAATCTTTTTCAACATCTATAATTAAATTTATTTTTTTTTCTTCATCAAGTTCCAACAAAGTTTTATAATCTGTCAGTAATTCTAAAATTATATTTGAAAAATTTATTCTCTCTTTTTCTATTTCCTTTTGTCTTTCTAATTTTGATAGCTCCATAATTTGATTTATTAAATTTCTCATTTTTTCAGCTTGTCTATTTATAACTTCAAATAATTCCATTGCTTCTTTTAATGTTTCTGTGTAATTAAGGGCATAATCACTGTGAGCCAAAATAACTGATACTGGTGTTCTCAATTCATGTGATACATCTGTACTAAATTGTTTTTCATGTATGAAAACTTCTTCAACAGTATCTAGCATCTCATTAAATGCAGAAGCCATCTTATAGATTTCATCTTCTCCATAATCTAATTCTATTCTTCTTGAAAAATCTTTACTATTCTTTATTTCTAAAGCTGTATCAGAAATTATATTTACTGGTTTAAAAGCATTTTTTATTATTTTATAAGCAATTACAATAACAAGAATTATTACAAAGCCAGCTATACCAATTCCAATATTCCACATTCTTGAGGTTTCATTCTGATATCTACTTAAAGGATATATCCCTCTAATCCAGTCTCCTGAGTCTTTTAATCTTGTATCATAATACAAAAATTTTTTATTTTCAACTTGGTAGGTATTAATGTCTTCTATTGAAAATGCTAGGGTCATATCAAAATCTTTAGGGATTTTTCCAGCTATTATATCGTTATTTTCATTATATTTTATACAATAGATTCCGTCATCAAAATTCTCAAATTTATCAGGATTTTCATATATCTCTTCTACTGCTTCTACTAGTTCTTCTGTACTCTTTTGATTAACATATTTATCTTCTAAAAGAAAAGCTGCTGAAAGTCCAAAAATTGCTAAACCAAGAATTACTACACTATATAATCCTGTTACTCTCATACTGACTGGTATTTTTCTATTCTTCTTCTTTAAGAACATAACCTAGTCCTCTTTTTGTGTGTATTAATGGCTTTGAATCTCCTATATCGATTTTTTTACGAATATTTTTTATTAAAACATCTATAATATTTGATTCTCCTTCATAAGCATAATCCCACACACCATCTCTTATTTTATCTCTACTCAATACACGACCTTTATTTTGAATTAAATATTCTAATACTTCATATTCTTTTCCTGTTAACTCTATATTTTTTCCAGCTCTTGTAACAGATTTTTTTGAAATATCAACTATTAAATCATCTATTTGTAACTCATTTGAAATATTACCATATTTTCTTCTCACAAGAGCTCTGATTCTTGCTATTAGTTCTCTAAAATCAAAAGGTTTTACTAAATAATCATCTGCTCCTAAATCTAAACCTTTTATCTTTTCATCTATTCCATCTCTTGCTGTCAACATTAAAACTGCTGTTTCATTTTTATTTGCTCTAAGATTTTTAACTACCTCATAACCATTCATTTTAGGCATCATTACATCTAGTATTATTACATCATAATCGCCATAATTTAAGTATTCAAGTGCTTCTTCTCCATCAAAAACACTATCAACACTAAAATTATTTTTCTTTAAATGTTTTGTAATAATATTATTTAAGTCTTTTTCATCTTCAACTACTAAAATTTTCATTATATCACCTTCTCACATATTCCAAGTATTCTAATATTAATATAAAGATATGAATAATAAATGAATTACATACTTTCCTTTATATTTAAAATTTTTCCACTATTAGCATCAATATTTATTTCTTTTTCAGATTTATCTTCTTTAACTTCAACTGTATAATATGCTTTTTTATCTATATTTTTTAATTCTATACTTTTTACTCTTCCATTAAATGAATTATCTAAAGCTATTCTACTTGCTTGTTCAAAAGTAATTGGTAAATTGTAACTAGGATTATATTCATCATCATAATTAGGATCCATTTTATAAACTTCACCTGTATTTGCATCAATAATAAATTCTATTTTTTGTCCTTTATTAAAAGTTTCTCCTTCATATATAGCTTTACCTTTATAATTAGATATTTCTATTTTTGTAACTCTTGATTGAGGATAATTTCTTAAAACTATATCAACCACATCATCATAATTAACTTGGTAAGAAAAACTTAAAGTTGATAAGATTAAAAATAATAATAGTCCTATATTTTTTATTTTTTTCATAAAGAAAGCCCCCTTTATTCAAGTACTCCTCTTTTTAAATAAATTTGTCTATCAGTAACTTGTGATAAATCTCTAGCATGAGTTACCACAACTATACTTTGATTATGTTCCTTATTTATTTTTCTAAAAAGTGAGAATATAAGTTCTCCTGTATCTTCATCTAAGTTTCCAGTTGGTTCATCTGCTAAAATAAGTTTTGGTTTATTAATCATAGCTCTTGCTATTGCAACTCTTTGTTTTTCTCCACCTGACAATTGATTAGGCTTATGTTTTATTCTTTCTGCTAAACCAACTATTTCTAATAGTTCTTTTGCCTCTTTTTCTATTTCTACTTTATTTTTAAAATTATTTAAAAGTGCTGGTATCATAACATTTTCAAGTGCAGTGAATTCACTCATCAAATAATGAAACTGAAATACAAAACCTAAAAAATGATTTTTAATATTATTTCTTTCCATTTCATTAAGTGAAGAAACTTCTTTATTATCTATCCAAATTTTACCACCATCTATTTTATCAAGTAAACCCATGATATTTAAAAGAGTTGATTTTCCTGAACCTGACTTCCCTAAAATAGATACAAATTCTCCTCTTTTCACTTCTAAATTTAATTTTTTTAAAATATGTAGCTTATTTCCTGTTTCCATATAGAATTTATCTATATCTTCTAATTTCATAATTATATTATTCATATCTAAGTGCCTCCACATTTTCAAGTCTAGCAGCTCTATAAGCAGGAAATATACTAGAAATTAAAATTACTATAAAATTTGCTCCAACAATAATAGCTATTTCTTTTAAAGAAATTTCTATTGGAATATCCTTTAAATAATAAATATTAGATACTAAATCCACTGCATAGTTTTTAATATAATAAAGTAAAATTAAAGACACAATTATTCCTAATATTATTCCTATTATTCCCAATATTATTCCTTGTATTAAAAATATCAACATAATATTTTTCTTAGAAAATCCCATTGCTCTCATAATTCCAATATCTTTTGTTTTCTCTCTTACAAGAGTATTTAAAGTTATCCATATCAAGAAACCTGCAACTATTGCTATAAGAGAAAATACTACAAGCATTATAGTCTTTTCCAAAGTCAAAGCAGAAAGTAATGCTTTATTTTGTTCTCCCCAAGTTCCTATAAAATAAGTTTCAGGAAGTTTTCTTGCTACATCAAATATAATTTCTTGTGCATCATAAGGGTTATCTAATCTCACTGATAATTTACCAACAGTGTTATCACTATATGTTATATATTGGGCAGTTGTTAGTGGAATAAGTACCATATTAATATCATATTCATAGAAACCACTTTGAAATATTCCAGCTACATTCATTTCTAAGTCAGTTTCTTCAGAAGTGATCAATTTTATTTTATCTCCAACTGATGCTCCTGTTGCTTTGGCTAATTCATTTCCTATTAAAACTCCCTTTTTATCTTCTAAATCTATTTTTCCATCAATTATATACTTATCTAAATTCATTGTTTTAACAGCTTTTTCTAAATCATAACCAACAACTTTTACTCCTGCAACATAAGGCTCTATACCACCTTCATATTTTACAATTCCTTGTGTTTCTATTGTAGGGACAACACCTTTAACACCTTTTATTGTTTCTATTTCCTTTGAAATTTCTTCATAATCTGAAATATTTTCTGGTGAATATACAGTTATATGGCTAGTTAATGATAATATACTATTTATCATATTTTTATCTAGTCCATTTGAAACACCAAGTGAAACTATTAAAACTGTTATTCCTATAAAAACTCCAACAATGGATAAAATACTTTGTTTCTTTCTTTCAAACATCTGTTTTTTTGCTATAAAAAATTCTATCATCTTCTACCTCTTATTTATATTAAATTTTACTTCTTCCCTTGCTCCATTTTCTGTAACAATAGTAAGTTTATGTTTTCCTATATCAAGTTCAAAAAACTTCTCTTTCTCATTCGAATAGCCTACATAATCTTCATCAAGATACCAATAAACATATTCATTATTAGGATTATATAATTTCATAGATACCTTTTTGTAACCATCAAAATCCTTTGGAACAAAGATATTTAAATTTTGCACTGGATAAGCAATTTTTACATTCTTATTTTCTCTGACACCATTTAAGAAGAAATAGTTTGAAACTTCTATTGGATATTCTATCACAATCTTTTCTTTTCTCTTATCAAAATTTGGACTTCTTGAATCAATCTCCATATCATCCTCATCAACAAATATTTTTTTATAGTATGGAGATATTCTCAATAATTTAGCTTCCTTAGGATATGGAACTTTTTTACTTTCCACATCATAAAATTTTCTATAACCTGTTTTTTCATCAATTTCTATTTCTTTTAAATCATCTACTGGTTTCTCAAAAGTTTTTGAATTTATATCCACTATATTAAAAACTTTAAATAATAGATTTCCTGCTGTTTCTACTCCTGATAATGAAAAAATAGATTTTTGATTAAAATTTCCTAACCAAACAAGAACTGTATAATCAGGACTTACTCCAACTGCCCAAGCATCTTTCATACCATAACTAGTCCCTGTTTTCCAAGAAATAGGTCTTTGTTCACTATATAAATTTTCATTTCCTGGTCTTACAACCTTAGATAAAGTTTCAAGTGTTAAATAACTTGCTCCCCTAGAAAATTGCTGATATTCTTTTGGTTTATCTTCTGTCAAAGTATATTTTAAATTTGATACCTTTCCATAATTTGCAAGTCCCATATATAATTTTGCTATATCAACAGGTCTCATCTCTCTTGTTCCCAAGATTAAAGAAAGTCCATATTTATCAAATCTATCTTCTGGATAATTATCATTATTTTCTAAGAAATAATAAAATCTATCCACTCCATAATCTGACAATAGTTTAACAAAAGGTATATTTAAAGATTTTATAAGTGCCTCTTCTATTTTTACCATACCTGTAAAAGTATTAGTTGAATTTTTGGGATAGAAATTTCCAAAATATATTGGTACATCAGGATAAATACTATCTGGAACTATAAGTCCATCATCTATTGATAAGGCAAAAAGAAATGGTTTTAAAAGTGAAGCAGGAGACCTTTTAGCTTGTAAACCATCAATTTCTCCATTATTTCTTTTATCATAAAAATCTTGTGAAGCAACATAAGCAAGAACTTCTTTAGTTTTATTATTTACAACTAAGACAGCTGCATTATTTATGCCAACATCCTTCATTGCATTTGAATAATCATGTACAATTTTTTCTAATTTCTTCTGTAAATTATAATCTAAAGTTGACTTTATAATTTTTTCAGGATATTTATTTTTCAAAAATATAGAAAATTGTGGTGCTTTTTTCTCATAATAATAAATTTTATTAGGAAATTTTTCAAGTAAACTAAATTTGTACTGTCTTTCATCTATTAATTTTCTATCCAGTAAAGTCTTCAATAGTCTATTTCTTTTAGTTTCAAGTTTATCATTATTCTTTTTTAAATTTAAAATTCCAGGTGAATTTGGTAAAACTGCTAAAAGTGCTGCCTCTGCATAACTTAAATCTTTTACTTCTTTATTAAAATACATCTTTATAGCCCCAGAATATCCAACTATATTTGAACCATAGGGAACATTATTTAAGTAGATTTTTAAAATTTCTTCTTTTGAAAATTTACTTTCTAATTTATATGCTTTGACAACTTCAACTAATTTATTAAAGTATGTTCTTTTTTTAGGCTCAAGTAACTTTACAACTTGCATACTTATTGTACTTGCTCCCATTTTTTTTCCACCTGTTATATTATTAAAAAATGATTTTAATATTCTAGGATAATCTACTCCAGAATGTGAATAGAACTTTTTATCTTCATAGTTAATAACTGCTATTTTAAGTGTTTCAGGAACTTCTCCATCATATTTTATATGAAATTCTTCTTCATTATTTAAAAATACAGATAAGATTTCTCCTTTTCTATCTAAAACAACCTTACTATAATTCACTTCTTCTACTAATTTTTGTGGGTCATAAGTTATATATACTTTTATCAAATAAATAAAAAGCAATATAAAAAGAGTTATGAAAAAAATAATCACTTTCTTAAAATTAATATTTTTTAACATAACTCTTATCTGCTACTAAAAATGTATTAACCCACATATAATACACTAGAATATTACTACTCTTTGTAGTCTTAAATTCCCGACTAGCAATCGGTACATATAGATATTTTATTTGCTAATTTGTAGCATCTCCTTTTCTTTTTATTTTAAAATATCTATGCCATTATTTTATATTAATTGAACTTGATTTCTCAATGTTATTATACTTTAAAATTAGTAAAAATACAAATTTCAGAACGATAACTATTTTTATCTGTAACAATTAATAAAGGAGAGTTCGTTAGGGATGGATAGACTATTTTTTGTTTCATTTCTCTTTCCTCTAAATTTAATATTCTAATCTTCATATACTTTTTTAAGATTCCATTTTTTCCTAATTTCTTCTATTGCTTTCTTTTCTTCTTCTGTTGCAATTTCTGTTTGTAGATCTGCTAGACAGTATCCTATATCATACTTCATATTATCTGGAATTTCTATTCCTAATTCTTCAGCTTTTTTTAATATTAATATTAGAAAGTCTAAACTTAAATATGTTAGGATTAAAGGATAGGTTGAAAAAATTTTTTCAAAATCTTCTTTTGATATTTTTCCACTCATATGAACATTGCATATAAAACTTTGAAATCTTTCTTCTTTTTCTTCCAACTTTTCTAATGAAATTGATTCTAACTCATATATTTC
>ERZ773070.1462-NODE-1462-length-14538-cov-4.282814_pt1 | contig 14538 bp, 12 predicted proteins | sample MGYA00580618_ERZ773070 | MGnify/ENA primary metagenome ERZ773070 (study PRJEB29015, sample SAMEA2738023) | human oral metagenome | biome: human oral; feature: human-associated habitat; material: dental | place: China | collected 2019 ... | reverse complement strand
GATATAATATATGGACTTGTTCCAGCTTGTTCTTGATATTCTATTGCTTCTTGTCTTGATCTTCCAGATGTTAAAATTATTTTTATACCTTTATTTATACATCTTTTAATTTCATTTTTGGTATTTTGTGTTATTTCTCTATTAGAATTTGTTAATGTCTCATCTATGTCTATAAATACTGCTTTTATCATATTTTTTCCTTTTATTTTAAATATTATTTTAAATATTCATCCACAAATCTGTTGTTTGTGAAGTCGGCATTGTTTTTTGCGATATTGATGAATTCATCCACCATTTCTTTGGTGATTTTACCGCTTTTTTTCTCGTAGAATTTCTTTAGTGGTTTTTGTAAGTCCATCATTACTTTTGTGGCTTTGTTGACGTTTTGTTTGCTTAGTAGGTCTTCCATTCGCTTCATTTCATGTTCGAATATTACTTTGCCTATTTTGGTGTGTTTTAGTTGTTCGATTGTGTTTTCGTCATTAATTTCGCTTAAGTTGATTGTTTTGCTTGGTGTTTTGTAACCTAGTAATTGTTCGAATTCATTGTCTGTTATTTCTTTGACATCACCGGTGTAGTATTTTGGTGAAATATTGCTTTTAAGGATGTTTTTGTCGCCTTTAATGTTTATGGTGGTTGATAGTACTATTTCTGCGCTTGATTTACCGACTAAAATTGTGTAAGTTCCATCTTCAATATTCCATTTTTTTAGATTTGTGTCATAATATTCAAATGCTTCATTATCCAGTGTTATTGTCACTGTTTTTTCTTCATTTGGGCTTAGATGAACTTTTTCGAAGGCTTTTAGTTCTTTTTCTGCACGGAATATTTTTGAATTTGGTTTGCTTATATATACTTGAGCTATTTCTTTTCCGTCGTATTTGCCTGTGTTTTTTATGTTGAAGCTTATTGTTGTTTCGTTGTTTGTTTGAGTAGCTGTTAAATTTGAATATTCAAATTGTGTATAGCTTAAGCCATATCCGAATTGATATTGTACATTTATTTTTGCTTTATCGAAATAGCGATATCCAATGTAGATTGATTCTTTGTAAGAGACATTTACTTCGTTTCCTGGGAAATTGTTATATGATGATACATCTTCATATTTGATTGGATATGTTTCGGCTAGTTTACCACTTGGATTTACTCTTCCTAGGATTGCATTTATTATGGCTTTGCCACTTGCTTCTCCTCCTAGATAGCCTGTGATTATGGCTGGTACTTTGTTTGACCAGGGCATTGTTATGCTTGAGCCGTGTGACAGTACTATGATTGTGTTTTTGTTTAGTTTACTTATTGATTCTATTAATTTTACTTGATTTTGTGGTAGGTTCATTGTTGTTCTGTCCATACCTTCCGATTCGTAGTTTTCTGTTAGGCCTACAAATAAGAATACTGTATCACTTGTTTTTGCTAGTTCTTCCGCTTCTTTTAATAATGCTTTGTCGTTTTTTGATTCTATTCTTTCATATCCTTGTGCATATTTGAAAGTTATGTTTTCTGATAGTAGACTGTCATATGCGCTGTCTAGTTTGTATGGATTTATTGTTGAACTTCCTGCTCCTTGATATCTTGGGTTCTTGGCCATATCTCCTATTAATGCAATGTTTTGAGTATTTTGTAATGGTAATAGGTTATTTTCATTTTTTAGTAGAACAATTGATTCTTCTGCTATTTTTTGTGCTATTTTATGGTGTTCTTCTTTATCGTATTGTTCTAATTTTCTTTCAGCACATTTGAATGCGATGTTTAGTATTCTTTCTACTATTTGATTTAGATATTCTTCTGTGATTTGTTTATTTTTTACCGCTTTTATTATCTCTTCTACACCATTTCCTCTGCCTCCTGGCATTTCTAGTTCATTTCTGGCTATTAATCCATCAACTCTTTGGTTATTTGCTCCCCAGTCCGTGATTGTTATTCCTTCAAAATTCCATTCTTTTTTTAGAATATCTAGTAATATTTTGTTTTCACTTGCGTATTTGCCATTTACTTTATTGTATGAGGTCATTACGCTCCATGGATTTGAGTTTTTTACTGTGTATTCAAAGGCTTTTAAGTAGATTTCTCTTAATGTTCGTTCATCGATTAATACATCAATTGTTCTTCTACGGTTTTCCTGATTATTTACTGCAAAATGTTTTAGACTTGCTCCTACATTATTTTCTTGTAGTCCTTTTACATATTGACTTGCCATTATTGAGGTTAGATATGGATCTTCTGAAAAATATTCAAAGTTTCGGCCACATAGTGGGTTTCTTTTGATATTCATTGATGGACCCAGTACTATATTTATATTTTCGCATTTTGCTTCTTCTCCAAGTGTTTTTCCATATAGATATGCTAGGTCTTTGTCCCAGCTGTTTGCTAATGTTGATCCTGATGGAAAGCATATTGACAATTCACTTTCATTTACTCCTAAATTATCGCCTTTTTCTCTTTGAATTCTTAGTCCATTTGGTCCGTCCGACATTGTTATTGATGGGATGCCTAGTTCATCTATATTTAAGCTATGCCAGTAGTCTTTTCCTACACATAGTTTTGCTTTGTCTTCTAAGGTCATTTTCTTTATAATATCTAAATATTTCATATTTTACTTCCTTATTTTGATAATTTGCTATTAATTTATCACATGAATCCTTTGATATCAATATATTTCTTTGACTTTGTTGGATTTACATTGTATAATGGAAATATCGTACAATTGAATATGTAGTTATTGGCTTATTTTATAGAGGAGGTAATTTATGCTGTTTAGTATTATTGTTCCTATGTATAATGCCAGTAAATCTATCAAGCTTTGTCTGGATAGTATTTTACGGCAGACTTTTAATGATTACGAGGTTGTAATCATTAATGATGGCTCTACTGATGATAGTGAGTCTGTTTGCAGAGAGATTGCCAGTGGAAACGATAAGGTGTTTTTATACACCTTTGAAAATGGAGGTGTTGGTAAAGCGCGCAGGCGTGGTATCCAATGTGCCAGAGGAGATTTTTTGATATTTGTGGATGTTGATGATTTCATCAGTCCGGATTTATTGAAAAATCTGTCAGAGATTATTAATTTTCATAATGATGTTGAAGTAATTCGATATCATGCCAATCTTATCAATGATGATGAAGGTAAGGATCATCAGAGATATAATTCGGATCAAAACCTGAACATTCCTATGACAGGTTTTGACGCGCTCAGGACATGGACGATTCTTGGTAAGAAGTATGCTCTTTATTGGCTGTTTGCCTTTAAGAGAAACCTTTTTGATAAAGTTTCTCCGATGCCTAGTTTAAGATGCTACGAGGATGTAGCTTATATACCTCTGTTAATAGCATCAGCTCAGAAGGTTATTTCTACAGACTATGTTGGGTACAACTATGTTTGTGATACAAGCGGTAGTCTTACAAACTCGAAAAACATTGACAAGCAGCGTACACGTGCATATGATTTTTACTATGCTTATGATTACGCTACTAAAAACATGAGAGATTTGCTAGGCTCTAATTTTGAGTTTAGAGTATTTTTTGTGGAAGATTATAAAAGGAGGCTAAAGGCATATTTTGACGGGTTAGATGAATCCTTAAAAGATGAGTTTGCTCGTCTTTACGATATTTAAACTACAAAAGGAGAACTAGAAATCTTAGTTCTCCTCTTTTTTATTAACTTAACTGTTAAACCCAAACTATTCTTGTGAGTCTTATGATTAAAATCACCAACTTTTATAAATTGATTTTTATTTCTACAACTTCTATTTCTTTTTCAAATTTTAAATGTTTTGTCTTATTTATTACTTTAAGTCCAAAAGACTTAAATAATTGTAGTGCATTTTCTCTTTCAATTTCAAATTTATCATATAGTTCTTTTATGCCATTTGCTTTAGCTTTATCACATAGTAGTTTTAATGCTTCTTTTGAATAACCTTTTCCACGATATTTATCTTGAATAAGTATACCCATACTGTGAATATTATTTTCTAAATAATAATAAACTTCACCAATAGGTTCTTCTATTTCTTCATTATAAATATATGCAAAATATTTATCTGGTTCTTTATTAATCCATTTATTAAACCAATTAATTAATTCTTCATCTGTTTGACTTATTATCCCAGTGGCTTTATCATAGCCTTTTATATCGTAATGATATCCAGCATTATAATTCATTGTTTTCGGGTCATTCATCCATTTCTTCCTAAAATGCATTTCGCTTAATTCAGGTACTTTTAAATATATTTTATTCATTATAACTCCCCTTATATAATAGTTTTATTTATATTTTTCCATTGTTCTTCTTTAAATCCTATAAATATTTGATTTTTTGATATTAATAATGGCCTTTTGATTAGCATTCCATCACTTGATAATAATTCAATCTTTTCTTTGTCACTTAAAGTTGGTAATTTGTCTTTTAGGTTTAGTGCTTTATATTTTAAACCACTTGTATTGAACCATTTTTTTATTTCTTGATTGCTTTGTTTTATCCATTCTGTTAGTTCTTCTGCTGTTGGTGTTTCTTCAATTATGTGTCTGTCTACAAATTCTATATTATTTTCTTCTAGCCATTTCTTTGCTTTTTGGCAAGTTGAACATTTTGGATATTCTATAAATATATTTTTCATAATTATTTCTCCTTTTGATATAAAAATGAGGCATTGGATTTCCAATGCCTTTTAGCAAATCTGTAAGCCGGGTTCTGTCGAGAATGGTCATTTATCTATTCTATATATTGCTATATAGCTTAAGCCACCAAATTAAGAAGATGACGAGCAGTCTTAACCTTCTTGTCTCGGTGTTGCTCCAGATGGGGTTTACACGGCTAGGGGTATCACTATCCCTACGGTGAGCTCTTACCTCGCCTTTTCATCCTTACCATTATAATAATGGCGGTTATTTTCTGTTGCACTTTCCTTAAGGTTTCCCTCACTTGACGTTATCAAGCATCCTTGCTCTATGGGGCCCGGACTTTCCTCGTACGCTGGCTTTCGCCCGTGCTATACGTAACCATTCAATTTGCTATTTTATTTTACTCTGATTATTGTCAATTGTCAAATTTAAGCATTGTTTTTGTTTACGAATTTTTGTTCGTTTTTTTTGCTATCAATTCTTTATATTTTTCTCCACGTTCTTCAAAGTTTTTAAAAAATCCGTAGCTTGCCGCTGCTGGTGATAGTAAGCAGATTGTATTTGGTTTTGTTAGTTCTTTAGCTTTTTGTACTGCTTCTTCTAAGTCTTTTACTAGAATTGCTTTATTATTTATTATTTCTTTTGCTATTTTATGGCCTGTATCTGGCATGCATATTATGTGTTCGATATGTGATTCGTTTAGGAAATCAATTAATGATTGGTAGTGTATTCCTCTATCCATTCCACCTATTATTAATGTGTTTACATTTTTTAAGGCGTTTACTGCATTTATTGTTGCTGCTGGTATTGTTGATATTGAGTCATTGTAATATGTGATATTATTGTATGTTCCAGCATTTTCAAGACGATGTTCTAGTGGATTGAAGTTTTCAATTGTTTGTTCTACTTTTTCCATGTCTAGTTTTAATATTTTAGCTACTCCTAGTACAAACATGATATCGTTTAGATTATGGTTTCCTAATAGCTTTCGTGGATTATTTACATTATAAAGCGGTTTATGATTGTAATATACATTTTCACCTTCTATATTAATTAAATCGTTATTTACTGGTATATCTTGTTTATTTTTATAAGTTACTGATATTTTTCTACCTTTTGCTTTAAATTCTGATATTTTGTTTCTTATTAATTCAAAATCTGAATTGTATAATATGTAGTCGTTTGCAGTTTGATTTCTAAATATTTGTGACTTTGCATTTATGTATTCATCATAGTTGTTATGGTGGTCTAAATGTTCTTCAAATATATTTAAGAAGATTCCTATGTTTGGTGAATGATGTAAGAATTCTAATTGATGTGATGAATTTTCTAGCACTATTATTTTATCCGGTGTCATTTCTTCTATTTTGTCGAATATTGGAATTCCTATATTTCCTGCAAATACTGCTTCTCTGTCTTGGTCTTGAAACATTTTATAGATTAATGAACTTGTTGTACTCTTTCCTTTTGTTCCTGTTACACTTATTGTTATTGAAGCGGAATATTTTAATAATAGTTCTAATTGTGATGATATTTTGTTGTAGATTGGTTTAGTATCTATGTCTTTGAAAGTTATTCCTGGTGTTTTGATTATTAAATCATAGTCATTTAGATTGTCTAAATAGTCTGCTCCACATTTTAATTCTATATTATTGTCGTTTTTTATTAATTCATCATTCTTTAAATCTTGGATATCTCCAATGTGCAATTTTTTGTTTGGGAGATATTTTCTAATAAATTTGTATGTTGATCTACCTTCTCTACCAAAACCAAGGATTATGACTTTTTTTATATTTATTTCATTTATAATTTCATTAATCATTGAAAATTGCTCCTTTTAGTATGTTATCTAATTCTTTTGGCAAATTATTTTCTTCATTGTATCTTTTTGTAATATCTTCGCTTAAATCGTATAGTCCATAGTTTTCTTTATAATATTTTAATAAATATGGTAATTCTTGTCCTTCTAAGTTTACTATTGTTTTTGATACTGCAAAATTGATTTCTTCAAATGTTCCTACGCATTCAAATGGCTTCCAATCACTGTGTCCAGTAAGTCCTTTGAATGTTTCTAATAATGTTTCGTCTTCATACATGTCTGTCTTGAATATATCTATTAATTCTTCTTTATATAGGAATGGACTTAATATGATGTATACAAATAGGCATTTTGGACATGAACAGCACCAGTGCCATGGTTCTTTTCTTGAGCCTACATTGCAGCTTTTGAATATTTGATGGTATTTCTTTTGTTTTGCAAATAATTTTGCTATTTGTAGCTCATTTAAAGGACGTAGAAAGCTGAAGTAGAATGTTGGTATTTTTAAATAATTGCTTGAATAATATTTAAAGTCTTCTTCATATTCAAAGCTTTTTGAATATTGATGGTTGATGTTTTCACCAACAACATTTGATTCATTTGCACTTGATTCATTTGATAAGCAGATATATTTTCGATGAGTTAAATACCCTAATAAATATGTTGTGAATGATACCATTGCTGAAAATGGTGTATGTCCATTTATATATCCTTGTTTTACTAGATCTATTAAATTTGGATCTATGGTTCTCTTGATTTCGATTATATTATCATTTTCGAATCCTGCTGCTTTTGCGCATGCAAGTGTTACTTCTTTTGGATTGATTATTATGCAATAATCCTTGCTTGTATCTGTTGGTAGTACTTCCAATGTTACATTTGAATCTTTTCCACCACCTATTGGTATTATGAAATTTGTGTATTCCGCTTCATTAATGTTTTTTAAGTCGTTTTCTATGTTTAATTCTTCTCCAATTGACTTTATATTCATTAATTCGTCTTCTGATATTTCTATATTATTTGTATATCTTAATTCTCCTAATCCCAAATAATATAGCTTTTTGAACCATTTTATTTGATCTTCATTAATATGTCCTGCTTTGATTATTATATTTTTTGAAAATGTTGACTTCCAATATGATATTAATTCTACTAATCCTATATTGAATACTAAATTTTTTACAATATTGTTATTTATAATTGATTCTTTTATATAATTCTTCTTTTTTATTGTTAGGGTTGGATTAAATGTTGTTAATCCTTCGATTTCAAATTTGAATGTTATATATATGTTTTCATTGTCTTCTTCTATTTTGTATGAATCATATATAAAATTTGGATATTTTTCGCTTAATTCTTTATATTTTTTTGAGTTATCAATCATGTCTGTCATAGTATATCTCCTACCTCTTAAAACTATATTTAGTATATTATATATTGCTACATATATCAAGAATTAGAGGATATTATCAATTGAAAAAATATAAAAAAAACTGGGATAAGTATGAACTTATTCCAGTTTAAATTATCTATGTTGCAATTTAGTCTTTATTTTCTTCTGTTTTTGTTTCTGTAGTTTCTGGAGCTTTTTCTTCAGATACTACTTTTTCTTCTTTTACCTCTGGCTTTGTTTCAACCTTTTCTTCTGCTTTTACTTCAGTTGATACTGGTGTTTCTACAGTTTTGATTTCTGTTGGTTGAGCTTTAACTTCCTCTGGTTGGCTTTTTGTGAATGTTAAATTTAGTATTAATCCCATTCCTAATAATGCTAATATTCCTGTTATTACACCAATTCCTACTGCTTCTACTATTGCTAATACAATACTGAAGATTAATGCCATTAATATAACAAATCCATTACCTTTGTTTCCACCTTTAGCTACTAGTGATGCTAACCATACAATTGCATAAACATGTGATAATAATATTAATAATAGGAATAGTACTATTAATATTATTGCTAATTTTGCGAAAATTCCTGTGATCAATAGTAAAAATGCAATGATTGGTACTATTAAGAATAATGCTAATGCTGCTAATGCTAATAATGCTGCTTTACCAAATCCAATGTTTTGTAATCTTGTTTTTGTGTCTTTATTTACATTTAATATTATTGTTGCCAATACTAGTATTACAACAATTGTTGATATTATTGATACTGTTTTTGAAGCAATCTTTTCTGTTAATGTTTGCTCTACAGTTTGTTCATTTACTTTATAGAAATGATAGTTTGCCTTTTTAAATTGTTCTGGTATATTATCGTCATTTTGTGAGCTTAAATATTTTTCTCTTCCAATCTTTGTGCTTGGATCTATTACTATTTTTTGTGCTCCTATATATACATTTGCTAAAACTGTATTATTTTTGCTTAAATTTACATTTTCTGCTGCTGTATATACATTATTTACTACTGTGTTTTGAATGTTGATATCTTGTCCTATTAGATAGATACTTCCATTTACATGTAGGTTTACTAAAGAAATATTTTGTGATAATAGATAAATGCTTCCATTTACTGTTCCAGATAATTTTACTGATTTTGACATGATATACATGTTACCTTCAATTACTGCGTTTGTGTTTGTTTGTTCAAATACTTCTTGCATTATAAATTTGTCTGAATAATCTTTTGCTGTATCTACTACTTTACTAGGATTTTCTTTTTTTGTGTTTGTAACTGATGTCCCTTGATTTCTAATGACATTATCAATTGTTGATGATTGATTTTCTGTTATTTTTTCTAATTCAGAAAGTTGTTTAGCTAATTCATCAAGTCCTGAAATTGGTGTCATTTCTGTTGCATTTACATTTGAAATTAATGCGATTGTTAGTATTATTACTGATAATACTATTGAAAAAACTTTTTTCATATTATTTCCTTTCTATAATTCAATTGTTAATGAATTATTGTTTGATTTATATTGTCTACATGTTACATTGCATGTAGATAATAAACGTTTTGATGCAATATTTGATTCTGTGTTGCTGTATTTATCTGATAGATAAATAACTTCTTTTATTCCTGCTTGAATTATTGCTTTTGCACATTCATTACATGGAAATAAATCAACATATATTTTTGAATCTTCTAAATTTGCTCCATGACTATTTAAGATTGCATTTAATTCTGCATGGCATACATAGGCATATTTTGTATTTAAGAATTCACCTTCTCTATCCCATGGCATTTCGTCGTCTTCAAAGCCTTTTGGGGCTCCATTGTATCCTACTGATAATATTTTATTATCTTTACTTACAATGCATGCTCCTACTTGAGTGCTTGGATCTTTACTTCTCATTGCTGATAATTTTGCAACTCCCATAAAATATGTGTCCCATGATATATAATCTTTTCTTTGATTACTCATACTAATACCCTCTTACTTAAATATTTTTCATTGATAATTTTACTTTTTGCTTTTCTCTGTCTATTTCAATTACTTTTACTTGTACTACATCTCCAATTGCTACAACTTCTGATGGTGTTTTGATAAATTTATCACTTAATTCTGATAAATGTACTAATCCGTCATGTTTTACACCAATGTCTACAAATGCTCCAAAGTCTGTGATATTTCTTACGGTTCCTGTTAATAATTGGCCTTCTTTTAAATCATCAAAACTTAAAACATCACTTCTTAATATAGGTTTTGGCATGTCATCTCTAGGGTCTCTGCCTGGCTTCTTTAACTCATTGATAATATCTGTTAATGTTAATTCTCCTATATCTAGTTCTTGTGCTTTTGTTTTTATGTCTATTTTTGATAGTTCGTCATTGATTTTAGCTAATTTTGCTTTATCTAGTAAATCTTCTTTTTTATAGTTTATGCTTTTTAATAGCTCTTCTGTTTGTTTGTAACTTTCAGGGTGTACTGCTGTATTTTCTAGTGGATTTAGTCCTTTAGGTATTCTTATGAATCCTGCGCATTGCTCAAATGTTACTTTTCCTAATTTAGGTACATTTAATAATGTTTTTCTTTCTTCATATTTACCATTTTCTTCTCTGTATTTTACTATATTTTTTGCGATTGTCATGTTGATTCCTGATACATATGATAGTAATGATGGTGTTGCTGTGTTTACATCTACTCCTACTTCATTTACTGCATCTTCTACAACACCTGTTAATTCTTCATTTAATTGCTTTTGATTTACATCATGTTGATATTGTCCAATTCCAATTGCTTTTGGATCTATTTTTACGAATTCTGCAAGTGGGTCTTGTAGTCTTCTTGCTATTGAAATTGCACCTCTTAATGATACATTTAAGTCTGGGTATTCTTCTGTTGCTAGTTTTGAAGCGGAATATACTGATGCTCCTGCTTCACTTACTATTACATAGTTTACTGTAATATTATAATCTTCTTTTAATTTTGCAATTACGCTTGATACAAATTGTTCTGATTCTCTTGAAGCTGTACCATTTCCTATTGCTATTATATTTATTTTGTTTTTCAATATTAAATCAATTAATTTAATTGTTGAGCCTTCAATATCATTTTGTGGTTCTGTAGGATATAAAACTGCTGTGTCTAGCACTTTTCCTGTTTCATCGATTACTGCTAGTTTGCATCCTGTTCTATATGCTGGGTCAAAACCTAGTACTGTATAACCTTTTAATGGTGCTCCTAGTAATAATTGTTTTGCATTTTTTCCAAATACGTCTATTGCTTGAAGATCTGCCTTATCGGTTAAATCTGATCTTATTTCTCTATCCAATGATGGTTCTATTAATCTTTTCCATGAATCTGTAATGGTTGTTTTTAATTCTTCTTTTCTTGTCGAATTTTTAATTATTATGGCTTTTTCTAAATCTGCTAAAACTTTTTCTTCTGGTTTTGTAATTTTTACTTTTAATAGTTTTTCTTTTTCACCTCTGTTGATTGCTAATATTCTATGGCTTGGTATTGTTTTTACCTTTTCTGAAAATTCATAATACATTTCATATGGTGATTTTTCATCTGGGTTTACTGCTTCTGATGTTATTAGTCCTTCATAGTGATAAATTTTCTTTAACATTTTTCTATAATCTGCATTGTCTGAGATATCTTCTGCAATTATATCTTCAGCACCTTGAATTGCATCCTCTATTGTCACGACGTTGTCGTTTAAGAAGTTTTTTGCTACTTCATAGAGATCTGTGCTGTCTGTTTGATTTATAATGTTATCTGCCAATTCTTGTAGACCATTTTCTTTAGCAATTGTTGCTCTTGTTCTTTTCTTTTGTTTGTATGGTCTATATATATCTTCTACTTCTACTTGTGTTTGAGCTTTTTCAAGTGCTGCCATTATTTCTGGCGTCATTTTTTCTTGATTTGTTATTGAGTCTATTACTTCTTGTTTACGTTCTTCTAAATTTCTTAAATATGTTAATCTTGAGCCTAAATCTCTTAATTGTTCATCTGATAAATTGCCTGTTACTTCTTTTCTATATCTTGCAATGAATGGTATTGTGTTTCCTTGATCTATTAACTCTACTGTTTTTTCAATTTGACTTACTTTTACATCCAATTCTTGTGCAATTATTTCATTAATATTCATTATGATTATGTCCTTTATTCATTTTCAAATTTTATAGTTCTAGTCATTAAACTGTTACTTACATCTGTCATTGGCTTATTATTGAATATAACATCGTAAACACTATTTACTATTGGCATTTCTACATTATATTTTTTTGCTAATCTATGTGCTATTTCTATATTGTCTATACTTTCAATTGTCATACCAATTTCTTTTTTGATTTCATCAATTGATAATCCCTTACCTATTAGTCTTCCTGCACGTCTATTTCTACTTTCATCACTTGAGCAAGTTAGAATTAAATCCCCAAGTCCTGATAAACCATAAAATGTATCTTTTGATGCTCCCATTTCTACACCAAGTCTAGCTATTTCTGCTAATCCTCTAGTTATTATTGCTGATGATGCATTTGTTCCTAATCCTAATTCTGCTACTATTCCACAGCAGAATGCTATGATATTTTTTAATGCTCCGCCAATTTCTACTCCTAAAACATCATGTGATTTATAAATACGCATTGTTTTGCCTGATAGTATTTTAGATACTTCTGTTAATAATTCGTCATCTTTTGATGCTAGAATTATTGCTGTTGGTATTTTGTTTACTACTTCTATTGCAAAGCTTGGTCCTGATAGAACTCCCAATCTTATTCCTGGTAATTCTTCTTCAAAAATGTTGTCCAATGTTTGTAGATTTTCTGTGTCAAATCCTTTTGAACATAATATTACTGGTTTATTCCCAACAAATTCTTTGTATTGGTTAAATACATTTCTAGTAAATTTTGATGGTGTAACATGTAAAATTATTTCTGAGTTTATAACAACTTCTTTTAATGAATTTGAACAATGAATTCGTTCATTTATTGTTAATTCTGGTATATAATTAGTTTTTCTGTTTATATTTATGTTATTTTTTTCTTCTTCTGTGAAAGACCATATAATTACATCATGTCCTTCTCTTGTAATGTGTTCTGCTAGTGCTATTCCCCAACTTCCACTTCCTATAATGGCAATTTTGCTCATATGATACTCCTTATTTTTTGAAACTTAATTGTTTTTCTTCACCTGCTAATAATCTTCCTATATTTGATCTATGGTTAAATATTACCATTAGAGCTAAAATAATTGAGAATATTACGAATGATATTTTGCTTCCTGGTACAATAAAGTTCCAAGGTATGAATAAGCATAGTACTGGGAATAGTATTGCTGCCATTATTGATCCAATTGATACTATTTTGAAAACAATCATGATTATTAATGCAAATACTAGACAAATTAATCCAATTCTCCAGTTAATCATCATTAATACGCCTAATGATGTTGCTACGCCTTTTCCTCCTTTAAAATTAAAGAAGCATGGGAATGTGTGTCCAAAGACAACTGCTAATCCTGCAATTTCTACTAAAAGTCCTTTTGCATTATTGTCTGCATGTATTATATTTCCAATAATTATTGCTACAACAATTGCTACAACTCCTTTTAATATATCGAATATTAAAGTTAAAGCTGCTGCTTGCTTTCCTGCAACTCTTAATACGTTTGTTGAGCCTGCATTTTTGCTTCCTTTTTCTCTAACATCTACGCCTGCTATTTTTTTTGAAAAAATTACTGAAAAACTGATACTTCCTAATAAGTATCCTACTAATGCTACTAATAAATAATATCCTAACATTATTCTTCTCCTCCTCTTTCTCTTGTTAGTATTCTGATTGGTGTTCCTTTGAAACCAAATTCATCCCTTAATTTGTTTATTAAATATCTTTCGTATGAAAAATGGAATAGTTGTTTACTGTTTACAAATACAGCGAATGTTGGTGGTCTTGTACTTACCTGTGTCATATAATAGATTTTTAATCTACGACCTTTGTCCGTGGGTGGTTGCACTACTGCGATTGCTTCGTTTAGCATATCATTAAGCGTTGATGTTTTTACTCTCATGCTATTGTTCGCTGCAACCATATTGATTAATTCAAATAATTTATTTACTCTTTGCCCTGTTTTTGCTGATATGAATAATATTGGTGCATATTGTAGATATGCTAGTTTGTTATATACTTGTTTTGTATATTCTTCTAAAGTACCATTTTCTTTTTCTATAGCATCCCATTTATTTATTACTATTATTATTCCTTTTCCAGCTTCGTGTGCTTCTCCGGCAATCTTAGTATCTTGCTCTGTTACGCCTTCTTGTGCATCTATTATTAATAGACATACATCTGCTCTTTCAATTGCTAGTGTGGATCTGATAATTGAGTATTTTTCTATATTTTCTTCAATTTTGCTATGTTTTCTTATTCCTGCTGTATCTATAAGAGTGTAAGTTTCTCCATTATACTTAAGTGAAGAATCTATCAATTAATACATAATTTCCAAATTCATTGCTGAATTCTGAATCTATTGCGTCCCTTGTTGTTCCTGCAATATTGCTTACTATTAATCTGTTATCATTCAATATTTTGTTGATTAATGATGATTTTCCTACGTTTGGTTTTCCGATTACTGCTACTTTTATTTTTTCTTCATCTTCTGTTGATTCTATATCTTGAATATTTTCATAAATTATATCTAGAATATCTC
>ERZ773070.1460-NODE-1460-length-14540-cov-9.280566_pt1 | contig 14540 bp, 12 predicted proteins | sample MGYA00580618_ERZ773070 | MGnify/ENA primary metagenome ERZ773070 (study PRJEB29015, sample SAMEA2738023) | human oral metagenome | biome: human oral; feature: human-associated habitat; material: dental | place: China | collected 2019 ... | reverse complement strand
CAAATAGGGCAGGGGGAAATCACGCTTTTTGATAAAGCAGCCGCGCCGCAAGTCCGTGCAGGCAAGGTGGCATGGGTCGGGCAGCATGGCCGTTACAACATGCCGATGACCGTACGCGAATACATTGCGTTGGCGTCATTCGTACAAAAAGGCCGTCTGAACCATGAGTGGGCGGACGAGTTACTCGATTATTTTGATTTGACGGCATTGGCGGATAAGCGCATCGGCAAGCTTTCAGGTGGCGAGCAACAACGCGCCAATATCATCCGTGCCCTGTTGCAAAACGCGCCGGTCTTGCTTTTGGACGAACCGTGCAACCATCTCGATATCCGCCACCAACACCGCCTGATGCAGTATTTGGTCGGGCATTCAAACCGTGCCTCATCAATGATGGTATTGCACGATTTAAACCTCGCCGCGCGTTATGCGGAACATATTATTTTGATGGATAAAGGAAAAGTCGTTGCATCAGGCAAGGTGGGCGAAGTGATGCGTCCCGACTTGCTTGAATCGGTTTACGGTTGGCAGATACGCCGTTGCGAAGATGAAGCAGGGTTTTATTTCAGAAGCTGAGTGCCAAAAGGCCGTCTGAAAACGATAAAGAAAATTTATTTTATCATTCAAAAATAAAACGAGATGGGGGGATGTTCCCGACTTGAAGAACCAAATTTTGCGCATTTCACAAGTAAAATGCCGATTTCCATAAAATAGAAATACATTTAATTATTTATAGAATACAATATTTTAAATATAATACTGATTTTTAAATTACGTAAAAATATTGACAAGAAAATGATGATGGCTATTTAATATGTCAATCCTATTAATAACTTTTATTAATCATTATCATGGTACAGCAGCTTGTTTGGACTCCGAAACAATCCGCGCCCAAGGCATTTCCCGAACGTCAGGCATTAATGCCCGTTTGGGGCGGTGTTCCAATGCCGCGCCCCCAGTGGCAGAACATTTGGAAGAAAAAGCTTCCCCATGCCACCGATGTGGACGCGCTTGCTTATCTGCATATTCCATTTTGCGCCAACCATTGCGTTTTTTGCGGCTTCTACCGTAATGCGTGGAAGGACAGCCAAAGCAGCGTGTATACCGACAAAATTATCGAAGAAATGGCCGCTGAAGCCGAAGTCCGTACAGGCAAGGGCAAAATCCGAGCTGTTTATTTCGGGGGCGGCACGCCGACCGCGTTGCTTACGGAAGACCTCGTCCGCCTGATTCGTGCCTGCTACCAATATCTGCCGCTTGCCGAAGATTGCGAGTTCACCATCGAAGGGCGCATGAGCCATTTCGATTTGGAAAAAGCACAGGCCTGCATCGAAGCAGGGGCCAACCGCATTTCCATCGGCGTACAAACTTTCAATACCGCCATCCGCCGCCGTCTCGGCCGCAAACACAGCGGTGACGAGGCGTTTGAATATTTGGCAAAATTGTGCGAACTCGATGCCGTGATTGTGGCCGATTTGATGTTTGGCCTGCCCAATCAAACCGATGATGTTTGGCAAAACGATATCGCCCGCGCTGCCGAGCTGCCTCTGTCCGGTCTGGATACATACGCGTTCAACCTTTATCCTATGCTCCCCATCAACCGCATGATTGAAAAAGGTGCATTTCCGACACCGCCGGGTTTCGATATTCAGGCAGACCAATATGCCTACACGGTTGAAACACTGCTGGAAAAAGGCTGGGAACAAGTCAGCAACAGCCACTTTGCCTATCCTGGCCGCGGCGAGCGCAACCGCTACAATACCCTGATCAAATCCGACATTCCCTGTTTGGCGTTCGGCTCCGGCGCAGGCGGTAACTTCGGCGGTTTCAGTTATCAGGTGCAGGGTGATTTGGAGAGTTATCTCGCCACGCCGAAAGGCGAGAAAAACATCGCATTTATGAGCGGCCATAGTCCAAATAAAGCACTGCTCAGCAAAGTCCAGCACGATATTGAAACAGGCCGTCTGAATCCATTATTGTTTGACGGCAACAAAGCAGCGCAAAAGCTGATTGCCCAATGGCAGGAAATGCAGCTTTTTAAAGAACCCGATTCAGACGGCCTAATCCGTTTGAATACCAGCGGCCGTTATTGGTCGCCCACCCTTATCCGCAAACTCATGCTCACTCTTCCGACTCAAGAAAAGGATCAAACCATGCAAAAACTTTCAGCCGAACAACAAACCATGTTGCGTCAATCATTGGAAAAAAATCCCGGCCAAGTACTGGAAATGCTGGCAGCGCAAAACCAATGCAGTTTTGAAGACGTTATCCGCTGTCTGCCAGAAGAGAACGTGCGCCAAACCGAAGGCAGCCGCATAGTCGAAATCCTCCAAGCCATTGCCGCATGGGATGAATCCGTTACCTTCATCGCCCACACCCCCGATGCCATCGTCGAAGTCAGCGGCAAACTGCCTAACGGCAAAGTCGGCCGCGGTTTCTACAACTTTGACCATCCTGAAACCGACGGCGGCGTACACGGTCATATCTACTATGAAAACTGCGCTTCCATCTACCTTTTGGAACGCCCGTTCATGGGTAAAGCCACTTGCTCGCTCAACTTTATCAACCGAAACGGCGGCGCCATGTTTAAAATTTTCGTCGGCCGCGATGAAGCAGGCGAGTTAAAACAACACCAAATCGAAGCCATGCGCAAATTGTTTGATGCCGCTTAAACGGTTTCAGACGGCCTGATAATCCGTTCCTTGTTGCATAGAGGAGCGGATTTTCTAACAACAAACATCTACCATACAAAGGAACCCCAAACATGCAACTCATCTTCGGAGCCAACGGCCCGTCCGGCCGCGCCTATATCCGCACATTGACTGACTCAGCCGATACCGTCGCCGTATTGAGAAGGCCGTCTGAAGACAGCTTTTTTGCCGAACACAATATTCAAACCGTCGTCGCCGATGCGCTTGATGCTGACGCACTTGATAAAGCGTTGGCACAATATCGTCCCGATACCGTGATCAGTTTTGTCGGCGGCAAAAACGAAGAGGGCATCCGCAGCGATGCGCTGGGCAATATCAACATCATTGCCGCTACGAAAGCCGCCAATCCGCAAGCCCGCTTTGTACTGATTACCAGCATGGGTTGTGGTGAACAATGGGACATGATGAGCGAGCCGTTCAAACAGGCACTCGGCGAAGCCGTCCGTGCCAAAACAGAAGCCGAAATCTATCTCAAACAAAGCGGTTTGAATTGGACCATCTTGCGCCCCTGCGGCCTTGCCGATGGAGAAGATAATGCCTATACCTTGACACAAAATGCCCAAGAAATTCCGCAAAAATACATGACGCGCAACGGCTTGGCCGCTGCCGTTGCAGCCATTGTCGGCCAAGCGGACAGCAAGGGCGAAACGTATAGTGTTGGTGCGGCATAAACTGATTGAATAGATTGCTCACTTTCCATTGTTAAAGTTGGAGTAGGTAATTGATTAGCAGCCAATCAAAACAATAAAGGATTTGCTGAGAAAAGGTTGGGAGATATAAATAAAAGGCCGTATGAAAATTTCAGACGGCCTTTTATGTTTGAATTCTGTAAGTGATTGTACTACTGAGAGAAACAGGAGTTGGCAGGCTAAAATATTAGACTTATGAATTTAACATAATATAAATTATTTTCCTTTTTCCTATTCTTCTACAAATTCCGCTTCTTGTTCCTATATGTTAAATGAGAATTAATGATACTCTAGAAAGTGTGCTCATAGTACTCCAATTTTTAGTATAAAATCAATAGGTTTTAAGAGAAATTTGGCAGCTTAATCTTGCCGTAACTCTACCACTTAATTATTGGTTAGTGGAATAGGGTAGAGGGCAGGGAGCCTTAGTACGATACAACTCACAGACTATCACTCTATCACTGATAGCAGGCTGGAATAGGACGGACAAAGATTTTGAATTGCCCAAATTCAACCGATCAGACGGCCTTTTCTATTTTATCCCGCCATCACCCGAAACGTCAGATTAATCCGCGGCTCTTGGATGCGGGTGCTTTTCAGGATGGTGTGCAGCCAGTGTTTCTGCGTTTCGCCATGCATCACAATGAGCTGGCCGTCGTCGGGCTTCTGCACGCCGGCGAGGATTTTCAGCAGGCTGGATTTGCCCGCGCCGTTGCGCCCGATCAGGCCGACTTTGTCGCCCGCGGCGAGTTGGAAAGATGCTTTGTCGAGCAGCGCGACGTGCCCGAAGGCGAAGGATAGGTTTTCGGCTTGGAGGATGGTCATGGTAAGTCCTTGTTTTGTTGGGGTGCAGGCTGCCATCGGTCCGAATCTGGGATTCGGCGAACCGATGTGCGTGCCCGTGGTGCTGCTTTTTGAGTTTCAGACGGCCTGAAAGTTACACAAATTCAGGGAAATGCCGTTGCAGTTGTTCGGGCGTGAGGCTGGGGGCAATCAGTTCTTCGTCTTCATCGCAGGCAACGGCGACAAAACCGGGGACGACGAGCTTGGCGCGCAGCAAAGCTTTGGTGGCGCGGCGGCAGGCGCGTGGGAAGCATTGGCGGAAGCGGTCGTATAAGTCGTCCCAATCGGCACGCAAAAGGATTGAGAGCAACAGCGTTGATCATCCACTGCGAAAAAGCGCATTCCCGTTATTTCAGTGAAGATGTGTTTAAAGCATTGTTAATAAAAAAAAAACAGAGAGTTGTATATTATACCGAGCGCTAGCCATACAGATTTATACGACAATCAAGCAGGCAAAATTCCATACGATAAATTTGAGCAATTCTTTAAAGCGAATTTGAAATAATGAAAAGGTCGTCTGAAAATTCAGACGGCTTTTTCATTTAAAAGAGCGGTCAAATTTTGAAATGTTTTGTAACTATTTCTACGCAACCTTTGGGTTTATTAGAAAGCTATACGAAATATCCCCAATACTCAGCATGTTTATTTCTGTAACAATTCCACCTCTTTTCACCTTCTGGTTTTTGTCTTTCCTTGGAATAAGTTATTAACAATCTTTGCTTAGCGCGAGATACTCCCACAAAGAATGCACAACGTTCAGCATCTTTATCTCCCCAAAATGTTTCCTTTTCTACAGCCAACATGATAACAGAGTGAAATTCCAACCCCTTACTCTTATGGATAGTCATAATCCTAATTGCCTGATCATCTAAAAAGGATTTTAGCACCTTAATCAAATCAGATTCTTTTTCTAGTAATTCTTGAATTTTCGTTATTGTTGAATTTACGATTTCTTTTAATCTAGATTCTGATTCATAATCGGGAGATAGTGCGGTTATTGTTTCAATACTAAGTTGATTTATAAAAGGGTCTATAACATCTCCCCAGCAAGTAAACTTCCCTGGTACTTTTTCAGATTTTTCGATGATTTTCTTTTGGTTAATAATAAAATCTTGAAGATAGTGTTGTTTACTAAATTCTAATTCTTCATCATCAACAAATGGTAACATTTGCTCTTGTAAGCGCATCCAAGATTGAGGCTCTCTAGTCCCGTAAAGACAAAGAAGGTAATCAATTATCAACTTTGTTATCGGTTCTGTTGATATATCCTGCAATTGCTGTTCATTACGATAGGGAATATTTTTTTCTTCAAGATTTTTCATAATAACTGCAGCATATGATTCAGCTTGCTTAGAGACTAATATTGCAATTTCATGTAATGGGATTTTTTCATCAGATATCCATTCGCTAATACGTTCTACTATGCTTTCAGCCTCTTTAATATCATTCTCAAATTCGCAAAGTACAATTTCTCCTGCATCGCCTCTCAAAAACTCTTCAGGCATAACAGAATTAGGATCAAGATTTTGAATAATTCTGTTTTGTAACCTTAATAGGCGAGGTTTAGATCTAAAATTACGATACATATTTAATGGTTCAGCTGAAAAGTCTTGAGCAAATGTTTCAAAAATTCCTTCCAATGCGCCAGCCCAGCCCATAATTTTTTGCTTCGTATCTCCTACGGCAGTTAATCTGGCTGAAGTTCCCTGAAAAGCTAGTTTAATTAATTCATATTGAAGGTCAGTACAATCTTGGAACTCGTCTAAAAATACATCTGAATAAGTTTGCCGTATAACGTTTCTTGCTATGTTCGAAGTTTTTAAAATTTCAATAGCCAAAGGAACAAGATCGTTAAATGTAATTTGTGTTTCTGTAATTTTCCTATCACCAATAGAATAATTTTCCGACAAGGTGTCATCGCCGGTTAATACTATTCTAAATCTATCAATAATCCGTTTAGCGAATGCATGAAAAGTATAACTATCAAAACGAGAAGCTAATTCAGAACCACATCTGCGTTTAACACGCTCTTTTAAATTCGTGCTTGCATCTACTTTAAAAGAAATTGCAAGAATTCGCTTTGGATAACGGCACGTACCTGTACGAAAAAGAAAATCAGCTCTTTGAGCTAGCATTTCAGTTTTTCCCGCACCTGGACCTGCGGTCAATGCTAAGCATTTTTCTTGCTCTTTTGCAGCTTTCATCGCATTAGGTTCTAGCGTTAATCCATCTGCAGGCAGCCATTGTTCAGATGAAATCATTCCGGAATCCCCAATAATTTAGTTTTCACAGCATCCGCCAAACGAGAAAGAGATTCTGGCATGCTATTTAATAATTCTTCATCCGTTAAATTTGCAAGTGCCTGAATGTGATTTACCGGCTTACTACCTAATTTAAATAATTTATGATAACTAGCAAAAAGTTTTCTTTCTTCTTCGGTATATTGTTCAGGATTATGATGTTTTTTACCTAAAACAGATTTAATAAGATCTTGGTCTGGTAATGTATCCATATCTGCTATTTCAAATTTATTAGGAAATGCTTTTAACATTGCAAAATCGAGATCCATTGGTTCAGAAAAGAAAATATTATAACTTTCCAACACAGAAAAAATATCAGCTGATTGTCCATTGATATCAGTGTATGAGTGATTTTCTCTAATTAAATAATTGCTGTCATTCCAATTTGGTATGGTATTCTCGTCTAAAAAAGCACTCTTTCCATAATATTCTAATTGTTTATTCACATATTTAATTCTTCCCCATCCTCCGCTAAATCTAGCTACATCAAGATCCAATAAAGTTATGTGAGGAATTTCTAATTGAGAGAGTAATCTCCAAAAATGATTAACATGTCGTCCACCAAGTGGAGCAATCGTAATAGCGGATGAATCAACAGGAACCCCTTTAGCACTTAAAATTCGAGGCAATACAATTTCTTCACTGTCTCCTTCGCCTAATACAACTAAACGTGAAAAATAAATTTCAGGGAATGCCTGAATTGCTTCTCGAATAAATTTATGTGCATCATCTGATTTATCTGGTAAACAAATCATTCTAATCATTGTTGTTCTCAAGTCATTTAAGCGTAGATAACGAATATGTTCAGGGGGAACTCTACGTAACATTGCGGGCGAATGAGTTGCAATAATAGCTTGAGCATCATTATGCTGTGTCGTTTGTTTCAATGCTTCTATTACTCTCCCTAAGTAATGAGGAGATAAACTATTTTCAGGTTCTTCTAACGCAATTAAGGTGAAGATAGGGGGGCGTAATTTTTCAATATCAAAAGAGTTATCTTCACTATTTCTAACAGAATGGTAAATTGACTGTGATGTTAAAACTAATGATAGGTATAACATAGATTTTTGCCCGTCACTTAAGCGAGAAAAATCGACAATCTCTTCATCATGACCAGGTGTAAATGAAACAGACATGTGGCGCAAGATATTTTCAATTTCAGAATGAGCAAAAGAAATTTTAGGCTCTTTAAAATAGCTTCCTTTATGAACAATTTCCCAAGTCTTTTTCAAAGCGTCACTTATAGCTTGAACAGATGTGTTATTTTCAAGACACGAGTTTATTTGTTCTGTTAGCGTTCGCACATTTTCAGACTCATATTTCCAATTTACTGCCCGTAATAGTCGACCTAATAAAGCATTTGTATTATAGGCTATATGATCTGATGGGTTTCTTTGAGCGGGTAGATAATGTAGCTGGATAAGGCTTCTATCAGATCTAGAAACTGATTGTGTTGTTTTTCCATCTTGAGTTAAAACATATTCAAATTTTTCTTCGATTTCTCCAATGAAATCCATTGTTGCAGTCAAACGAAAACGTACACGGGGAAAACCAGTTACCCCATCTAACCTCATATGACTAAAGAAAGGAGCTACTGTTGAATTATCGTCAGCATCTGCTGTTTCAGGAAAAATAAAATCAGCTTCAATACATAGCGTTCTTTGATCTGGGGGAGAAGATTCATTCTGTGGAATATGGAAATCAGTTCGCTTAACTCGACGCAAAGATGGATCAAAAGCAAATAATCTACATAGTGCTTGTAAAACAGCCGTCTTTCCTGAGCCATTTGGACCAATTAGGTAGGTGATTTCTTCTAATGTAAATTTTGTTGGCTTCTCACCAAAACTTTGGAAATTGGTAATTTTTATCGAATGTAGTTTCATATTGTCACCTTTATTTTTAAATATTTATATTTATTGATAGTTTATTCTAGATTTGTTCTAGTGCCAATCTACGTCACCCCCTTAATTTTTGAAGGCAGGTGCAGGCTGCTTTTTGGGGTTTCAGACGGCCTGAAAGTTACACAAATTCGGGGAAATGCCGTTTTCCCACCACGCGCGCAAGTAGCTCTTCCGTGCCGATCGACAGCGAGGAGAAATAGAGATAGGTGTTGTCGCAGTAGAAATTGTGGAAAATGGCGGCATACACGGTTTCGTGCGGGCGCTGCCTGCGGATGCTGTGCACGGCATCGACGATGATTTGATAGGCGAGGTTTTCGATAGATTGCCAATCCGGCTGCGGCATGGTGTGTCCTTTCAGGCTGCCTGAAAATGATGGGGGCGGTTTCGCGAGCATCGGGTTTGATATTTTAGTGGCGTTGGCGGGATTCGGGAATCGGATAGGGCTTGGTATGGCCGCAATTTGTTCGGTTTTTTATTGGAATGAGAAAGTGCAGGCTGCTTTTGGGCTTTCAGGTAGCCTTTTAGCTTCGCAGAAACTCGGCTTTCTTCGGAAACTTCGTTTTAACTTCGTTGAAGCTGCGCTTTCAGATGGCCTGAAAAGCGGCTACCCGTTTCATCGGCCATGATTCGGTTGCCGAAACGCGTTCGAATTCTTCAGCGAAACCGTATTGCGCGGCGTAGGTTTGCAGTTGTTGCAGCCAGGTTTTCGGGGCGATGTCGGCGGCGGCGCGGGTGGTGTGCAGCAGGTAGGGGCGGGTATCGAAAGCGTGGACGATGTGCTGGCTGACGGCGTTTAAGGCTTGGGGATTATTGCCGGTTTGTTGGGCGATTTTTTCATATTGCAACAGGGCGGCAGCTTTTGTGGTTTCACGTTCGGCGGCGGATTGCGGGCTGTGTCGGGCGGTGGTGGCTTGGATGGTAATCAGGGGCGGCAGTTGCTTTTCGGCGAGCGCGGCGGCGAGGCGCAGGTGTCCGTCTAAAATCAGCCGGCGGTCGGATAGGGCGGTGAGTTCGTACGCCAAGACGGGCGGCAGTTGGTTTTGCCGTGCGCGTTTGCGCCAATATTTCAGACGGCCGTCTTCGGCGTGGTGGGTTTTCAGGGCGATAAAGTGTTCGGCTTGGGGGTAGAAATTGTTGTCCAGTGCGTCGAAACGGCTGCCTGAAAACAGCCATTGAAAGTAGTTTTCGTCGGTTTCGGGTTGTACTACAGCGGTGTCGTGCTGGCATTCGCCCCATCGCGGCGGCAGAGGTTGGGCGGGACGGTAGTCGAAGTGCCATTCGCCGATGCCGAGCAGTCCTGCGTTTTGGGCGGTGAGTTGTTCGATGAAATATTTGTTCCACAGCAGGCCTTGCTCTACGGTGGGTTGGTGGGGATGCGTTCGTTTACGCAGCTGCCGATGTGCCCGACGGGCTGGTATGCCTGCCAGCTTTCGGCGTAGCTTCGGACGAGGTAAACGTCGTATAAATCGTGGCTGAAGAACGACCAGAACACGGGTTCGTTCTGATAAGTCAGGCTGAGGCTGATGCCGTCGGGTGTGTGGAGTTTCAGACGACCTTGCGTTTGACGGTCGATATGCAGGGCGAGGCTGTTGGGGGAGGCGGGATGGTGGGTCAGGTTGCCGCTGTATTGTTCCAGCGCGGCGTTGAGCGATTGGTAGTGCATGAGGTGTCCTTTGTAAGGCGTTCAGCGATAACTGAGGACAATCATTGTACTGCCGTCTTTATTGTAGTAATACGCACCCGCATTGCCCCATGCAAATCGACGGCATTTGCCTGCTGCCGATGTTTCAATGGCGCAAGGGGCATCGCCCAGCTGCTTATCCAGCCATCGATCAAATTGTTTTCTGCGTTGCAATTCACGTTCCTCCGACCATGCTGTCCAGCTGTTGTCCTCGCCTATCGGGCAGAAGAATATGGATAAGCGCTCCAGCCGTTGCTGCTCGAACTGGGCGGTAAGGGTGTATTGTTCGGACTGTTTGGTAAATGACAAACCGAAAAATGTTATTCCCGCTTGCAGATGATTCGGGCTGGATTTTGGGAAGCATGCAATCCAGTCATCAAGCGTGGTTCGTGCGCTAATAATGTTGCCATCCGGCAGGCTGATGCTGCCGTTTTTAGGGTTTATCTTCATCAGTTTGAATTTCCAAATGTAACTTTTAGACGACCTGAAACCATGTCCGTTTTATCACGCCTTTAAGCCGCACGATTTTTCATTTAACCAACAACTGTCCCTGTCTCGCCAAATTCAAAGTAGCCAGCAACAGCAACATCAAGGTTTGCCATAGTTCATTCATCGCCGTTCTCCCCGGCAAACAAACCGGCAATCAACGGATCGGCGGTATGCGTATGGATTGCCTCGGGCGTATCGACACACACGATTTTGCCTTGATTCAAAATACAGATTTTGTCGGCAAGCAGTAGCGCTTCCTTCATATCATGGGTAACAAACACCACCGTCAGTTGAAGCTGCCGCTGCAGGGTTTTCACCAACTCCTGCAACTGGCGGCAAGAAATCGGGTCGAGCGCGGAAAACGGCACGTCCATCAGCAACATTTCCGGTTCGGCGGCAATCGCCCGCAGAATCCCCACCCGCTGCCGCTGCGCCCCACCAGCACAAAAAATTCGCCGCAGCCGATCGCCAGCGACACCTTATCCAGCGTGGCGCGGCCGACGTAATGTTTGCTGACGTTGTTGAATTCGATCACCTGATTCTCCGTTCATTGACAAGCCGAAAATAAGGAAAACCATAGCCCAAAAACCGCAACACGGCAACCAATCGGGTGAAAACAATTTATGGAAACAAAGGGTTAAACGGGAAAAATACGGTGGGATTTGCGGGCATTTTTGTCGCCCCGCTTTTCAGGCTGCCACGATACAGCGGAAAAACTTTTCCTAAACCAACCGCACTTCAAATCCAAACTTCCTTTGTAAAAATGTGATATCTAGCATTTTTTCGTTGGAAAAATGTATCTTCCCTCACTATAATTCCAACCAAAAACCGAAAAGGAGCAGCCTATGCAACGCCATATTCTTCAATCCCTTTCCCAATGGAAACGCAAACCCAATCGCAAGCCGCTGATTATTCAAGGCGCGCGCCAAGTGGGCAAAACTTGGGTGATGAAAACCTTTGGCGCGGCGGAATTTGAACAAGTCGCCTATATCAATTTTGACAACAATCCGCAGATGCAAGCCCTGTTTGGCGGCGATTTTGACATCAACCGCCTGCTGCTCGGCTTGTTCATCGAGGCGGGTGTGAGCATTAATGCCGACAATACCCTGTTGATTTTTGACGAAATTCAGGCAGTACCGCAAGCCCTGACCGCGCTGAAATATTTTTACGAAAAAGCACCGCACTTGCCGATTATCGCCGCCGGTTCGCTGCTCGGCGTGGCGTTGCATCAGGGCGTGTCGTTCCCTGTGGGCAAGGTTGAATTTTTGCCGATGTATCCGATGGATTTCGGCGAATTTCTGCTGGCGCTGGACGAGAAGCCGCTGTACGACCTGTTGCGCTCGCAAGATTGGGCGTTGATTGCGGCGATGAAAACCAAATACATCGACCGCCTGCGCCAATATTATTTTGTCGGCGGTATGCCCGAGGCGGTGCAGACTTTTGCCGATACGCAAGACGTACAGGCGGTGCGCTCGGTGCAGCAAAATCTGCTGCTGGCGTATGAATATGATTTTTCCAAACACATTGACGATCCGCGCCTTGTGATGCGCGTGCGTGCGCTGTGGAACGCCCTGCCGCAGCAGCTGGCTAAGGAAAACAAAAAATTCGTGCTTTCTGATATGCAAAAAGGCGCGCGCTTCAAAGATTACGAACTCGCCCTGCAATGGCTCAAAGACAGTGGGCTGGTTTACCCCGTTTACCGCATCAAAAAACCGCATCTGTCGCTGTCAGGCTATCAGGAAAACATCTTCAAACTCTATTGCCTAGATGTGGGCTTGCTTGGCGCAAAAAGCCAACTTGACCCTACCACGCTGCTTGAACCGACCCGCCTGTTTACCGAATTTAAAGGCGCATTGACCGAGCAATATGTGCTTCAACAACTGCAAGCCGGACAGCCCAACCCGATTTTTTACTGGGCAACGGAAAAAGGCACGGCAGAAGTGGATTTTGTGGTACAGAGAGGGCAGGACGTGATCCCGATTGAAGTGAAAGCCGAAGAAAACCTGCGGGCGAAAAGTTTGAAATCTTATGTGGAACAATATCAGCCGAACTTGGCGGTGCGGGCTTCCATGTCGGATTATCGGGCAGAGGATTGGGTGGTGAATGTGCCGTTGTATGGGGTATCAACGGTTTTTAATTAATATCAAATATATAGGAATGAAATATGAAAAATACAGGTGTTGAATATGAGAAATTTGTTCGTGATGTACAACAAATTTTAGTCAATATAGATAGCAGAGAAACAGTAGAAGTTACGCATAATAAAATACTAACCGATCGTTTTGGTAATCAGAGACAATTTGATATTTATTGGGAATTTAAATACGGCGGCGTACTCTATAAAAATGTTATTGAATGTAAAGATTATGCAACAGCTATATCCATAGATAAGATTGATGCATTTGTTACGAAAGTTGCTAGTATTCCAGGATTAATGGGTATTTTTGCCACGAAAACAGGCTACCAAAGTGGTGCGGAAACCCAAGCTAAAGTTCATGGAATCGGTTTGTTAACCATTAGAAAGCCAGAAATTGGAGATTGGACGTTAGATGACGGTACACCACTTGTTAGAGAAATAATTTTTAATTCTAAGATGATGTTACCTGGTAAAATACTGGAGTTTATACCTAAGTTTCTTGAAGAGCCTAAAGCCGATTTTGAACTATCAGGGTGGAATAATGAAATATTCATTATTTCTGATGGGGATAAATATTCTTTACTCGAACTGGAAGGTAAGTTATCAAAAGATTCATCTGAAATTATTGAAGATAACATTTCATTAGCAAATGGATTTTTAGAAGTAAATGGAAAATGTATTGCTATTGCAGGGTACTACATAAAATATCAAACATTTCCTAACCATGTTTCAACATTTAGTATTAATTCAATGGATGAAACATTGGCATATGTACAAGATCATATAAATCAACATCGAACCTTAATTAAAAATGATGGCAAGACAGTAGATTTAAGCAAAACATCAAAATGATATACATAATTTAGAGCATTATTATAACCAAACGCAACTTCAACGATCTCTACGCCCTTACCCAAGTCGTCAAGCTCGGCAATTTTAGCCGTGCGGTGTAGGCATTGAGCGTATAACTTTTAGTAATTTACAAATCAAAAGGTCGTCTGAAAGCAGATTTTCAGACGACCTTTCTCACTATTTCCCATTACCCAAAAGCACGGTTGGTGGCAAAAAACGTTTGCCAAACCGACCGCACTTTTGTCTTTCAGACGACCTTTCCTACTACAACTCACGCCTTAGAAAAAACCACGTCCACCGCCAGCCGCGATTTCGGCAGTTCCGCATTAAAATCATCGCTCGCGCGGTAGCCGAAGGACACCACAGCCACGGTGGTATAGCCTTTTTCGGTCAAGCCGAATTCTTCGTTCAAGACCGCCATATCCGCGCCCTCCATCGGCACCGCGTCGATGCCCAGCGCGGCGGCGGCGAACAGAGCGAAGCCCATGTTGATGTGCACTTGTTTGGCGAGCCATTCGGCTTCGTCTTGGAACTGGTTGCGGTGAATGCCCAAGAAGGTGCGGCGTGCGCCGTCGCCGCCGGCTTTAAATTTGGCCCGTCTTGGTCTTCTTTTTCCAAAATTTCAGTCAGATAAGTGTCGTCGGCGTGGGTACGGGCGGCGAACACGACCACGTGTGACGCGTCGGTACAGGTATGTTGTTTGTAACCGAGTTTGTAGAGGCCGTTTTTCTTTATCCAACGGGCATCTTTGTCCTTACTCGGTGTGGTTTGGCCGCTGACTTGTCCTTCTTCATCGACTTCTATGGCCTGACGCTGTTTGCTGCCGGCGGTCTGAATAATGGTGGCGTCAATGACGGCGGCGGATGCTTTCTCTACTTTTAGGCCTTTTTCGGTCAGTTGGCGGTTAATCAGTTCCAGCAATTCGGACAGGGTGTCGTCT
>ERZ773070.1455-NODE-1455-length-14590-cov-30.356175_pt1 | contig 14590 bp, 14 predicted proteins | sample MGYA00580618_ERZ773070 | MGnify/ENA primary metagenome ERZ773070 (study PRJEB29015, sample SAMEA2738023) | human oral metagenome | biome: human oral; feature: human-associated habitat; material: dental | place: China | collected 2019 ... | reverse complement strand
CTCGGCGCCGGGACGCTGGGCGGCGCGGCCTCACCGGGCGCGCCGCCGTCGAGGCGCTGGGCGAGGTCGTGCACGACGACGGCGCCACCGGGCCACCGTCGTCCGGAGCGGCCCGGCCCTACCGTGACGCGGGCACGCACGAACCGCCAGCCGGCGCGCTCCGTGACGTCGACGGCCTGCGAGCCGGCCGCACTGCCGACGGGCATGATTCGGCAGCGCCGGTGAAGCAGGCCGTGCCACTCCCCGACCTCCGGGGCCCGCTGCAGGGCGCGCAGAGCGATGGCGGCGGGAAGAATCGTATCGACCCCCAGGCGGGTGGCCGCGGCCGGGTCGTGAACGAGGGACGTGGCGAGAACAGGCCCCAGGGCACGACAAAGCCCCGCCGACTGCGCGTCGACGGGGTCGCTGACGTCCATGAGCCGCTTGCGCCGGCCGCCGAGGAGGAGCTCAGCGGGTCTCGCGGTGCTCGGTGTGCTTGCCGCAGCGCGCGCAGAACTTCTTGATCGTGAGCCGGTCGGGGGTGTTCCGACGGTTCTTCTTCGTGATGTAGTTGCGCTCCTTGCACTCCGAGCAAGCCAGAGTGATCTTGGGGCGAACGTCGCTGGACTTGCTGGCCACGCGTCTCTCCTCTGATTGATCCTCGAGCCGGTGGGCGCCTTGCTCGAACCTTGCGTAGCGGGGGAGGGACTCGAACCCTCGACCTCACGATTATGAGTCGTGCGCTCTAACCAGCTGAGCTACCTCGCCATAGGAACACAATGGGGGCCAGTGGCCCCCGCTGTGAGAGCCCCGAAAGGGAATCGAACCCTTGACCTTCTCCTTACCATGGAGACGCTCTGCCGACTGAGCTATCGGGGCAACGAACGAGATCCTATGCGGATCGGATTTGCCGTGGCAATCCGGACCCGCGTGTCCTCGCTCACTGCCGCACCGCCCCGCAGGGCGGCCCTGACCGCCCTGCCGCAGCAGGGAGGTCATGGTGGCGGGTGAGGGATTCGAACCCCCGTAGCTTGCGCGGCTGATTTACAGTCAGCTCCCATTGGCCGCTCGGGCAACCCGCCATGCTCCGCACTGCCCTGAGGACAGGCGCCGCACGGTGCCGTGGAAGAGTAGCAAGCCGACGACGACCCGCGCCATTGTTCTCCGTAGGGGCCTGGTCACATGCCGCGCCCCCTGTGCCGCCCCTCGCGCCGACCCTTTCACCGAGATCGATCGTACTCCGCGTCGAGATCGGTTCACTTCCGCACCGAGATTGCTTCGGGGCGCCCGCGCCAGGCGCCCGCCGGATGCCGCTGCGACCCGGAAAGTGATCTCCGTGGCGACCACGACACCGCCCCCACGTGCGCAGACCTCCCTCAACGCGCACGGGAGCCCGCCAATCAATCTTGACCACCCTCGAGTATCCGCATAGTTCCAACGAAAAACCGCATTGGCTCCGCGAAGGCCCCGCTCTGCCGTGTGCAGCCCGGTCTCATACCACCCCGAACAGCCCCAGCCCCGAGCGCAGCGCAGGGCCACGGCCACGAGCCGAAACGCAAGTCCGGTCGCGACGCCGGGAGGCGCGCGCCGGAGGATGTGCGCGCCGGGGCCGCAGCAGAGCGCGCGCCGAAAATCGGCAGGGCGCGACAACGGTGCGTTGACATTGGGAAGACGCGTTCGCATTCCGCCTGGAGTACCGCGGGCCCGGACGGGGTGGGCGCGACCGCGCCGCCGTCCGAGCCCAGCCACGACCGGGACCGACTTGGCGGACGCACGAGCCGAGCAGCAGGGGGACGCCCGTCCCCTTGGGGTCGTCATCTGGGCGCTCAGCCCCGAGGCCGAGCGGGGCCGCACGGCAAAAAGGTGGTTCCCACGCACTTTTAAGGCGGTCGGCGACACCGGGTCCGAGAGAAATCGGCGTGATTCCGCGGCTCCACGACGAGGTCGGGGTGGGGTCGGTGTTTAAAAGTGCGTGGGAGCCACCTTTTTCCGGGTTTCGGGTGCCCGCAACGCCGTGGAACCGCCGTGGCCGCCTTGACGTTAGCCTGCCCTCAAGTCCTCACGCGACCGCTCCGACCCAGGAACTCGGCACCCACCATGACCGCTCACAGCCTGCCCTCCGCCCGCCGTCATCCGCCTCCCCTTCTGCTCCTGGCGCTCGGCCTGGTCCTCCTGGCTGCAACCGCCATCGCCGCACTGGAGATAGGGCGGGCCATGCTCTCCCCCGGCGAGGTCATCGCCGTCCTGGCCCGCTCCCTGAGAGGCGACGGCGATGTCCCGCTGGCGAGCAGGACGATCGTCATGGGGGTGCGTCTGCCCCGAGTCGCGGCCGCCGCCATGATCGGGGCGGCGCTCGCCGTCTCGGGCGCCGCATACCAGGGGCTGTTCCGCAACCCGATGGTCTCCCCTGACATCCTCGGGGCGAGCACCGGCGCCTCCTTCGGCGCAGCGCTCGCCCTGCTCGTCTCGGCGAACCGCTCGGGGGTGCAGGCCGCGGCCTTCGCCGGCGGGGTCATCGCGGTCCTGCTCACCTACGCCTCGGCACGCAGCATCGGCCGGGGAACCAACCAGGTCCTGCTGCTGGTCCTGTGCGGCATGATCGTCTCCGCCCTCTTCCAGGCCTTCGTCTCCGCCGTCAAGTACACCGCCGACCCCGACTCCAAGCTGCCGGAGATCACCTACTGGCTCATGGGGTCGATCGCCAAGGTGACCTGGTCCGACCTGGCGCTGTACGCCGTCCCCCTCGTCGTCGGGCTCATTCCGATCATCGCGCTGCGGTGGCGGCTGAACACACTCGCCTTCGGCGAGGAGGAGGCCGAGTCCCTGGGCGTCAACGTCGCCGCGCTGCGCGTGACCTGCATTGTGTGCGCCACCCTGCTGACCGCCTCCAGCGTGGCCATCTCGGGCGTCATCGGCTGGGTCGGGCTCATCATGCCCCACCTTGTGCGCTTCATCGCAGGACCCGACAACCGGATCGTCGTGCCCCTGTCGGTCATCCTGGGCGGCGCCTTCCTCATGCTGGTCGACACCGCCTGCCGCACGGTCACGCCCTCCGAGATCCCGCTGGGCATCCTCACCAGCGTGATCGGCGCGCCCCTGTTCTTCATCATCCTCCTGCGCAGCCAGCGAGGAGCGCGCTCATGAGCCCCCGCTCCGCGGGCCCCGCCGGCGACGAGCAGACGCCGGCCGCGCCTGGGGCGGCCGGAGAGCCCGGCACGCCTGCGGTCCCCGGCGCGGCTGAGCGCCCCGGCTCGCCCGCAGAGCCCGACTCGCCCGCAGAGCCCCTGGCGCCCGTCACCATCTCCGCACGCGGCCTGGCCTGCGGCTATCGCGGCCGACCGGTCCTGGAGGGCATCGACCTCGACGTGCACCGCGGCCAGGTGCTCTGCCTCCTGGGCCCCAACGGGGTTGGCAAGACGACGCTCTTCCGCACCCTGCTCGGCCACCTGGCGCCGGTGGCCGGCACCGTCAGGATCGCGGGCCGGCCGCGCTCGACGCTGTCGCGCCGCGAGACGGCCCGCGCCATCGCCTATGTGCCCCAGCTTCACGAGCCGCCCTTCGCCTTCACGGTGCTCGACGTCGCCCTGACCGGCTGCGCCTCGCGCCTGGCCCTGTTCAGCTCGCCGCCCGCGGCCGAGCGCGCACGCGCGGCTGCCGCCCTGGAGCGCCTGGGCATCTCCCACCTGGCCGAGCGGCCCTTCACCGAGCTCTCCGGCGGCGAGCAGCAGATGACCCTCATTGCGCGGGCCCTCGTCCAGGACGGCGCGATCTTCGTCATGGACGAGCCGGCCGCGGCCCTGGACCTGCGCAACCAGGCGACCGTGCTGGCCACCGTGCGCAGCCTCGCCGACGAGTTCCACGGCGTGGTCATGACCTCCCACAACCCGGACCACGCCTTCATGGTCGCCTCGCGCGCCGTGCTCCTGACCCGCGAGCGACGCATCCTGACCGGACCGGTGGACGAGGTGCTCACCGAGGAGAACCTGCGGGAGGCGTACGGCACGCGCGTGCGGGTCATCGACACGGTCGACGACGACGGTCGCCCCGCGCGCACCTGCGTGCCCTCGCTGCACACCCTGTAGGGCCGGCGCCCCCGATGAGCCCGCCCGGGGCCCAGCGCCCGGCGAGAAGACCCGTGCCGCATCTTTCGTACCTACGAAAACATTTTCTGGAGACGTGAGGCACCTGCGACTAGGGTCACAATGAGCCTCTTGCACCGCCACCGATCGGAGCTCCTATGACCGCGCACAGCCCCGCACCTCTTTCCCGCCGCGACATTCTCAGGCTCGCCGGCCTCGGCGTCGGCAGCGCCGCTGGACTGGGCCTGCTGGCCGCCTGCGGATCCAAGACCTCCACGAACTCGGACACCCAGACCGTCACCGACATGACCGGCACCGAGGTGGAGGTCCCCCTCAACCCGACCGCCTACGCCGACGGCTGGTACGCGCACAACGAGGTCACCATCATGCTCACCGGCGCCGAGGGCCTCGTCGCCACCCACTGCGACCCCAAGAAGTTCCCCTGGATGTACAAGGTCTGCCCGAACATGTCCAAGGCGACCTCGACATTCGGCGACGACTTCAATTTCGAGGACCTGGTGGCCCTGGGCCCGCAGGTCATCTTCGACTCCAAGGATGCGCTGCGCGACAAGGCCACCGAGGTCGGCATCCCGCTGGTCAGCTGCGCCTTCTCCACCTACGAGGAGATGAAGCAGTCGATCGCCCTGACCGCCCAGGTCTTCGGCGGGGACGCCCCTGGCATCGCCGAGAAGTACAACGCCGAGCTGGACGACGTCGTCAACGCCGTCAAGGCGAAGACGGACAGCCTGGCCGACGCCGACCGCCCCACCGTCATGCACGGAGACAGCGTCTACACGACCACCCTCGACGGCACCGGCACCATTATCGACACCTGGATCGAGGCCGCGGGCGGAAGGAACGCCGTCGACTCGCCCACCAGCAACGCCAACGCCCAGTTCGCCATGGAGCAGATCATCTCCTGGAACCCCGACGTCATTATCACCGGCGAGGCGGGCGAGGTCGAGCAGATCCTGTCCGACTCGACATGGGCGAGCATCAAGGCCGTCCAGAACAAGAAGGTCTACGTCAACCCCAAGGGCGTCTTCGGCTGGGACCGCTACGGGGTCGAGGAGCTTCTCCAGGTGCAGTGGGCCTCTCACCTTCTTCACCCGGATCTCTTCCCCGACCTCAAGATCGAGCAGAAGGTCAAGGACTTCTACAAGACCTATCTCGGCTACGAGCTGACCGACGACGAGGTCTCCCTCATCCTGGCCGGCAAGGACCCCCAGTAGAAGGTGCCCGGCGACGCGAGCAGGCCGAGAAGAGGGCGTGCGCGCCCGGGCCGCTCAGGCCGACAGCAGGGCGAGCACGGCCTTGACCCGGCGGTGAACGGCGGAGTCGGGCAGAAGGCCTAGCTTGGCGAAGATGTGCTGGGTGTGCTTCTCCACGGCGCCCTCGGTGACGACCAGCTGTGCGGCTATGGCGGCGTTGGTGCGGCCCTCGGCCATGAGGGTGAGCACCTCGCGCTCGCGCGGCGTGAGCGACTCGATCGGGTCGTTGCGCCGGCCGCGGTGCATCACCTGGGCCACGACGTCGGGGTCCAGGACCAGCTCGCCGCGCGCAACCCGCTCCACCGACTCGAGGAAGGAGTCGATGTCGGTGACGCGGTCCTTCAGGAGGTAGCCGATGCCGCCCCCGCCGTCGGCCAGGAGCTCGGGCACGTAGCTGGCCACCACGTACTGGCTCAGCAGGAGGATGGGAGCCTCGGCCCACTGCTGCCGGATGCCGGCGGCGGCGCGCAGCCCCTCGTCGGTGTGCGACGGCGGCATGCGGATGTCTGCGATGACGAGGTCGGGCCGCAGCGCCAGCGCCCGGTCGACGAGCGCCCGGCCGTCGCCGACCCCGGCAACCACCTCGTGGCCGCCCTCGGCGAGGATGAGCGCGAGCCCCTGGCGCAGCAGGACCGAGTCGTCGGCGATCAGGACGCGCACGGGATCACCGCCTCGACCCGGGTCGGCCCGCCGGCCGGCGAGGTCACCGTCAGCCGCCCGTCCACGCCGTCGAGCCGCTCCACCAGGCCGGCCAGGCCGTGCCCCTTGGCAAGGGCCGCTCCCCCGACGCCGTCGTCGGTCACCCACAGGCGCAGCCGCCCGGCCTCGACGACGGCGCCGAGCTCGGCCGAGCGGGCACCGGAGTGCTTGTTGAGATTGGCCAGGGCCTCGCTGGCCACGAAGTAGGCGGTATGGGCGACATGATCGGGCAGGTGCGGCAGGTCGGCGCTCACGGTCACCGGCACGGTGGAGCGCGCAGCGGTCTCGGCCAGCGCCGCCGACAGCCCGCGATCGACGAGCACCGGCGGGGCGATGCCGCGCGAGAGCCTGCGCAGCTCGTCGAGGGTCTGCTGGGTCTGGTCCATCGCCCCGGCGATAATGTCCTCGGCGGCCTGCGGGTCCTTGACGGCCTGGCGCTTGGCCCGGGCCAGATCCATGCCCAGGCGCACGAGCCGCTGCTGGGGCCCGTCGTGGATGTCGCGCTCGAGCTGGCGGCGGGTGTCGGCCTCGGCCCGCTGCACGGCGGCGCGGGAGGCCTCAAGGCGGGAGATCTCGCTGCGCCGGCACAGTAGGACGCGGGTGAAGGCCTGCTGGAGGAGCGCCAGCGGGCGCAGCACGAAGGGGGCGGTGAGGGCGAACAGCGCCCATACCGTCAGGTCGATCGCGACCTGCCACGGCAGGGCCGGCCTCAGCCCGAGCAGCTCGGCCAGGGACTGAGTCTGCTGCGGCCAGGCGACATTCAGGATGATCTCCGCAACGGCCCCGAGCACTCCGAGAACTGCTACCGCGAGCCAGGCGACGGCCAGGGCCCAGGTCACGGCCGTCACGAAGAGGCCGACGAAGATCCACACCAGGTCCAGCCAGCGCTGCGGATCCCGCAGCGGCACGAGCAGACGCCGCAGGATCCCGGCCCCGGACTCCGCCCGCAGGTAGCGGCCGGGCACGAAGTCGCTGGAGTCGACAGCGGCCGCGGCGCGGCGCCCCATGGCGGCGAAGCCGGCGCTGATCGCCAGGCTCAGCACGAGGACGGGAAGGCCGACCCAGATGATGACGGTGCCCACCCCCAGCGCGACCAGGGGCACGACGATGAGGAAGGCGAGAAGGTTGAGTGGCCAGGCGAGCAGGAGGTAGGCGGCGTCGCGCCCCATCTGCCGGTACTGGTCGCGCCAGGAGGTCGGTGGGCTCATGGCCCAATCCTGCTCGCAGTGGCGCGACGCCCCCAACCCGCCACCTGGCGGGTCCGTGATCGGGCTGGCCCGACAGCGCGTCGGCGCGCGCAGTCCCCCATACAGTGGGGTCCGGCACCTTCTCGTCAAAGGAGCGTCCCCCGCCGTGACCTACTCATCGCCCCTCCCCCGCCCCGACGACGGAGCATCCGCCCGGCCCGAGAACCCCCGCAGACGGGCGGAGGAGGAGCTCACCGTCCTGCGCGCCGTCGTCGCCGACAACCCAGACGACGCCGAGGCGCACCGCAGGCTCTCCATGGCCTGCACCTTCTACGGGCGCAGGAAAGAGGCCCGGCGCGAGGCGAGCGCGGCTCTGGCGCTGGAGCCCAACGAGCCCCGGTCGCACACGGTTCTCGGCATGGCTCTGCACGAGCGCGACCGGTTCGCGGCGCAGCAGGCCTACCGGAGGGCCCTGCGCCTGGATCCTCGCCAGATCGAGGCCGAGCTCAATCTCTTCCTCGTGCAGGCCCGCAGCTTGAGGCTGCCGACGGCGATCGGCGGAGCAGCGCGCGTCCTGCGCCGCGACCCCTCCGAGCCATGGGCGTGGTGGACGCTCGACCGCCTGCTCGTCCTCCTGTGCGGCCAGGTGTACGGGGGCGCCGCAGTGGTCTGGATCCTTAGCATGCTCGCCGTCACGCAGTCTCCGCAGGCGCCGTATCCGGCGCCGGAGCCCGTTGTCGCCGCCCTGCTGGCCGTTGCCGTCGCCGTCTACCCCCTCCTCTCCCTGCGCTCGCTGCATCGGATGCTGCCCTGCCGCAAGATCCTCACATTCTTCGCCCGGCGCGACCCGCTCATTGTCGTCTTCGCCGCCTGCGGGCCGCCCGCCTGGCTCGCGACCGTTGTGGGCTACGCCGTCGGCGGCAGGACGGCGGCCGTCCTGGTGCTGGGAAGCGCCGTCCCGCTGACGATCGGGATCGTCGCGTACTTCCTGCGATACTTCCGAGCGCTCCGCGCCGCGAAGCTGGGCACCCGGTCATCAGTCAACGACCGGCCGCGAGGACTGCGCCCAGGCCCGCGGCCAGGTCGTCGGCCCAGCGCGCGTGGCGGGGACTCTGCTCGGCGAGACTGAGGCAGTACAGGAGGTTGGGCAGGCGGTCGAGCAGCTCCCAGGCGTCGCGCCGGGCCAGAAGTCGCTGCGGGTCGGCGGCGCGGGCGTCGGCCTCCCAGGTCGGCCGGTTCCCGGAGCGCGGGCGCGCCTGTGGAACCGCACCCGTCCGAGCCGCCTCCGCGCTGAGGCGCCGCAGGCACCCGGCGTACTCGGTCACGAAGGCGGCGATCTCGGGCCGCCCCATGGGCGCGTACCAGGGGCCGCCGACCACCCGCCCGCCGATGAGGGCGAGGTCCTTGGCCGGGTCGCCGGGGCCCGCCCACTCGAAGTCGATGAACCGGGGCGTCCCGTCGGGGGCGAGGACGATGTTGGTCAGGACCGCGTCCCCGTGGATGAGCGGGTGGGTCGGGACGCCCTCGAAGGCAGGATCGAGGCGCTCGAGCGCCCGGCGCCAGGGATCCAGAAGGGGGACGACCCGCGGATCGCGGAGGGTGCGCGGGTGGTGCTCGCGCCACCAGGACAGGAGGGTCCGCCCCTCCCGGGAGGCGCTCGGAACAGGAGCGGGCCCCGAGGCATCGGCGTCCGGGAGCGCGGGGGCGGCGGCGCCGGGAGCCGCCAGGGCGAGGTGGAGCCTGGCGATCTGGGCCGCGAGCGCGCGAGCCGGGCCCGGCCCCCAGTCCCGGGCTCGCAGGACCCGGCCGGGCACGTGGGTGACCACCATGTAGGGGACGCCCAGGATGTTGTCGGTGCCGGCCTCCGCGGCAACGGCGCTCGTGCCCAGCCGAGGCGGCACCTGCTGAAGGACGGCGAGCTCCGCGGCCATGGGCCGGGGCATCTGGTGGGGCTCGCGCCGCGGAACGCGCACCACCCTCGCCGTCGAGCCCGAGCGGACCAGCCAGGCCGTGTAGCTCTCGCCGCTCCCGAGCGGCTCGACCCGGGCGGGGCCGGCCGGAACGCCCCGCAGACCACCGGCCTCGGCGGCGGCCCGGATGCGGCGGCCGAGGTCGACGCCGGGCGGGGCGAGGCCGCCCGCCCGCTCGGGGCCCGGGAGCGCGGACGACGTCGGAGAGCTGCTCACGCCCTCATCTCACCATGCTCCCCGGCTGATCCCGGCCACCGGCACGACCCGATCGCACGCATCGCCCGCCGCCGGTTAGTATCCACGAGTCGGTCCCACCCCGACCGGCCTGCCGTCAGCGCTGGAGGTCTTCGTATGAATCCGTCCTCCCCGGAGCCGTCGTCGCAGGCGTACCCGGCATTGCAGCAGGCGGGCCCGTACGCGCCCGCGGCGGGCCCGCCTCGGCGGCGCAGACGGGTGTGGCTGATCGTCCTCACCGTCCTGCTGACGGTCATCGGCCTCATGGCGGCGTTCTGCATGTTGATGATCTGGGCCACGTCCACGTACTCGGCCAAGCACTCCATCGAGAACGCGAGGGCCGGCAGCTGCGTCACCAGCGTCCTGATATCCGACCCCGAGTCCTCCATCACCGACTGCAGCTCCGCCAACGCCGCCCACCAGGTGACGGGCCGTGCGGAAACCGCGACGGCGTGCGCTCTCTTCCCCGGGACCGACACCGTCTACGACACAGGCAAGGACTTCGTCTGCCTGGCCGAGATCGACACGGACCCGGACACCGCCGTCAACAGCGTGAAGACCGGCGACTGCGTGAGGCTGGAGGCGGTCACGGCCGTCTCGCAGAAGGCCGTCAAGGCCGACTGCGCCGACGAGGGCGTCCACCCCGTGCTCGCCGTGCTCAACGAGGTTGAGAAAGGGCCTTCCTCCGATGAGGACCGGTTCGACTACTACTCCGGGCTCTGCGCCCGGGCCGGGGCGGCCGACGTCGACCTCTTCTACTCCTGGCACATGCGCCGCCGGCCTTACAGCGGCAGGTACAGCGGCAGCCCGGCCTCCGACATCGTCCTGTGCCTGGGGCCGCAGCACTGAGCCGCACTGAGCCGCGCCGAGGAGCACTGAGCAGCACCGGGCCCGGTTCCGGATCACGCGGCGAGAGTCCCCGCCCGCCCCGTCAGGCCCTGCCGCGAGCCGCGTCGCAGAGCCCGACGACGGTGCGCGCGAGGCGGGCCGGAGACTCCCGGGCCGTGTCCAACCGGAGGTCGGCCTCGGGCCAGGGCTCGTAGTCGCGCCGGAGCACGGCCTGCCAGTCGGGCAGGACCAGGCCGTCGATGTCGCTCACCCGCTGCTCGACGCGGCGGCGGTGCTCGGCCGTATCGGAGCAGACGAGCTCCACCCCGAGGAGAGACGCATCGGCGTCCGCCGCCGTCCGCGCCCACAGCCGTCGGGTGACCGGCAGAGGGTTGACGCACTCGACCAGGACGTCGCCGCCGGTGGGCAGCACGTCGCCGGCCACGGCCGCGGCCGCCCAGTATCCGGCTCCCCCGGGTGCTCCGGGCAGTATCTCCCCGCTGTCGCGCAGGGCCTGCTCGATGGAGTCCACGCGCAGCCAGGTCATGCGCCGCTCCCTCAGCAGGGCGCGGCACACGACGGTCTTGCCGACGGCGGGCAGGCCGCCGACCACCACCAGCAGCGGCGCACTCTGTCGCCGCCCGTCGGCATCCATGCGTCTCATCGCCGTCCCGCCGGCGTCAGTAACCCGCCATCTGCTCCAGACGGGCGATCCGCTGGCCCATGGGCGGGTGGGTGGAGAAGAGGTTGCGGACCCGTCCGAAGGGGTTGGCGATCATCATGGAGGAGACAGGCTCCACCCGCGGATCCCTGCCCATGGGCACGCGCGAGACGCCCGACTCCAGCTTGCTCAGGGCGCTGGCCAGGGCGAGGGGGTCCTGGGTGAGGACGGCGCCGTCGTGGTCGGCGTCGTACTCCCGGGTGCGCGAGATGGCGAACTGGGTGACGCTGGCGGCCAGCGGGGCCAGGAGGGCCATGAGCAGCACGAGCGCCCCGTTGCCCTCGCGCCGGTCCCGCCCGCCTCCGAACCACATGAGCAGCATGGAGACCGAGGAGATGATCCCGGCGATGCCCGCTGCGATCGAGCCGGTGAGGATGTCTCGGTTGTAGACGTGGGAGAGCTCGTGGCCCAGGACCCCGCGCAGCTCGCGCTCGTTGAGGAGCTGGAGGATGCCCTGGGTGCAGCACACGGCGGCGTGGGCGGGGTCGCGCCCGGTGGCGAAGGCGTTGGGGCTCATGGTGGGGGCGACGTACAGGCGCGGCATGGGCTGGCCGGCGGCCTCGGACAGCTCGCGCACGACGGCGTGCATGACAGGCTGCTGGGCCTCGGTGACCTCGATGGCGCCCATGGAGCGCACTGCGAGCCTATCGGAGTTCCAGTAGGTGTAGGCGGTCTGGCCGACGCCGATCAGCGGCATGATGAACAGCCAGATCGACGACCCCGTGCCCTTGGCGAGCACCCAGCCGAACAGAAGAAGCAGGCCCCACAGACCGCCCATGAGGATGGCGGTCTTGAGCCCATTGTGGTGGTTGGCACCGGTCATGGCCGTAGTGTATGGACGCTGGCTGTGTACGGGCTGTGCCGATGCCGTCTTCTTGCTGCACGGCGGGCGCGGCCAGACCGCCCGCGAGACGACTGGCACCGGCTGCGGGGCGCCGCCGCGGTCCCCTTCGCCGAGATCGGTTCACTTCCGGCTCGAGATCGGTTCACTTCCGCGCCGAGATCGGTTCGGGGCGCCGGCGCTCACGCGGCCCGGATCGGCGTAATCGCCTCAATCTGCTCCGCGAGGCCGTCCTGTGCGACGTCAAGGTCGTACTGGCTCTGCAGATTGAGCCAGAACTGCGCCGATGTGCCGAAGTACCGGCCGAGCCGCAGAGCGGTATCCGCCGAGACGCCCCTGCTCCCGTGAACGATCTCATTGATGCGGCGCGGCGGGACCCCGATGGCGACGGCGACCCTGTGCTGCGTGACGCCGAACCCCTTGATGAAGTCCTCCATGAGGACCTCGCCCGGGTGAATCGGCTCGATTCTGTCGACGCTCTCAGTGGTAGTCAACGATCTCAACCTCCTCAGGGCCGGCGTCGGTCCACACGAAGCAGATCCTCCACCGATCATTGATACGGATACTGTGCTGTCCTGTCCGATCCCCTTTGAGTGCCTCCAGCCGGTTTCCCGGAGGCCGCCTCAAGTCGTTAAGAGACACGGCGGCCGCAAGCTGACGGAGCTTGCGGAGCGCCGTGCGCTCGATCCGCGGATCGAGCGCATGAGAGTGCAATCGGCTCCATAGACGTTCGGTGTCATAGCTCGCGAACGACCTAATCACACTGACAGGATAACCGACTTAACGCGTCCCGTCAATAACGCTCAGCGTTAGGCGAGCAGGTCGGCGACGTCTGCCGTGGGCAGGCCGAGGGCCTCGCCGACGCCGGCGGTGTACAGCGCGCCGGCGTGGGTGCTCAGGCCGCGGGCCAGGTCGGTCCGCGCCCGGCAGGCGCCGCGCCACCCGTCGTCGGCCAGGGCGAGGGTGTAGGGCAGGGTGGCGTTGGTCAGCGCGTAGGTGGAGGTGTGCGGCACGGCGCCGGGCATGTTGGCCACGCAGTAGAAGACCTTTCCGTCCACCTCGAAGGTCGGCGCGGAGTGGGTGGTCGGGCGGGAGCCCTCGAAGCAGCCGCCCTGGTCGATGGCGATATCGACCAGGACGCTGCCCGGCCGCATGCTCCTGACCATCTCGCGCGTCACCAGGCGCGGGGTGCGGGCCCCCGGCACGAGCACCGCGCCGATGACCAGGTCCGCCCCGGCGCAGGCGCGGGCGATGTCGAGCTCGGTGGAGAAGCGGGTGCGGATGGCCCCGCCCGATACCTCCTCGATGCGGCGCATGGCCGCCGGGTCGATGTCGAGGACGGTGACGTCGGCCCCCATGCCCACCGCGACCCGCGCCGCGGCCAGGCCGGCGGTGCCGCCGCCCAGGACGACGACGGCGCCTCGCCGCACGCCGGCCGCGCCTCCCAGCAGGACCCCGGCCCCGCCGCGGGGGCGCAGCAGGGCGTCCGCGCCCACCTGGGCGGCCAGGCGTCCGGCGATCTCGGACATGGGCGCCAGCAGAGGCAGGGCGCCGGAGGCCGTCGCCACGGTCTCGTAGGCGATGGAGGTGACCCGCTTGGAGAGGAGCGCCTCGGTCAGGGGCCGGTCAGCGGCCAGGTGCAGGTAGGTGAACAGGACCAGGTCGGGACGCAGGAAGGGATACTCCTCGGCGATCGGCTCCTTGACCTTGAGGACCATCTCGGAGTCGGCCCACAGCGCCGGCGCGTCGCCGGTGATGGCGGCGCCGGCGGCGGCGTACTCGTCGTCGGGGATGGCGGCGCCCTCCCCCGCCCCCGCCTGGACGGTCACGGCGTGCCCGCGCCGGGTGAGCGCGTGGACACCGGCCGGGGTGATGGCGACGCGGAACTCGTTGTCCTTGATCTCGGTGGGAACACCGACTCGCATGATTCCTCCTCCGTGGTGGACGTGGCATGGGCCGAGAACGGACCTGGTGCGCCCCGACCAGAACCGGCGCGAGGGCCCGCTCAGCCCTTCAGGCGGCCGGCGACGCGCTCGGGGACGCGGTCGGCCTCGGGCTGGCCGATGAGGTCCTCGGGGACCTCGGCAGAGCGGGAGATGGCGGTCATGGCGTCGCGGGAGACGACCTTGACGCGCTCGCGCGGCTTGGACGCGCCGCCGGTGACGACGACCTCGCCGTAGCTCTCGCCGAGCTCGCGCTCGTAGGCGTCCAGCAGCTCCCAGCCCTCCCAGTTTGTGAACGGCACGCCGCGGGACTCCAGGAGGGAGACGAGGGCGTCGTGGCCGACCTGCTCCTCGTCCTGGGTCTCGGCGTGCAGGAGGCCGGCCTTCGCGTCGGCCACGAGGCTGGCAATGGTCTCCTGGGCGTCGGACTTGGTCGAGCCGATCAGCCCCACCGGGCCGCGCCGGATCCAGCCCGTGGCGTACAGGCCGGTCAGGGGCTCGCCGTCCGCGCCGAGCACGCGCCCGCCCTCATTGGGCACGACGTGACGCTCAGCGTCGAAGGGCAGGCCCTCGATGCTGCTGGAGGCGTAGCCGACGGCCCGGTAGACGGCCTGGACCGGCCAGTCGTGGAACTCGCCGGTGCCGGTGACGCTGCCGTCGCCGGTCAGGCGCGTGCGCTCGGTGCGCAGGGCCCGCACGTGCCCGTCGTCGTCGGTGAGGACGGCCGCGGGCGCCTGGAAGAGGTGGATGTGGATGCGGTGGGAGGCGGTGAGGTCCTCGGGGTCCTGCATGGCGTAGCCCTCCAGGGCCTTGACCACCTGGCGCTGCTGGTTGGAGG
>ERZ773070.1453-NODE-1453-length-14601-cov-2.775540_pt1 | contig 14601 bp, 9 predicted proteins | sample MGYA00580618_ERZ773070 | MGnify/ENA primary metagenome ERZ773070 (study PRJEB29015, sample SAMEA2738023) | human oral metagenome | biome: human oral; feature: human-associated habitat; material: dental | place: China | collected 2019 ... | reverse complement strand
ACCGGCCCGAATTGTTGGTGGAGGATTTCGTCTTTGGTGGGGCTGAGGGTGGCCGCTCGGATCGGGCAGGTCGTGTGCCAGCAGGAATTCCTTCAGGCCCAGCCAGGCGGCCCAGCTGCCCATGCTGGTGCCGATGACGAAGCCCAGCATCAGCATCATGCCGTTGGGCCAGAACAGGACCAGCACCACCTGCAGCAGCGCCGTGAGGCCGGCTGAGGTGATGCGGATGCGGTTGACCACGCCAAAGGCGCCCGAGGTGACGGCCATGGCCAGCCACAGCGTCTGCATGGCCAGCGCCCAGGTGCCCAGCCCCACCAGGACCGAGGCCGAGAGGGGCCAGCCGGGCAGGCGCTGTTCGATGAAGCCGTGTGCCAGCACCGCCACCAGTGACAGCAGCAGGCCCACGCCGATGCTGCTGAACAGCCCGATGCGGAAGGCCTTGCGGCGGTCGCTGGCCAGCGGCAGTGCCACCAGCAGGATTTCCATGCGGGCCGTGGCCGGCACGATGGCGATGTAGATGACGGCCTGCCAGATGGCATAGACCCCCAGCGCCTCGACGCTGACCAGGCGGGCCAGCAGCAGCATGACCAGCAGCGGAATGGCCTGGGCGGCTGCGCTGCCGGTGAGCACCTTCAGGACGGTGCGGATGTAGGAGGACTGGCGCGGTGCGGCCGTCGCCGGCGGGGTGGCCGGCGCGGCGGGCGCCGGAGACGCGGAACGGTTGCCCGCGTCCGGGGCGGGGCTGGGGGTGGTCTCGCTCACGGCAGGATCAGAGCGTGCTGTCGACGGCGGCTACCAGGTGATCGATGATCTGAGCCTGCAGCGCGTGGTCGATGTCCGGGTACATGGGCAGGCTCAGCACTTCGTCGGCAGCCTTCTCGGCGTGCGGGAAGCTCTGGGCGGCCAGCGGCGTGCCGGCATAGACCGGCTGCTTGTGCAGGCACATGGGATAGTGCACGGCAGTGGGCACGCCGTTGGCCTTGAGCACCTCGATGACCTTCGCACGGTTGGGCACGCGCACGGTGTACTGGGCGTAGACGCTCGTGTTGCCCTCAGCCACCGTTACGGGGCGGATCTGCGGGTGGGCGGCGTTGGCCAGCAGGCGGGCATAGCGGGCGCCGGCTTCGGCGCGCAGCTTCACGTCCTCGTCGAAGTGATCCAGCTTGACCAGCAGCACGGCGGCCTGCAGGGTGTCCAGCCGGCCGTTGACGCCGATGGCCGAGTGGACGTAGCGCTTGGACTGGCCATGCAGGCGGATCTGCGACATCTTGCGGCCCAGCTCGTCGTCGTTGGTGAAGCAGGCGCCGCCGTCACCGTAGCAGCCCAGCGGCTTGCTGGGGAAGAAGCTGGTGCAGCCGATGGTGGACAGGCTGCCCGAGCGCTTGCCGTGACGGGTGGCGCCAAAGCTCTGGGCGCCGTCCTCGATGACCGGCAGGCCATGGCGGGCGGCAATGGCGTTGATGGCTTCCATGTCGGCGCACTGGCCGTACAGGCTGACCGGGATGATGGCGCGGGTGCGCGGCGTGATGGCCGCTTCCAGCAGGTTGGCGTCCAGGTTGCAGGTGTCGGGGTCGATGTCGACGAACACCGGTGTGGCGCCCAGCAGGCTGATGGTCTCGGCCGTGGCGATGAAGGTGAACGGGGTGGTGATGACTTCGTCACCCGGGCCGATGCCCAGGGCCATCATGGCCACCTGCAGTGCCGTGGTGCCGTCGCTGATGCCGATGGCGTGGCGCACGCCCACGTATTCGGCCAGGCGCTTTTCCAGCTCGGCCACTTCCGGCCCCATGATGTACTGGCCATGGTTGAGCACGGCCTGCATCCGCTCGTCAATGGCGGGTTTCAGGCGACGGTACTGTTGCTTGAGGTCGATGAAATCGATGTGTTGCAGGGGGGCGAGCATGATGGCTTCTTCTTGCGGCTTGGACTGGCGCCTTGCTGGCGCCCAGGGGCGGTTCCGGGCTTGCGGCGCGGCACCGTCGTGACAGGTTGCGGATCAGGCCTCGGGCTGGGTGGGCTCGCAGGCGTGTGGTGTGATGTTATAGCCGGTGTGGCACTCGGGGCAGTGAACGATGGCACTGTCCTGGCCATGCGACAGGTTGGGCAGCTTGACGCCGCACTGGCAGACCCAGCCGGTGCGACGGGCGGGCACGCCGACCATCAGGGCGTGGTCGGGCACGTTGCGCGAGACCACGGCGCCGGCGCCGATGAAGGCGTAGCGGCCGATGGTGGTGCCACAGACCACGGTGGCGTTGGCGCCGATGCTGGCACCCTTGCGCACCAGGGTGTTGCGGTATTCGTGCTTGCGCGAGACATGGGCGCGCGGGTTGAGCACGTTGGTGAAGACCATGCTGGGGCCGCAGAACACGTCGTCTTCCAGGGTGACGTTGTCGTAGATGGAGACGTTGTTCTGCACCCGGACGTTGTTGCCCAGGACGACGCGGTTGCCCACGTAGACGTTCTGACCCAGCGAGCAGCGCTCGCCCAGGACGGCGCCGCTGCTGACGTGAGTCCAGTGCCAGACCTTCGTTCCTTCACCGATCTGCGCACCTTCGTCGACAACGGCGCTGGGGTGGATGCTGGTGGAAGTTTGGGGCTTTTCCATGTGCTTGGCCTGATGTCGATGGTGGGGGCCTTCGTTACATCTACGGAGAATGATAGCGGTGGCCGCCATTCACCGGAAGGCAGGAATGAGCACTGGTGAGGAATTGGACACTGAGCTGGCACATTGTGCGTATCTCTTGTGTCTTAACATGACGAAAAGCTTCAGGCCTTTGTGAATGTAGGTATTTGGCCGTGGGGTATCCGGGACGCTGATAAAATCCCCGACGCCGCTGGCACATACCTTAACCTGATTCATTTGGCGATACAGTCTTGAAGCGTGCTCTTCTCATTGGTGCAATGGCCGAATCCCTGATCGAGTTTCGCGCCGATCTCATCCGGGACCTGGTGGCCAGGGGCTACAAGGTGACGGGCGCTGCCGCCGCGCCGCTCACGCCTGAAGTGCTGGACCAGATCCATGCGCTGGGGGCCGATTTCGTGCCGCTGCCGCTGCACCGTACCGGCATCAACCCGCTGCGCGACATGGTCACGATGCTGGCCATCCGCAAGCTGCTGCGGCGGGTCCGCCCCAACGTGCTGATCTGCTACACCATCAAGCCGGTGGTCTATGGCGGGCTGGCCGTGCGCACGGCGGGTGTCCGGCACCTGCGCTTCGTGCCGATGATCACCGGGCTGGGCTTTGCCTTTCATGGCGGCAGCGCCAAGCGCAATGCGCTGAAGGGGCTGGCCTCGCAGCTGTATCGCCAGGCCATGGTGCCTGTGCACAATGCCATCTTCCAGAATCCGGACGATCGGGCGCTTTTCGTGAAAAAGGGCCTTGTGCCCATGAAGAAGACCCGCATCGTCAATGGCTCGGGCGTGAACCTGACGCAGTTTGCGCGGGTGCCGCTGCCGCCGGGACCGGAGGTGACCTTCCTGCTGGCCGCCCGCCTGCTGAAGGCCAAGGGCATCCGCGAGTACGTGGAAGCGGCCACCCAGGTGAAGCAGAAGTACCCGAATGCGCGCTTCATCATCATCGGCTACAAGGATTCGTCGCCCGATGCCATCCCCGAGTCGATGATCGAGAGCTGGGCCACGTCGGACGTGATCAGCTACGAGGGTGGGGTGAAGGATGTGCGTCCCTTCGTGACGCGTGCCAGCGTCTGCGTGCTGCCGTCGTATTCCGAGGGGCTGCCGCGTACCGTGCTGGAGGCCCTGGCCATGGGCCGGCCCGTCATCACCACCGATGTGCCGGGCTGCCGCGAGACGGTGACGCAGGACGTGAACGGCTGCCTGATTCCGGCGCGCAATGTGCCGGCTCTGGTGGCTGCCATGGAACGTTATCTGACCGAGCCGGGGCTGATGGAGCGCCACGGCGAAGCCAGCTACCAGCTGGCACTTGAAAAATTTGACGTCAGAAAGGTAAACGTCGATATTCTTGCCGCTACAGAGTAACTCCGGTCACGTTCTCTGATTTTATCTGGCGCCCGTCCGATTCTGGTGGTTGAATCGGGGGTTTGCCATTTTCCCTCAGTGAGGAACAGCCAGATGGCTGCTCAGAATAACGCCAGATCGGCCTGGTTGCCGATCTGTTTCCGTTGGTCCTTCGTCATATTGCTGTTCCTGACGATGGTCGTGCCCAACTCCATCAAGCCGGTGTCGGTGAGCTTTCTGGCGCTTACCGCCGCGCTGGGGTGGCCGCTGACCAACTTCTCGCCCGCCTTCATGCGGGTGGTCTGGATGCACGCGGCCTCGTCGGCCGTCACGCTGCTGTATCTGGTGGTGGGGCTGGTCAACGGCGCCAGCAATGAGGCGCTGCTGCAGACGCTTTTCATCTACATCGTGTCGCCCGCGCTCTGGATCCTGGTGGCCGGCGGCGTGCTGGCCACTTTCGAGAGCGACTCGCTCGAGAGGATGATGGAGAACAACGCCATCTTCGGCGCGGCCAGCGTGGGCCTGTTCTTCTACCTGTTCCTGAACGGCGGCCCCGAGGCGGTGAGCTTCTTCATCGAGCCCGAGAACGCCAACGTCAACCTGGTTGACGGCTATTCGGGCGCCACGATGCACGTCTATGGCACGCTGCTCTTCATGTCCAGCGCGATGTTTGCCATGCTGGCCGTCGGCGAGATGGGCACCAAGCTGCTGATCACGCTGGGCATCCTGGTGGTGGTGGCGGTCACCTCCGGGCGTTCGGCCCTCATGCTGTCGGTGCCCGTGGGGCTGGTGCTGGGGGCGCTGCTGCGCCCCGGCATCCACGGCCAGCGCGCCGGCACCATTGCCTGGGCGCTGGGCAAGCAGGTGGGCATTGCCGTGCTGGCGGGTATCGTCTTCATCATCCTGCTCAGCAGCTTCACCGAGGTGGACGTGCTCTACATCATTGGCGGTTTCTGGGAAGAGCTGTCCGGCGGTGGCGGCTCCGAACGTACCAACCAGGCCAATGCGCTGTTCGATGGCATCATCTCCTCCTTCGGCATTGGTGCCGGGCACGGCATCGGGGTCAATTACATCCGTAGCGAGATGTATCCCTGGCGTTATGAGATCGTGCTGCTGGCAACCATCTATCGCGTCGGTTTTGCGGGTGCGCTTGTCTATGCTTGGCCGTTCATCCGCTATGGCTGGGGCGTTTTCGAGACCTGGAAGCACAAGCGGCTGACCAATTTCGATGTCTTCCTGTTTGCAGGTTGTGCCAGTGCGTTCATCGCTGCCGCCACCAACCCGTACATCGAGGCCTACACTTTCCACTGGATGTATGTGCTTCCGGTGACGATCTTCCTGGTGCGCCATCCGGGCACGTCGATGTTTGACGCACGGGTGCGGCGCCGGGGCTCGCGCGTGGTGCGCGGCCCGATGCCGGCTCCCGTCATGCCGGGTGCCATGGCGGCACGGCAGGGCACGGCCGTCGGTCAGCGCGGGATGCAGCAGTACCCCGCCGGCCAGCGTGCGAAGCAACAGTACCCGGCGGGGCAGCGACCGGTGCAGCAATATCCCGCGGGCCAGCGACCGGTGCAGCAATACCCGGCCGGCCAGCGCCCGATGGGACAGTACCCGGCCGGCCAGCGTCCGGCGGGACAGGTCTACCCGGCCGGCCAACGGCCCGCCGGTCAGCGGGCTGCCGGCCAGCAGGCCATGGGCCCGCGCCCCGTGCGGGGCAACCCGGGGCGGCTGCGCTGAGGGCCTTGCGGCAGGCGCCGTGCCCGGCATGATCCGGCACGGCAGCCCTGCGCGGGCGTTCCTGCAGCCTTGCGGGGCGCCCGGGCTCCGGGGAAGGTCGACCGATCTGGCGGGCGGGCCGTTGCTCGATGAGTGGGCGGATCGATCACCGTGAACCTCGGAGGAAAAATGAGAAGGGAGTTTCTGAAGACGCTGGGGGCCGGTGCCGCCACGTTCCTGATGGCCCAGCAGCTGCGGGCCGCCACGCCCACGGGGCCCGGTCGCCTGGATCGGGTCGTCTCGCCGCTGGAGTACGGGGCAAAGGCCAACGGGCGCGATGACGACACGCTGGCGGTGATCCGCGCTGCCCAGGCGGCCGCGCGGCAGGGCATCTGGCTGGTGTTTCCGGCCGGGGAATACGTCATTACCGACCAGGTGAGCTTCTCGGGCGCCATGGCGGGGGTCAAGGGTGAGAAAGGCAATCTCATCCGCTTGCAGAGCAGCTCGAAACGGGCGGGCTTTCTGGTGCGGGAGCTGTCCGAACGGGATCCGATCAAGGATCCTTTCCTGGTGTCCGGCCTGTCCATCGAATGCCAGGTGACCTACCCGGACCAGGCGGCCGCCATCTACCTGATCGACACCCAGGGCGTGCATGTGGTGGACAACCGGATCCGCCATGTGCAGGTGGGTCACGGCATCTATGTGCGGGGCATGAGCAACGGCATCAACAGCACGCGTGCCGTGGCCTACAACGTGTTCCGCAACAACGTCATCGAGGTGGAGCCTCTGCCCGACCACGACTGCTTCGGCATCGAGATCGAGGCCGAGCGGTTGCTGCCGGCGGGGGAAAGCTCCCCGCGCGAGAGCTGGCTGCGGCGCTTCGTGCTGCCGGACATTCCGGTGCCGGCGCACGACAACCTGCTGGAGGGCAACCAGATCAGCGGCGCCTACTACGGCATTTCGTTCCTGGGCGTGCGGCGCAGCCTGGTGCAGGACAACAAGCTGCAGGGCCAGATCCGCTGCATGTCGATCCAGCACCAGTCCCACTACAACGTCATTACCGGCAACGAGCTGACGGATTCGCTGTCCTCGTCCATCCATCTGGCCTACGGCTCATCGTTCAACACGGTCAGCTACAACCGCATCCGCAACAACCGGGCGCGGGGCGAGGGGTTGCTGCAGGCCTATGTGGGGGCGTCGAAGAACGACTTCTACATGAACGAGGTGGAAGTGGGCAGCGAGGGGCTGCCCAAGTACATGATCTACTGCGCGGTGGTGGCCAACGAGAACTCCTTCTGGGGCAACCGGCTGTCCGGGCCGGCAGGCCGCGCCTACATTGCGGTGGAGTCGGCTTTCAACAGCAAGTTGCGGCGCAAGAGTCACCGGGGCTATGGGCTGCGCGGGGCTGACGACCATTTCACCGATCGCGGCATGTACGGTGTGCGCATTGTGGGCAACGAGATCCGGGCCACGTCCATGAACGTGCCGGTGTACGTGCTGGCTCAGGTGGGCGACGATCGGGGGCAGTATCCGCTGCTGATGTGCGAGCTGTCCGGCAATCAGGTGCAATGGACCGGCCGGGGGCCGCTGCTGGAGTTGTCGGAAAGTCAGGCGGGGTTGCTGCGGCAGATCAAGCTGGTGGGCAACGAGTTTGCGCCGGTGCCGCGCCGCGACCAGCTGGTGCTGCCCCGGGGGGGCAAGCACTTCAGCGAGATGGTGGACCGCGCCATCGTCCCGCAGATCGAAGGGATCTGAACGTCCCCAGGGGGAAGGAGCCGGGGCGGCGTGCCCCGGTAGGCGGCATCAGGCCGTGGCGGCGGGTGTCGGTGCAGCGGCTGGCCGGCGCGAGACCCAGGCCAGGGCCACGGCGTCGAAGATGGCGCGTGCCACCCAGCAGATTGCGGCGCCCTGCAGGCCGAAGAAGCGGGCCGACAGGTACAGGGCCGGAATGTAGACGGCCAGTTCAATGAGCTGGATGGTGGCGCAGGCGCGCACCCGGCTCTGGGCGTGCAGGTACGATGTGTAGATGACCGAGACGGTGTAGAAGAAGGCGCCCAGGCAGATGATGCGGCCCAGCGTGGCGGATTCCGGTCCCACCTTGTCGCCCATCCAGAACTGCAGGATGGTGGGGAAGGCCAGGCACAGCACGATGTACATGGCGGCCGAGATGAGCAGCAGCCGGTTGCGCCACATGACGAAGATGCGGTGGCCTTCGCCGGCGTCATGCTGCAGGCGCGCGGTCAGCATCGGGAACATCACGTTGGTGATGGCCGAGGCGATCATGGTGCTCTGCAGGATGATCTCGTTGGGGATGTAGTAGGCCGTGACGGCCGCCGCCGAGATGGCCGAAGCGATGATGAAGCGGTCGGACTGCATCAGCAGCGGATGGGCGATGTTGCTGACCGTCATCCATTTGCCGAAGCGGTTGAGCTGCACGCGGATGCTGCGTCGCTGGGCCGGCGTGCTGGCCTGGAGGGCCTGGCTGCCCAGATTGGTCCGCAGGGCGTGCATCTTCTTGCGCACGTTGAAGTACAGCATGAACAGCCCGACGGCGCGGCTGATCAGGATGGAGGCCACCAGCGGCACCAGCGACTGGCTGAAGAGCGACACCAGCATGGGTGCCACGAAATTGGCCACGCCCAGGTACATGCGCACGATGCTGGGGACGCGGAAGTCCTCGAAGGCCTCGATGATGCCGCGATAGAGCGCGCTGAGCACCTGCACCGGCAGCGTGAAGATGAGGATGATGGTGGCGATCTTCAGTTCCTGCGCGCCGATGTTGCGGTAGGTGATGAGGCTTTCCACGTCGAAGCCGACCGCCACCAGGAAGAGCGCCACGCCGATGGCACTGTAGGTGATGGACAGGCGCCAGGCCACGTCGATGGCCGGCGGGATCTGGGCCAGGTCTCCCTTGCCGCGCAGGGCGGACACGTACTGGGTGGTGGCCCGGCCGATGCCGAGGTCCAGCGCCGAGGCGTAGCTGAGCAGCGTCCAGGCCAGGGCGATCATCCCGAAGCGCTCGTTGTCGATGCGCGAGAGCAGCAGCGGAATGAAGAAGAAGGCCGCAAGCGGCGTGGAGAAGAGGCCGGCGAGCGACCACAGGATCTTGGATCGGTACATGCTTGTCTGTCGAGGGCTGCAGGCGGGTCAGGCGGTGCGCGCGGCGGCAGGGCCGGCGGCCTGCTTGAGCAGCTGCACCAGCTGCGGACCCACGGCGGCGATGCTGTAGGTGCTCTCGGCGGCCTTGCGACCTGCGGCACCCATCCGCGAACGCAGCTCCGGTGAGGCGGCCAGTGTCTCGATGGACTGCGTCCATTCCTCGGGGCCGCTGACCAGAAAGCCGTGGACGCCGGACTGCACGATGTCGATGTTCATGCCGACCCGACTGCCGATGACCGGCAGGCCGGCCGCCATGTACTGGATGAGCTTGAAGCCGCACTTGCCCTGTTCCCAGGGCGTGTCTTCCAGCGGCATGATGCCCAGATGGGACTGGTTGAGTTCCCGGGCCTCGGTGTCGCTGGCCCAGGGGATGTGCACGCTCTGCACGCCGGGCCACTGCCGTGCCTCGGCGCCGATGACGCGCAGCTCCAGCGGGTAGCGGCTGGTGAGCTGCTCCAGCACCGGGCGGATGATTTCCAGATACTTGGAGGTGGAGGGCGAGCCGATCCAGACGATGCGCAGCGGGTTGTCGGCCGAGATGACCGGTTGCTGCGGTGCCGGCAGGGTGCGGTATTTCTCGAAGTCGATGGTGCTGGGCAGGATCTCGACCCAGGGGGCCCCGGCATTGCGGGCGCGTGCGGCCAGATAGCCGTTGCCGCACATGACCAGGCGGGGCCCCGCCATCAGGCGGTCGATCTTGTGGCCCAGCAGACGCCGCACCAGGGGATTTCCGGACTGGTCGTAGTTGTGGAAGATGGCGTCATCGAAATCCAGCACGTAGGGCACGCCATTGTCCAGCAGCCACTTTTCCAGTCCGAAGGGCAGGTAGGGCAGCAGCTCCTTCTCGATCCAGAGCAGGTCGAAGCGCCCGCTGCCGGTGATGGAGGGCATCTTCAGGATGCGCCGGGCCAGCAGCTGCAGGCGCTGCAGATTGATGCTCTGCCCGCCATACATGCGTTTCAGGTAGTCGTTGTCGAACAGTGGGAAGTGTTCGGTCTCGATGCCGGCCTGATGCAGCACGGGCAGGTACTGAAGGGTCCTGACGCGGGAGGAGGCTCCCTGGGTGTCGTAACGGGTCAGCAGCGCAATTCTGGGCATGGGAAACGCGGTCTCTCCGGCCTGGCGGTCCGTGCGGAGGGCATGCGGCACGGATTGTCGTGAAGCGACGCCAGAGGCACCGGAAGAGAAAGATGTGTCGGTTCTTTTACTATGAAAGCATACCCTACGGATGTGCAGGGGCAACGACATGATGTATAGGATCTGTTACCCGGAATGACAATTCTGAAATGCCGGGTTGCATGTGTGTCGCCCCATGAAAAACGCCCCTCGCGGGGCGCTTTTCATGGGGTGCATGGCAGTGTGATGCGGCCTGCCATGCGCGCCGGGTGCCAGGCAGTGACCTTCCGGGAAGGTCACTGCCCGAGCGGGCTGAAGGATCAGCCCTGGTGGCCTTCGCCGTAGAAGCCCTGGCCGTAGGTCTCGCCGTAGGTGTTGTACTCGCCGTAGTAGCGGCCGGCTTTCTCGAAGTCGTGGTTGTTGAGGATGACGCCGAGAATGCGGACGTTGGCGGCGGCGATACGCTCCAGACCACGACGGGCCATGGGGATGAGCGTGGAGTTGGCCTTGACCACGTAGATGAGGCCCGTGGCGTTGGCCCCGATGGGCAGCGCGTCGGACACCAGCTCCAGCGGCGGGGTGTCGATGACGATCAGCTCGAAGTGCTCCTTCAGCTGCTCCAGCACGTCGGTGAAGCGCGGGCTCATGACCAGGTCATGCGCATTGCGGGCGCGGGTACCGGCCACCAGCACCGAGATGTCCAGGTCGTTGAGCGGCAGCACGCAGTTCTCCATGGGCTCGCCATGGAACAGGTCGCTCAGGCCCTTGGTGTTCTCGGGGATGTTGAGCATGCGGCGCACGGCGGGCTTGCGCATGTCGCAGTCGATCAGCAGCGTGCGCTTGGTGCGGCCCTGCTCGATGGCGAAGCTGGCCGCCATGGTGGACTTGCCCTCGCCCGGCAGGGTGGAGGTGAAGGCCACCACCGGCCGCTCGACGTTCATGAGGGACAGGCGCACGCCGGTGAGGGCAGAGCGCACCGACTCGGAGAACAGCGACTGGGGCTGCAGGTGCTGCAGCATGGGCAGCTGCTTGGCGTCTTCGCCGGTCAGCTTGGGCACGGCCACCAGCAGCGGGGCGCCCAGTTTTTCCTGGACTTCGTCGCTGGAGCGGATGACGGCGTTCTTCTGCTCGCGGCTGATGGCCAGCATGGCACCCAGCAGCGTGCCGATGAGCGCGGCCAGCAGGATCAGCTGCGGCTTGGGCGGCTTGGCGGCCAGCAGCGGCGGCACGGCCGGGTCGACCACACGGGCGATCGGGTTCTGGAAGTCAGCCGTGGCGTCGGTTTCCTTCACCTTGGCCAGGAAGGTCTGGTAGATCTGCTGGTTCGTGGCCACTTCACGCTGCAGCACGTTCAGCTTGCCTTCCTTGCGGTTGATCTCCTGGATGTTGCCCTTGGAGGAAGCCACTTCCTGTTCCAGCGCACGCTCGGTCTCGCGGGCCACTTCATAGGCCTTGGAGATGCTGGAGATGACGGCCTCGGACTGCTTGCGCAGGCTGCTGCGGGCCAGTTCCAGTTCGCTCTGGGCCTGCTTGTAGGCCGGGTGCGAGGCACCCATGGAGCCGGCCACCTCGGCCATGCGCTTCTCGGCGTTGGCTTCGGCTGCACGGGCGGCCACCACGGCCGGGTTGTTGAAGACCTCGGGCACCTCGTAGCGGTTGCGGGAACCGCGCTGGACCTGGTGATAGACCTGTTCAAGGCGCTGGCGCTCGACGCGGGCCGCGATCAGGCGGTCGGAGGAGTTGTCGAGCTGCCGCTCGTTGCCGCCCAGGGCCGACGTGGGCGTGGCCACCAGGCCGATCTCTTCACGATAGGCCTGCAGGTTGGCTTCGGCGTTTTCCAGGTCGGTGCGCAGCTGGTTCAGACGGTCGTTCAGCCAGCGGCTGGCGGTCTGCTGCATGTCGAAGCGCGCGTCCAGGTCGGCCGTGATGTAGGACTCGGCCGTCTGGTTGGCGATCTTGGCGGCCAGCACCGGATCCGGGGACTCGAAGCGGATCTCGACCAGCTGGCTGTTCTTGATGGGCGAGATGTCCAGGCCCGCCTTGTAGCGCATGAGGACCTGCTCTTCCAGGGCTTCCTGGGACAGTTCCTTCACGTTGCCCTCCGCGGCCTGTTCCTTGCCTTCGGGGGTGAGCTCGGGATTGAAGTAGGGGTTGTTCTCAAGGCCCAGCGCCTTGATGACGCGGATGCCCACCTCGCGCGAACGCATGAACTCGGCCTGCGTCTGGAAGAACTCGCGGCTGCCGGCGGGCACGCCATAGATCTCTTCCAGCGGTACCACACTGCGCTTGTTGTTCTCGATGAGGATGGTGGCGCTGGCCTGATAGATGGGCGTCATCAGGTTGACGGCCACGGTGGCCAGCACCGTGACGACGGCCGCCGTGCCGAGCACCAGCCATTTGCGTTCCCGGACGATGCTCAGGTAGGTGCCGAAGGTGGGCGCCGCGCTGCGGACGAGTGCGACTCCGGGCCGTTGTGCGACCCCGACCGGCTCGGCCATGGGCAGGTCGTCGTCAACGGGAAACGGATTGGACATGTTCATAGTGGAAGGTTGCCGCGGTTCGATGGATATCGGAGGCAGACCGCTACGAGCGGACTGCGGGCTGTTTGTCTGGGGGTTGGCAGGGGCTCCGGGGGGACGTGAGGTCCATGGCGGGGCTTTTCCGGATGCCTGCGCGGGGCAGGCAGAGCCCCCGACGGGCGGGCGCCGGCCACGAGGGCTGACCCGGTAGACGGGCAGCATAGGCGCAAGCCCCTGTTTCTGCCAACATGGAATTATGCCGTCATTGACAAAAGTCTGTTGGAGATCGGCTTTGTCAGCGGGGTTATACAACCTTACCGTGACATGGGTCACGCGCAGCGGTCCGGTGTGTTCCGGAAAGCGATACCCACTGGGCGGTCATTTCGGGGGTGCAGGCGGTCGAAGTGGAAAATTTTCTGTCGTTTTCTTGGCCATCGCCACTATTTGAAACGTATGTGTAACCGAAACATGCGGATGGTTGGCACTTTTGAAAGAACCTATGTAACCTGCCGACACATGGCCACGTGGAGGCAGCGTGCATCATGTAGGGGTTCCGCGGCGGCAGGTTGCTGCTTGAAGCTATTGCATGGTGTTTTCGTTAGTGGCTGACTATGGTGAGATGCTCATCACCCTGGCTGTTGGGTGATCTGTGCGTTTCTTGGTCCCTGGCATGACGCGAACTGGCTATGCTTGGCTTTCCCGCGATGTTGAGCGGATGGTTTCCGACGGAGGGACCCGGTGCAAGGTGCGGCAGGAAGCTGCACGACCTGCTGGGTCTATCCGGAATCGTTGGCAGCAACCCGCGAGCAATGGCCGATGTGCATCGATGTTCGCAGCACAACGCCGAGTGTTCGTGAAGGAGTCTTACCCTTGGTCTCAAATACCGTAAAAGTCCCAGACAGCCGCAAGATCCGCTTCGCGCTGGTGGGCTGTGGCCGCATTTCGGCCAATCACTTCGATGCGCTGGAAAAACACGCCGACCAGGCAGAACTGGTGGATGTCTGTGACATCGATCCGGAAGCCCTGCAGAAGGCGGTGGCGCGTACCGGCGCCCGGGGTCATGCCTCGCTGACCGACATGCTGAAGGAAACCACGGCCGACATCGTGGTGCTGACCACGCCTTCGGGCCTGCACTCGGAGCAGGCCATCGAGGTGGCGCGCAGCGGGCGTCATGTCATCAGCGAAAAGCCCATGGCCACCCGCTGGAAGGACGGCCTGGCCATGTACGCCGCCTGTCAGAAGGCCGGGGTGTACCTGTTCGTGGTGAAGCAGAACCGCAAGAACGCCACGCTGCAGGCGCTGCGCAATGCCATCCGTCAGGGCCGTTTCGGCAAGATCTACATGGCGGTGATCAACGTCTTCTGGACGCGGCCGCAATCGTACTACGACGCCGCCCCCTGGCGCGGCACCTGGGCGCTGGACGGTGGTGCCTTCATGAACCAGGCCAGCCACTACGTGGACCTGCTGGACTGGATGATCGGCCCCGTCGACCGGGTGCATGCCTACACGGCCACGCTGGCACGTGACATCGAGGCCGAAGACACCGGCGTGATGAGCGTGCGCTGGAAGAACGGTGCGCTGGGCAGCATCAACGTCACCATGCTGACCTATCCGAAGAACATGGAAGGCAGCATCGTGGTGCTGGGCGAGAAGGGCACCGTGAAGGTGGGCGGTGTGGCCGTCAACAAGATCGAGCACTGGGAGTTCGAGGACAAGCGTCCCGAGGACGAGCAGATCCTCAATTCGAACTACGAGACGGCTTCGGTGTATGGTTTCGGCCATCCGTTGTACTATCACAACGTCATCGAGGTGCTGCGCGGACGCGCCACGCCGGATACCGACGGCTCGCAGGGCCTGCGCTCGCTGGCACTGCTGTCGGCAGGCTATCGGTCGGCCTGGGAAGGCCGCGAGGTGGCCATCGATGAATTCAGGCAGGATGCCGTGGGCTCGGTCTGAGCACTGCCCCGGCATGGCCGGGCCGGGCGCTCTGAGCCCGGCCGCCTGAACGCATGAGGAACCGGCCATCTGGCCGGTTTCGTTCTTTGGGCCGGGCTGGGTGCCGGGGGCCGGTGTTGCAACCGGGCCAGGCACGGGGCACGGCATCGGGTTTGGGCCG
>ERZ773070.1449-NODE-1449-length-14612-cov-13.249983_pt1 | contig 14612 bp, 8 predicted proteins | sample MGYA00580618_ERZ773070 | MGnify/ENA primary metagenome ERZ773070 (study PRJEB29015, sample SAMEA2738023) | human oral metagenome | biome: human oral; feature: human-associated habitat; material: dental | place: China | collected 2019 ... | reverse complement strand
AGGCGCGCGCCTGGACGATCCACAAGGGCTGGACCGCGCCTCAGGCCGCCGGCGTGATCCACACCGACTTCGAGCGCGGCTTCATCAAGGCCGAGATTGTCAGCTACGACGACCTGGTCGAGTACGGCAGCCTCGCCGAGGCCCGCGCCCACGGACGCGTCCGCATGGAAGGCAAGGACTACGTCATGGCCGACGGCGACGTCGTGGAGTTCCGTTCTGGACTAACGTCTGGGACTAAGAAGTAGTCCGTCGAGAACGTGATGATGAAAGGGTTGACATGAGCAAGTCCCTACTGGAGCAGCTACCCGGCATCGTCGCCGCAGGCAAACGCCAAGCGGCACAGATGTTGGAGAAACTGGAGGGTCGCAACCGCGTCAGCCTGCAGACGCGTGAGCTCGTGATCCCCTCGAAGGATCGTGGTGGTTTCAACTTCCGGGGCAACGACGGTACCGACGCGACCGAGACGCCCAACCGTCTGATCTACGGCGACAACCTCCTCGCGATGGCCGCACTCCTCGCGGGCGATGAGGACACGCCGAGTTTGCGCGGACAGATCGATCTGATCTACATCGACCCGCCCTTCGATTCCAAGGCCGACTATCGGACGAAGATCACACTGCCGGGTACGACGATTGACCAAAAACCGACAGTGCTGGAGCAATTTGCATATTCAGATGCATGGTCGGAAGGAACCGCGTCGTACTTAGCGATGATCACCCCCCGGCTCGTGTTGATGCGCGAGCTTTTGTCCGAGACGGGGTCCATCTATGTACATCTCGACTGGCATGTTGGCCACTATGTGAAGATCCTCCTAGATGAGCTGTTCGGCAAAGACCAGTTCCGGAACGAGTTGATCTGGCGGCGGATGTCGATTAGCGGCTTCAAGGGGAAGCAGAAAGTCCCCTTCAACCACGACACGATCTTCCGCTATGAGAAGCGCAATCCAAGTGTGTTTCATCCGATCCACGAAGACTATTCGGAGGAGTACAAAGCTCGATTCAGATACGTCGACTCGGACGGGCGCCGATACCGAGCAGACCAGAACCTTGGAACTGCAACTAGTCCGACCCGTATTGAAGAAATGAGGAGTCAGGGACTGATTCACGAAGGTTCTTCAGGGAATCTGTATCGAAAGCAGTACCTCGACGAATTGCCTGGTGTCGTCCTAGATGACGTGTGGACCGACGTTCCGTGGGTTACCAAGGGCGGACAGCGACTGAACTACGCAACCCAGAAGCCGGAGGCGCTTCTTGAGCGGATAATCGCAATGTCGACCGAACCGGGGGATCTCGTCGCTGACTTCTTCGTCGGTTCTGGTACAACGGCGGCCGTCGCCGAGAAGCTGGGTCGTCGCTGGGTCGCGACTGATCTCGGTAAACCTTCAATAATGATCACCCGCAAGCGTCTGATTGATCAGGACGCGAAGCCCTTCCTGTACCAGGCCATCGGCGACTACCAGGTGGAGCAGGCTCGTTCGACGCTGGGGCGCTCGTTCCGAGTGGGCGATCTCGCGAAGGTCGTCCTCGATCTTTATGGCGCGCTTCCGCTGCCACCCGAGGAGAACGTGAACGGCAGTCTTGGCAGGTTGCCCGGCACACGCACGCTTGTCTATGCGGACAGTCCATCGCGCCTGACCACGATCTCGACGTTGAAGCGCGCACAGGGGTACCGCGAAGTCAAGATGGGTGGATTCGACAAAGTCGTGGTGCTCGGCTGGAACTTCTCTGCTGGCATCGGCCAGGACATCAGCGATCTCAACGATCCGAACCTCGAGGTACTGGTGATCCCACCGGATCTGCTCGATCGTCTGAAGAAGAAGGGAGTGGACAAGCTCGCTTCCGATGTGCGTTTCTCCAGCTTGCAGTACCTCCAGGCCGAGGTTGCCGCGCGCACCACGGACGGAGAACGTGAGTCTCTGGCGGTGAACCTGGAGAACTACGTGCTGCTGTCGCCGGATGCGATCAACCTCGATCAGGCAAACCGTGCAAAGCTCCAGGATGTGATGAACTCCGAGCCGCTGGCGCTCATTGAGTACTGGGCGGTCGATCCCGACTACGACGGCGAGGTGTTCCGCTCGGTCTGGCAGGACTATCGGGGCAACACCGAAAATGACGGCGATGAGCTGCGGATCGTCACGACCGCAGTACTCGATCTGCCCCAGGCAGATGGTCCGCGCACAGTCTGTGTTCGTGCGGTTGATGTGTTCGGTTTCGAGTCTGAAGTTGTTATTTCAGGTGTGGAGGTACAGTCGTGAGCGCTTTTGCTGACTTTCCGCTTGCCAAGGGGCTTTCTGCCGTCGTTGACCCGCTGATCCCGGGGATCGTCGATGGCACTGGTTCGAAGATGCTCGACCAGGTCACTCCGATGACGGCCGAGCTGCTGCGTTTCTGGTTCCAGCAGGACTACTGCGAACTGCGTGAGCTGAATTTCCACGCTGGACAGCGCGCCGCGATCCTCCACATCATCTACGCGCACGAAGTCCTCGGAACAACCCGTCTCCGTGATCTCTATGAGGCAGTCGCTCCGGAAGCGATGCTTGAGGGGGGCGTGCTTGGAGAGGTTACGCGAGACCGCCACGACCATCCGAAGTACGCGGCGAAGATGGCGACGGGCACCGGTAAGACGTGGGTGCTGAACGCGCTGCTGGTCTGGCAGTACCTGAACAAGCTCGCGAACCCGCAGGATCCGCGCTTCTCTAGCAACTTCCTGCTCGTTGCACCGGGTCTCATCGTGTACGACCGGCTCCTCGACTCGTTTCAGGGTAAGGAGCAGAATGGCGAGCGAGACTTCACCACGAGCGACATCTACCGTCAGCAGGATCTGTTCATCCCGGACACCTACCGCACGCAGATCTTCACGTTCCTTCAGTCCTCCGTCGTCACCAAGACCGAGATTGGTCGCAAGGTCACCGGATCGGGTTTGATCGCGATCACAAACTGGCATCTACTCGCGGGCAAGGAGGACCCCGACTTTCTCGACGATGACGAGGTCGAAGCACCTGGCGCTGAGATCGACCCGAAGGCCGCAGTCGAAAGTTTCTTCCCGCTCACTCCTGGCACGAGCGCTGGGAATGCTCTCGATGTGCTGGACCGACGGTTCCTGCGGGGCGGCCCGCTCCAAGCTCTGAAAGACCTGCCCGATTTGGTTGTGTTCAATGACGAGGCACACCACATCCATGAGGTGCGCAAGTCTGATGAGGTCACCGACGTCGAGTGGCAGAAGAGCCTGAGCGAGATCGCCTCTACAAAGGGACGCCGTTTCATCCAGATCGACTTTTCCGCGACCCCTTATAACGAGGTCGGTTCGGGACGATCGAAGGGCAAGGCTTACTTCCCGCACATCGTCGTTGATTTCGACCTCAAGTCCGCCATGCGTGCCGGGCTCGTTAAGTCGCTTGCGCTCGATAAGCGCAAGGAGATCGCGGCACTACCGCTGGACTTCAAGGCAGAGCGGGATGAGCAGAAGCGTGTCACCGGCCTGTCGAACGGTCAGCGCGTCATGCTCCAGGCTGGCCTGAAGAAGCTTCAGATCCTCGAAGAACAGTTCGCTGACGCCGATCCGGACAAGCATCCGAAGTTGCTGGTGGTCTGCGAGGACACCAATGTCACGCCGCACGTCGTTGAGTACCTCCAGAGCACCGGGCTTTCTGAGGATGACATCCTGCGTGTCGACTCCGGACGCAAGGCTGAGCTTGGCCCGAAGGACTGGGAGCCGATCCGCGAGAAGCTGTTCGACGTCGATCGACACAAGCAGCCCAAGGTCATCGTCTCGGTGCTCATGCTCCGTGAAGGATTCGATGTCAACAGTATCTGTGTCATCGTGCCGCTGCGCTCTTCACAGGCGTCCATCCTGCTCGAGCAGACGATCGGGCGCGGCCTGCGCCTGATGTGGCGTGGTGACCCCTCGATTGACGAGCTTAAGGCCGAGACTCGGGAGCGCATCAGTAAGGGAATGGAGCCGACCAACTACTTCGACGTGCTGTTCATCGTCGAGCACCCAGCGTTCAGCGAGTTTTACGATGAATTGGTCAACGGCGGGCTCATGGTCGAAACCGGTGACGACGCGGACAACACCGGTGCCACTGGCGACTTGGAGCACGTTGATCTGCGCCCCGGCTATCAAGCGTACGATTTCGAGATCCCGGTCATCTTGCGTGACGCCGACGAAGAACTACGCCAGCCGAGCATCAATCCACTCGAGCTTGCGCCGTCGCCGTATCCCCTTGACCTGATTATCAAAACCGTCGGCAAGGGTGACCGGTTCGTTTCACAGGATGCACAGACAGGTACGCAGTACGGCGACTACCGCGTCGATGGCGGCGTTCTCACTGCCACTGGCTACAACGACTACCTCTCGCGTATGACAACGCGCATCACCGAGGCGCTGGGCCGGACGATGACGAAGAGCCAGAGCAAGTACAACGAGAACGCAAAGTTCCCGATTCTCCAGGCGTACCGCCCGCTGCTCACCGGCTGGCTCGATAGCTACATCCGACATCGCCTATTCGGTCAGGAGTTCGACCCGCTGGCCGAAGAGAACTGGCGCGTGCTGCTGCTTGACGACGTCGCGCACAGCATCGCCGGAACGTTCGCCACCAAGCTCGTCGAACTCCAGGACAGCCAGGTTGTGGCCTCCGCCGAGGTACAGCACCGTTCACTGTCCGAGGTCACCACGATCCCGGTTCGCGGCAGCACCGCCGAAGAAGTCAACAAGTGCATCTACCCGAAACTGCCGATCCCATCCCAAGGCGGCGGGCTTGAACGACGCTTCATCCGCTGGGCCGACAAGGACTCGGGCATCGAAGCCCTGGCCAAGGTGCACGAGTACCGGCACGATTTCCTGCGTCGGCCTTACCTGAAAGCGGATGGCATGCCCGCGCAGTACTCGCCAGACTTCCTCATCCGCACGCCGTTCACCATCTACGTCGTCGAGACCAAGGCACAGTCGGCGCTCAGTGACGAGAACGTGCAGCGCAAGCAGAAGGCTGCGCTGGCATGGTGCGAGCAGATCAACGAGCTACCGGAGGAACAGCGCGACGGCCGGGATTGGGCATACGTGCTGCTCGGCGAGACGATCGTGAATGAGTGGCACAAGAAGAACGCCACGGTGACCGACCTCCTCGAGTATGCAAGGCTACGGAAGGCGAGCTCACCACGACAGGAGCGCATGTTCTAGCTGACGGACTTGTATGGGGTGGAGTTCCGGTTCAATGTGTGACCCAAGCGTGGAAGGCCTCTTGGCCAAGGGCATGAAGGCGCCCTAGCGGCGTAATCTGCAAAAGGACCAGAGGCCGTTCTAGGGCGCTTACGTAACACAGTATAGCCCAGAACGGACCGACGTTTGAGGAAGAGTGGTATGGATCTAACTGGTTGGGTCACCCAGGAGCGGTTTAACGAGTACATGGTTGCCGCGAACCGGGACATCAAGGCTGCCCGCGAGCTGTACGAATGGAATGTTGCGATCTCCGCCGCCTTCTTCGAGGTCGTCTCCCATGTCGAGGTTGTGCTGAGAAATGCGATTGACAAGATTCTCAGGCCGCTTGAAGTGACGGAGAGCGCCCGAACCGAAGTACGCAACGGTTGGTGGTTCGCCAGTTCCACTTTCCTGAAAGACGAAGACCTCGTTTTTTATCGAACGGCATGGAAGCACCTTGGCGACAGGGCAAAGGCAGCGGCGCGTGACAAGGTTTTCGCCTCGATGACCTTTGGGATCTGGGACGCCGTTTTTGGCAAACCTTACGAGCAACTTTTCCGGCGGCACCTCGTCTATGCCTTTCCCCACCGTCCTCAGGGATTTGAGCGGAAGACAGTCAAGCAGAGCGTTCAGGCGTTGCGAACGCTGCGCAATCGCATAGCGCACCATCAAGCGATTTTCGACTTGCCTCTCGAAGAGCGCTTTGAACAGGCTATGGATCTGCTGCGGTGGATCGATCCTGAGCTGGAGGCTTGGGTCTACGGGTTGTCTCGTGTCCCGGCGCTTCTGGACGAGAGACCTAATGCCGCCGAGTCGATAGCCGTCATAGTGCCCGCAAAGGATGCATGGACTTTCTACCAGGGACACGGCGTCTATATCTGCCAATCCGGTCGTTCCTTCCGACGGGTGAGCCACATGGGCTTCTACTCCGACGGCGCTCTGCAACGCGAAGTGCCCAAGATTCTAGAGCGCATCGATCCTGTTCCGTGGACTCCGGAGGAGATTGAGCGTCGGCGCAGGTCGGGATCCTTACGAGACAAGCGCATCGCGGACGTCATCAAAGCGAGTCGAGGCCTTGGATGGACAGACAACGAGTATCAACTCTTCCTTCTGACGCAGCAGGACGAGCGAGGTCGCAGGGACGGGCATGTGACGCTTAGTTCCGAACTTGCCAATCAACGCACCGGGCGGGGAAGCGCCTGGGTTCGACGTCAACGTTATGTCGCCGTTGCGGCATTGCGGTCCGCCGAATCGCTCGGGGATCTTGACCGGCACTAGGGGCGGTCGAAGAGAAACCGCTCTCGTCTCCGTTGTGAGACAGCTTTGCCCCGGCCGTGAAGCCGCTTTTGTCTGTGCCGCCGTGATGCTATAGATTTTTAACAACATTCGGACCTGCTCGGCTGTAGCCGGGCAGGTCCTTCGTATGTCAGTCTTCGTCCATCGACAGATAAGCAGCAGGCACTAACAATGCCGCCGGCGTTGTTTGCGCCGTGTTTACCGAGGAATAGAGTCTGAATAGAACAACGAAACAGGGAACGGACGTCGCGGTCGCAGGTGCGCCAAAGCGGCGGCTGTCTCTCTAACTGTCCTAGGGCTTTTCTTCCTGCAATTTGCCTGATTTAAACCCTGCGATCTGCCTGATTCAAGTTCTGACATTTGTATGATTCGAGCTCGCTGATTGGCGTCGGAACCCAAGCTTTTCCTGGGTTTGCCGAGTTTCTTTATGCGTGTGTGTTTGTGATGGAAATTTGACTTGAAGCACCTGAAGCAAACGGGGAGCATTGACTGTCAACACGGAGTGAAGAGCTGCGGCGCCGAATTGGGAAACTACGAGGTCACTAACTGCCCTCAGACAGAAGGCGCAAGAGCAATGGCGTAGCTAGAAACGTAAGTATCGCTGTTTTAAAAGTAAAGGTGATTTCTACTCTTCTTCCGAAGGGGAACGACTGGCGTCAGCTTGATTCTTATCTTGTTGGCTTGCGAGAGGTTCATTTAGGAAGGATCTGGTTCCCAACCTTGTAGATACCTATCGGCAAGCCGGAGAACTTCGTTATCACCTAGTTCATCGCGGATGTTACCCAAAGCTGTCCTTACTTTGTCCTCAGACCCGAATAATTTTACGAGTTTGTCCCAGTCAAGACGATCTTTCGACTGATCTTGTAAAGGATTTAATGACTGCGGCAGTGTAAATCTAAGTGAGTAAAGCACTGCTAGGAGTAGAATGGGGTCTTCGCCGGGGTTGAGTGGAACCTTGTGTGTCTTTTTCCCGACCTCATAGTAAATCCGCCAAGCGTCCCATTCGCGCGATGGCTCGCTTGGTGGCGTATCCTGAATTTTTTTGACAAAATCTGCATGGATCTGTTCCACAAACGTCTCACTAACGAGTCCTTTTTCACCCAAATTACTATATCTTATGGTGTCAATGAAGTAAAGTTTGGAAGAGTATGTCTCAAGTCCCTCAAGAATCTGTGAAACAAATTTTTCCCGCTCTTCCTCCTTGTCTACGCGATGAAGAAGTGCGATGACAACATGCCTGACAGCAAACCCGCCTGCGATGTCGAATAAACTTCGTCGTTTCTTCTTTGAAATGGTGTCGATCAGATTCAGTAGCGTGATAGATCCCGGGATAACCATGTCGTCGGTGAATTTTGTTTCGTAGGAGGCAAGACCGTCTATGACGTCTTCAAGCGTTTCGGGGGGCAATTTAGTCAGATAGTTCTCAAGTAACCTTCTGTCGTTTAGAAGATTGACAGCGTATTCAGAGTATCGGAACGCGACGAGACTGTCTGGCATGACTCGGTCAAAGTAGAGGTTAAGAAAGTCGATATGGGCCATTCGACGTTCGGTCCGCCAAGTATTAAGCTCCTCGGACATATGATCGTGTTGTGAAGCGGGAAATACGTACGCGAGAAGAGCTGCAACAGTTTCGTTACCGGGAAATTCATTCAGCAACGATTCGATAGCACTCGAATACCCTTCATCGGCCGAATCTTTGAACAGTTCTTCGATGTCTTTACGGGTTCGCTTACCTGCACCTCCCGCGATGACGCCTGCGCCTGCAAGTTCATTTCGAAGTGTAGGAAGACGCCGGAAGATTTCAGGACGGAAAACACGGAGTGCTTCCATTGCGAGAAGGTCGACAAGATCGACTTTGTCGCCGAGGTCCTTGATTGTCTGCTTCGCGGAGATTGCGTATCGAGTCACATCGCGTATGTTTGACAGGAGCGGTTCAATCACTTCCGAGTAGGCTGAGGGCCATCGATCTTCGTCGAGAGTCGCGTTTGTTACGGGAGACAAGATGCGTTCCAGTTCTGCGAGTGCACGAGAACGAAGCAGTTTCTCTGATGCCTGTGGCACATCGAAGCTTAGAAGGACGATCTTTTCAAGATACGCGCGTCCGGAGACGCCATCTTCAGAGAGAGCTTGCTCCACGGGTTCTCTGTCGAAAGCCAGCAAGTAGATGATGTTTGGGAAGCTGGCTGTCAAACGGACAAGCTTGAAGATTTCACGGATTTCGATCTTGGTGAGTCGGTCGATGTCGTCAATGACGACTACGATAGGCTTTTCGAGTTTGCTGAGTGCCTCGGTAATGTCGTCTTTTACTTTCTGTGCACTGCGGTCTGCACTCGTTGTTCCTGCGAGCCCGTTGATTCCAGCTGCGATAACTTCTCCCACTGCACTTCCACCGGGGAGGCGGATGACTTGAGCGGCAGGTTTAAGGATTCCGGCATACTGTCCTAACCAGTCAGCTATCTTGCCGAGGCGGCTCTCATTTTTGACCTTTAGCTCCGCTCCGATTTGAGTGAAGAAGAAGTCAACGAGCTGGTTCGAACCGGAGAACATCCAAGGGTTGAAGTCAATGATGGTGAGAGCCCTCCTGGTTTCTGACTCTTCTGGCGTTGGATCTGACTCCTCGGAGCTCTCAAACTCTTTAGGAATCCCTTCGAACTCTTCGCGCATTAGATTGATGAAAGAACTTTTACCATGCCCCCATGGTCCCAATACTGCTACAACGAGTCCTTGGCTTGCGTCGAGCTCCAAGATTGATCGCGCAAATGCATGTGCGATGGGTGCGCGTCCGAGAACGTCTCCAAATTGCGTCCTGATTGGTTCGTCAAGCAGCAGCTTCTCGCTGGAGTACTCGGCGTTGTACGCCAGTTTCCTCTCAAGCTCCTTTGCTTTAGCTTTTGTAACTCCAACGAGGTTCACGTACATGTCTAAGCGCCTTACGAATGACATTCCGCACTTCAACGAATCCGACTGAATCGGAGGTTGATTCTTGTCTTCGAACATTTCGTTTACAGACTTTCAAAATAGGGAAACGGATGATGTGTTTGTGGTGCAGAGAACAGTTTACCTGAGGAGTCCACCCGTCAGATGGCGAATTGTGTTCGTCCGAGACGACGTTGTAAATGACAGTCGATTCGCTGCATGTACTTATGTCGATTTCTTAAGAATTGGGGATCGTGCGGAATGTGTTGCGATGGATGTCCACCGTTACGGGTGCAGAAATGTCCACTGCAGTGCAGAACTGACGACTGCGGGCGACTGGCGCCGTCGTCCCGACGGCATCGGCGTCGTGCCGCTTGCCCTGATCGGCGTGTAACGATGCGCAGAATGCGATGACACATAGGCGGAATGCGACGGCGCGCGGGACAAGATGGAACGCAGGGCGTGACAGCACGCCGTGTGCGACGGCGCGCGGAACGTGATGGCACACAGCATGCGGCGGCGCGGAGAGTCCGGTCGGACGCGGCTGCGTTCAAGGCCGGAGCGCGTGCAGCGGGAAGGTGATTGTGCCGTCGGGCAGGGTCGCCGTGAAGCCGGTTCCTGTGATCACCGCTTTGAAAGTCGGCGGTGCGGCGTCGATCTGGTCGACGGCGCAGGCGAGGCTCGCGGCTCCGCGCTGTGCTTGCCCGCCGCCGAGCTTCACCTCGATGGCTGCCCAGTTTCCGTTGGGCATCGTCAGAACCGCATCGATCTCGTGCCCGTTGGAGTCGCGATAGTGATGCACATGTCCGCCCAGGGCCTCCGCGTAGACGAGCAGGTCGTGGACAACGGCGGACTCGAACAGGAAACCAAGCGTCGCCAGGTCCGTGCTTAGACGGTTGGCATCGGCGTGCAGCGCCGCGGCGGCCAGGGCGGGGTCCGCCAGGTGATATTTGGGCGACCGGCGCAGGCGAGCCTTGGACCGCAGGGAGACGGCCCAGGGCCGGATCGTCTCAAGGAGGAAGACGCGCTCCAACAGCTCGAGGAGCTTAGCGGTTGTGCCCTCCGAAGGCGCAGGGAGCGTCCGCGACATGTCCTTGCGCAGCGTCGCCTGGGAAACCTCGCTCGCGGTGGAACGGGCCAGCGAGGCGATGAGCTGCTCGACGACTGCCGGTTCGGAGCGCAGGCTCGCGAGCCGGTTGAGATCGGTGGTCGCGATGTCTTTGATGTAGCTCTCCATGCTGCGGGCGGCGATGTCCGATGGGGCGCTCAGCAGGCCGGGGAAGCCGGGATGCAGAATGCCGTGGACGATCTGCTCAAGCGGAGCCGCGGACATCGAGGGTTGCGGTATGGCGCCGTCGAACAGCGCTCTCAGTGAGACCCCGTCGGCGTTGAGACAGCCGCTTTTCTCCGCCCAGGTCATGGTGCGCTGTCGGACTCGGATGAACCGCGCCGCGCCGGTGTGCCGGATGGGATCGGCGGTCGGCACGGCCGAGCCGGTGAGGATGAAACGTCCGGGCTCTGGAGAGAAGTCGACCTCCCTGCGTGCCAGGTTCCAGATTTGGGGGACGATCTGCCATTCGTCGAGGAGGCGAGGGCTCGCCCCGGCCAGCAGCAGACGCGGATCGACCTCGGCGGCCATTTGCGCCTCCGGCGTGTCGAGCAGCGTGTAGGACGATGCGTGCGCGAGACCCGTCATGGTCTTGCCGCAACCACGAGGGCCTTCCAGAATGGCTGCGCCGGTCGACTCGAGCACGCGAACCATGAGAGGGTCTACGGCGCGCGGAAGATAGCTGACGCCCGTGATCTCGCTGGTGTCCACGGGGCCAGTCTAGACGCATTCCGGGGCGCGCAGAGGCCTTGTTGGGGGATTTGCAGGGCTTGAAATGAGGGATTTGCAGGATCTGAAAAGGGGGATTTACAGGGCTCGAAGTGGGGGTTTTGCAGTTTTGGGGAGGGGCGGGGCCCTCCGCCGATTCTGATCGACGAAGCGCCCATGGAAGCGCCGATGGCGTTCGATTCCGGTGCACCGTTGACTTCGCCGTCGTCGCGCCATAGCCTCGCGACAGCGGACGGCGCGGCGACAATCCGCTGAACGACGTGCTGAAACCGCAGCCTGCCTAGCTAGATGGGCAGCCTACTAGACAAGATGGTGAGTTCGATAGCGCAGGTTTTCTGGACGGTCAACGTCCTTTCGCAGGCCATTGCGGCCGGTTTCGCCTTCTCCTACGTCGTCGTCTTCGGATCCTTCCTGCAATGGACTATCCGCCGGCGAAACTGGGAGTTCTTCACTGAGCAGTACGCGCCGTTCAGGCGGAAGCTGAAAGTCAGGAGGACCTACTTCGCCTTCCTTCCGGTGGGGCCGTTGCTTGTGGCGGTGCTCTCCCTGATCGCCAACCACGGCCGGCATGCCCTGCTGCCGCAGGTGCTCGCCGTCGTCTTCTTTCCCCTCTACTTAGCCCTCGCCCACATACCCACCGGGTTTGCGAAGCTCGAGGAGCAGGTCAATTCGGGGCATCCTATCGACGACGAGCGCCAGATCGCCACATATCTCCGATGGAACCTGCCGCTCCACATCCTTCTGGGCTCCCTCTACGCTGTGGTCGCCGCCGCGCTGCTCCTCACATAGGAAGGCCAGCGCCGCGGGGCCCTGAGGGAACGCGGGGCCCTGAGGGAATCGGTTGGTGTTCCGAACGCTTTTCTCGATTCTCCATCGCAGGCCGATGGCACAAGGTCCTTTCGAGCAACGGCGAAACCCCCGACGCCGAGCCGCCATCGACAGCCAGCGCTATGCCGTCTTAAGCCCGCATTTTGCTACACCGACTGCTCCACGCCTGTGGCGGGTTTACCCCGCACACCGTCGCCGATGGGCTGAAGCCGTGGGGCGGCCCCTCGCCAATGCCGATTTACCGCCCCTGCCGAGTCCTCCAGCGGTTTGTAAGGATTCTTCGAGACAATCGGCGGCATGGGATCGCCAGCGCGAGTTTCGAAAGGACCGATCGATGAACTTTGAAAGGACCGATGGCATGGACAATCGCGATCGCACGGGCGCCGAGCGGGCGCCCGAGGCCGCCAATCCCCTCATGCTCCAGGCCTTCGCCTGGGACCTGAACGCGGACTCCAGCCACTGGCGGCTCCTGGCGGAAAACGCCGCCTTCCTGGCCGCCTGCGGGGTGAGCTCTATGTGGCTCCCACCCGCCTATAAGGGGCAGGCGGGGGTCAAGGACGTCGGGTACGGCGTCTACGACACCTATGACCTGGGCGAATTCGACCAGAAGGGCACCGTGCCCACCAAGTACGGCACCAAGGACGAATACCTCGCCGCCATCGAGGCCCTGCACGCCGCGGGCATCGCCGTGGTCGCCGACATCGTTCTCAACCACCGGATGGGAGGCGAGGCCACCGAGACCGTGCGCGCAACCCCCGTCGACCCGGCGGACCGGCGCCGCCCCATCGGCGAGCCCGAGGAGATCACCGCCTGGACCCGCTTCACCTTCCCGGGCCGGGCGGGGGCGTACTCGGACTTCGCCTGGGACTGGACCTGCTTCCACGGCATCGACTGGGACGAGGCCCGCCAGCTCGCCGGCGTATGGCTCTTCGAGGGCAAGCAGTGGAACGAGAACGTCGACGACGAACTCGGCAACTACGACTATCTTATGGGCGCCGACGTCCACGCCACGGACCCCAAGGTGCGCGCCGAGCTCGACCGGTGGGGCCGCTGGTACGTCGAGACCACCGGGGTCGACGGCCTGCGCCTGGACGCCGTCAAGCACGTCGGCGCGGACTTCTTCGCCAGCTGGCTGCCCGAGCTGCGCCGCGCCACCGGGCGGGCCCTCCCCGCCGTCGGCGAATACTGGTCTCAGAACGTGGCCGAGCTGAAGGAATACCTCCAGGCCGTCCCCTCCACGAGCCTGTTCGACGTGCCCCTCCACTTCCACCTGCACGCCGCCTCGACCTCCAACGGCGACGTGGACCTCTCCCGCCTCTTCGAGGGCACCCTCGTCGAAGCCGACCCCGCCCGCGCCGTCACCTTCGTCGAAAACCACGACACCCAGCCGGGCCAGTCGCTGGCCTCCACCATCCAGCCGTGGTTCAAGCCCTCGGCCTACGCCCTCATCCTCCTGCGAGACGCCGGAACGCCCTGCGTCTTCTGGGGCGACCTGTTCGGCACGCCCGAAACCGGCGACCTGCCGGCCGTCACCGAACTGCCGATGCTCATGACCATGCGCCGCGCCCTGGCGCACGGGCCGCAGCACGACGCCCTCGACGCGCCCGACGTCGTCGGCTTCGCACGCGAGGGGGACGCCGCCCACCCCGGCTCCGGGCTCGCGGTGGTGCTCTCCGACCGCCTAGCCGGAACCAAGCGCCTCCACGTCGGAGCGCGCCACGCGGGCGAGCGGTGGGTCTGCGTCCTGGGCGGCCACGAACCGGTCACCGTCGGCGACGACGGCACGGCCGAGCTTCCCGTGAGCGACGGCGGCCTGAGCGTCTATGTGCCCGAGGCGGCCAAGCCGATCCTCAACGGCTCCGAGGAATACCGGCTGCGGGTGGGAAGCGGGGACTGATCACGCCGAATACCGGGGTAGATTGGCGCCAACCGCCTGGCCGCGAGTGCTGATCGTCGAGGGGAGCAGGGTGACGCCTGAATCAACATGCAACATACTCGAAAACAAGAGCCAAGTTCCCTAGCGAGGCTCATGGTAGTGTTGCCAATGACTAATAAACACAACACGGCGGGCTTGGCTGTGACCCGCGGAGGCAGTCGCCCGTTCGTCGGCGTGCAGACGCGGGAACCGCCCGAAACCTGAAAGGGCAGACGATGGAGTACACACGGCTCGGCGCCACGGACATTGCCATTCCTCGACTGTGCATCGGGGGTATGAGCTTCGGGAAGGTCTTCCCGGACTTCCACCAGTGGGTCATCGACCAGGAGGCCACCCAGGCGGTCATCGCCCGCGCTCTGGAGCTGGGCGTCAACTTCATCGACACCGCCAACGTCTACGCCCACGGCACAAGCGAGGAGTTCATCGGGGCCTCGCTGAAGAACCTCGGCATCAAGCGCGAGGACGTGGTGCTGGCGAGCAAGGTCTACTTCAACGAGGGGCACCTGTCGCGCGCGGCCATCGAGCGCGAGATCGACGGCACGCTGAAGCGGCTGGGCACCGACTACCTCGACCTCTACATCATCCACCGCTTCGACTACGCCACCC
>ERZ773070.1447-NODE-1447-length-14628-cov-5.286283_pt1 | contig 14628 bp, 8 predicted proteins | sample MGYA00580618_ERZ773070 | MGnify/ENA primary metagenome ERZ773070 (study PRJEB29015, sample SAMEA2738023) | human oral metagenome | biome: human oral; feature: human-associated habitat; material: dental | place: China | collected 2019 ... | reverse complement strand
CAGGAGCTGATAACAATAGCAGTCAGCTGAGTCAGTGGTCGGGGGTCGTGGGTGTCTCGGCGATCACTGCGGATGGTCAGCGTGCTAGCTACTCCTCGTGGGGTAACGGCGTGACCACTGCCGCTTTTGGCAACCCGGTTGCCAGTCGGAACTATGAGACGGGCAAGATCGAGGATACCGACGGAACCTCGAACTCGGCAGCACTTGTTTCTGGGATGTTGGCGTTGGCTCGGCAGAAGTGGCCTGATGTCACTGCGAATCAGTTGTTGCAGGTGTTGACGCAGACGGCGCTTAATCCGAATCATGAGTGGAATCCGTACACGGGTTATGGCCCGATTGATGGGGGTGCGTTGGTGAACACCGATCCCTCTCAGTACTCCGACGAGAACCCCTTGGCCCAAAAGCGTGGAGGTTCTAACCCGACGGTGCAGGAGGTTCAGGACTATGCCGATGGTGTGGTGGAGCCTAATCCCGATACGTTGGGTCAGTCCTACGTGTATCGCGGTATCGATGAGGTAGCCGCCTCGATGGACGACATCGGTCCCGTTCATTTGGGGACGAGTCCGCGGTATCACCGCAAGTGATGATGGCGCGGCAGATTCCCGGAGCGTGCGCGTCCCGTTTGCCTCGCGTTTGTGTGGGGTGGGCGGGGCGCGCCGCGCGCGCCCTGACCACGCTCGTGTCCGCGTCCGTGTTGGCTGCGGGTGCTCTCGCTGTGGTGCCTGCTCCTGCGCGTGCGGAGGATGTGATTACGACGCAGGAGTACTTCTCCTACTATCACCTGGACCAAGCCCGGGCGAAGGGGTACACGGGCAAGGGCGTGACCATCGCCCTCATCGACGGGCCCGTGGACACGAGTGCCCCGGAGCTCAAGGGTGCGAACATCACCGACAAGAGCCGCTGCACAATTGACGCAACGATTGAGAGCCGTTATCACGGCAGTGAGATGGCGGCTATTCTTGCCTCTCAGGCGTATGGTGTTGCCCCGGAGGCTACGATCTATTCTTATCAGAATGCATCGCCCGAGGACACTCCGTCAGGGTCGTGTTTTCAGGGTGCCAAGCAGCTTCATAGTGTTGCTAGTTTGATTAACAGTGCTATCGATGATGGTGCTCAGATCATTTCTGCGTCGTTTGGGAGTAGTGACATCAGTGACGAGCTGAAGTGGGCTGTCGCTCGCGCTATGAGCGAGGGTGTCATCATCGTCAATTCGGCAGGCAATACAGGAGCTGATAACAATAGCAGTCAGCTGAGTCAGTGGTCGGGGGTCGTGGGTGTTTCGGCAATCACGACTTCCGGGGAACGGGCTGACTACTCCTCATGGGGTAACGGTGTGACGACGGCTGCTGTTGGTGGTCCGCTCAAGGTACGGGACTTCGATACTGGAAAGACAGCTGTCACCAGAGGCACGTCGAATTCGGCGGCGATTGTTTCTGGATTGTTGGCGTTGGCATGGCAGAAGTGGCCGGATGCTACGGCCAATCAGCTGTTGCAGGTGTTGACGCAGACCGCGTTGAATCCGAATCATGAGTGGAATCCGTACACGGGGTACGGCCCGATTGATGGGGGTGCGTTGGTGAATACTGATCCGTCGCAGTATCCGGATGAGAATCCTTTGGCGCAGAAGGAGGGGGGCTCGAAGCCGACGGTGCAGGAAGTTCAGGACTATGCCGATGGTGTGGTGGAGCCTAACCCCGATACGTTGGGTCAGTCATACGTGTATCGCGGTATCGATGAGGCAGCCGCCTTGATGGACGACATCGGCCCCGTTCATTTGGGCACCAGCCCCAGGTACCACCGCAAGTGACCATGGCCCGCGGCACCCCGGGGCGCCGCGGGCCATGTCTGGTGGGAGCGCGATCTCACGCAAAGACTTGTAGACGGCCTGCGACGGGTGTAGATTTACCAAATAAGTACTGGTGATCTATCCCATCAAGGTCTTCGCATGAATGCTCCTCACCGCGGACTGTGGCAGCGCCTCGGCGCCGCCGCCCTGTCCGGACTCATCATTACCGCCCTCGCCCCCAGCGCCCTCGCCGCCCCCGCAGGAGAACGCGCAACCCACGGCGACATGGAACCCAGCGCCGTCGCCGACTCGCAACCGGAGAGCGGTACGGGTGCGCAGGAAGAAACCGACAACACGGGCAGCGACAAGTCGGAACCCACAGGAACGGGCGCGCTCCCCGAGGCCTCGCCCGAGACGCAGGACGAACTCGACGCCACTGTCTACGAATTCCCCGGAACGGAAGGCCCCACCCGGATCCACGTCCTCACGATCGGCTCCGCCGACGCCATCATGCTGGAATCGCGCGGCGTCTTCGCCATGGTCGACAGCGCCGAAGGAATCGGTGCCCCCGACGGAAGCGACCCGCGCTACCCCCTGCGCGAAGGAATCGTCCCCGCCAACGTCGGAGACACCAACCGGGTCCTGCGATACATGATCGACCACGGGGTAACCTCCTCGAACCTGGCGTTCTACCTGGGCACCCACGCCCACTCCGACCACATCGACAACGCCGACGACATCATCAGGCGCTTCCGCCCCAAGGTCATCTTCACCCCCGAATACTCCGACCGCTGGATCACCAACCCCAACGGCCTCTGGGACAACCAGTGGGTCTACGACAACATGGTCGAGGCCGCCCACTGGGCCGAAGCAACCTACGGCGCCCAATTCGTCCAGCACGTCGACGGCTACAACACGCACGTCACGCTCGGCGACATGGACGTGCAGCTGATCCCCTTCGATCCCGAAGAAAAGTACAAGGTCAGGGGAACAACCGACGCCAACCTCATGGGATGGGGGGCGAAAGTCACCGCCTTCGGACGCACCGCCTTCCTGGCCGCCGACCTCATGGACACCGAGGCCGACTGGGTCACGCACAACGGCTACGAGGCGCGCGTCGCGCGAGCCGTCGGAAAGGTTGACGTGCTCAAGGCCGGACACCACGGCCTGCGAAGCTCAAACTTCGCCCCCTTCATGGAGGCGCTGGACCCGTCCATGATCATCCAAACCGGCACCGAAGCCTATGCCGCCGACAGCCTCACCACCAGCGTCATCCACGGCCAGGCGACCTGGGCGCCCGCCGCCGAGCTATGGGATAACGGAAAAATCCCCTCCGTGATCGCAACCTTCACCTCCTCCGGGATCTCCTACAACGACCTGACGAAGGCCTCGTGGGGACACGAATACGACGAGGAGCACCCGCGAGCCTGGTGGTTCCAGGCGGGGCGCCCCGCGCCGACAACCGGATGGTGGCAAGGACGCAGCGGCAGCTGGTACTACTTCGCGGGCAAACCCTCCGCCGAAGCCTCCACGTGGGTCAGCGACAACGGCCAGTGGTACTGGATGGGCGCCACCGGAGCCATGGCCTCCTCCGAATGGATCTCGGACGGAAACGGCCTCTACTACATCGACTCGGCCGGACACCCCTCCTCCGCGAGCGGATGGACCCAGAACGACGGTGCCTGGTACTACCTGCGTGACGGCCGCGCACACACCGGGTGGCTCAACGACCGGGGAACCTGGTACCTCCTCGACCCCGCGAGCGGCCAAATGGTTACCGGCTGGGGCCAAGCCGACGGCTCCTGGTACCACATGGACTCCTCCGGCCACATGACCACCGGCTGGATCAACGACGGCGGCGCGTGGTACTACCTGCGAGGCAGCGGACAGATGGCCACCGGGTGGCTGGCCAGCGGAGGGTCCTGGTACTACCTGGGCGCGTCGGGCGCGATGCGCACCGGGTGGTTCCAGGACGCCGGCTCCTGGTACTACGCCGACCCCTCCGGTGCGATGGTCACCGGGTGGCTGGCCAGCGGAGGGTCCTGGTACTACCTGGGCGCGTCGGGCGCCATGGTCACCGGGTGGCTCCCCAGCGCGGGCTCCTGGTACTACCTGAGCGAGGGCGGAAGCATGGTGACCGGACGGGTCCTCATCGCAGGCCGATACTCGGACTTCTCCGCGTCGGGCAGCTGGCTTGGCTACACCCCCTGACGCCTCGGCAACTTCCTCACACAAGCGCCGCCCACCGCGAATCAACGCAGGTGGGCGGCGCTTGCCCGTTGTACCGTGAGAGGACCAATCCTGAGCGAAAGGCCACTCATGACGTTCCCTCGCGCCCGCCTCACAGCGGCCCTGACGATGACTGTCGCGACCGCCGTGGCCTCGTCCCTCGCTCTCGTCGGGACCGCCCGCGCCGACGATACTCAGTCCGCCGCCGAGCAGTCCATGGACTCCTGGACGCCGGGGAACACCCTTCCCCTGAGTAACTCCAAGTCGGTCGAGGCCTCGTCCGTGAGTGCCTCCACCCTGACCTTCCCTGCCGCGACCGACGAACAGACCAAGATCTTCATCCTGTCCTCCGACTCCTCGGACGCGATCCTCATCGAGAGCGGAGGCTGGTACGGAATCATCGACGGCGGCGAGGACGCCGACCTGCCCGACGGCTCCGACCCCCGCTACCCCGTGCGCACCGGCACGGCCGCCGCCGGGTCCACGACCGAGTGGCTGATGCAATACCTCGACGACCAAGGGGTCAACGACACCAACGTGGCCTTCTACCTGGGCACCCACGCCCACTCCGACCACATCGCCAACGCCGACGACATCATCTACAAGTACCGCCCGAAGGTCATCCTCAGCCCCGAATACTCCGACGAGTGGATCACCGACGAGAACTCCCTGTGGGACAACCAGTACGTCTACGACCACCTCGTCAACGCTGCGAACTGGGCGGTCGACACCTATGGCGCCACCTTCATCCAAAAGCTCGACGGATACAACACGCACATCACCCTGGGCGGCGCCGACCTCCAGATGATCCCCTTCGACGTTGACGAGGCCTACAAGATCGGGGGCACCTCGGACGCAAACCTCATGGGGTGGGGAACGAAAGTCCTGGCCAACGGCCACTCGGCCTTCCTGGCCGCCGACCTGATGAGCACCGAATCCGACTGGGAGACACCCAACGGCTTCGAGGACCGCATCGCCGCCGAGGTCGGCGAGGTCGACATGCTCAAAGCAGGCCACCACGGGGCGGAATCCTCCAACTCCGTCCCATTCATGGCCGCCCTGCACCCCGGCGCAATCATCCAGACGGGTGCCGCATCCCACAGCCCCGACCGCCTGTCCTTCCTGGTCCTCCACGGCGACACCAAGTGGTTTCCCATGGGCAACATCTGGGAATCATTGAACGTCCCGGCGCTCGTGTGCGTCTTCGCCGACGACGAGATCCAATACGACGGCGTCGCCCACGCGCAGTGGGGACACGAGTACGAGTCCGAAACCCCGCGCGCCTGGTGGTTCCGGGCGGGCCGCCCCGCCGCGACGACAGGCTGGTGGGACGGACCATCTGGCAACCGCTATTACTTCGACGGCTCCGCGTCAGCCCTGGCCAACCAGTGGGCAGTCATCGACGGGGTCACCTACCACTTCGACGCGACCGGCGCGCTCGACGCCACCGCCTCCACCCTCACGGGTTCCGGCGTCGCCGGCTCCTTCGCCGCCAGCGCGTGGTGGTACGTCCTCCTCGGCGCGGCGCTCACCGCCCTCGCCGGAGCGGGTGTCGCGATCGCGGGGCGCAGGGGCGGCAGCTGAGGCTGGCGCGACCTAGCGCGCCTCGTCCAGCTGGTGGAAGATCGCGCCCAACAGGGGAGTGAGGACCTCGAGCGTGTCCAGCGCCCCACCGCGCGACCCCGGCGAGGAGACCACGAGAACCCCCGAGGAATCCCGGGCGGTCACCCCCACGACCCCGCGGGACAAGCCCGACAGGGGCGTGTGGGTCAGTCCGTGGGAGCGAATCTGCTCCGCGATACCGGGGATCTCCACCTCGATTACCTCGCGGACCGCCTCGGGGGCCTCGTTGCCCACCCCGAACCCCGAACCGCCCAGCACCAACACGAAGCGCGCCCCCGACCCGATCGCCTCGCGGATCTGCGCCTCCAAGGCATCCCGGCTCTCCGGGACCACGGTCGACGACACCGAACCCAAGCCCGCGCGCTCCAGGGCCTGCGCGCATGCCGGAGTCGCCCGATCCTCCTTCGTGCCGGCGTGAATCCGGCTCGAATACACGATGATGCGGGCGTCGATCCGGGAAAGATCGTAGGAGACGGGCTTGGGCATGATGTCCTCCGAGGAGCAGCGGGTGCTTTCACCGCCGATCCTAGTCCCTGAGACGGCGGCGGGCGGAGCCTGAGAGCGCCGATAGGAACCCGGCGCATTAAGTGCGTTGTGAGGCCGCGAAAAATAGTCTTTGGGTGCCGTGCCGCCGGGCTGCTCCGTCGGTCTGCGGCTCGCGCCCGAACCAACAGGCGAAAAGAAAGGGGTGTAGGCACTTTTAATGGCCTCTCGTCTTCCTTGAGCTATCAAGGAAAAGTAACGAACTGGGCGCTGTTGGCCCGCGGCGTTGCGCCCGGAGAATCCCCTTGTTAGATTAAACGCGTCGCATCCCCACTCAAAAGGAGGCTCACGTGCGTTCCCTGCGCATCCTGCCCGTCCTCGGCGCCGCCGCCCTCGCCCTGGCCGCCTGCGCCGGCGGGACGAGCCCCGCGACCGACGCCACCGCCTCGTCCCAGGCCACCCGAGCGCCCGCCAAGGAAACCGTCCTCAACGTCTACGCCGCCGCCTCGCTGACCGAAACCTTCGGCGAGCTCGAGAAGACCTTCGAAGCCGCCAACCCCGGCGTCGATGTTCGCTTCAACTTCGCAGGCTCCCAGGACCTTGTCACCCAGCTCGGCGAGGGAGCCGACGTGGACGTCCTGGCCACCGCCAACGAGTCGACCATGAAGAAGGCCGCCGACGCCAACCAGGTCGATACCCAGACCATCTTCGTCACCAACACCCTCACCCTCATTACCACGCCCGGCAACCCGGCGGGCGTGACCGGCCTGGACTCCTCCCTCGACGGTGTCAAGCTCGTCGTGTGCGCCCCCGAGGTCCCCTGCGGCAAGCTCACCAAGACCCTCACCGAGAAGCTCGGCGTCACCCTGAACCCCGTCTCCGAGGAACAGGCCGTCACCGACGTGCGCGGCAAGGTCTCCTCCGGCCAGGCCGACGCCGGAATCGTCTACAAGACGGACGCGCTGGCCGAAGGCGACGCCGTCGACACCGTGCCGATCCAGGGCGCCGACGAGGCCGTCAACAAGTACCCGATCGCGCTCGTGTCCGCCTCGGCCAACAAGGAACTCGGACAGAAGTGGATCGACCTGGTCCTCTCCGCCGAGGGACAGGCCGTCCTCGAACGCGCCGGCTTCACGCCCGCCGCGAAGTAGCATCGACGCGTGAACACGCGCCGCGCCCCCGCCGTGAGCCCCCTGCCCCTGTGGGCGGGGGGCCTCGGCGCGCTCGCCCTCCTCTTCCTGGCCCTGCCCCTCCTCTTCATGCTCGGGCGCGTCAACTGGGCCGACCTCGCCGCCACCCTCGCCACCGACCAGGCGGCCTCCGCCCTCGCCCTGTCCCTGCGCACCTGCCTCCTCGCCCTCGGGGTTGACCTGATCCTCGGCGTGCCCGCCGCCCTCCTCCTGTCGCGCTCGTGGCGGGGCGTGCGCGCCGCCCGCATCCTCGTCGCACTGCCCCTCTCCCTCCCACCCGTCGTCGCCGGCATCGCGCTGCTCGCCGCCTTCGGCAGGCGCTCCACGCTCGGCGCGCTCCTGAGCGGTGCCGGCCTCGACATCGCCTTCACGACGACCGCCGTCGTCATCGCCCAGGTCTTCGTGTCCCTCCCCTTCCTCATCGTCACTCTCGAATCCGCCCTCCGCGCACGCGAGCCGGGGCTCGAGGAGATGGCCTCCTCCCTGGGCGCATCCCCCACGCGCGTCTTCTGGCAGATCACACTCCCCACCGTCCTGCCCGGCCTCGGACGCGGCACTGCCCTGGCGCTGGCCCGATGCCTCGGAGAGTTCGGAGCCACCCTCACCTTCGCGGGGTCCATGCAGGGAGTCACCCGTACGATGCCCCTGCAGATCTACCTCGCCCGAGAATCCGACGCGGACTTGGCCCTCGCGCTCGGCGTCGTCCTGCTCGCCGTCGCGCTCCTCGTCGTCGCGCTCACAGAAACCCCCTGGGGACGCGTTGCCTCCCTGCTGCGCGGGGCTTCCCCCCTGCGCGGGGCCACGAGGCGGGCAGAGGGCGCCGGTGCCGAGGGGACGGCCGACCGGACGCCCTCTCGGGAGGCCCTCGCCCCCGATTGTGCACCGAGTGAACAGGCCCCCGTCACCGGCGAAGGGGCCTCGGCCGAAAACGCCCCGAGTGAACCCGTGCCCGTGCGCGTCGCCGGAACGATCGCCCAGCGCGGCTGGGAGGTGCAGGCCAGCCTGGAGGCGGGCCTCGTCACCGCCGTGGTCGGCCACAACGGAGCCGGAAAGTCCACGCTCGCCCAGGTGATTGCCGGAACGCTACGCCTCGATGAGGGCAGCGCCCGTATCGGCGAGCGAGTCGTTGACGATGCCGAGACGTTCGTGCCCGCGCGCCGACGCGGCGTCGCCATGGTCTCCCAGGCGCCCCGCATCTTCACGCACATGAGCGTCCTCGCCAACGTCGCGTTCCCGCTGCGGGTGCGCGGCGTCGGACGCGCCCAGGCCCGGGCCGCCGCCACCGACCAGCTGCGCGCCGTCGGCATCGCCGACCTCGCCCACAGGTGCGCCTCCGACCTCTCCGGCGGGCAGGCCGCCCGCGTCGCCATCGCCCGAGCCCTCGCCTTCCGGCCCGACGTGCTCATCCTCGACGAACCCACCGCCGCCCTCGACGTGGAGGCCACCGCCCAGGTCTCCGCCGTCTTGCGCGAACGCCTGAGCCAGTCGGGCATCACCACCCTCCTCGTCTCTCACGACATTGCCGAGGTCCTGGCCCTGGCCTCGCGCATGATCATCATGGGGGACGGCCGCGTTGTCGAGGAAGGGGAACCCGCGCGCATCCTCGCCTCGCCCTCCTCGGTGTTCGCGGCCCGCTTGGCGGGTCTTAACATCGTCACCGGCGACGCGATTGGCGGACCCGGCATGGTTGGCGTGCGCGTCGGCGAGGGAGCGCTGTGGGCGGCTTGCGACAGCGTTGCCCCTGGCGAGGAGTCAGCGCGCGTCGCCCTCACCTTCCCGCCCGAGGCCGTGGCCCTGTCCCGCGAGGAGGCCCACGCCTCGCCGCGTTCCGTCCTGCCCGGCGTCGTCGCGGGCATCGATGTTGATGGCTCCCTCGTGAGCGTGCGCGTCGCGCTCGCGGAGGGTGTGTCGGTGAGTGCCCGAGTCACCGCCTCCGCGTGGTCCGAGCTGGGCCTCGGCGTCGGTGATCGCCTCTGGGCGAGCGTGAAGGCCACCCAGGTCCGCGCGATCCCTATTGCGCCCGGCTCCTGATCGTTTCACTGCCTGATGGTGGCGCGAATTTTGTCACGCTTCATATGTTGTAATTTTTGGTTTTCGCATGAGTGGGATCTGGTCCTCCAAAACGCACAAGGCGACCCATTTTCTCGGTTATTCTGCGGTTTTAGTTGCCGTCCCGTCCTCGGCGGTGGACAGTTTTGACTCTGCGAAAGGGGTTTCCTAAGTTGTGGTGAGAACCCAGGAGGTACCTCATGACAACACAGGGTCATCACGAGGCAATACGCCCCTATCAGCTCGGCATCGACGTCGGCTCGACGACGGTCAAGGCCGTCGTCCTGGACGGAAACCGCCGCCTCTTCTCCGACTACCGGCGACACAACGCGGACGTGCGCGCATCCCTGGGAGCCCTTCTCGCCGATGTCGATCGCGCCCTGCCCGGCGCCCGCGTCCACGCTGCCATCACGGGTTCCGGCGGCCTGACCACGGCGCGCGCCATGGGTATCCCCTTCGTGCAGGAGGTCATCGCCGGCACCGAGGCCACCCAGCGCCTCCACCCCGAAGTCGACGTCGTTATCGAGCTGGGCGGCGAGGACGCCAAGCTCACCTACCTGCACCCCACCCCCGAGCAGCGCATGAACGGCACCTGCGCGGGCGGCACCGGCGCCTTCATCGACCAGATGGCAACCCTCCTGCACACGGACGCCGCGGGCCTGGGCGAGATGGCGACCCGCCACACCCAGCTCTACCCGATCGCCTCGCGCTGCGGCGTCTTCGCCAAGTCCGACATCCAGCCGCTCATCAACCAGGGAGCCGCGCACGAAGACCTGGCCGCATCCATCTTCAACGCGGTCGCCACCCAGACGATCGCGGGCCTGGCCTGCGGGCGACCGATCCGAGGCACCGTCATGTTCCTGGGCGGGCCCCTGCACTTCCTGCCCGCCCTGCGCGAGGCCTACAAGGCCCTCCTGCCCAAGGCCGACGCCTTCGTCACCCCCGACGACGCCCAGCTCTACGTCGCGATCGGTGCGGCCCTGCTGGCCGACAAGGAGGCTGCCAAGAGGCAACGCCAGTCCGAGGAGTCCGGTGCCACCTCCGTCGACTCCCGCGGTGACAAGCTCACCACCCTCATGGAACGCCTCGCCGCCGCCCCCGTCCAGGTCGAATCCCCGCGCATGGACCCGCTCTTCGCCTCCCCCGAAGACCGCGACGAGTTCGTGGCCCGCCACAGCCTCGACGTCATCCCCAAGGCCAGCCTCGACGAGGCCCAGGGTCGCTGCTGGCTCGGCATCGACGCGGGCTCGACCACGATCAAGGCCGTCGTCATTGACTCTTGCGACCGCATCGTCTTTACCCACTACGCCTCCAACGAGGGCGACCCTGTCGCGGCCGCCGTCGACATCGTGCGAGCGGTGCGCGGCGCGCTGCCGCAGGGCTGCGAGATTGGGCGCTCCTGCTCCACGGGATACGGCGAGGGCCTGGTGAAGTCCGCCCTCACCCTGGACGAGGGCGAGATCGAGACGATGGCCCACTACCGGGCCGCCGAGTTCATCTGCCCCGGCGTCACCTCCGTCATCGACATCGGCGGCCAGGACATGAAGTACCTGCGCATCCGCGACCATGCTGTGGACTCCATCTCCGTCAACGAGGCCTGCTCCTCGGGCTGCGGTTCCTTCCTGCAGACCTTCGCGCAGACGATGGGCACCGACGTGCGAACCTTTGCGCGCATGGCCATGGAGTCCGAATCTCCCGTGGACCTGGGCACCCGCTGCACGGTGTTCATGAACTCCTCCGTCAAGCAGGCACAGAAGGAAGGCGCGGACGTGCGCGACATCAGCGCCGGCCTGTCCTACTCCGTCGTGCGCAACGCCCTCTACAAGGTCATCAAGCTCAAGGATCCCTCCGACCTGGGGGAGAAGGTCGTCGTCCAGGGCGGCACATTCCTCAACGACTCCGTCCTGCGCGCCTTCGAGCTCCTCACGGGGCGAGAGGTGGTGCGCCCCGACATCGCCGGCCTCATGGGCGCGTACGGCGCCGCCCTGACCGCGCGCATGCACGACACGGGGGAGGGGACCTCGACGCTCGCGACGATCGAGGCCCTTGAGGGCTTCGGCGTCGACACCACGCGCAAGACCTGCCGCCTGTGCCAAAACCACTGCCAGATGACCATCTCGACCTTCTCCAACGGCGAGCGCCACGTGTCGGGCAACCGCTGCGAGCGCGGTGCATCCCTGGAGCGCGTGCCGAAGAGGTCCGACCTGCCCAACCTCTACGACTGGAAGTACAAGCGGATCTTCGGATACCGCCGCCTCACCGAGAAAAAGGCGTTCCGGGGCGACATCGGCATCCCGCGTGTGCTCGGCATGTACGAGAACTACCCCTTCTGGTTCACGATGCTCACCGCCCTGGGCTTCCGCGTCATGATCTCCGGGCGCTCCAACCACGACCTCTTCGAGACCGGCATGGAGTCCATCCCCTCGGAGAACGTGTGCTACCCCGCCAAGCTCGTCCACGGGCACATCGAGTCCCTGCTGGACAAGGGCATCACGACGATCTTCTACCCCTGCGTTGACTTCGAGCAGAAGCTCACCGAGTCCGAAAACTCCTTCAACTGCCCCATCGTGGCGACCTACCCCGAGGTCATCCGCAACAACATGGAGCGCCTCTTGGATCCGGGCACCCAGTTCATCAGCCCCTTCGTCAACTTCGGCAACCGCGAGTACCTGCCCGCCCACCTGTCTAAGACCTTCAAGGAATACGGCTACGACATTCCGGTCGAGGAGATGAAGGCCGCCCTCGACAAAGCTTGGGAGGAGGACGCCGCCGTCAAGGCCGAGATCCGTGCGAAGGGCGTCGAAACCATCGAGTGGATGCGGGAGCACGGCGTGCGCGGTATCGTGCTCGCGGGCCGCCCCTACCACCTCGACCCCGAGATCAACCACGGCATCCCCGAGGTTATCGTGGGCCTGGGTATGGCCGTCCTCACCGAGGACTCCATCGTGGACGCGCGACTCGAGCGCCCCCTGCGCGTCCTCGACCAGTGGTCCTACCACTCGCGCCTCTACGAGGCCGCCGCTCGCGTCGGAGACGAACCCGACCTCGAGATGGTCCAGCTCAACTCCTTCGGCTGCGGCGTCGACGCGATCACCGCCGACCAGGTCCAGGAGATCCTCGAGGGCCGCGGCGACGTACACACCGTCCTCAAGATCGACGAGGTCTCCAACCTGGGTGCCGCCAAGATCCGCCTGCGCTCCCTCGACGCCGCCATCGCCGAGCGCGCCTCCCTCGGCTCCGCGATCGACGAGGCCGGGGACGGGGACGGCGAAAACGGAGCGGATCGAGCGGAACTGGCCCCCGCCTCGTCCGTGGGCCTGGTGTCGGGTTCCGTCGACACCGCCACCCTGCGCGATCCCTCCGGCGACGCCGCCCGCGAGGAGGAGGCCGGGCACATCCAGCCCCGCGCCGTCTTCACCGAGGAGATGCGCGAGGCCGGATACGAGATCCTCGCGCCCCAGATGTCCCCGATCCACTTCCGCTTCCTCACCCCGCTGTTCGCGAGCGCGGGCCTGAAGGTGCGCGTGCTGGAGCACACGAGCCGCACCTCCATGGAGGTCGGCCTGAAATATGTCAACAACGACTCGTGCTACCCGGCGATCGTTGTCATCGGTCAGCTCCTCGACGAGTTTGTTTCCGGGCGCTCCGACCCCGACCGCACGGCCGTCGGCATCACGCAGACGGGCGGCATGTGCCGCGCCAGCAACTACGCGGCCCTGCTGCGTAAGGGCCTGCGTGACGCCGGATACCCGCAGGTCCCCGTCATCGCCCTGTCCGTCCAGGGCTTCGAAGACAACCCCGGCTTCCGCCTGGGCGTCACCCACATCCACAAGGCCATCCAGGCCTTCGTCATCGGCGACGCCATCCAGTCGATGCTCCTGCGCGTACGCCCCTACGAGGTCGAACCCGGCTCCGCGATGGACCTGTACCGCACGTGGGACGGCTACGTCCAGGAGTGGATCTCCTCCGGACGCGTCGCCGCCCTGGGTGGGCGCACCTCGTACTCAAAGATCATCCGCGAGTGCGTGCGCGCCTTCGACGCTCTGCCCCTGCGCGACATTCCGCGCAAGCCGCGCGTCGGCCTGGTCGGCGAGATCCTCGTGAAGTTCCACCCCGACGCCAACAACCACGCCGTCGACGTCATCGAGGCCGAGGGCTGCGAGGCGGAGTTGCCCGGCCTCATGCAGTTCTTCCACAACTCCGTGGCCACCGCCGCGTGGGACAAGGAGAACCTGGGTATCGAGGGCAAGCAGCGCTACATCATGCCGATCGTGCTGTGGGCTCTCAAGAAGTACGAGAAGCCCGTGCACCGCGCGTTTGCGGCGACGAACGGAAAGTTTGAGGCGCACCGGCCCATCGAAGAGATGATTGCGCGCTCCCAGGACATCGCGCGCCTGGGCAACCAGGCCGGCGAAGGCTGGTACCTGACCGCCGAAATGGTCGACATGATCGAACACGGCTGCCCGAACATCATCTGCGCCCAGCCCTTCGCGTGCCTGCCCAACCACGTCGTCGGCAAGGGCATGTTCCGCGCGCTGCGCACCCGCTACCCCGAGGCCAACATCGTGGCCGTCGACTACGACCCGGGAGCCTCGGAAGTCAACCAGCTCAACCGCATCAAGCTGATGCTGGCCACCGCCCTGCAATCCCCCGACGCGCGCGATGGCGACGTCCTGCACCTCGTGGACGCGGAGGAGCCGCCCGGTGGCTTGGGAGCGGTCATGCTCGGAATGCCCACCATCCCCCGTAGGAGGGCCGCGTTCCGCTAGGTCGCAGCAGGCGCGCACTCCGCCTTTACTTCCCTTGGCGTACTACGACAGACGTGCTATGTTTGTCGTGTGATTGGGAGTGCCCAGCCACGGCCTCGTGAACGGAAGGAGGAATCGATGATCAGTGCCGACGCGATCAGGGGATACATTGACCTCATCGTGCTGGGGCTGCTGCGCGAACGCCCGTCCTACGCCTACGAGCTGGCCAAGACCATCAGCCAGGTGTCTCAGGGGCAGTACGCCATCAAGCAGACGACCCTCTACTCAGCGCTCAAACGACTGGAAGGGCAAGGGGTCACCGAGTCCTACCAGGGTGTCTCAGAATCGGGCAAGACCCGCACATACTACCGCCTGGGCCCTACCGGCCAGGCCTACCTCAACGACAAGATCGCGGAATGGGCCGACACCAAGAACCTCGTCGACCGCTTCGTGGAAGGAAGAGAATGATGGACACCATCGACAATTTCCTCGACGCCATGTTCGCCCCCTACCCGGCCTC
>ERZ773070.1446-NODE-1446-length-14632-cov-8.756809_pt1 | contig 14632 bp, 17 predicted proteins | sample MGYA00580618_ERZ773070 | MGnify/ENA primary metagenome ERZ773070 (study PRJEB29015, sample SAMEA2738023) | human oral metagenome | biome: human oral; feature: human-associated habitat; material: dental | place: China | collected 2019 ... | reverse complement strand
TCGCCCAGCCGCCGCTGTTCCGCGTCGATGTCAACGCACAAGGCAAAAGCAAACCTGCCCGCAAATTCTACGCCCTCGACCAAAACGAACTCGACAGCATTTTGGAGCGACTGCAAAAAGAAGGCGTTAAAGAAACTGCTTATTCCATCAGCCGTTTCAAAGGCTTGGGCGAGATGAACCCCGACCAGCTTAAAGACACCACCATGCATCCCGATACCCGCCGTTTGTTGCAGGTACAAATTCCCGAAGGTGCAGATGACGAAACACGCGACATCTTCGTCAAATTAATGGGCAAAGGTGAAGCCGCCGCCCGCCGTGCATGGATGGAAAAAGAAGGCGATACAGCAGAATTGGATATTTAATCTATTGTTTCAATAGACTAAAGGCCGTCTGAAACTTTAAAAGTTTCAGACGGCCTTTTTTAAATCATAAGAAACTAAGGTTAAACAGTATTTAACTTTCAATACTCTGTACTTACCAGTCCCTATTTTCGCAACTTAATTGTATCTTTAAGACAAATAAAAAAGCACTGATATTATCAGTGCTTTTTAAATAATGGCGCGGCGGACGGGGCTCGAACCCGCGACCCCCGGCGTGACAGGCCGGTACTCTAACCAACTGAGCTACCACCGCGCATCCACTGTCAAAGACAATGAAAAAGAAACTTGGTGGGTGATGACGGAGTCGAACCGCCGACATTCTGCTTGTAAGGCAGACGCTCTACCAACTGAGCTAATCACCCGATAAGCTGACATTAAATCAAAAAATCAGGCCATGCGCAAGGTTTTTATTTAAATAAAAATATATCCCATTGAAAGAATGTAGAATATTTTATTTAACCGAAAAAACACCGTTATGCCTATTCATCAATCAAAAATCAAATGCCCCAATTTATCCGCTTTAGTATGCAGATAACGTTCATTTTCCACATTTTCGCCGACATGTAATGCGATCCGTTCGACCACATTGATGCCGGAATCTTTCAACGTTTGGATTTTTTCAGGATTATTGGTCAACAACCTAACTTCACGAATATGCAGATAATCATAAATCTGCTTGGCCAAAGTGAAGTCGCGAGCATCAACAGGAAGGCCGAGTGCTACATTGGCTTCAACCGTATCCAAGCCCTGATCTTGCAGACGATAAGCACGGATTTTGTTTATCAAACCAATGCCCCTGCCTTCTTGGCGCAAATATACGATAACGCCACGCCCTTCTTTTTGAACGGCCTGCATCGCCGCTTGCAACTGAGGACCGCAATCACATTTCACCGAAAATAAAGCATCGCCGGTCAAGCACTCGGAATGAATACGCGACAACACAGGCAGGCCGTCTGAAACATCGCCCATTGTCAATGCAACATGTTCCTGACCGTCCTCTTCTTCAAAGCCGTGCATGGTAAATTCACCCCATTCCGTAGGTAAACGGCATGACGCGACAAACTTCAAGGCGTTACTCATTTTCCGCTTCCTCGTTTTCAGCCACGCCCAACAGATTTTTCAAAGAATCCGACAAGGCCAAGGCAAGGGCAATCCAAGCCACCAATACTTCGTCAGGCGCGCCGTCTTTAACATCAAACTCAGCATGTACCACACCCAAAACCGCACCGCTGGGCATACAGACAGGAACAGAAATCTGGCTCAAGCCGGGATGATTGCGGTCGGCCGACAATTCACCAATTTCCTGCCAATACGCCACATTCTGACAAACATTCATCCAACCGCTTTGCGCCGTACGCACAGCCAAAAAAGCCTGTCCGGCCTGCTCGTCGATTGGAATCACATTTTCCAACGGCACGCCCCAACGGCTCAGTCGAACCAGCGACAACGCGCCATCTTTCGGGAAGGCTGTATAAACCGCCGCGCTTTTCAAATGCTCGGTGCGCTCGGCAACCGAATCCAAAGCCATAAAAATCTGTTTCAGCAACAATTCATGTTCGGCATCAACATAATCCGCCAACTGCCAACCGTCTTCAGACGGCCACAAAATCGAACGCTCAACCGAAGCATTGCCCATTTTAATCACAGCCTGAGCAGTCAAATAAGCAACATGTATATCATCCGCAGGCAACTTCAAACCTTGCGTCTGCAAAAAATCTTTAATCAATAAAGCAGGCATCTGCCCTTCCTCACCAATAGTAAAGTTGAGGCCGTCTGAAAACAAACCCTGCTTTCAGACGGCCGGAATAAACCATTATATAAGGGATAAACCGAAAAATTCAAGCAAACAAGACTTTGCGCCCCCATTAATCTTGTGTATAATCCACGATTCAAATTAGTGCGGACGTGGCGAAATTGGTAGACGCACCAGATTTAGGTTCTGGCGCCGCAAGGTGTGAGAGTTCGAGTCTCTCCGTCCGCACCACACTATAAAATTTAACCGCTTTCGAGCGGTTATTTTTTTGTCTTCACGCGTCCTTTGTCATATACAAAACACTTATAAATAAATAAGTTATCTATATTTATCGTTATGATTCTTCCTAATTTATCGTCTATTGCAATCCATATCCGTCTAGTTGAATCTACTTAAAATTTACGGTATTTTTTACAGTATCTGAAAAATACCCTGAAAAAATACCGTAAAAATGAAGCTAAATGACCGTCAAATAAAAAATGCAAAGCCTGCTGAAAAGCCTTACAAGCTAAATGATGGCAAAGGCTTATATCTATTCATCAACACCAGCGGCGGTAAGCTATGGAGGTTTGATTTCTCGTATAACAGCAAGCGAAAAACTCTTTCAATCGGTAAATATCCGACTATTTCACTTGTAGAAGCCCGCGCGGCCGCTGAAAATGCCCGCCGATTGCTGGTAGCAGGCCAAGACCCCAGCGAAGAAAAACAACAGAAAAAAAGAGCGCGACAAGCCGCCGCCCTAAATACTTTTGAATCAATCGCCCGCCGCTGGCATTCTGACAACCTGACCCGCTGGAAGGAGAACCACGCTGCCCGCGTGTTACGGTATTTTGAAACCGACGTTTTCCCCATTATCGGTGCAATGCCGATACAAGAAATCAGAGTAAACCACATCAAAACCCTGCTTGATTCCGTAATGGCGCGGGGCGTAAACAATACCGCTGAAAAAATCAGGGAATGGACAGGCGCGGTTTTCGATTACGCCGCGCTACTGGAACTCACTGAAAGCAACCCTGCCCATGTATTAAGACGTTATATTCCGTCTATTCCCGCAAACAACCGCCCTGCCTTGCCCCGTGAAGAGCTGACCGAGTTTTACCGTCGCCTGCTGCTGGCAGATATTGAACCGCAAAACCGAATAGCCCTAATGCTGATAATGCTGGTGTTCGTCCGAAACACCGAACTTAGGGGCGGGCGATGGGCTGAAATAGATTTTGACGCGCGTTTATGGGTAATCCCAGCCGAACGCATGAAGCACGAAAAGACCGCGCCGAAACCGCCGCATACCGTCCCGCTTACAGATTGGACGTTGGAACTGTTAGCGGAATTGAAGGCTATCACGGGCGATACACCCTATCTGTTTCCGAGCCGTACTAAGAAAGACGGTTTTATCAGTGAAAACACACTAGGAAAAATTATGAACAACATGGGCTACAAGGGAATAGCAAGCCCTCACGGATTCCGCGCCCTTGCAAGCAGCGTTTTGAACGAACAAGGCTTTAACCCTGACGCAATCGAGCGGCAGCTTGCCCATGTAGAAGAAAACCGTATCAGGGCGGCTTACAACAGGGCGGACTATATGACCGAGCGGCGGGAGATGATGGAATGGTATAGCGGCTATCTGCGCGAACGATACGACGCGGCGCGGGCAGATTTGGCAGCGGGAAAGGTCGTCTGAAAGGGTTTTATATGACGTTTAATTTGCCTAAATGGTTTGATTTGAAACTGTACGAAAAAACGCGGAAATATACGCGGCGGCAGTGGGCGGCTGATTTTCAGATACGGCGTGAAATTTATCAGAATTTACTAAAAATTAGAGAGGAAGTGAAGTGCTATGCTGAAGAAAATGCGACTTATAACGTCTATCAGGATTGGGAAAAACGGACGGATGTTATATTATTGAAAACAGAACTATATGCCGCTGCCCTATATCCTAATATTGCCCAAACGGCAGGAGATACGAGCAATGCCATAGGAAGGCTTGCTGTGGATTATGAAGCTTTATGTTTATATGCACGAGCAATAGAGGAAATGGAAACTGAACGAACTGAACGACAAGAAGAAGCGGATAGACAAAGCAAATTATTCAGATATTGGCTGGAAAACAGTATCAGTGTAGATTTTACTAAAACAGATGAATTGATTATTTCCGATTTTAAAGCATGGCTGAAAGAAGAAAGGGCTTTGCGCGGTTACGGGGATATAAAGGCTTTAAATAACGGCGAAATCGCCCGCCTGTATCCTAACCGTGTCTTACCGTTTTTGGATTTGTGGCTTTGGAATGAAATTAGAGAGCCTAGCGGCAAATTTGGTAATGGTCTTTTTACCTATAATTGGCGAAAAATGAACGCCCTGCTTTTCCCGCCCGAAACCCTGACAGCCAAAGAAGTAGCGTCTAAAACGGCAGAAACCTTACGGAAAACTACATACAAGCAGGCAATGCGGATTCTGAAATGCGATGTTCTGCCGTTCTGATAGTTTAACAATTATTTTTATATAAATATCAATAAGATATTTATAATTTAACAAGTTTCTTTAACAAATTCGGTAATAAGTGCCATTTTTTGACTTCCTATCCAGCCGCCCAATCGGGCGGCTATTCTTTTGTCTGTCGGCGGCGGAATACAACAGAAAACCGCAATCAATCATTAAAGGAGTTTAAAGATATGGAAGCAGCAACAGAAAAATTTGGTTCAGACCGTGCATTACGGGCAAAACAGGTTAGCGAGAAAGTAGGCTTGTGCGTGTCGGCGATTTGGGCGAAAACCAGCCCGAAAAATGCACGCTATGACGCTACATTTCCCAAACCATTCAAGGTAGCGGCAAATGCTACGGTATGGCTGGAATCGGAGCTTGACGCGTGGCTTTCGGCAAAAGCGGAAAGCCGTATTGATGGAAAACAAGGAGCAACAGCATGAAAAAAGAAGTAATGGTTTATATGGCGCGGGTAACGCGCGGAATGGCAGGCGGATTGATACCCCGCAATCCTGAAGGCTTTGAACAGTTGAACGGCAATCAGACACGCTTTGTCTGCTTTCCCGTTGAGGAATGCGGGCATTGTCCTGAAACGATAGTTATTTGGGAGCAAAGCGATTCAGCAACATTCGGCTATGCCCGCGAACGCCTGTTTATCGAATCGAACGGCGAAAAAATGCCCTGTATCGGTTTTTTGGCAGACGGTAACGCCGCGTTGGAAATGGAGCAGTTGAGCCTAGCCAGCCGTATCGGTTCGCTGTTTTTGTTAAGCCGTGAAGAATGGGCGGTTTTTCCTGATATGGAGCTTGAAGTATTGGCTAGGGGAATGACGGCTAAGGGCGTTGCGCTTGTTTGTGATGGCTGGTGTGATGAACAGGCGTTTGCCGATAGCGCGTTTTTGGAGCGGTTCAGGGAAGTTGCCGAATGTCTGGACGCAAAACGACCGATGACGGTTTACGCGGGAATCGTCCAATAATCGGACAGCCTCAATAGAAGAAACCGCCAAATCTGACGGCTTGGCGGTTTCTTCAAGGGGTATCCAAAACGGATTTAAGAAAAAAAGTGAATCAAATTCACAAGGAAATATTATGAACAATCTTCATCATTTTGTACATTGTTTTCAGCATTTTGACGTTTCAGATGACCTTTTGCCGTCTGAAAACCTGCGGATTCTGCTTGACAGGCTGAATGACGGCTTGCAAAATACTTTTGCTTCCTTCAATCAGGTAGCTAGGTTTAGCAGCCTAAAAACAACGTGGCAGACCAGCCGCCGCAATCCTTTATCGGGCGGCATTTTTACGTCTGCATTCCCCTTGTTGTACCTTTTCCAATGGGAAACAGGGGCGGGAGGCTTCGTGCCTGCTGGAAACACGTTGTCCAGTCTGCTAACCCGCCTTTTGTTTCCCGCCCGCCCGTTTAGCAGTGGAAAGGCTGGATTGAAAACTCGACGTGAAAAGGTAAACAACATCATGAAATCTATCCGTAAGGGCTATTCCCGCCCGCTTATTACCCGTTCTATCCGTAAATTCCCTACGCTTTGCGGCGCATATCATCATGCCCTGCGTCTGACCGCTGCAAACAAGCAATGCCGCTTTGCCCTTGAACAAACCCAATCGGGCGCATGGACGGTTGCGCGTATTGTTTCGGGAGGTGCAGCATGAGCGTTAATACCCATATTTTCGGCGGCTTGCCTTCCTTGATGGCCAATTTTGAACATTTGACTGATGTTTCCCATTTGACTGATGACGAACTGTCGGAAATGGCAGAGCGTGCAAGCGTTGCCGTATCAGAATGCACGTTTATCATGGAAACAGTCGGACGGCTGCTTGACCGCATGGCGCGGCTTTCTGTACTTGAGCAGGAATTAAGCCATGAAGAAACGGTGCGTTTTTCTAATGCTGTTATGTCGGAAATCGGCGGGGCAATGTGTTATGCAGCTGATATTCTTGCTGATATAGCACACCAGCAAGGCTATTGTTCCGCGTATAAACAGGCTGTTCTTGATATGGAACTCAAACAGGCTTCCAAACTATCTGATACGCCGTCTTAATCCCCCCTTCTCTTTCCTAAATTATCCACCCTCCATACCTCCCATTGCGGACGGTATAGGGCAAACTTCGCCCTAATATTTAATAATATATTGATTTTATTAAAATATTTTATTTTAAATATAGGAGCAAGGAGAACAGAATCATGCAACCGACAGACAAAAACAACCGTTTCCGCCGCCGTTTGAACCGAGCTTTGCTGCTGTTTTGGTTATTTGTACTTGCTGCGCTTATCCGTGCCTGCAATCAACCCTCCCATGCGGAAACTTGGCAGCTTGAAACAGAGCCGCCCACGCCTACTGCATGGATGATTGACCCGATGGCAGGAATAGTTTTAGAGCCTGTATCGAAAGAGGAAACAAAATGAAGAACGAAAACAAGGCAATAGAACCGCTGGCAGATAGACTGCCAAAGCCGCTTTATCTTGTAGCCCAGCATACTCACGGCAATCTTGAAACAGCGTTTGCGGCATTAAATGACCTGATAACGGCTTACCCTTCTATTCGGTTCGGAATATTCCGTAATGGTGGTAAATGGCTTGTGTTCCGTGTTCACGAACAGGAGCAACAGGCATTAAGGAAAAATCAACCTATTGGGAGTATCCGTCCATGAAGATAAATGCTTTGAGCAAGCTATATCAGGCGCAAAACTTAGATGAAGCTGCCCGATATGCACAATCACTGGCAAACCGTCCCGATTGTGCGCGGCTGTGCCTGATTCAGACGGCGGGCGGGATGTGGGCTGTGTACTTAGTGCGAGTGTGTCCATAGCTATAAAAAGCCGTCTAAAACCAATTTAGGGAAAGCACCATAAATGGCTGAAATTCGTGTTTATAGCGCGTTACCTTTTCAGACGGCAAATCCACTGTCTATCTATTTCTAATCCCTTAATTTTGCAAATTCAGCCCGATAACGTGCATTTCGCACTATCGGCAGGCTAATTGCGCCTTACAGAAAGGCAAAACATGAAAAACAAACACCAAAACGGCGCGTCCGACTGGCCGCGTTACTGCTTGGAAGACGTGAAAGCGGCGGCGCGGGGTCGCTGGCCTGAAATCCTGACGGCTTTGGGGCTAGACCCCAAATATTTAAACCCGAAAAAACACCAGCCATGCCCAAGCTGTGGCGGTAAAGACAGATTCCGCTTTACCGACCATAAGCAGGGTGGTGGCTTTATTTGTAACCATTGCGCCCCTGACGGCGGTAGCGGCTTTGATTTGCTTATGCTGCTTTATGGCTATGACTTTAAGGAGGCATACAAGGCGGTAGCGGGTGTGCTGGGTATGGGCGGGGATAGCACCGCGCCTGCTGTGATGAAACAGCCGCCCGCGCCGCTTCCCGATACTGCTAAGGAAGACGAAGCCAAACGGCAAAGACTGGCAGCCTTATGGGATACCTGCGAACGGTGGGACGCTGACCGCATTATTGCCGATTATCTGCACGGACGCGGCATTCCCTACCCTGAAAAAATGCCGATTTATTCCGATTTGCGCCTGTGCCGTCGTCTTGCATATTGGCATAAAGGGCGCGTTATCGGGCATTTCCCCGCAATGGTTGTCGTTTACCGTGATGTATCGGGCAAACCGAGCGGGCTGCACATGACCTATCTATCTGTATCGGCCGGCGGCGAAGTATCGAAAATCAGGCTTTACGACCCGCAAACCCGCGAAACCCTGCCTGCCAAGAAAATGCAGTCAGTCGGTGCAGGTAGCCTGACGGGAGCAGCAATGCGGATTTTCAAGCCTGAAGGCGGTATTTTGGGCGTATGCGAAGGCATAGAAACGGCTGTTGCGGCGCGGTATGTATCGGGTGTGCCGATGTGGGCTTGCGGTTCGGCGCATGGGCTGAAATCGTTGGTTTTGCCCGACTGGGTAAGGGAGCTTGTCATTATTGCAGATAACGACGCAAACCGAACAGGCATAGAGGCGGCTAGAGCCTTGCAGCGGCGTTATCACGGGAATTTGGACAGTATCAAGATTTGGCAGCCTGACGGCGCGGGGGCTGACGCGTTGGATGTGTTGGCAGCAAATATTCAAAAAGGAGCGGCAAGATGACCGACCGTAAAGACGAAAATCAAAACGACAAATCGAATAAACCTGAAAACGGCGTTCCAGACGACCCCAAACGCGCCCCAAACAGCGGCAAACAACCCAGTAAGGGCAAAGGTCGTCTGAAACTGCATACAAGCGTGAAAAGCGATTTTGAAGCATTGCAGCATATCACGGAGACAGAAGACGAAGGGCTTAGGTCGTATTACAGCGTAACGCGAAGCGGCATAAATGCGGGCGTTTACTTCCATGAAGCAGCAAACAGCAAAGACGGCACGCCGTACGTGAAACCGCCCGTCTTGTTGTCCGACCCTTTCGAGATAGTCGGACGCGGGCAGAGTACCGATGAGAAAGAATACCGTCTTTTGCGTTTCAAACGGCACGGCAGCGGGGAATATCGAACCGTTGCTATGCCGCTTGAAATCGCTGGCAGACCTGACGGGCTGGCATTTTTGCGGGCAAACGGCATAAGTGTGAACCAAAACGGGCAGGCAATCTCACGGCTTGTGAACTATATCCAGTGGGAGGGAGACCAGACGGAATACCTTTTCAGCAAGCGCGGAGGCTGGTGTGATGAAACCTTTACCGCCTACATCATGCCGAACGGCGAAATCATCGGCAAACCTGAAACCCCTGTTTTCTATATCGGCGATTTGAGCAAAAAGCGCGCTTACGGCGCGGTGGGCAGCCTTGAGGAATGGCAGGAAAATATCGGGCGTTATCTTGAAGGGAACAGTCGTTTATTGCTTGCCGTCGGCGCGGTGTTTGCCGCTCCACTGCTGGCAATCATGAAGCACGAAAACGGCGGCTTCCACTTTTTCGGGCAATCCAGTATCGGCAAGAGCGTATCGGGCATGACCGCGCTATCCCTTGTGGGTAATCCTGAAGAATTGCGTATGCAGTGGAACGGCACGGGCTTGAGTTTCGACAATGCCGCTGCCGCAAATTCAGACGGCGTAATTATGCTGGACGAAATGGGGCAGGCAGACGGCAAAACGCTGGATACTGCTGCATACGCCGTCTTCAACGGCGCAAAGAAAGGACAAGGGGCTAAGGAAGGCGGCAACCGCGAACACCTCACATGGCGCGTGCTGGCAATTTCCAACGGAGAATATGAACCCGAATATTTCATGAAGAAATACGGGTTGCAATGGCAGGCAGGGCAAGCCGTCCGACTGCCCGCCATTCCTGCTGACGCTGGCAAAGGTTATGGCGTATTCGAGAATCTGCACGAGTTCGCCCGCCCTGATTTACTGGCAGCGCATTTGGAACAATCCGCAAAAACCTATCACGGCACTGCTTTACGCGCCTATCTTGACCGTCTGACCCTTGAGACGGCCGCAAATAAAAGCAGGCTGATAGGTCGTCTGAATGCACTGTATCAGGCATTTTTGGTGCGTCTGCCGTCCGATTTAGCAAGCCAGCCTATACGGGCAGCAAAACGGTTTGCCCTTGCCGCCGCCGCATTGGAAGTAGCTGGGCAATGGGGAATTACAGGTGTTCCTCAAGGCGCGGGGGCTGACGGCGTAAAAACCTGCTTTGACGCATGGCTTGAACACGCGGGAACAGAAAACAAGGAGGAGCGCGATATTCTGAAAGCAGCCAAAGACTTTATGCTTGAGCATGGATATAGCGAACGTTTCATCAAAGACCCGAAAAAGGCTGACGGTTCTATTTCCTATCTTGGCAATACGGTAGAAACCAAACGCAACCACGCGGGCTTCATGTTGGAATCGAGAAGAACGGGCGAGCCGCCTATATGGTATGTCTTGGATAAAGTCTTTGAAGATGAAATCTGTAAGGGCAAAGATTTAGAGCTGGTGTGCCGCGTGCTGGCAGATTGTAGCTGGCTGAAAAAGGACGGGCGAAACTTTAAAGCCAAAGTTCCGCAATCCTTAGTCGGCGAAAACCTGTTACCCGCGCGGATACGCCTTTACTGTTTTAGAGGAATAGCCCCGCCTGAAGAAAACGGCGCGGGGATTGAAGGGCTGACAGGGTAAGCATGGGCAAACCCTGTTTTTTCTTCATGACGCGAAAAATTCAAAAATGTGTAGGTCTTGTAGGGCAGAAATATTAATATTGCCTATAACACCTTGAATATAATGGTTTAAACAGGTTTTAACAGCGTTTTTGATTTGTAGGTCTAGTGTAGGTCTAATGTAGGTCTGGTGTAGGTCTGACAATCCAGTCAATTTGAACTATGCCAGCTTCTGACCTACATTCAGACCTACAACAGACCTACGAATAGATACTTGTAACCCGTTGATTATTAAGGTTAGACCTACCAGCCCTACAAGACCTACAAGATTTTTGCGTTTTATATAAAAGAAAAAATGTAAAACAGACAAATTAAGGAAAATCAGAATGATAGATGGAATAGTTAGTGGAAGGCTACTTTTAGACCCCAAACCAATGAGGACGCGACGCGGTTCGCCTTACCTGATAGCCAAGATGACAGCTTACGGATACGCAATGGGCGCGATGAAGACGCGGGATTTAAACGCGGATTTGATTGTATTCGACAGGCGGGCGATGGATGAACTGGCAGAATACAGAGCAGGCAATTTTCTGACGGTATGCGGTATTGTTTGCCCTGTTCAAGAGCCATATTTAGGAGCAATGGAAACAGTATTGAAAATAACAGTCCGATTTGTGCTGACAGACTATTTGAAGAACCAAAGGAAAAACGATGGCGATTTATTCCGTCTGATAGATAGGGCAAGAAAGAGTTAATCAGAATAAAGGGGAAGGGGATGTAAAAGTTTAGACAGCATAGATTTTGGAAACCCCCCGCCCTCCCATTTACAGAATTTTTTCCCCTGTGAAACTGTTAAAGTGATATTTTAACAGACTGTTTAACAAAGATTTTTTAGCATTTTATACCAAAGAAAACCTATCTACGGGGTGGGGGTATCCAAAGTTTGGATATGGTAGTTTTGGGAAACCCCCTGCTTTCCCACGCATATATTTTCCTAGTTTTTAGGCGTTTTTGTTTAAGGAAAACTGTTAATTAATCAAATGTTGTTTGATATAAAATTGCGTGTGTATTCTGTACAGTCTAAATAGCCTTTACAATCAGCGCGGGCTTGCCCTTGACGGCATATTATCCCAGCGGGTAAAGTACGAGCCTGCTAGCTTTAATCAGGCTGTTTTGAGGTATTTGGAACTCTTCGCAAATTTAGACTGTTGCTTTGCCGAAAATGTCAGCCTAAACGAATGGATAGTAAGGATATTAGAACGTCCTAAGTAAAGATGAAAATTAGCCCCGAAAAATTTTGACTTGTGCAAAATTACGGTATTATTTACGGTATTTTCGGATTTAATGAAAATTTATCCATTCTAAATCAGAGGGTTAATATCGGAGTTTTTGTCCTTCCGTGCACCACACTCAAAATGAGCAGCTTTCGGGCTGCTTTTTTTACATCTATTCCACTATACACCCCATTCGAAATCGAAACTGCTTTTACAGCTGTTTCCATTGTATCTTTCAGACGGCCTATCATTTATGTTGAATCCATCGCAAAAACTTGTCGAATTGGTCCGTATCCTTGAAGAACGTGCCTATATTTTTCCGGGAGATCCTGTGCAAGCGACGGAAGCGTTGCGACATATTGATGGCGGCAACGAGGAAAAACTGATACGCCGTGCCCAAATTATTGACCGCGACCAGCATTTGAAATATGTGTTGCAACAGGTGGAGACTGGCTCGTTTTGGCTTTGGATTGTTGCGGCAACGTTGTTGTTTACGGTCGGTTTTTCCAGCACTTATCTTTTGATGGACAATCAGGGGCTGAACTTTTTTCTGGTCTTAGCCGGGATTTTGGGCATGAATACAGTCATGCTGCTGGTGTGGCTGGCGACTTTATTCTTGCGTTTGAAAAATGTGCACTTTATCAGCAGTCCGGCAACTTGGTTCCGAGGCAAAGATCCGGTCAATCAGGCAATTTTGCGGCTTTATGTGGATGAATGGCGCAAACCGCAAACGCGTTGGCTGATTGGTGCAACTTCACACGGCCTGTGGCTATGCACGCTGTCGGGAATGTTGGTTTCTGTTTTGCTGCTGCTTTTGGTGCGTCAATATACGTTCAACTGGGAAAGTACGCTTTTAAGTAATACGGCATTGGTGAAAACAGTTGAGGCTTTGTCATGGCTGCCAGAACGTTTGGGTTTTCCTGTTCCCGACAGTCAGGCCGTAATTGCAGGCCGTCTGAACAATCATATCGAAGATGCACGCGCTTGGGCGGGCTTACTCATCGGCAGCATTGTCTGCTATGGCATTCTGCCGCGCTTACTTGCTTGGCTGGCTTGCAAGATTACTTTAAAAACCCTTCGCGAACGTTTGGATTTGAATCAGCCGTACTATCAAAACATCCTCCGCACATGGCAAACGAAAATTGTCGATGCCGATGATTTTCAGGAAAACATCATCCCTGTTTCATCTAAAATTACGCTGAATAATGCGCCCAAATGGGCAGTTACACTGGAAACAGAATGGCCTGAGCCGCTTTGGTTTTCCGGCGTTTTGGCGCAAGAATGGATAGACAAAGGCGTGGTCGCCGGCAGAAAAGATTTGGAACAATTAGAAGCCGAATTGAAACAAACTCCGGCGCAACTTCTCATCGGCGTACGCACGCAAACTGTTCCCGACCGCGGCATTTTGCGTCAAATCAGCCGCTTGGCCGAAGCTACGGACGGCGGCGTTATCATTCAGCTTTTGAATCAAGACAGTTTCTCTGAAGATTTGGATACCAAACTGGATTATTGGCGCGATGCACTGGCAGAAAGAAACATTGCCTGGCTGGAGCCGACCCGTTTGGCACAAGAAAAACGACAAAGCTCTATTTGACATATAAACCGAAGGCCGTCTGAAACCTAATGTTTGGGTTTCAGACGGCCTTATTCATTGTTGAGAATTTATCTTAATGATGGTCGTGGCGATGCTCTTGATGATGTTTGGGCTTGGCTGCGTGGTGTTTGGCTTTAGATGCAGTTTTTTTCATTTTTTGCGGTTTGGCTTTTTTGTGCATACGTTCTTGTTTCGGATGCATTTCGTGTTTGCCGTGTGCAGAAGCAACTGGAGCCAATACCAAACCGGCAGCTGCAACCATCAAAAGCGATGGACAAATATTAATGGCTTTGACTGTCAGCTGCTGTCAACATTCGGCGAAATCTGTTCAAAATTCGGCAATAGAAGTATGGCAACACGATAATGTAGCAAGCTTTTGAAAGTTTACCGTCAATTTTGACAAAGCGTCTTTAGACATTTTCCAAACGACAAAAAGCGCGAACCTTTCGATTCGCGCTTTTTCAGACGGCATCAATTATTTTTTGTCGTCTTTTACTTCTTCAAAGTCGGCATCTACGATGTCGTCGTCTTTCTTAGCAGAAGACTCGGCTTGTGCGCCCTCGCCTGCTTGCGCTTCGGCTTGCGCTTGAGCGTAAACCATTTCGCCCAATTTTTGGCTGGCTGCACCCAAAGCTTCGGCTTTGGCATCGATAGCGGCTTTGTCGTCGCCTTTAACTGCTTCTTCAGCTTCTTTCAACGCAGCTTCGATTTTTTCTTTCTCGGCAGCGTCGAGTTTGTCGCCGTAATCAGCCAGAGATTTTTTCACAGAGTGAATCAGGGCTTCGGCTTGGTTGCGGGAAGCGACCAATTCAGTCAGTTTTTTATCTTCTTCAGCGTTGGCTTCGGCATCTTTCACCATGCGTTCGATTTCTTCTTCGCTCAAACCTGAAGAGCCTTGGATGGTGATGTTGGCCGCTTTGCCTGTACCTTTGTCTTTGGCAGAAACGTGCAAGATACCGTTGGCGTCGATGTCGAAAGTAACTTCAATTTGCGGCATACCGCGTGGTGCAGGTGCGATGTCGGTCAAATTGAACTGACCCAAAGATTTGTTGGCAGAAGCGCGTTCGCGTTCGCCTTGCAGTA
>ERZ773070.1445-NODE-1445-length-14639-cov-11.596338_pt1 | contig 14639 bp, 19 predicted proteins | sample MGYA00580618_ERZ773070 | MGnify/ENA primary metagenome ERZ773070 (study PRJEB29015, sample SAMEA2738023) | human oral metagenome | biome: human oral; feature: human-associated habitat; material: dental | place: China | collected 2019 ... | reverse complement strand
AGGCAGGGTTAAGCATGGCTCGAATTGCTGGGGTAGTTATCCCAACAGAGAAGCAGGTGCAAATTGCGCTCACCTATATTTATGGGATTGGGCCGAAGCACGCTTCGAGCATCCTTGCGGCGGCTAAAATTGAGCCGACCACTCGGGTGAAAGATCTCACCGAGGCTGAAGAAAATAAGATTCGCGAAATTATCGACAGCGAATACACCGTGGAAGGTGATCTCCAGCGCTTGGTGACAAATAATATTAAGCGCTTGAAGGACATCAATGCCTATCGGGGTCTTCGCCACAAAGCAGGACTGCCGACACGCGGTCAGCGGACTCGTACGAACGCACGAACTCGTAAGGGGCGCGCTATCGCCGTAGGCGGCACACAACCAAAAGCAGCATCTAAGACCTAAAAGAAAGGACTGAAATCATGGCAGACGCAAAATCTACCAAGAAAAAGCAGCGCCGATCGGTTCCATCTGGTCAGCTGCATATTCAATCAACCTTCAATAATACTATTGTGACCTTCTCAGACAAAAAAGGCAATGTGCTCACCGCGTCGTCAGCCGGTGCATGTGGCTTCCGTGGCTCAAAGAAGGGTACCGCCTATGCCTCTCAGGTGGCAGCCGAGAAAGCTGCTGAGGCAGCTAAGACGCAGTATGGCCTTAAGGCGGTTGACGTCTTTGTCAAGGGAGTTGGCCTGGGCCGCGAGGCAGCGATTCGTGCCGTCAGTGGCTTTGATATCTCTGTTGAAAGCATTAAAGACATGACGGGCGTGCCGCACGGCGGTGTTCGTCCAAAGAAAGCGCGGAGGGCATAACTATGGCACGAGATACTTCACCAATTGTCAAACAGAGCCGCCGCGAAGGGTACGCACTCCATCCGAAAGCTCACAAGATTTTAGCCAAGAAAACTGGTATTCCTGGGCAGCACGCTCATGGTCGCCAGAGCAAACCAAGCTTGTATGCGACACAGCTTCGTGAGAAGCAAAAAGTGCGTCGACTGTACGGCTTGGTCGAGAAGCAATTTGCTCGGCTGATGAATGAAGCGACGCGCGCTCAGGAGGGTCTCGCCGGTGAGAACCTGCTCAAGCTACTGGAGCGCCGCTTAGACAACGCAGTGTACCGTGCGGGCTTTGCCTCATCGCGCCGGGCAGCCCGCCAGTTGGTTAGCCACGGGCATTTTGAGCTCAATGGCCGCCGTGTTGATATCCCATCGATTCGCGTCAAAGCGGGCGATGTGATCACCGTGCGCCCGAAGAGCACCAAGTCTAGCTACTTTACCCACATTGATGATGTCATCAGCAATTCTGTCCAAGTTCCGCTCAGCTGGTTGAAGAGTGATCCGAAAAAATTAACAATCGAAATTACCGGCCAGCCAAAGCGCGAAGAAGCCGAAGCTGACATCAACGAGCAACTAATTGTTGAGTACTACTCACGATAGGGGAAGGGTAAGGGAAACTATGGCAAAAGCAATTTACAATCCAGCACTGGCGAGCGTTGATGATATATCTGCGACCAGTGCCACCTTTCTGATCGAGCCGCTGCATGTCGGCTACGGCAATACGCTTGGCAATAGCTTGCGGCGCGTTTTGCTATCGAGTGTTCGTGGCGGGGCGATTGTCGCCTTTCGTATCGAGGGGGCGACACACGAGTTTACGACTGTCGAAGGCATAAAAGAAGACGTTGTCGACATCATGTTGAACCTCAAGGGTGTCCGCTTGCGCATCCATACCGATGAGCCAGTTGAGCTTCGCCTCGAAAAAACCGGTGCAGGCCCAATCACTGCGGGTGATATCCAGGTCACCGCTGATGTAGAGATCGTCAATCCAGACCACGTGATCGCGACTGTCGACGATCCGCACAAGACAGTTATCATGGACTTGGTCGCAGAGTCTGGCCGTGGCTATCAGACAATCGAAGAGTCGAGCGCTAATCGTTTGCATAGCGATATGATCGCACTAGATGCGATCTTCACGCCAGTATTGCGGGTTCGCTACAAGGTTGACCCGACTCGTGTTGGGCAAGAGACCAATCTCGATAAGCTGGCGCTCACTATCGAGACCGATGGCACCTTGACGCCTCGTGAGGCTTTTGAAGAAGCAGCAGCTATCTTGGTCAATCAGTATACGGCATTGGCCGGCAGTACGACCGTCGCCGGTGCGCCCGCACTCGGCTCGACTGATGAAGAAACCGATGCTGAGCTGAATATGCCGATCGAAGAGCTGAATTTAAGCGCTCGGACTACCAATGCGCTGATTAACAATGAGATTCGCACTATCCGTGATCTCGTCACCCTGAGCGAGCAAGACCTCCGTGAGCTAAAGGGTTTTGGCTCAAAAGCACTCGATGAGGTGAAAGACAAGATGGAGGAATTGGAGTTTTAATTATGCATAGACACGGATATCAAGGGCGTAAGTTCGGCCGTGAACGTGACCAGCGTCGAGCGTTGCTCAAAGGCTTGGCAACCAGCCTTGTCGAGCATGGCAAGATCGAGACCACGTTGCCCAAGGCGAAAGAGCTCAAACGCCATATCGAAAAGATTATCACCAAGGCGAAGCGGGGAGACCTTGCGCATCGCCGCCAGGTGATTGCCGCACTCAATACCCGGGCTGCTGCCTACAAGCTAGTCGATGAGATCGCACCACAGCTACGCGGGCGCACCAGCGGTCACGTCCGCGTTGAGCGCACACGTCTGCGTGTTGGTGATGGCGCGCAGATGGCGATCATTGAGTTTGTTGACGATATCAAACCAATGCCAAAGCAGGAGGAGAAATAAGATGAAGACCTATTCACAAAAATCATCCGATGTTTCTCGCCGCTGGGTGCTGTTTGACGCAAGTGAACTACCACTGGGGCGACTGGCCACAGAAATCGCCAACTACCTCACCGGCAAGTATAAGCCGACCTATACGCCGCATATTGATGGCGGGGACTACGTTGTAGTGATTAACGCTGCCCAGACTATCGTGACTGGTCGCAAAGAAACCGACAAGGTATACTATCGCCACAGCGGCTTCCCTGGTGGTATCAAAGATGCCACACTCAAGGAAGTTCGAGAACGATTCCCAGAGCGTATTATTGAAGCTGCTGTCAAGGGTATGTTGCCAAAAAATAAGCTGCAGGCTGAGCGGTTGAAGCGTCTACGTATTTTTGCCGGGAGCGAGCACACCCACGCAGCACAAACACCAGAGAAAGTTGAGGTGAAATAACTATGGCCCGCAATGAATATTTCTACGGTCTCGGCCGCCGCAAGAGTGCTTCAGCGAGCGTCCGGATCATGCCTGGCAAAGGCATCGTGACCATCAACGATAAACCAGCCAGTGAGTATCTCGATGGCAATAAGACGTTGCTTGCCGAGGTAACCGACCCGTTGGCTGTGGTCAGCAAACAGAAAGAGTACGATGTGACCATCTTAGTAAAAGGCGGTGGACTATCCGGCCAGGTCGATGCGATCAAACTTGGTATCGCCAAGGCGCTCACCGCTGCTCACGCTGACCTCCGGCCAGTCTTGAAAAAGGCTGAGCTCCTGAAGCGCGACCCACGCGAGAAAGAGCGCAAGAAGTACGGACTTCGCTCGGCTCGGAAGCGTGAGCAGTTTTCGAAGCGCTAAATGTGCGTTCAATCAGCATCTCGACTCAAAATACCCTGTTACGGCAGGGTATTTTGAGATAAGAGGGGGTGTTGCCCGTACGCCCACACTTATTATATAATCACACTCTATGGAAGCCATCATAACACCCGACTACGTGATCAACCGTGTTGCTTCTTTGCGCCCGGAAGATTGTGAGCGCTATGGTATACGTGCAATAGGCTTTGATGTCGACGGAACACTTACTGAGTATCTTGAATCTATGGCCGAAACTGAGCAATCTACATTGACGGCGCTCAGGCGAGCTGGTCTGGATTTATTTGTCATCAGCAATGCCTTTGGTAAACGTGCGGCCGAACTGCCAAAGATATTTGGCGATTATATGCCGACTGATCACATTATTACACCGGCAGACTGTGTTGATCCGGATGACCCGCATGACACGCCAGACATTCATAGCAAGCCTATGCCAGATATGATTTTGCATGCCTTCACTATGATGCCAGAGGGCTTTCGGCCAGACCAATTTTTGATGATTGGTGATCAACTGTTCAAAGACCCCGTGGCAGGTCACCTCGCAGGTGCGCAGACAGCACTGGTGGCTCAATTAGGAATCCATGATCACCCAAGTGTCCAATTACAGCGGGCTGCCGAGCGATCTGCACTGCAACAACTCGGCATGCCGTATACACAAGATATGTACCCCACACGCCTGACCCGCCTAGAGCGACGCTGGCAAAAATATTGAGGGGTGGTACAATCAGTACATTGTTATGTATGATGCGTTACACCAATTATTGAGGCTTGCCTATCCGCTGCATACGGAAACGTTCGGCAATTGGTCGGACGCGTCTCAGCCAGTAATCGTGTTGGTACATGGGATTGGAGTCAACCACCGAATATGGCAGCGAGTGATTAATGCACTTGCCGACTACCCAGTGCTGGCGGTTGATTTGTTGGGGTTTGGAGACTCTCGCAAACCACGCTGGCCGGATTATTCGCTTAATGATCATGCTCGGGCTCTCCGCAAAACCCTCAACCGGCACATTCCAGGCAGGCGAATCGTGCTGTGCGGGCATTCGCTTGGTTCACTCATCGCCATTGAATATGCCAGAATTGCACCGCACCGTGTTGAGCGGCTGATCCTATGCTCGCCGCCAATTTATACGCCAAAGGATCTGCGCAAGCAACCGCTCCGCGAGGCGATGGTCAAGTTGGTCGGCCGCAGTGTCTTGAAAGCGCTGCACTCGCTCCCTCATATGGATAAAGTAGTAAACCAATATCGAGCTATCCAGAAAAATTTTTATGTCAGCCCAAGCAGCTTTTCTCCCTATACCAAGTCTGCTCGTAATAGCATTTTGCTGCAGACGTCGCTTGACGATATCATCGCTCTGCCGCCGCTCCCAATCGACATTATCTATGGCACGCTTGATACAGTGATGGTGCCAGCTCATTTTCGGACTATTCAGCGTCGGCGCAGTGGCGTCACACAGTCAACTATTGTGGCTGGGCACGAGATTCGCGCTCGCTATGCCAAAGTGATCGCCCAGACAATTATGCGCCACGAAAAAACGAAACAGTAGTCGCCCTGGAGACCTGGCACTGGGGGCTGTTTCACGCTATAATGGGGGTATGTCTCATCACGTTATTCTCACTGGTGTGCGCGCCAATAATGATATTCACATTGGCAATTATTTTGGCGCTATCCTGCCAATCATCGATATGGCGACGCGCCGCTCGGCGGAGTATGATATCAATCTATTCATCCCAGACCTCCACAGTTTCACTACGCCAATTGACCACCACAAGTTGTACGACAGCATTCTCAGCAATGCCCGGATCTATACGGCTGCCGGGCTGCCGCTGGATCGTCCTACGATTCATTTGTATCGCCAAAGCCGTATCCCGGCGCACAGTGAGCTGGCGTGGATTTTGGACTGCTTCACTGGGTTTGGTGAGATGAGCCGAATGACACAGTTTAAGGATAAATCCGAGAAGCTTCACGGCGACCAAATTTCCGTTGGCCTCTTCAATTATCCGGTCTTGATGGCCGCCGACATCTTGCTCTACGGCGCCAGCTACGTACCCGTCGGCGACGACCAGACGCAGCATTTGGAATTTACCCGCGACATCGCCGAGCGGATGAACCGTAAATTTGGCAAATTATTCATCGTCCCCAAACCAGTCGCCCAGCAGCATCAATTCTTCGGCAACGACCAGGGCCTCAGGATCAAAGACCTGGTGAACCCGACCAAAAAGATGAGCAAATCTGATGACAGCGGCAAAGGTGTTATTTTCCTTGGCGACGATCCGCAGGCAGCCCACAAAAAAATTATGAGCGCCACCACTGATTCGCTAGGTAAGGTGCAGTACGACAGAGAGCATCAGCCCGGGATTTCTAATCTGCTAGAGATTTTGACGCTCGTGCGCCAAGATGCCGGCCGCACAGTCAGCTTAGCACAAACAATCAGCGAATACACAGGCATGGAGCGCTACGGTGACTTTAAGCGAATTGTAGCTGATGAGGTGGCAAAATTCTTAGCGAATTTCCAGACACGCCTGGCCGCGGTTGATGAGCAAGCGATCGAGCATAAGCTGGAGTCCAGTGAGCACGACATGAACATTGTCGCCAATCAGACCTTGCGGCGTGTCCAAATAGCTGTGGGGCTCAGGAAATAACCCAATGATCACCGATAACTTTCTGAAAGAGCAGCGGAGAAGAGCTGATCAGACGACATGCCAGGTGATCCGCACAGCCAGCCAGGAGGTGCCCGCGTGAAAATATCGCCACGTACAGTGTTGAAAATCGCCCGACTCTACGGCCTGGCGGACGACACCACACCGCTCAAGGCACTACGGCACCTGGCCGTCACCACCACCCCGTCCTATGTCAGTGCCAGCTTCACACTTGCTACGCAGCAGTACCAGCTCCTCTACGGCTCGATGAGTGATGAACTATCTCTTGATCAGCTATGGCCCGACCAGCCAGCCAATGCGACACTGCTGCTAAATCCGCACGACCCCCAGTCGATCGAGACGCCGTTTCAAGGGAAACAGGTGGTTATGCGGCGAATCGTGCCAACTCGTCAGCGCCTCGATATCTTTTTGTCGCGCCAATTTGATCGCTCAATCTCCCGCAGTCTCTGGCAGACTTACATCAAAACCGGTTGTGTCACAGTGAACGGCCGGGTCGTCACTCGCCCAAGCGCTGAGGTTGACCTGACGGACACCATCACAGTCAACTTCCCAGAAAAGCCAGATGAGACATATACGATCCCGATGATACACCAAGACGATGACATCCTGGTTGTCAATAAACCAAGCGGGCTACTGACACACGCCAAAGGTGGTCGCACCAATGAGCAAACTCTTGCCGAAAGCATGCGCTACAAGACAACATTCGCCAGCGACTCAAACCGCCCCGGTATCGTCCACCGGCTTGACCGAGAAACCTCTGGGGTGATGGTGCTGGCACGTACAGCGGCCGCGGCAGCTGAGCTTCAGCGCCAGTTTGCCAACCGCACTGTTCGCAAGACCTACCTGGCGATTGTCGATGGCGTGCCACACCCGCCGGCAGCCTATATCGACATACCGATCGCTCGTTCGCCCACTCAGCCTCAGCTCTTTCGGGCTGATGCGAATGGCAAATCAGCGCAAACGGCGTATCAAGTCATCGCTACCAATGGCGCCTTGAGCCTGGTCAAGCTCCACCCCAAAACTGGCCGGACTCATCAACTGCGGGTTCATCTGACACAGCTTGGCACACCGATTGTCGGTGACCGGCTCTATAATCACAAGAAGGGTCAGGGCGGCCGACTGATGCTACACGCCTGGCAGCTGACCCTGCAGCTACCGAGTGGTGAAGCACAAACATTCCGCGCACCAATCCCGCCGGAGTTTTTGGCCCAATTTCCTACAATACGCGAAAAAGAATTATGCGAGTAGCCACCCATAGACCACTAGTTGCTGTCCAAGATCGGCAGATCATCCGCCAATTGATGCGCCAGCTCCCCCATGCACTCATTATCCAGGCCGAGGCTGGTTTGGATAGCGCCGCTGTCGCCCAGCAGCTCGCCAGTGCGTACCCCAGTGAGATAACTGTGGTCGAGCCACATCCAGACAAGACGATGATCACGACCGAGCAAATTCGCACTATGGTGGCTCAGCTGCGCACTCAGGCGCCGCAGCGGCGGGTAATTATCTTTCAGCCAGCCGAGACAATGACCGAGTCAGCCCAAAATTCACTCCTCAAAACACTGGAGGAGCCCGGCCGGCACACCCACTTCATCTTGGTCACTCACGGCATTCAGCAGCTTCTGTCGACTATTCGCTCGCGCTGCCAGACTATTGTCTTACACCGCACCTCACGCGCCCAAGATACTCACCTCCTCGCCGCGGCTAATTTGACCGAGCAGCAGCGCCGTCAAATTAGCTTTCTGGCAGCCGGGCGGCCACAACTGATCAACCAGCTTGTTGCTCAGCCAACTCTTCGCCAGCGGTATCAGGCGATCGCAGCCGACGCGAAGCAGCTTCTGGCGGAACCACAGGCCTATCAGACAGTATCCCTACTCGCACGCTATAGCAATGACCGCCAGCAGGCGCTCCAGCTTATTAATGTAATTTTGACAATGATTCACTTTCGCCTGCGCCAAGGTGATACGTCAGACCAGCTTCAGCGTCTCCTTGAACAGGTCGTGTACGCTGAACAACTGCTACGCCACCACGGGAATATTCGGCTTGCCTTGCTGCAACTTGTGGTATACTGAAAAGAGTATGTTTGGACTGCTTTTGATCCTCTTCGCTATCGTGTGGGCGGTGCTGTATCGGCCATCAATCGAAGAAGCCAGTGAACTGCCAGCAAAGATCTCCGAAAAGCTGGATCAGCTGTGGCGTATTGCACAAGAATCCTTACGAGACAACAAATATCTTCGGGCAGAGAAAGCGCTTCTGACTATCCTGCGAGTTGATGAAAAAAATGCGACCGCCTATAACCGACTGGGTATTTTGTATGCCAAGCAGCGTGCCTACAAGGATGCGATCGAATGCTTCGAGATCGCCCAGAGCCTTGAGCCGAGTGCTTCGAGCTTGCATAATGTCGGCCTGATTTATTATGAAACCGAAGACTACGTCAAGGCTGCGCTCGCTTTTGAGCAGGCACTTGAGATGGAGGACAATCTGCCGGCGCGCTATATCGCCTACGCAAAAGTGCAAGAAAAGCTCGGCAACACCAAAAAGATGATTCACGCATTAGAAAAAGCAGTTAAGCTAGAATCGACACCGCAAACTCTCACCACCTTGGCCGAGGCCTACGACAAAGCCAAGCATCCCGAACTGGCGATTGAACTTCGCCGCAAAGCTGCCCGCATGCTCGTACCAGACAAACCTGCCGCCCCGGCGCAGCAACCGCCACGGCGTGCCGCTGCCACTGCAGCACCAAGGCCGCAGCGAAAAGTTGTCATGTAAGCTTGCTATTACCCTCAAAGCTTGCTACAATTACCGAGGTAGGGGCAGTGCCGATTTAGCTCAGTTGGTTAGAGCAGCTGTTTTGTAAACAGCAGGTCCTGGGTTCGAGTCCCTGAATCGGCTCCATCGTCACCATGCTGGAATCGTGTAGTGGCAATCACAGGAGACTGTAAATCTCCCGCCGTAAGGCTTCGTAGGTTCGAGTCCTACTTCCAGCACCAATTTATAGAACACGATCCAAATTATCGCCTTTTTGGGCGATTTTTTGGTGGGAGGGGTATGGTAAAGAAACTTTCTATCTGCAGATACTGACGACCGACAAATCCTCTGTTGCGAAATTGATATTTCATGGTATATAATGGAATTATGAGTGAACCTATACTTCCCACAGACCCTCATACCAACCAAACGGCCGCCCAGACGACGAACGAGCATATCGAAGAATACGTCGAAGAATGGGGTGACGAATCAGAAGGGGATCAGGTCCTCTATGATCTGTCAGATACATCTATCGAGGTGCCAGACTACTGGCGGCAATTGCCGACTCTGCCGCCAAAACAGCGCGTCAAGCTTGCCCTCTCACACATCGCAGATAGCTTGGCAGAGGTGATGCCTCGCACTGTCGCGCGGCTAGAAGAAGCCTGTGAAGATGTCCTCCCAGCTCGGATGTATGGCAAGCCTGTCTTGGTGTACCAAATCGTTGCTGATCTAGAAGAGGACGACGATGACATGAAAGAATATAATTTCTACGAAGGTGGGCTGCCAATCGGCCACACACTGTCCGAGGTAGATAGCCAGCCGCCACTGTTAGTCCCCGCTGACCTAGTAGCATCTTGGGCGGCCGCGCCACACCAGCTCCGCCAATTCTACGAGCACGTTCATAATGGATTCACCACAATGAATGGGGTATACGGGCCGCTACCACTCCAGGAATGGGGGCGATATATTGACACCGACTGGCTGAGCGATGAAGAAAAAACACTCCCCGAAGCAACCGCTTACTACACAACCGACGATGACGGTAATTCGACTGGTCTCATCTTGGACGGCAATCTCAAAGGCCAGGGTGTCTCCTTTGTGCATGATGACGATGAGCAATTTGCGCAAGTCGACTTCTGGCAAGAGCTTGACCAGTACATGGCGACGATGATCACCGGAGAAGAATAGTATGGCAGAGCGACGCACGGTTATGAAAGAGTCTCCTGACGTCCATCAGTATCTAACGCTAATCAATGAGTGGCTCGGCGAGGCAGCAGAGATCGCTCGCCGCCACTATGGGAATATACCGCACTCGGTCAAGGAGTATGACGCAAATCAAGTCCTTACCGCAGCAGATATTGAAATCGGTACACGACTGACAGAGCGGATCATGGCGCAGTTCCCCTCGCACAATATCATTGACGAAGAGCTCGGTGCTGTCGATCATAAGTCCCACTTCACCTGGGTAGTTGACCCGATCGATGGCACTAGTAATTTTGCCGCCGTGACGCCACACTTTGGTAGCATGATCGGCTTGCTCTACGATGACCAACCGCTAGCCGGTGGGATTGTCTTACCACTGTTCCGGCAAACCTATCTCGCCGGGAAGAACCTTGGCTGCACTATGAATGGTCAGCCCGTCTCGGTCACCAAGGAGGCGCGGCTGGCGCATGTCTTGGCAGCTTATGGCATTGATGGCCACGCCACAAATCCACATAAGACCGCCACAGAAGTAAGGCAGCTGGCTCGCTTCATCGATGCCATACGAAACCTCCGCACCACCAATAGCGTGTATGACCAAGCTATGGTCGCAAGTGGTCATTATGGCGTCACCGCCAACCAAACTAGCCGAATCTGGGATAACGTAGCTCAGCAGATCATCATCGAGGAGGCTGGCGGCCTGTACACCGATATCGACGGCCGGCCAATTCGGTATACTCAGCCGCTCGCGCAGATCGATACAAACTTCAGCTGGCTCGCTGGTGCGACACCCCTGCACGAGCAAGCCCTACGGGCGCTTCATACTAACCCAGCCGACACGGGCGAATAAGTCGCAAGCAGCCCGCTATATGGTAGAATATATTTACAATGCCAGAACAACAACCACACGACACTAAAGAAAGCGAATGACAAGACCTCGGCAATGAGTCGAACCTCGGCACCGTTCGCAACCGAAGGAGGCTTGGCGAACGCGCCTTGCGCAAGTTAGGGGTCACCGAGGCAACCTTGCAGGCGACCAAAGGTGATGCAGAAAAAAGTGCTGCATGCAACAACCAAGAAATCGCTACTATTCCGACAAACGAAAATAGTAAAGGTCTAGGGAAAAAGGTCAGAAAAATGACCTCAACGTTCATAGAAAAGCTCAAAGAAGCTGAGAAAAGACGTCAAAAAAGACGTTGGAGCAAACCGCGCCACTACAGAGAGGCGCTCAAAGTGCCCGAAGTTGCCCGTTTTGAAACTATTGACGGACGCATGACGTCCCCTACCAGAGAGATGATCGGCAGTGTTTACGCTTTTTCGAGAAGCATGGCAACTCCTCCTGCGCCCTTTGAAGAGGCTATCGTCGACAAAACGATCACCCGCTACCGAAAAGGTGAGCTCCAGATCCGTCAATCGCCATCTGACCGCGAATGAAATAGCAACGCACGGATACCCCTCTCGATTTTCAGCTCCTCGACGCCACACCAACTACTTCCAGGTGAGCGTGGCTCCTGCTACCTCATACAAGTTCCGACAGGAATTGATGCGCAGGGCGACTCTATCACGATAAAGATTCCGATTTCAGACGACACTTCTGCGCGCCTTGATGTCGTGAAGCGTTCATTCAAAAAGTCAGGAAAACAGAGGAGACTTTCCGCTCCTGAGCTTGGTACCGTCTATACTGGCTATAGGAACCTAGCTTCTGAAGCTGTCGACTATGAACGCCGCGTCAAGGACGCCATAGAGACGCTAAAAGCCAAGAAGGAATCTGTCCAGAAGGAGGTCTACGAAAACACCATGCAGCAGCTGTAGTATATGCTGGAAGCGGCAGCAGAGCTCCACATCGATGCATTGATGGAGCTCGGCACCTGTACAGCACTTGCGGAAAAGCTCCCCTCGGAAATCGGGGTACTGTATTCATTTGGTCGGCGGTGAGTGGCGAATTTGTCTTACTTACGGTTTCATGCTATAATATTCTCATGAAATCCTCACACCCCACCACGCACACCAACTCTAGCGACGCCGCAGTCGCATCCTCAGAGAGGACGCGGACATCCTCAAAGACAGTCAAGAGAGCTAAGGCAGCACACGGGCAATCTGAGCCGGCCCGCTCGGATCAAGCAGGAGGTAACACTCCTACCAGTACGCCACAACCAAAACGACGAAAACGCTGGCTAAAGGTCTGTATCGTCATCGCCCTGCTGGTGGGGGCGGTGCTGGTGGTCGACTGGGTGTACACCAGCTACTTTTCACCCTACCGGGTGACTGAGCTGTTTCGGTCGCGGATCAACCAGGGGGAGTCATTGCTACGCTCAGTGACCTACTCGTCTGGAAACACCGCCAATGAACGGGGCGGCGGCTCATTCATCGAGGGCTTCCTTGTCGGCAAGATGTCAGATCAAGACCGACAGGACTTCCTCAGCAGGAACCCCTTTCGCTTCTGCCGGGGCGAAGTCGACTGTGGTAGCTGGAAGCCAGCCGAAAAGGACGAACTAAAGAAACTCACTAGCCGTGTCAACGGGCAGCCGCAGGCCACCGAGCTGCAGCGGCAGATTCTCGCTGCCAGCAACGACGAGGGGCAGTGCGTGGTGCGACACAACTCCTCGCCGAAGACTGCCCCATACTACATCGAAAGCGACCTGCAAGAAATCATCTGCGTCTCACAAAAAGACGGCTCCTTCGTGTACCAGCTCCTGGGATGGATAAGTGGGCTGGAGAAGGGGAAGTAGCGATAACCAAATCCAATAAATAATAGCATTATGCGTATACATGAACTATTCGTCAATGTTGAGCGAGACGAGGATGGCTATCCACCGGCTGACCACGAGCATTTGGCTGCTCAGAAGGTCGGCCCGTCGCGGTATCGGATACTCGAAGCGCCGGCCTTTGTGCAGGCACTGGCTGTCGGTGATATCGTGGCGACCAACAAGGTGGGTGGGCGGCACTGGATCACCCATGTTGTCGAAGAATCGGACCGTTGGTTGGTGCAGCTGATCGCCTTTCGGAAGAAAATCGACAAAACCGAGGTGGTGAAGATCTTTCAGAAGCTCGGCTGCAATACCGTGCTGACTGACTTTGGCATAATCACGATCGATGGTGGCCCAGAGGTGCCGTTCGACCCAGTATTTGACGAGCTTCAGCGCGGCATCGAAGCTGGGTTGTGGGAATGCCAAACAAGCGTTTTGCCGGAGAATGAGCGGTAAGAGACGTCAATAGTGGGCGTTTAAGCGAATGGAGTGTGAATTGTGAGGCGGCCGGGGCTGCTGCATCACCTTGCTTCGGATTGGATCTTCCTAGGATTTGAGTCGCCGCTACGGTAGAGACCATAAGTTTCCGCTATTTGGAAGGTTCTCTGTATTTCTTTCGTGAGCAACCGGCCTCAGACCAAGTAATGCGTGGTCTAGGCAGCAACAAACTGCTCAAGCGAGCAGATAGCCCAAGTGTCCCTGTCAAAGAAATAGTTCCGCGTCTCGGCGCGTGACGGGTCCCTCGTTTGCCGCATCTTCTCGCGAGGCAACGCGAGCAATCGGGTGTCAGCGATCCTTGCCTAGGTTGGCGAAATTACCGAGACGACTCTCGGGGTCGGTGAAATCAAACGACTCTGCGAGGTGTGGCAGCCTTTGCTTGATCTTCTCAAATTCCTTTCGGTGGTTCTTGACCATCAATTCGTATGTCTTCCTTCTTTCCTCAATTGACCGCGGCATATCACCGGGGAATATCACCTCTGGAAAGCCCATCGATAATCTATAGACGGTGTAATCATCTTCCTCCTGAGTTTCTTCTTTAGGGGCGGCCGACTCCCAAGATTCTTTTAAGAAAGTCTTCAATCGACTGAAGGGCGCTGGCCGTCTCGAGCGGCCAGGGTCTTGTTCTACCCGCCCTCTGTCAGCCACCGCTGCCGTATCTCTGTCCACGCCAGAGTCTGTCGGCCAAGCAGCTTCTGCAACACTCCCTGCAGTAGAGCCGTACTCTTTTTCGGCTACAACACCTAGACGATAGCCACTTCCTGCCGTCCGCATTGAGGTGAAGGAGGGAGATTGATCTAGTGCTTTATCTCGGGTTTTTCGTGTCCACAGCAAAGCAGCCGCACCAATACTCACGACCACGCCAGTCGCGACCTCAAGCGCCCGCTTTACTCCAGACTGCTCGGGGGGGGTAAAATTAGGCAACTGCTCATTCATAGTGGTGATAGTATACCATAGGTACGGACCTTTGTCAGAGCACCTTAGGACTTCTTGCTATAATGATGCCTCATAGCTTCATGGTATGAGTGCGGGTATATTTTATCATCAACTCGAACGATCGCGCCTGAGAATATCTTGGGGGAAATATTGAATCCGTGAGTCTACCTCGCTCTTCCCACCCAACAACATAAGGAGTAAACTACTATTATGGATTGGCGTCTTGACATCGTCACC
>ERZ773070.1443-NODE-1443-length-14648-cov-19.525046_pt1 | contig 14648 bp, 12 predicted proteins | sample MGYA00580618_ERZ773070 | MGnify/ENA primary metagenome ERZ773070 (study PRJEB29015, sample SAMEA2738023) | human oral metagenome | biome: human oral; feature: human-associated habitat; material: dental | place: China | collected 2019 ... | reverse complement strand
AGACGATGACACCGACGCTGCCCGCGACGACCGCCTGCCAGAAGGACAGTCCGAACCCGAGGACCCAGGCACCCCAGGACAGTCCCAGGACGGAGATGTTAGCCGCGAACCAGGGCATGAAGAGATCGCTCGGCCGTCCCTTGCGATCAGACTCGGAGATGACGTCAAGACCGGCGTTCTCGACGCGGGTGGCGACGGGAACGTCCGCAGATGCACTGCTCATGGGCGATCGACCTCGGTGTCGGTATCAGGAGGCTCTCGAACGAGAGGTGTCTGAAGTCTATAGGCATTGAGATGCGGCGAACGACGTCGGAGAGACGAGACGAGCCACCGCACCCTCAGTGACATAGGATATGTCACACGTTTTAGGCGATCTCCATAGCAACTCTCACTGGATACCGGGCGTCGTCTCAGACGTACACATGTATAGTCGAGCCATCCTCCACGTCTCCACGTCACGGAGACTCACCATGGAAAGGAGCTCTCATGAGCGACAACGGAACCGTTGACAAGATCGCCGGCAAGGCCAAGGAGGCCGCGGGCAAGGTCACTAGCAACAAGGAGACCGAGACCGAGGGCAAGCTCCAGCAGGCCGAAGGCAAGATCAAGGAGGTCGCCGAGGACGCCAAGGACGCCATCAAGGGCGCAGTCAACCACCTCAAGGGCGACAAGTAAGCGTCGTCGCGACATACGCCGAGCGCCCAGCCTCCTGGAGGAGACTGGGCGCTGTTGCGTTGTCGGCACCGGTGTCAGCTGCTCGCGGGGATCAGGGTCGGCGCCACGTTGACCACGCTCTGCGAGGGGTCGGCCTGTCCCCAGGAGTTGTTCCCCCAGGTCCAGGTCCCCTTGTCGACAGTGGCCCACGTGTCATAGCCGGAAGTGCCGATCTGGGTGGCCCCGCTGATCTTGTCCACCTGCACCAACCCTGACGGGGTGTCGGAGACAGTGCCGTTGACCTGCCCGTAGCGGTTGGAGCCGAAGCACCAGACTGTGCCTTTGGCGAGCGCGCAGGTGTGCTCGTAACCGGAGACGAGCGCGGTGGGAGCGGCCGGCAGCTTGCCGACCTCCACGGCCTGGTTGACCAGCGCCTCATTAGTCTTCTTACCGAGCTGGCCGACCTCGTTGGCGCCCCAGGCGTAGACCTTGCCCGAGTCGTCCACGGCCACGGCGAAACCCTTGCCCACGCTCAGCGCCGAGACCTTGACCTTCTCCAGCCCTGGCACCGCCGTCGGCGAGACACGTGCGCCCTGGGTGTTGGCCTGGGCGTCGGCGCCCCAGCAGGAGACTCCAGTGCCGCCGGAGGAGCAGACGAAGGAACCGCTGCCGGCGCGCAGGGTTGCGGGTTTGGTGGCAGCAGGGGCCGCTGCAGCGGAGGGTGAGGGAGCCGCCGCATTCTTGCCGGGCCACAGCCAGTGCCCTCCCAGAGCACCCCCGACCAGTCCGAGGGCGAGCACACTGACCGCCACGACCGGGAGGACCCACCCGCGGCGTGGAGCATCGCTCGAGTACTGGGAGACATCGCTCTGCGGCGCCTCCATCTCGGTCACCGTGGGCAGCGGCTGAAGCCTGTAGCCCTGTGGCTGAGGCTGCGTCGCCATCTGCGGCTGGGGCGGTGCGACCCCAGCCGGCTGCTGAGCAGGCTGAGTCGGCTGAGTCGCCCCGTAGTCCACGGTGTCTCCACGAGCGCCGTCGCCTCTGAATGCGCCGTCAAAGGCCACGGGATCTGCAGGCGCCCCGTACAAGGACGCGGGCTCCTGAACGGGCACCTGCTGCTGAGCAGGCGGGTACCCGGCAGGCTGCTGAGGGGAATATCCGGCAGACGCTGCGATCTGTTCGAGCTGCGCACGCTGCTCGGGCGTCCAGGCGTGCCCGGTGACAAGGGCCTCCCGAGCACGCTCAGGACTGCCGCCGATGAACCACAGCACCCTGTCCCCGTCGAGCATCCGGTCATCCATGGGCCAGACCTCTCCTCAACGTCAAGGACCGATGTGTGTCAGTAGGCCAGCCTACGGCGCGCCATGAGCATGGCGGCACCTGCCGCGCCGGTGCCCAGCACCACCCAAGCGGCGGTCGTCCCCGCACCGGTCTGGGCCAGGGTGGAGCGACCTGAGGTGGCGGTACCCTGCTGACCAGAAGCAGCCTGCTCGCGGGGAGCGGCGGCCTGCTCACCGGGGGCATCCGCGGAGCCCCGGGGGGCACTCTCCTCGGCGGCCGCAGGGGCGCCACCCTCAGAGGACCGCTCGGGAGCCGGAGCCTGCTGCTGCTCGGGAGCGGCCTGGGAACCGGCAGGATCGCCCTGCTGCTGGTCGCCCTGGTTCTGCTGAGGCTGCTCAGCCGGAGCCTCCGGTTTGTTCTCCTGCTGCGCCGCGGCGTTGTTGGCACCCGGAGCCTGGGGAGCAGCCTTGCCCGCATCGTCCGCGGGGGCGGGAGCAGGCGCGGGGGCGGGAGCAGGGGCGGGGGCAGGGGTGGGAGCGGGTTTGTCGCCTTCAGGGTTAGGGGCGGCCGGGGAGGGGGTGTCGGGCTGGGGAGCGTCAGCCTTCGCGTCACTGGCCTGCGCCGTCGACTGCCCGGCGGCGGGAGCCGAGTCCGTGTCAGCAGCGGCCGCACCGACCGGGATGACAGACAGGGCAACGGCCGCGGACGCGGCCATCCATACGCTTCGCTTCATGGGAACTCCTTGAGGACTTGAGAGCCACGGCTCTTACGTCGGGTGATGAGGATGTGGATGCGGCCACCTTACCCACCGCAGCCCGGGTCCTGTCACGCTACCGACACGGGCACTACTCCACTGTTGGACACTTCACATCACCACCGCGTGGGGGTGGTGGGAGGTGGTCAGACCCTCAGGCCCAACCCTCTCATACGGGAAACCGCCCCCTGGGACAGTACCGAGTGGAGCTGCTCCTGAGCCATCTGGCCGAGAAGCTCGGGGAACTGCCCTAGGAGCCTCTGGAAGGTTCCGATCTCCTCACCGATGACGCGCCGGCCCCACAGCCCCAGCCGGGCGGCCAGCTGCTGGTCTGCCGCGATGACCTCCTCCAGCTCGGCAACGGCGTACGTACCGATCGGATCCTGGCTGAGCTCGTGGACGAGTCCGCTGCGCAGGGGATCGTCCAGGGACTCGCTCAGCGCCATCCCGAAGTCGATGAGCAGCCCGAAGGTGATGTAGGTCTTGAGCAGGCGCTCGGCCCAGTCCAGTGGCCGCAGCCGCTCGTCGAAGTCACCCAGGACGTCGGTGAAGCGCTCGGCCGCCCCCAGGGCGTCGATGCCGTGGGTCGCGGCCAGCTCCACGACCCGGTCGAAGGAGGCGACCTCCCAGGCGCTCATGCGCAGCAGGTCGACCCGGGCCGTCATCCGCGGAGCCCGGTCGGCATCCTTGGCGTAGCGGGTGCAGGCCGCTGTCCGGGAGATCGCGACGACGCCGACGACGGACAGCTCGTGAGGACCGACCTGCATCGGGGTGAAGGCGCTGGGCTGAGGTGACGGAGTCGACATCTGGGACATGGCCACCATCGTAACCAGCCCGCCCTCGCCGAGCAGCCTTGCCGTCGCGCCCGCATCAGCCGCCACTGCAGCCGCCACTAGGAGAAGACATGATTTTCAATTGTGAGTCGATGAATCATCATAGGTGAGGCAGGTATTACCCGAATGAGACTCGTTAACCTACTCAGACATCTTTCATTCTTGACCACAAGCCCCCTGACGACGCCCCTCGTCATCTTTTTCAATGAACTGCCAGAAAGGCTTTACTTGAGGATCACACCAGACAGGCACAGCAGCAGATTCGCCCCGCACCGGTTCACCACATGCAACGCCTCCACCTCCACCTGATCTCCCCCACACCCGTCGTGACATCACCCACACTCAAGCCGCCAAGGTGACGCCCAACGCCGCGAATATGTTGGAAAGCCGCTACGCTGACGGCGTCCACGGTTGCCCGGTCGTCAGATGGACTCAGATATGACTCGCGATCGGCTGCCACATCCGACGGCGCCAACGCCCACGCAGCGCACTCCACTGTGCGCGCGAGCAACAGCCGCGCCGGATCGGTTCAACCTGATCAGAAGACAAGGAACCTCGTGAGCAACGAGCAGCACGGGGCCGACGCCGTCGAGCCCGACCACAACTCCACAGACGACCAGACCACCATCGAGGGTGCTGACGCCACTGCCGCCACGTCCGGGATCATCGAGACGGCCGGCGCCCACGCCCCCGTCCTGGACGAAGCCACTCCCGACATCACCGACGAGGGTGCCCAGACCGACCTGAGCCGCAAGACCTTTGCCGACTTCGGTGTCGAACCGGAGATCTGCGAGGCCCTGGACGCCAAGGGCATCACCCACCCCTTCCCCATCCAGGCCCTCACCCTGCCGGTGGCCCTGGAGGGGCAGGACATCATCGGTCAGGCCAAGACCGGCACCGGCAAGACCCTGGGCTTCGGCATCCCCCTGCTCATGGACACCCTGGGCCCCGGGGAGGAGGGCTGGGACGAGGATCCCGCCTCCGGCAGTCCCCAGGCCCTGGTCATCCTGCCCACCCGTGAGCTGGCCAAGCAGGTCGCCGAGGAGCTGTCCACGGCTGCCGCCAAACGCACCGTGCGCATCGTCCAGGTCTACGGCGGGCGCGCCTACGAGCCCCAGATCGAGGACCTCGAGCGCGGGGCCGAGGTCGTCGTGGGGACGCCCGGCCGCCTCATCGACCTCATGGAGCGCGGCGTGCTGGACCTGGCTCACGTGACCACCGTCGTCCTGGACGAGGCCGACGAGATGCTGGACCTGGGCTTCCTGCCCGACGTGGAGACCCTGCTCTCGCGCGTCCCCTCCCACCGCCACACCATGCTCTTCTCCGCGACCATGCCCGGTCCCGTCGTCGCCCTGGCGCGCAAGTTCATGGAGCACCCCACCCACATCCGCGCCCAGGACCCCGACGACCAGCACCAGACGGTGAACACCGTCAAACAGGTCGTCTACCGCGTCCACTCGCTGAACAAGGTGGAGGTCCTGGCCCGGATCCTGCAGGCCGAGGGCCGTGGGCGCGCCGTGATCTTCTGCCGCACCAAGCGCACCGCCGCCCGCCTCGGCGAGGACCTGGCGGCGCGCGGCTTCGCGGTCGGCTCCCTGCACGGCGACCTGGGCCAGGGCGCGCGCGAGCAGGCGCTGCGGGCGTTCCGCAACGGGAAAGTGGACGTCCTGGTGGCCACCGACGTGGCGGCCCGCGGCATCGACGTCGACGACGTCACCCACGTCGTCAACTACCAGTGCCCCGAGGACGAGAAGATCTACATCCACCGCATCGGGCGCACCGGCCGCGCGGGCAACTCGGGCACGGCCGTGACCTTCGTGGACTGGGACGACACGCCCCGCTGGTCGCTGATCTCGAAGGCTCTGGGACTGGGCGTCCCAGAGCCCCTGGAGACCTACCACACCTCCCCCCACCTGTTCACCGACTTGGACATCCCGGAGGGGACGACCGGGCGCCTGCCGCGCGCGAAGAGGACCCGCCCGGGCCTGGCCGCGGAGGTCCTGGAGGATCTGGGCGGCCCGTCGCGTGATCCACGAGGCAGGGGCCGCTCCGCGGGGTCGTCCCGGTCCCGCTCGGGGCGGGCCCGCCGCTCGAAGGACGGGGACCAGACGATGCACCCCGGCAAGCAGGGGCGCTCGGACCGCGGCGCACGCGGGCGCGGGCGCGGAGAGCACTCCCCGCGCGCTGCCGAGGCGCCGGCCCAGCGCGCTCCGCGCAAACGCATCCGCCGCCGCAAGAGCGCCGAGTGAACTCTTGACCGCGCGCCTGTCGTGGCCGCCCGCAGCTGTCGGGCGCTCCGCGACTCCACCGCGGTGATGCTGCAAGGGGTCCCGGACCGTACGGTCCGGGACCCCGCCTTGTAGCGCCCGTCCCCTCCCCACGCCCCTGTGCCGCACGCAAAATGCCCTCGGGGCGCCCACGGCACAGCTCCTGCAGCGTCCACTCCCCTATGCCGCACACAAGGGACGGAATCAGGAAACACGGCTGCGCACACAAGGGCTTGATTCCGCCCTTGTGTGCGACTCATGTTGCGTAAATCGGGGTCCTTGTGTGCGTAACCGGGCGGGCTGGGGGAGCAATCCGGGGAAGCGGCTCCGAATGCGGCCGGGCGCGAACACCGACGCGCGTTGTCGGCACCGTGAGGGGGTCGTTGACATCGTGAGGGGGTCGTCGACACCGCGAGGGGGATATAACGCGCGTCGGTGTCAACAACGCGCGTCGGTGCCAACAACCCACTCCTGTTGTCGACAACCCACGCTCACGCAGCAGCACTCACCGCCGTCGGAGGTGTTCGCCGGCACGGCCACACCCACTGGCGCGGCAACCCCCCGCACAGCAGCACTCACCGCCATCGGAGGTGTTCGCCGGCGCAGCAACACCGACCGGCGCAGCAACACCCACTGGCGCGGCAGCACCCTCCCGCACGGCAACACCCTCCCGCGCAGCAACTCCCGTCAGCGGCCCACGTCCGGGACGTCCGTGGCGACCAGCACCGGGTTGAGGCGCACCCAGCGCACCGCCAGCCTGACGAGATCGTCGCACGCCTGGGTCTCCATGCTCTCCGCTTTCAGCGAGTCCACGGCGGCCCTGGCGCGCTCGACATCATCTGGCGGCAGGCTCGTGCGCGAGGTCACGATCGACAGGAACTGGTCGAGGAGCATGTCGAAACTGCTCCCCCAGTTGACGCAGCCGTTGTCGTAGACCTCGTAGGAGACTTTCCCCGCGATCCGGATGACCTCGCCCTGCAAGGAGGCGGACTGCCCGCTGACGGGGACGAGCCTGTCCCACAGGTCGTCGTACTGACGGCCGACCGAGGCGGACTCGTCGAACACCAGCCTCTCCCCCAGCACCGGGGTGGGCACCGCCTCGCGCTGTTCCACCCCGAATAGGGCGCACAGCTGGGCCAGCGCGGCCACCGCCTCGTCGAATCGGGAATCCGGGACGCCTGAGTGCCCGTGCGTGATGAAGGCGCAGCGAAGGCTGTCCATCGAGCGCAGCGACTCGCGTTCGCGCTTCCCGGTGCGCGCGCCGTGGGCGAGGAGGACGCGGATGACCCCGAGGGCCCGCGGGGCGTCGAAGAGCACCTCTTCGCCCAGCGCGTGCTCCGTGAGCGTCACCTTCCCGTGGAACCGCGTCTTCGCGACCGCCCGGGCGTCGGCGCCCCAGGAGATCATCCGCTCGACATCGCTGGCCTCTAGTATTTCAACGGCGTCGAAGAGCGGTGTGAGGCCCTCCCGGTCGCGGGCGTTGATGTCGGCGCCGCGTGAGACGAGGTAGGGGATCTGGTCGACGCGCCTGCTCATGACGCGCGAGTGCACCGGGGTGTGCCCGTAGCCGTCCCGGGAATTGATGTCCTCGCCGCGTTCCAGCAGGAACGCCGTGATCTCCTGCGAAGCGGGGAAGTGCATGAGGCGTGGCTCGTAGGCGCGGCCCCGCAGGAAGGCGCCGACCTCGCAGCCCTCCACCGCCCGCGCCACGGCGCCGAGGTCCCCCGACGCGATGATCCCTTCGATGTCCTCGGGCAGGGTCTTGCGCAGGCGCACGCCTCCACGCTCCTCTCGTTGGTGTCCGCAGTCCAGTCTACCGGCGCGCTGGCCGCGCAGTCCCTTCCGCGCAACCAGACCGGGAACGGCAGCAGGGGGGCACCGCGCTGGCCGCGCAGTCCCTTCTGCTCCAGCAGACCAGGAACGGCAGCGGGGAGGCGCCGCCGCCTAGCCGCGCAGCGCCTTCTCCACCGCGCGGGGCAGGTGCGCCGGCCGCTCGCGGTTGCGCAGGACGAAGTACATGCGCAGCCGCGTCCAGAAGGAGACGCGCACTGCCTCGGGCCAGCGCTGCGACACGTAGAGGACCGCGTCGGAGACCTCGAGGCGCCGCGTCGAGTTGCCGACCCTCACCCACAGTTCGGGAGCGCCCTTCCCCTTCGGGCCCAGCAGGTACACGGGGCGGGGCGAGGGAGGGATGGTCACCCGGCATACTTCGCCGCCCGAGGGTGCCGAGGCGAAGTCCAGGATCGGCAGGGCAGCGGCGTTGGTCCCCAGGCGCTGGCCCCACATTCCGCGCATCCACAGTTCGAAGCGGTCCGCGTCCGGGCTCTTCAGCGTCGCGTAGTCGTCGTCGAGGCCGACCAGACGGCCCTCGTCGTCCACGCCGATCAGCAGTGTGCCCCCTCCGGAGTTGAGGAAGGCCGACACCGTTTTCGCGATGACCGTCTCCATCGCCTCGTCGCGCTTCCCGGTGCGCACGTTCCAGCGGGCCGAGGACTTGAACTCGCGGGTCTCCGACTCCCCCAGCGCGGCGGTCTCGCTGATCGAGGGCAGGCCCGGGCGCGGGTTGAGGCGGGCGAGGACCACCGCCACCGCGCTGACGACGAGCACTGCGACCACGGCGGCGAACCCGATCATCCCCGGCTTCCACAGGTCGCCCGAATCGAAGATCCATCCCGCCAGGACCAGGCCGCCCCACAGCCCGGCGAGTCCAGTCAGGGTCGCCGACGCCGTCGACATCGTCATGCGGTTCTTCAGCACACGGCGCACGACGAGGCCGATGACCCACGCGATGAGGACGAGCACCTGTTGGATGAACACCATCCAGATCAAGTCCGGGCTCGCCGGGACGAATGAGGCGGTCACTGGTTCCACTGGGTTCCTTTCGAGGGGCTCGGCTCGTGTTGCTCCCACAACATCATAGGAGTCTGCACGGATCCTCAACGTCCGGCGTGAGTTCCCTTGGCATCGGCGCCGCACCGCGCCTCGCTGGGCACGACTCCGGCTAGGCCGGTGCCTGCGAAGGCCGAGACCGCCGCGCCCTCGCTGACGGACCGGAGCAGCACGACCGAGGCCACCGAGACCAGTGCCCACGCGAGCCCTGCGACCACCGCCCGCGCCCAGTCCCCGTGCCATTGGGGCGCGCGCAGGCCGATCCAGGCCGCGAAGCCGCGGCTCCTGCGCGCGGTGAGCGCCCACCATGCCACCGGGACCACGAGGAGCACCCCGAGTTGTGCGAATGCCGTGATGAGAGCAGACAGCGCTGGCATCAGATCCTCCTCGCGCCCGGCCGCGCCTCAGCGCAAGGACAGGTGCCGGTTCAGCGAGCGGATCCCCCACCACACCACTGTGACGGTGACGAGCGCAGTCGTCGCGATATACCCCACGCCGACGAAGGCCACCTGCGATCCGCTACTGGCTGATCGGACGATTTCCGGCAGCATGGTCTTCCACACGAAGCCGCCGGTCGCCGTGTCGATGCCGCCGGGGAGCAGGAGCACCCCCGCCGCGGCTGCCACCTGGTCGATGAGGTAGAGGAGGACGAGTCCGATGACCGGGGCGCCGAACCCGAGGTGGTTCCACCGCCCCTGCGCGCCGATGCTCATGACGGCTGCTACCGGGAACACGCAGTTCGCGGGCAGTAGGAGGGCGCTGAGGACGAGGAGGGCTTTGAGCACCAGGGGGAGCGCGTTCCAGGAATCGACGACCTCCGACACGATCTGCCCGAACGGGGCGCCGGACATCGACGAGGCCTGCCAGACGACGGCGAGGAAGCCGATGATCCAGAAGAGGATGCTGAACAGGCTCACGCAATAGGCGAACAGGGTCTTCGCCCAGTAGAGCTGTGCTCCCGTTGCCGGAAGCGTGTGCGTGAAGTAGCCGGCGTCGCAGTGCATGGACTTCCAGTAGGCGACGGCCACTTGAATGAGCATGGCGAAGGGGACCACGATGAGCGTCCCAATGCTCGCGATCAACAGGACGCCCGATACGGGCGGGACTGCGATGGCCGTGGAGAGCCCCAGGGACACAGCGATCACGAGGGCCCCGATTCCGGCGATGACGCCGATCTTCGGCGCGAGCGAGCGCACTTCCTGCGCGAAGAGTGTGGTGAGCATTAGCGGTACTCCTTCCGGAACAGCGCGTCGAGCGACATTCCGTATTCGTCGCGGAGGTCGTCGACTGGGCCGGCGCGGTGCAGTCGGCCCTCTTTGAGCATGACGACCTCGTCGAGGATGGATTCGATGTCGGAGATCAGGTGGGTGGAGATGAGCATGAGGGCGTCCTCGTCGAAGTCGCGGAGGATCCCCTCGAGGATGATGTCGCGGGCCGCGGGGTCGACTCCGGAGATCGGCTCGTCGAGCAGGTAGAGCCGCGCCTTGCGCGCCATAGTGAGGCAGATCTGCAGTTTCTCGCCCATGCCCTTCGACATCTCCTTGAGCGTGCGGTCGAGGGGGAGGTCGAAGAAGCGGATGGAGGACATCGCCTTGTCGGCGTCGAAGTCCTCGAAGAACCTGGAGTACAGGCCGACGGCCGCGCCGGGCGTGAGCGCGGGGTCCAGGTAGGCCGCGGAGGGCAGGAACGCGACGCGCCGCTTGGTTTCGACTCCGGGAGCGATCCCGTCGATGGCGACGGTGCCGGTCCAATCGGCGAGGACGCCGGCGAGGATCTTGAGCAGAGTCGTCTTTCCGCAGCCGTTGGGCCCGACGAGGCCGACGATGCGCCCGGGGTGGAGGTCGAGGTCGAGCCCGACGAGCGCGGGGCGCCCCCGGTAGGCCTTCGTCAAGTGCTCGATGTGGATGATGGGTGCCGATAGTGTCATTGTCCGTGTCCTCCTTCTGGGGGGTTGTCGGTCCACCGCGCGTTGAGCAGGCTGATCGCTTCGTCGCGCCCGATTCCGAGTTGGCGGACGGTGGCGACGTGGGAGTCGGTTGCCTGGCGGGCGAGTTCGGCCCGCGCCCTGGCGATCGCCTCCGTGTCACTGGTGACGAAGCGCCCCTGGGCGCGTTCGGCGACGGTGAGCCCGTCGGCGTCGAGCCGGCTGAGTGCGCGTTGGACGGTGTTGGGGTTGACCCCGGCGTCGATGGCGAGTTCGCGGACGCTTGGGATCTTCGAGGCCGGAGCCCACTGGCCCGAGGCGATCTTCTGGCTGAAGGCCTCGACCAGTTGGATCCAAATGGGGCGCGTGTCATCGAAACGCATACCGCCCCCTTCCGTATCACTGTATTAAGACAGTAATACTGTACGGCGTCCATCACGTCTGTGTCAAGTACTTAATACAGGCTGGGAGCGCGCCGCCTGTACGGCGCCCCCAGCCAGCGGACATCCCCGGGTCCTCCTGCGGTGCCGAGACGATGGCCCCGGCGCCCCCCGCATCCGGAGGACAGCAGCGCGCGCCGCCCGGACGACACCCCCGCAGTCGGCATCCTCCACGAGGGCACAAAGGGGCCCCGGGGGCGCGCACGCGCCCCCGGGGCCCTCCCGGAGCGGACAGTCGGACTCAGGCGATGGGCTCAGCCCCGATGTGCCACACGCCCTCCGCGTAATCGCGGATCGTGCGGTCGGAGGAGAAGCGCCCCGAACGGCTGATGTTCGCCCACACCTTGCGGTTCCAGGACTTCTGGTCGAGGTAGTCGCGGGCCATGCGGTCCTTCGCCTCGCGGTAGGCCGCGAAATCGCCGAGCACGTAGTACACGTCGGCCGGGTCGAAGCCGCCCTCCATGAGCGACCAGCGGATGTCGTGGAACCAGCCCGACCCGTTGTCGTCCAGGGTGCCGTCCGTGAGGGCGTCGATGACGCGGCGCAGCCCTGGGACGTTCTCGTAGTGCCAGCGGGGGTCGTAGGTGCGCCGCAACTCGGGCAGCTCGTCCTCGGTGGCGCCGAATATGTAGGCGTTGTGCGGGCCGACGGCGTCGAGGATCTCGACGTTGGCGCCGTCCAGGGTCCCCAGGGTGAGCGCCCCGTTCATCATGAACTTCATATTGGACGTGCCCGAGGCCTCCTTCCCGGCCGTGGAGATCTGCTCGGAGATGTCCGCGGCGGGGATGATGTGCTCGGCCGGGGAGACGTTGTAGTTGTGGACGAAGACCACCTTGATGCGGCCGTCGATGTCCGGGTCGGAGTTCACCACGTCGGCGATCGCGTTGATGAGCTTGATGATGGCCTTGGCGCGCGTGTATCCGGAGGCGGCCTTCGCGCCGAAGATGAACACGCGGCTCGGCGCGTCCAGCTCCTGGCCTTCCTTGAGGCGGAAGTAGAGGTCGAGCACGTAGAAGGCGTTGAGCAACTGGCGCTTGTACTCGTGGAGGCGCTTGATCTGGACGTCGAAAATGGCGTCGGGGTCGATCTCGACCCCCTCGCGTTCCCTCACCCACGCGGCGAAGTCGACCTTGTTGGCGTGCTTGACCTCGGCGAGGCCCTCCAGCACCGCATCCGTGTCGGCGTCGGTGAAATCCCCCAGGACCGTCAGGTCGCGCACCCAGGCGTCGGAACCGGTGACCTCGTCGAGCAGGGCGGACAAGCGGGGGTTGCACTGCTTGAGCCACCGGCGCGGAGTGACGCCGTTGGTCTTGTTGTTGAAGCGCTCGGGCCAGATGGCGTGCCATTCCTTGAGGGTCTCGCGCTTGATGATCTCCGTGTGCAGCGCGGCGACGCCGTTGATGGAGTACGAGGCGTAGCAGGCGATCCACGCCATCCGCACGGTGTTGCCGGACACGGGGGCCATGTAGTCGATGGTGCCCTGGTCCAAGCCGCGCTGGGCCATGTCGCAACGGAAACGGCGGTCGATCTCGCGCACGATCTCGGCGATGCGCGGGAAGAGCCGGTCGAAGATGTGGATGTCCCACGTCTCCAGGGCCTCGGCCAGGACCGTGTGGTTCGTGTACGCGAAGGTGCGGGAGACGACCTCCCAGGCGTCCTCCCAGCCGAGGTCGTGGTCGTCCATGAGCAGGCGCATGAGCTCGGGGATGGCCAGCACGGGGTGTGTGTCGTTGAGCTGCACCGCGTTGAACTCGGCGAAGCCGGTGAGGTCGTCGCCGTGGTGCCTCACGTAGTTGTCGATGATCGCCTGCAGGGACGCGGAGCAGAAGAAGTACTGCTGGCGCACGCGCAGCACCTTGCCCTCGAAGGTGGTGTCGTTGGGGTACAGGACGCGGGAGATGTCCATCGTGCGCTCACGGTCGACGATGGCGTCGGTGAAGCGCTGGGAGTTGAAGGCGTCGTAGTCGAACTCCTCGAGGGGCTCGGCCTTCCACAGGCGCAGGGTCCCGACGTTCTTCGTGCCGTACCCGGTGATCGGCATGTCGTAGGGGATGGCGCGCACAGTGAGGTCGGCGTAGCTGACGATGCGCTGGAGCTCCTCGCGCCGGATGACGAAGGGGTAGCCCTCCTCCATCCACGGGTCGGGGTGCTCGGTCTGGAAGCCGTTGTCGAAGAGCTGCTTGAACAGGCCGTAGCGGTAGAGGATGCCGTAGCCCGTCACGGGCAGGTCCAGGGTGGCGCAGGAGTCCAGGAAGCACGCGGCGAGGCGCCCGAGGCCGCCGTTTCCCAGAGCCGCGTCGGGCTCCTCTTCGAGAACGGTGGACAGTTCGAGGCCCTCAGCGGCGAGGGCGTCCCTGGCCTCGTCGACCAGGCCCAGGTTGGACAGGTTGTTGAGCAGCGCGCGCCCCATGAGGAACTCCGCGGAGAAGTAGTGCTCCTGGCGCCCCGCTGCGTACTTCTTGGACGTCGCGTCCCAGCGGTCGGCGATCTGGGCGACGACCGCCGCCGAGAGCCCCTGCCACACCTCCATGGGCGTCGAACTGGCGACCGGGCGGCCCGAAGTGGCCCGCACCTGGGACGAGAGGGACTGGGTCAGATCCAGAGTCATATGCGTTCCTTTGGATTCTCAATTCGTGCAGTGCCGACGCAGCCCAGTGCGACGACGTTCATCAAAAGCCTAGTCGCGATTGCTCGCAAACCTGCAGGCAAGGGAGCATCTGGGACATGTCCCACGTCCTGGACGGGCCGGGCGCGCCCAGTGGGACGGCGCCTCCGCGGTGCGGATCCGCTGCGGAGGCGCCTCCGCGACGGGGCCCGCACCCCCCTGCCGGCGCGCCCGCCCGGGCGCGCAAACCTGCGCTCAACTCGGTTCCACACGGCGGCGGGCGGCGCGTCAGCCCGGGCGCGCAAGACACCCCCCTCTCCTGAGAGCAGCGGAGAGGGGGGTGCCGACTCGGGGCCGGGGCGTCAGTCGCGCTTGCGCGCAGCGACTAGGGCGAAGCCCCGGCGAGCGGCATTCCGGCCAGGCCGCCGACGACCGCCATGAGCGAACCCGTGTCCGCCAGGCGGGGCTCGGCATTCCGACCCGCGGAGACCGGAGTGTCGCAATCATCACAATCGTAGCCCACTCCAGCGCCATCAGCACGGGAGGGGCAACCGCCCTGCGCGGCCGCTTTCGCAGCCACCCGGGCCGACCCCGCGTCTGCGGGATCCGCAGCGCGGCCGATGCCGCCGACCCCGGCGACGAGGCCGCAGGAAACGGGGGCAGCGAGCGCGGTTCGGATCGTTCCCACTGATGCGCCTTCAACGGAAGAGCAGGATTAATTACTACGTAATTGTATAGCGACGACCATCGGTCCGCAAGCGTGATTACAGGTGAATATTATCGGAATAATGCGGAAAACTGTGAAACTGACCGCCCGGCGCCAGACAGGCGCTGACGGCTCGGACAACGCGCACCGCCGACTTGAACGCGCGGTCACCCCCACTGCGCCCCCACCTCCACCGCCCTCCCGGACCGGCCCGCCACCAGCACCGCCTTCCGGATAGGAGCGGTAAAGGGAACGCCCCACGCCCTCCCAGACCATAACCCATATCACAGACCCG